>Ga0182035_10000871_pt1 | contig 14758 bp, 14 predicted proteins | sample flu12Cox44000170_FD_125969 | JGI IMG/M metagenome (GOLD analysis project Ga0182035, IMG submission 125969) | Lab enrichment of tropical soil microbial communities from Luquillo Experimental Forest, Puerto Rico - flux4day.12C.oxic.44.000.170 | ecosystem: Environmental > Terrestrial > Soil >...
AAGACTGGCGTCTCCCGGGCAGCGAATTGTGTTGTACGCCAAGGACCGCGGCTGCACGCGGCCGGGCTGTGACGTGCCCGGTTACTGGTCTGAAGTCCACCATGTTGAGGACTGGGCCGCCACCCACTGCACCGACGTCAACACGCTGGCCCTGGCCTGCGGATCTGACCACCCACTGGTCGAACCCGGCGGTTGGGCCACCCGAAAACGCAAAGACGGCACCACCGAATGGATTCCACCACCACATCTGGACTACGGCCAACCAAGGACGAACACCTTCCACCATCCCGAAAAGCTCCTGGCCAACGGGGACGACGAGGACGAACCGTAGCTGCCCGCGGTTCGGGTTCTTGATCGGTTCCGGTGCCACGGGTAGCGTAGTGCTGCCAATTACGAAACGCTGAGTAGCGTAATTGGCGTCCGCCTACCGAAGGGATCGGCTTGATGCGCAGCCGCTACGCCGGCCGGCCCTTCACCACGTCGACTCCCGAAATCGCGGCCGCGCTCGTGGATGTCAGCATCCCGACGCTGCTACTTTCGCTCGTCCATATCACCGGCGACCCCCGGTTCATTCGCGACTTCAAGCCCATGGGCATCTTCCTCAACGAGATTCAGGGGTTCATGTCGGAGGAAGACAAAGCCCGAGCCCGCGCGACGGCGCTACCCGTGCTCGCCGACTATCGAGACCGCGGCTGCCCCGAGCCAGAGCCACTGAGCCTGGAACTCATTCGGGAAATGATGGACTGGGCCGCCTGCGAGCACGTGACGGACGACTACCTGCCCCTGCTCTTGGAAGAAATGGATATCGACGGTGTCGATCCCCGCCGCCCGGCGGCCCTGCCGATCGAATCCACCGCCGAGATGCCCGTCCTCGTCGTCGGATGCGGCGAATCGGGCATCCTGGCGGGCATCCGCCTCAAACAAGCCAACATCCCGTTCACCATCGTCGAGAAGAATGCCGGACCCGGCGGAACGTGGTGGGAGAACAGCTATCCCGGCGCCCGCGTCGACGTCGCAAACCATTTCTATTGCTACAGCTTCGAACCCAACAACGATTGGACGCACTTCTTCGCCGAGCAGCACGAACTGCAAGCCTATTTCACCGACGTGATGACCAAGCACGGCCTGAACCAGCACGTGCGGTGGAACACCGAGGTCGTCGCGGCCGAGTGGAGCGACCACGACGGCATGTGGAACGTCTCACTGCGCTCGGCCGACGGCCAGACCGGAACAGTTCGCGTGCGAGCCCTCATCACGGCGGTCGGTCAACTGAATCGGCCCTATATCCCGGAATTCGACGGTGCCGACAGCTTCGAGGGACCCTCGTTTCATTCGGCGGCGTGGGATCACTCTGTCGACCTCACCGGCGAGCGGGTCGCACTCATCGGGGCCGGCGCCAGCGGCTTCCAGATCGCACCCGCGATCGCGGGCGAGGTCGGCCGGCTGACTGTGTTCCAGCGGACCGCCCAGTGGATGTTCCCGAACGCGATGTACCACGACGAGGTCGGCGATGGCATGCGCTGGGCGATGCGCCACCTGCCCTTCTATGGAAGGTGGTACCGGTTTCTCGTACTATGGCCCGGCGCCGACAAGGGGCTCGACGCCGCGCGCGGCGACCCGGATTACGCCGACCAGGATTACGCCGTCAGCGACATCAACGCCGCTGCCCGAATGATGTTCACGCAGTGGATCACCAGCCAGGTCGGCGAGGGCCACGAGCTGTTGGCGAAGGTTTTGCCCGACTACCCGGCCACCGGAAAACGGACCTTGCAGGACAACGGCAGCTGGCTGCGGACGCTGCAACGGGACAACGTCGAATTGGTGCGCTCGCCGATCGAGCGAATCACCGCTGACGGCATCATCACCGAAGACGCCGTGACCCGCGATGCCGATGTCATCGTTTACGCCACCGGATTCCGGCATACCGACGTGCTGTGGCCGCTGAAAATCACTGGCCGCGAGGGAGTCGATCTGCACCGGATGTGGGGGCGACGCCCGTACGCGTACCTCGGCATCACCGTTCCGGGATTCCCCAACCTGTTCATCATTTACGGGCCAGGAACGCATCTCGCGCACGGCGGCAGCCTGATCTTCCAGTCCGAACTCCAAATGCGCTACATCAACTGGTGTCTCGAGCAGCTGGCAGAAGCAAATCTGCAGTCGCTGGAACCGACGGCCGAGGCGGCCACCGAGTGGCATCAACGGACGCAAGACGAAATCAAAAACATGGTGTGGTCGCACCCCGCGGTCAAACACTCCTACTTCAAAAACGCCGACGGCGAGATCCACACCGTCAGCCCATGGCGCCTGAATGAGTACTGGGCCGCGGTCCGCGAACCTGACTGGTCCCAATTTGTTGTGCGACAAAGAAAGTGAGCGCATAGACATGCGAACGGTAGTCCTCGACGGGCCCGCCAATATCCGGGTCGACACCCGCCCCGATCCAATACTTCCCGGCCCCGATGGCGCGATCGTTTCCGTCGCAGCCGCCGGGATCTGCGGATCGGACCTGCATTTCTACGAGGGCGACTATCCGCTCGACGGGCCGATGACGCTCGGCCACGAAGCGGTCGGCACCGTCGTCGAGACCGGGCCCGAGGTGCGCACGGTCCAGGTTGGGGACGAGGTCATGGTGTCCTCGGTGACTGGCTGCGGAACTTGCCCGGGGTGCGCCACCCGCAACCCGGTCATGTGCTTTTCCGGCTTTCAGATCTTCGGCGGCGGCGTGCTTCCCGGCGCGCAGGCCGATCTGCTCGCCGTGCCGGCCGCCGACTTCCAGTTGCTCAAGATACCGGAGGGGATCGGCACCGAACAGGCGCTGCTACTCACCGACAACCTGGCCACCGGGTGGGCGGCGGCCCAGCGAGCTGATATTCCCTTCGGCGGCACGGTGGCGGTGATCGGCCTGGGGGCGGTTGGCCTGTGTTCGCTGCGCAGCGCGTTCTTTCAAGGTGCTGCAACAATTTTCGCAGTCGATCACGTTGACGGCCGTTTGGACCGTGCTGCCCAATGGGGAGCAACTCCGGTCAAACCGCCGGCGGTCGACGCGATCCTCGCCGCGACGGGAGGCCGCGGCGCCGACGCCGTGATTGATGCCGTTGCCTCGGACGCATCTCTGACAGACGCGCTCAATGCGGTGCGGCCCGGCGGCACGGTCTCGGTTGTCGGTGTGCACGATATGAATCCGTTTCCGCTCAACGCCCTCGGCTGCATTATTCGCAGTATCACATTGCGCATGACCACAGCGCCGGTGCAGCGCACCTGGCCGGAATTGATCCCGCTGCTGCGGTCCGGCCGGCTCGACGTCGACGGCATCTTCACCACGACACTGCCATTGGACGAAGCGGCAAAAGGTTACGCGACCGCGGAGTCGCGGTCCGGCGACGAGGTGAAGATCCTGCTGAGGCCTTAGTTTCTGTCCCGTCGGACATGTCTCGCCAGATAACGCAACGCCCTTACCGGCCCCCGGCGGCCGGAGGTAAGGCACATGACCGGCCATCCATGTGCCGCGGCCGCCGCGGCGAGCCCTGAGCGCGGATTCACCGGTCGCGGGTAGCCGACGAGCGACATCGATGCCGCATCCTCATCGCCGTCGGCGTAGAAGTAACTGCGTTCCACCGCAACATCATTGTCGGAGCAGAACTGTTCGACAGCGGCGGCCTTCGTCGCCCCCCACACGATCGGTTTGACGATTCCGCCGGTCAGGCGCCCCTGCCCGTCGAGTTCAAAATGGTTGCACTGCACGTTGGCAATGCCAAAAAAGCGTGCGACCGGCAGTGCCTGGATGGAGAGCGCCGAAGAACTCAGCACGACGGTGTGCCCGCGGTCCTGATGGGCCTGGACGATCTCGTGCATGTGCGAGTACAGCCGCGAGGCAACACGTTCGACAAACAGCCGCTCACCCAACTCGTCGAGGTCGGCGAGCGATTCGCCGCGCAGATAACCCGCGGCCCGGACAATGAGGTGCTCGAACTCCAGGCGGCCGAATCGATACCGTAGCGCGCCTTCCAGCACTCCGAGGAGCTCACCAATGTTGGCCTGCCGCCGCCGGATCCGATCCCCGACGTGAGCCGCTGCCGTGAAGCCGTCGACCAACGTGCCGTCGAGGTCGAAGAAGGCGCCGATTCCGGGTCCCGGTGTACTGGCGCCGATCTCGGCGATGGCGTCGGCGGGGGAGAGCCGCGTGAGCGCAGCCATGTTAACCACACTAAAACCGGATTGCCGTTATGTATTGGGATTGCATAAAACCGTCGATCTTGGCGTCCACTTCAGGCGGGGTCATTCCGTAACGGGCCTGCAGCTCAAGCGTGTTGCGGACGGGTTCGACATCCCAGCCGCGCGCGGCCAGCCATTCCGCCGGATCGGTTCTCCGCTCATAGGTCAACGCGGAGAAGTCCACGTCACCCGACATGCTGACCCCGGGGTGGTCCGCTTCCAAAGCGGCGAGCTGTTCGCGGTCTAGGCGGGATCCCAGCGCGCCCACCGCGACTCGGCTGCCCGGTGCACACAGCTCGGTGATCCGGGTGAACAGCGTGGTTTGCGCGTCGTCGGTCAAGTAGGGCAGCACTCCCTCCACCGACCAGGCGCTGGGGCGTTGCGGGTCGAACGCGGCCGCCTTCAACGGCGTCGGCCAGTCGGTGCGCAGATCGGCTGCGACCGCGATCCTGCGCGCCTTGGGCGCAGCGCCCTGCTCGCCCAGCACGCGCGCTTTGAATTGCAGGACTTTCGGCAGGTCGACTTCGAAAACCGTTGTGCCGTGCGGCCATTTCAGACGATACGCCCGGGAATCCAATCCGGCGGCGACGATCACCGCCTGTCGTATGCCCGCGTCGCCGGCGGAAGCAAAGAAGTCGTCGAAGAACCGGGTTTGCACGCCGTACAGCCGGGGAAAGGCCGTCTCGTCTTCGGAGGTTCCCGGATTGGCCAGCAGGCCCACCAGATACGGGTCCTGTGAGGCGGCGATGAAAGCCTTCGCGTACTCGTCCCGGACCAGCGGGCGCGGGCTCATGGCATGCAACGCCCGCCATCCCGCCACCAGCAGCGCGGTGTAGCCCACGCTGCTGACGATGTCCCACTGGTCATCGTCGGAACGGAGCGAACCAAACTCTGGCGCCGTATCCATGGCTGCCCCTCCCGTCATAACCAAAGTACCTGCGGTGGCGCCGTCACAGCTCCAGAAAAACTGTCACGGGGCCGTCGTTCACCAATTCGACCTGCATGTTCGCCCCGAACACGCCGGATTGCACGTGGGCACCGAGCCGTTGCAACGCCTCCGCGAAGGCCGTAACCAGGGGTTCGGCGACGACGCCGGGGGCGGCCGCGTTCCAGGAGGGACGCCGGCCCTTCGCGGTGTCTGCGTACAGGGTGAACTGGCTGACGACCAATATCGGCGCGTCGACGTCGGCCGCGGATCGTTCGTCGGCGAGAATCCTTAAGTTCCAGAGCTTTTCGGCGAGCCGCCTTGCCGTGTCGACATCGTCGCTGTGGGTGACACCGACGAACGCGAGCAGGCCCTGGCCGTCGGGCCGGATAGCGCCCACCACCTCGCCATCGACCGACACCGCCGCTGATGAGACCCGTTGCACCAGAACCCGCATGGCCCTCGATGCTGCCAGGACGGCTGGGTACGCTCGTCAGGTGTCCGTACTCGTCGCGTTTTCCGTCACCCCGCTGGGCGTGGGTGAGGGGGTTGGCGAGATCGTCGCCGAAGCGGTTCGAGTGGTTCGCGAATCCGGCCTGCCCAATAAGACGGATTCGATGTTCACCGTGATCGAAGGCGATACCTGGCAAGAAGTGATGGCCGTCGTGCAGCGCGCGGTCGAGGTGGTGGCCGCTCGCGCGCCCCGGGTCAGCACGGTGATCAAGGCGGACTGGCGGGCGGGTGCCACCGACGCGATGACGCAGAAAGTCGCCTCCGTCGAGCGTTATCTGTCAGACGATTAGCCCTGTACCGCGTCGCGGAACGCCCTCTCGGCCGCGTCGCCGTGGACCGCGAACACCACCCTCTCGAGCGAGCTCGCCGGGTGTTGCCGGACGGCATCGACCATCAGCCGCGCGGCATCGTCGAGAGGGAAGCCGCCGACACCGGTGCCGAACGCCACCAGCGCCAGCGAGCGGCAACCGAGTTCGTCCGCCTTCCGCAGAGTGGAATCGGTGGCCCGGGTAATGATGTCGGCCGACGTCGGGCCACCGAGCTCCATCGTCGCCGCGTGAATGACGTAACGCGCCGGCATGTCGCCGGCCGTGGTCTCGACCGCCTCCCCGAGCCCGATGGGCGCCTTCTCGTTCGATTCGCGTTGCACCTCGGGGCCGCCGGCGCGAGAGATTGCCGCGGCAACACCGCCGCCGTGCCGAAGTTGAGTATTTGCGGCGTTGGTGATCGCGTCGATTTCGAGCTTGGTTACGTCGGCCTGCAATACGTCTAACTCGATCATCGGCTCATTGTCTCGCGATATGGGACGAATCGCCGCGCTGGGCTGCTGGCGCACAGCCGATGAGCAGGGGTCGCGCGTGCCAACGGGCTACGCGGGGATTTCGACGAACGGGTTCTTTTGCAGACGGTCCGCCTAAACTCGCGCTTGACGCCCACTGCGGAAGGTTAGTGGCTTTTACGGGACGCAGGTGCGCACGGCATGAGCAGCGACTCGCCCACCAACGGCGGTATTGGCGGGACTGGAGGGTCTGGCGGGGCTGGAGGGCCCGGCGGGGCTGGAGGGCCTGGCGGGGCTGGAGGGCCTGGCGGAGCAGGCGGGGCTGGCGGAGCCGGCGGTGCTGGTGGAGCCGGCGGTGCTGGTGGAACCGGGGGGGCCGGCGGTTGGGGGGAAGTCGGCGGTCAAGGTGGTGAAGGCGGACGAGGAGGCGAGGGCGGCAAGGGCGGCGCCCCCGGCGGTCAGCCCGGCGCGGGCGGCGAGGGTGGCGCGGGCGGCGCGCCCGGCCCCGGCGGCGAACCCGGGAAGCCGGGTCAGCCTGGCCAACCCGGGCAGCCCGGCCAGCCGGGCAGCCCCGGCCGCTAAGGAAGTTCGCGCGGATCCGACGGCCGCCGCAAGTCGGCCGCGACGAGCCGCTACGGCGTAATAGGTGCCTGCTCCCGTACCAGCGAATACAGCCGCCATTGGTCCGGCACACCTTTGAGCTCGTACTCGCCGCGCTCGGCGAACCGGTGCCGCGACCCGCTGACGATGTCGCGTACCGTCGAGGACACCATCACCTCGCTGGGTCCGGCCACCGCCGCCACCCTGGCACCGATGTGCACCGCCAAGCCCGCGACGTCCGCACCCCGAACCTCCACCTCGCCGGCATGTATGCCCACCCGCACCTCGATGCCCAAAGCCCGCACCGCGTCGACGATTTCGTCCGCACATGCGATCGCCGCGCTCGGGCTAGCGAACGTCGCGACAAATCCGTCTCCAGCGGTGTTCACTTCGCGACCGCCGAACCGCTGCAGCTCGTGACGCACGATGGTGTCGTGGTTGTCCAACGTGTCGCGCCACCGGTCGTCGCCGAGGACCGCCGCCCGCTCGGTGGAGCCGACGATGTCGGTGAACACGATCGTGGCGAGGACCCGCTCGGCATCGGAGCCACCGCGCACGCCGGTGATGAACTCCTCGATCTGGTCGAGCAGTGGCGCGGTGTCACCGACCCAATACAGGGAATCGGCACCGGGTAGCTCGATGTAGCGCGATCCCGCGATGTGCTCGGCGACGTAGCGACCGTGCCCAACCGGGATGAAGCTCGCGTTGATTCGATGCAGGACCAACGTCGGCGCGGAAATGTGCGCGAGCGCGTCGCGGACATCGGCGCCTGCCACGACTTTGCCGACGGCGCGGGCCATGCTCGGCGATGCGGCACGGTTCCCGGCAAGATCCCACCACGCGCGGAAAGCCTCATCGCCGGCAACGGTAGGCGCGACGATCCCCAAAACGTCGAAGCCGCGCTCGACGGCATCGGTCTCCATCGCGACCGTCATAAACGGATCGGCGCTGCTTAGCTGCGCGCCGACCGGATAGTCGGGCGCCCAGATCATGCGTGCCGTGCCGTTGATGACCACCAGGCTGCGCACCCGCTCTGGATGTTCGGCGGCGAGAGCAAGGCCGGTCATCGAGCCGTAACCCGGCGCGAGGATCGACGCCTGCTCGCATCCGACCGCATCCATCACCGAAATCGCGTCCTCGGCCCAGAACTCCGGTCCCAGGACCTCCCGAGTGGGGACTAGCGAGGACAGACCCATTCCGCGCAGATCGAACCGGATCACCCGGCTGAAGGACGCCAGCCGCCGATGGAACCGGTGCATCGACGGCTCGGCATCAATGGAGTCGATCGGAATGGACGGCCCGGGAAGCACGACGAGGTCCATTGGGCCATCGCCGATGACCTGGTAGGCGATGTCGATGTCGCCGCACCTGGCGTAGCGAGTCCGCGGAGCCTGCGCCACGGCCTCAATCTAGTTCATGCGTAGGCTCATGGCGGTGAGCGCACGCGCGGGCATCGTGGTGACCGGAACCGAAGTCCTCACCGGACGGGTTCAAGATGCAAACGGCCCCTGGATCGCCGATCGCCTGCTGGAGTTGGGCGTCGAGCTTGCGCACATCACCATCTGCGGTGACCGCCCTTCCGACATCGAGGCGCAGCTGCGCTTCATGGCCGACCAGGGCGTCGACCTGATCGTCACCAGCGGCGGCTTGGGGCCCACGGCCGACGACATGACCGTCGAGGTGGTGGCGCGCTTCTGCGGCCGCGACTTGGTGCTGGACACCGAGGTCGAGAACAAGATCGCCGCGATCCTCAAATCCTTTATGGCGCGGTTCGATGGCGTCGACTTCGACGCCGTGCGCGCCGCCAACCGCAAGCAGGCCATGATCCCCGCCGGTTCGCAGGCGCTCGATCCGGAGGGCACCGCGCCGGGTGTGGTGGTGCCCGGGAAGCCGACGGTGATCGTGCTTCCGGGGCCGCCGCGCGAGCTTCAGCCGATGTGGGGCAGAGCGATCGAAACCTCCGCGGCCCGGCAAGCTATTGCCGGCCGAACCACCTACCGGCAGAACACCATTCGGATGTTCGGGCTGCCCGAGTCGGGGCTGGCCGAAACGCTGCGCGGGGCCGAGGCATCCATCCCCGGGTTCAACTCCCTCGAGATCACCACCTGCCTGCGGCGGGGCGAACTCGAAATCGTCACGCGCTTCGAACCGGACGCCGCGGACGCCTACGCGCAGCTAACGCGGCTCCTGCGCGAAAAACACAGGCGCGAGATTTACTCAGAAGACGGCTCGCGGGTGGACGATCTGGTCGCACAATCGTTGTCCGGCCACTGGATTGCGACGGCGGAATCCTGCACCGCTGGCCTGCTGGCGGCGCGGCTGACCGACCGGCCCGGTTCATCCGACTATGTGGCGGGCGGCGTGGTCGCCTATTCCAACGAGGCCAAAACCCAGCTGCTCGGTGTCGACCCGGCGCTGATCGAGGCACACGGCGCGGTGTCCGAGCCGGTCGCCGAAGCGATGGCGGTAGGCGCGTTAAAGCGCTTCGGCGCCGATACCGCCGTCGCGATCACCGGAATCGCCGGCCCCGGCGGGGGAACGCCGGAAAAGCCCGTCGGCACAGTCTGTTTCACGGTGATGCTCGACGGCGGCCGCACCCACACCCGCACACTGCGGCTGCCCGGAAACCGGTCGGACATCCGGGAACGCGCGACGACGGTGGCCATGCACATGTTGCGGCGCGCACTCAGCAATACCGAATAAAGTCACCTTACTTCGGTTGGCAGGAAAGCTGTTTCGCTAGTGCCGAAGCGGATTCCCGTGGCATCCTTGCCAATCAGCGTGAGGAACGCCACGGCGATCAGCACCGGCACGATCGTCGCCGTCAAGGCGAAGGGATAGCCGTGCGACTCGGCCAGACGTTCCTGGATGGGTAAGTTGAACGCCGCCAGCAGATTGCCGAGCTGGTAGGTCACGCCCGGATACAGCCCGCGGATGGCATCCGGCGACAGCTCGGTCAGGTGCGCGGGAATCACGCCCCAGGCGCCCTGCACGCAGACCTGCATCAGGAACGACCCCAGGCACAACATCGCCGCGGTGCGCGAGTACGCGAACAGCGGCACGATTGGCAGCCCCAACAGCGCGCAGAAGACGACGGTGTAGCGCCTGCTGAATCGCTGCGACAGCGTGCCGAAGAACAGCCCGCCGATGATGGCGCCGAGGTTGTAGACGATGACGATCCACTTGACGGTCGTGCTGGCCAGGCCGGCACCATGGTTGGCGGTCGCCCCCAGGAAGGTGGGGTAGACGTCCTGGGTACCGTGGCTCATCCAGTTGAAGGCGGTCATCAGCAGCACCAGGTAGATGAACCGGCGGATGATCGCGCGGTCGCGCAGCACGTCGCGAACCCTGGTGTTGGTCAGCTTCATCCGGTCCTGCGCGGCCTCCCAGACTTCGGACTCCTGCACGCGGTACCGGATGATCAAGCTGATCAGCGCCGGAATGATGGACAGACCGAACAACCAGCGCCACGACAACCCCAGCCAGTCCAACACCACCAGCGCTCCCACGCTGGCCAGCAGGTAGCCGAAGGCGTAACCCTCCTGCAGCAGGCCGGAGAAAAACCCGCGCCGCTCGGTGGGAACCTTCTCCATGGCCAGCGCGGCCCCCAGCCCCCATTCGCCGCCCATGCCGATGCCGTACAGCAACCGCAGGATCACCAGCACGGTGAAATTGGGCGCGAACGCGCACAGGAACCCGACGATCGAGTAGAAGATCACGTCCACCATCAGCGGGAGACGCCGACCGACCCGGTCGGCCCACAGACCGAACAGCAGCGCGCCCACCGGGCGCATGGCCAGGGTCGCGGTGGTGATGAACGCGACTTCGGCCTTGCTGTGGTGGAACGTCTTTGCGATATCGGCATAGACGAACACCACGATGAAGTAATCGAAGGCGTCCATGGTCCAGCCCAACATCGCCGCAATGAACGAGTTTCGCTGATCGCCGGTCAACCGTTGTGTGGTCACCTGAGCATCGTGCAGTACCCGGCGGCGATCCGCGAGGGTAAGTTCCGGATACATGCGAATCATCGACGCCGACGGACACGTCGCCGAAAACTCCTCGCTGGCGATCGAAGCAATCAAGCGCTGGCCGGAACACGTCAAGCCGAGCACCGACGGGCGACTGCGGTTGACGTTCGAAGGCCGCAATTACCCCGAGGACCAAGGCCCCGGTGCGGGTTGTCCGCCCGAGCACGGGATCAGCAAGGCTCCCGACATCAATTGCCGATCGGCCGAAGGCGTGCTGGGCGACGCCGACCGCGATCACATCGACACGATGGTGCTGTACCCGAGCCTGGGGCTGTGCGCGCCCAGTCTCGAGGACCCCGAGTTCGCGGCGGGATTCTGCCGGCTCTACAACCAGTGGATCGCGGATTACTGCGCCCCGTCGGGCGGCCGGTTGCGTGGCGTCGCCGTGGCGCCCGTCGAGCACGGCCAGCTGGCGATCGACGTCATGACCGAGGCCAAAGACCTCGGGCTGGTGTCGACTCTCGTGCCGCCGGCGCTAAAAACCCGCAACCTCGACCACCCCGACCTCGATCCGTTCTACGCCGCCGCCGTCGAACTCGGGATGCCCCTGGGCATTCACGGCGCCCCCGGCATACACCTGCCGAAGATCGGCGTGGACCGCTTCACCAACTACATCCAGGTGCACTGCATCAGCTTTCCGTTCGACCAGATGACGGCCATGACAGCGCTGGTTTCGGGCGGCGTCTTCGAGCGCCATCCTCAGTTGCGGGTGGCCTTCCTCGAGGCAGGCGCGGGCTGGGTCCCGTTCTTCATCGACCGCCTGCACGAGCATTACGAAAAGCGGGGAGATTGGGTCGAGCACGGCTGGCGCCGCGATCCGCACGAGTATCTGGCCGCCGGCAACATCTGGGTGACCTGTGAACCGGAGGAACCGATCCTGCCCGGCGTGATCGACGTACTCGGCGCCGACTTCATCATGTTCGCCAGCGACTACCCGCATTGGGACGGCGAATGGCCGGAGAGCACCAAACATCTGCGAACCCGCGCGGACATCAGCGAGGAGGCCCGCGAAAAGATCGGCGGGTTGAACGCGCAGCGCTTCTACAACCTGAACTAGTCTCTCGGCGTTTGTCACAGTTAGCTGTGTTGGCTGTGCAAGGAAACTGCAGCTCAGGGCGGTTGGCTCTGATGGTTGCGCGAATCTCCGTTGAAGCTGCTGCGAGACGCCTGCGAGACGCAGCGGCCCACGGCACGCCGCCCGCGCGCTACCCGGCGAAGCGCGCAGTCGAGCGCACACTGTGCCGGTGACCGACTGGCAGATCCGTCCTCGAGGAGCAGTCGCGCCAGCCACGTCAGCCGTTCTCGTGGCCAGTACGTCTGACACGCCTGGCACCGGCACCCGGTCTCGGTGATCTGTAGCGCCTTCCGCTGTACCCGCTCCCCAAAGTCATCGCGGCGGTAGACGATCCGTGCACCCGCAGCGCGGGCAGGCGTTAGGCAAATCCACCTTCGGCGCCGGGGTAGCGCATCCAGGCACGGTTGTCGTTCGCCGGTCCGGGCGGCACCATCGGCACCAGCTGCTTGGGCCGGAAGAACAGCGAGCCCGCGATGGCACGGTTGCGCAGCGCCGCCGCGCGCCAGGTGTGCACCGGGTGCGAGTTCAACATGTTGGCTAGCCAGGGGAAGAACCCGCGCTCCGAGTTGGCCCGGTCGGCCATGGCGTCGAAGTCCACCGACCTGAGCAGGTACTTTCCTGCGCTGAGCACGCCGATGGCTTTGCGCGCACCCTCGGGCCGGAGGGCGTATCCGTGGTTGTCGGCCGTGTATTCCATCGACCGCGACAGTGCCATACCCAGGAACGGGATCCGCGTGGCCAGCTGGCTCAACTGGCGCCAGTAGGAGGCGTGTCCCGCCGCGATGTGACCGACCTCGTGGCCGATGATGAAAGCCAGCGCCTCGGGATCGCGGGCCTGGCCACCGATTTCGAACAGGTCGCTGTAGACGACGACATACCGGCGGAAGCCGTGCCCGTTGGCGAAGGCGTTGATCTGGCCGTTGCCCAGCACGACATAGGCGTCGGGCACCTCGCTAAGCCCGAACCGCTGCGCCGCCTCGACGACCAGACGGTAGCCCTCGGGAAATTGGGTGGGCGACATCTTGACGCCGTTCACCCGTTGCCGGCCCATCATCAGCCCACGCCCGATGTACAGCAGGATCGGCGTGGCCAGGATCAACAGCCACAGCATGTTGTGGTGACCCGACAGCACGATGGCGATCGTGAGCAAATAGAGCACCACGCTGAACACGATGACCAGGACAAGAAGCCCGATCTCCCAGGGGTGACGCTTGGGTCGCGCCGGGTAGCCCCCGTAAGCCGGCGACATGCCGGGCGCCGCGTCGTAATTCCTTGGGGGAATGGGCGGCTGCCCATTTGGCGGCAATTGCACGGTGGTCACGACTGTCCTCGGATTTCTCTGTGATCTTGGTCTGCTCCGGTTTTCCGGGCGACTTCAGACTCCAAGGCCGCGCTTGCAGGATTCTTGCAGGATTCTCTATGAATTCTTGGTGCCTACGTAGGCAGCCAGGTGCTCCCACACTGCTCATCGCCGCCTTCGACTTTGAGCGCCCCAACCCCCTTGGGACTTCTGCCTCCGCCCAACGAGGCCGAAACACTCTATGCCCGCGCGAACGCGCGAATTCACACTCACGTATGGATGGGCACTCGGCCAATCCTGAACCCGCTGGAAAGGAGCGATCGAATGGCGATTCTGACTGCGACAACGATCCAGCCGCGCTCAGCCGAGGCGTGGGACGACCTGCAGAAGGTGCTCAAGCGCATCAAGGCGATGGTCGTGAAGAAGGGCGGCGAGAACACCACGGTGCTGGCCACTATCGTCGGCGGCGAGGCGACGAACCAGCTGGTGTTCCTCACCAGCGCCGAGAACTGGAGCAAGTACGGCCAGGTCCAGGAGGCGTTCTTCGGCGACCCCAAGGCGCAGGCGCTGCTGCGGGAGGCCGGGAAGCTCGCGACCTGGCAGACCTACGCGGCACAGACGCTCGACCTTTGAGCCTCCCCGAAACGGGGCGGGTGGTCCGATGGGCTGCCCGCCTCGCTATTTATCGGCGTATCGCTGGCGTGGCTCCCGCCCACGAGTCGTTGCATGACACCAAAACTCGGCCCGCTCCTCGGCTTACACTCCAACCGTTGGACACTCGACATACCGCCGGTTTGGGACCACGGGCTCATCACGCACGGACGGTCAGGACGCCGTCGATTGTCTCGACGCGCGTGCCAAATCGGCCGCTGATGTGCTCGAGTTTCGAACGCAACCATTCGGCGTCGTCGGACGAGACCTGCTCAAGCCGCATTCGCCTCATCCGCATGGGCGTCATACGCAAGGTGGCGAGGTAGCCGCTGTTGCGGTCGATCGTTGCAAAGTACAACAGCCGCAGTTCATGTCGGAAAACATCGACGACCCTGATGCCTTCGTAATCGTCGACCGTGTCCCCGCATCCGTACAGGATCAACTTCCCGCGGTACACCTCGATCGGCCGCGGATGGTGCGACGAGTGCCCGTGCACGATGTCGACGCCGGCGTCAATCAGCCGGTGGGCGAAATCAACCTGGCGTTGTTCGACGTCGTACCCCCAATTCGAGCCCCAGTGCACCGACACGATGGCGATGTCGCCGGGCCGTTTCATGGCGACCACGCGCTCGGCAGTCGCAATGGCACTGCTGTCGGACAGGTCAGGAAC
>Ga0182035_10000875_pt1 | contig 14716 bp, 13 predicted proteins | sample flu12Cox44000170_FD_125969 | JGI IMG/M metagenome (GOLD analysis project Ga0182035, IMG submission 125969) | Lab enrichment of tropical soil microbial communities from Luquillo Experimental Forest, Puerto Rico - flux4day.12C.oxic.44.000.170 | ecosystem: Environmental > Terrestrial > Soil >...
CTGTCCTTGTACGTCGAGTCGGCTGCAGGAACCGCGTCTTTCTATATCGACGACTTCGACCTGACGTTTGTCGCCCCGCTGCAGATCGAGCCGGACCTGCCGCCGGTCGCCGAAGCATTGGCCGACTTCTTTCCAGTCGGTGCGGCCGTCTATGCCGCCGACCTCTCGGGACCGCACGCCGAACTGCTGGCGCGGCACTTCAACAGCATCACGTCGGAAAACGACATGAAGTGGGATGCGACAGAGCCCGCCGAGGGACGATTCACCTTCACGAACGCCGACGCGCAGGTCCGATTTGCCCAGGCTCACAACATGCAGGTGCGCGGGCACACGCTTGTCTGGCACAACCAGATTCCACCCTGGGTGTTCCTGGACGTGGATGGGAATCCCATGACGCCGACACTCGAAAACAAGGCGCTTCTGCTGCAGCGGCTGACCAATCACATCCGCGGCGTCGTGGAACACTTCGGCAGCGACGTGTACGCCTGGGACGTCGTGAACGAGGTCATCGACCCCAGCCAGCCTGACGGCTTCCGCCGCAGCCCCTGGTTCACCATCACCGGAACCGACTACATCGACACCGCGTTTCTGGTAGCCCATGAAGCGGCGCCGGCCGCGCGACTCTACATCAATGACTACAACACCACCGAGGAGCCCAAGCGGACGTTCCTCTACAACCTCGTTCGGGATCTGCGGAACCGAGGCGTGCCCATCGACGGCGTAGGACACCAGATGCACAGCAACATCGGCTTTCCACAGGCCCAGTCCGTCGCCGACACCATCAATCTGTTTTCCGGCCTCGGCGTCGACAACCAGATCACTGAGCTCGATATCAGCGTGTACACGAACAGCGGCGAGGCCTTCCTGGACTATGCCGACATTCCCGCGGATCGTCTGATTCAGCAGGGCTACCTCTATCGCGACTTGTTTCAGGTGTTCCGGGCATTGAAAGGGCAGATCAGCTCGGTGACGTTCTGGGGCGAAGCTGACGATCACACCTGGCTGACGTCGTCTCGCCGGGTCGACGCGCCGCTGCTCTTCGATCAGTCGTTGCAGCACAAACTCGCGTATCTGGGTGTCGTCGACCCGCTCAAGCTGCCAGGGTCGGACGTCGCGGTGACGATCCGTGCAGCCTCAGCCGTCGTATTCAGCGGCCACCACGTTTCATACGCGATTTCGATGACGAACAATGGTCCGGATCCGGCCTCCACCCCGTTCCTGGTCGACGCGATCCCGGACCACACCGTGTTGCACTTGATCACCGCTCCAGCCGGATGGAGATGTACGACACCCGTCGTCGGCACGGGCGGCCGCATCATCTGCAAGGCCCGCTCGCTGGATGTGGGCGTGCCCGCATTGTTCACGCTCACGCTCTCCGTCGACTGCTCGACCCCGGACGGCACGACGATTCTCGACACCGCAAATGTGACCTCCGGCAGCAGGAATCCCAATCCATCCCCGGCAAACGCCGCGACCGCGGAGGTGTTGGTCCTGAATCCGCACCGAAAACCGTGCCGCAGGCCGTGGCCCGAGAGGCCCTGCGAGCTACGATAGGGCAAATCAACGGTGTCATGAGGCTCATGATTCGACGGGCTCCGTCCCGAGCGGTCTGGCTCGGTCGGCTCGTCTTGCTCGTGTTGCCCGGCTTGCTCGGGTTCTTTCTAGGGGCGGCCTCGGCTTCCGCCGAGACCGGCGCCGACGCGTGGCTCCGCTACGAGCGCATCACAGATCCGGCGGCGCGCGCGCAGTACGCGACGCTGCCCGGGGCCGTCGTCATGCTCGGCGATTCGATCGTCTTCCGATCGGCGCACGACGAGCTCGTCCGAGGCGTGGGCTCAATGCTCGATCGTCGCCTGGTGAGTTCGGGGGCGCCCGACATCCTGGGAGCGGGGGCCCCTGGAGCCAGAAAAAGCGCTATCGATGTCGACGCGATCGTGCTTGGCACTAGCGACCAGGTTCGCCGCGCCTTTCCTACAGCGGTTGTTCCGGATCTCGACCGCCCCGATAGCTTCTGGCTGGGCGACCTTCCGGCTGCCGCCGGGGCCGCTCCCCTCCACCGACAGCTCATCGTCGCGGGTGCGAGCGATCGCGGCGTCCTGTACGGAACCTTCGCGCTGCTTCGGCGCATCGCGCTCGGCGAGCCGATCGCTCACCTCGACGATCGCCAGGAGCCCGCCGCGCCGCTCCGGTGGGTGAACGAGTGGAACAACCTCGATGGGACGATTGAACGCGGCTACGCGGGACCGTCCATCTTCTTCGAGCACGACCGCGTTCGAGACGATCTCTCTCGCGTCGCCGCTTACGCCCGGCTCCTGGCCTCAGTGGGCGTGAACGCGTGCGCCGTGAACAACGTCAATGCCAACCCCACCGTCATCACGCGAGGCTTCATCCCTGATCTCGTTCGCCTGGCCGCTCAGTTCCGCCCTTGGGGAGTACAGCTGGCGGTCGCGGTAGACTTCAGCAGCCCGACAGCCATCGGTGGGCTCGAGACCTTCGATCCGGTCGATCCGCGCGTGGCCGCTTTCTGGAAGCGGACCGTCGACGACATCTACGCGGCGATTCCGGATTTCGCGGGCCTCGTGCTGAAGGCCGACTCCGAGGGACGACTCGGCCCGTCGGCGTACGGCCGGACGCATGCGGACGCAGCGAACGTCATCGCCCGCGCGCTCGCGCCGCACCGTGGGGTGCTCTTCTACCGTGGGTTCGTCTACGACCACCACATGGACTGGCGGAACCCGAGGAACGATCGCGCGCGCGCGGCCGACGACAACTTTCGCCCGCTCGACGGTCGGTTCGACGACAACGTCGTGCTCCAGATCAAGCACGGGCCGATCGACTTTCAGGTGCGCGAGCCGGCTTCCCCGCTCTTCGGCACGCTCAAAGCGACCAATCAGGCGATCGAGCTTCAGATCACGCAGGAATATACGGGTCAGCAGCGGCACGTCTGTTTTCTGGTTCCGATGTGGAAGGAGACGCTCGACTTCGACCTCCAGGTGAAGGGCGCCGGGACGCGCGTGAAGGCGCTGGTGAGCGGCGCGACGTTCGCGAGACCGCTCGGTGGATTCGTCGGCGTGTCGAACGTCGGCCGCGACGCGAACTGGCTGGGATACGACCTGGCGATGGCCAACCTCTATGGGTTCGGGCGGCTCGCGTGGAATCCGGACCTCTCATCGGAGCGCATCGCGGGCGAGTGGACGGCCATGACGTTCGGCCACCATCCACGCGTCGTCTCGACCATCGTCGGCATCCTGCTCGAGTCGTGGCCCGCCTATGAGCGCTACACCGGCCCGCTCGGCGCCGGAACGCTCACCGACATCATCAACGTGCACTACGGGCCGGCCGTCGAGTCATCTGAGCGCAACGGCTGGGGGCAGTGGCACCGCGCGGACGAGCGCGGGATTGGCATGGACCGGACGGTCGCGACGGGCACGGGCTTCATCGGCCAGTACTCGCCGCCCGTCGCCGCCATGTACGAATCGATCGATCGATGTCCGGACGAGCTGCTGCTCTTCATGCATCACGTTCCCTATTCGCATCGGTTGAAGTCGGGCAAAACGGTGATCCAGCACATCTACGACGCACATGAGGAAGGCGCCGCGGAGGCGGCGTCCTTCGTGGCACGGTGGCATGGGCTCGAGGGGCTCATCGACCGCGAGCGCTACGCCGCGGTGCTCGCGAGGCTCGAGTACCAGGCGGGGCATGCCGTGGTATGGCGCGACGCGGTCAACACGTGGTTCCTGAGGACTTCCGGCATCGCTGACGAGAACGGACGCGCCGGCCACTTTCCCGGTCGAGTTGAAGCCGAATCGATGACGCTTGACGGATACACCGTCGCACCGGTGACGCCGTGGGAGACGGCGTCAGGCGGACGCGCGATTGTGTGCGCGACACTCCGGACATGCGCCGCGACGCACACATTCGCGGGCGATCCCGGCGATTACGACCTGATTGTCCAGTATTTCGATGAGCGCGACGGCGCGTCGGCGTTCCGGCTGGTCATCTTGCACCCCAGCGTGGCGGACCACGCTCGAAACCCCGCGTTGCACGCCGCCTCGGGCCGGGAGATCGATCGTTGGCGCGCTGATGCCGACCTCCCCTCGCCAGAGCCGAACGGCCATACCTCGACGCGCCGCATCGTGCATCATGTCCCGCTGTCGCGGGGTGATGTGATCCGGATCGAGGGGACGCCCGACGGCGCCGAGCGCGCGATCATCGACTACCTGGAGATCAAGAAGCCCTGATCCCCCTGTCAGGAGGCCGGATGCCTGACGAGGACACGCGCGACGACTTCACGCAAGGCGGGTGGGCAGCGCCCTACGCGGGGATGGCCCACCGGCGTGCTCGTCGCGACGTATCGTTCACCGATGAGCGTGCACGGTTAGCGCGCTTTGAGCAGACGCCGAAAGATCATGACGTGGACGACGCCAATCACGGGGACGTAGTAGTTGACGATGTACCAGTTGCCGCCGAGTGCGTAGGTTGGAAACTGGTTAGACGCGGCGACGAATCCTCCGTTCAACCAGTCGAGGCTCGCGAGAATGTTCACGAGCCATGCCACGGCGATGCTGCCTGCCCATCGGTACCGCAGAAACACGACAGCGACGAGCGCGAGGATTGCGGACGCCAGGTCCCCATAGGCAATCGTCGCCATCGCGCCCATCGGAAGCTTCGGGTCGACCTGCCCTGGCGCGAACGCTGTCGATGGCAAATAGCGAAGCGTGTGCACCAGGAACAACGGAACGAGCGCCGCGTGAATGGGCAGTCTGTCGAGCGCCGGAGCGATGTACCACATCGCGATCAGCGCGAAGATGGCCAGCGACAATGTGAACTGCAGACCGAACAGCAGCAATGGGCTCATGGTATTTCCCGAAGCCAGCCGAGCGCTTGCTGGCGATCGACGAACCATTTCGTTGGGAACACCGCCGGTCCTTCGAACGCTTCGGACCCCGGGTTCGGGAATCCTGCCGGCATGAGGAACGCGAACCTTCGAACGCCCGCGCCGCCGTAGCGCGGAATGATGTGCGCGTCGCGCCATTCCAGGACTCCGGAGCCCAACCGATGGCGAAACTCAGTCGCGTCGATGAAGAGGCGCCTGGCGCGAGCTTTCTCAGCCTCTGACACAAAGAGGCAGAGCGTCGCCATGAACCCGCCGTCGGTCATGCTGGCCGTCGAAGCGAACCATCGAAGCTCCAGCAGATCGGTGTGGTCGAGAATCGCGCCCCATTCGTTCTTCACCAGCTCAGCAGATGTAGTGGTCTTCATGGGAGCGAAACATACGGGGCTGTCGGGCCGAAAGCAAGTACAGATGGACGCCATCGATCCGGCGCGGGAGCCGCCTGCGAACCGAGGACAACTGTACCAACGAGTACAATTGAGAACGCTATGGCCGAGCGATCAGCGAGAGGGAACGACACGCGCCGCAAGATCATCGCAGTCGCAGCGGAGCTGTTCCATCGCCAGGGAGTCCGGTCAACCAGCCCGGATCAGGTGATCGAAGCGTCTGGGACGGGCAAGGGGCAGTTCTACCACTACTTCAAGAGCAAAGAAGGTCTCGTCCACGCGGTGCTCGAGACCTACCTGGAGGAGATTCGCAACGGCGACGGCCCGTTCGGCTATGACGTCGAATCGTGGAAGGATCTCGAGCGGTGGTTTGCCGATCAAATCGCGCGACAGAACCGTTTCCGGATGACGCGCGGCTGTCCATTCGGCACGATCGGGAACGAAGTCACCGAGAACGACGAGTTGATCCGGCAGGATCTCAATCTGATCTTCGAGGTGGCCAAGCACAGGATCGCGACCTTCTTCATTAAGGAGAAAGCGGGCGGCCGCCTCGATCCGCGTACTGATGAGGCGCAGCTCGCCGACTTCTGTCTGGCGACCATGCAGGGCGCCATGCTGATGGGAAAGGTCAAGCGGAGCAGGCAACTGGTTGAAAGCGTTGTGCGCGAGGCGCTGGCGCACGTCAAACAGTACGCGCGCGCACAACCGCGACCGTGACGAGGCTGACGTTCGTCAACCCTCCCTGCCTGCGGGGCCAGCTGCACTCTTGTCACGATTTTTCGTGCTACACTTGTTTTCGTGATGGAGAGCCAGAACGTGACGTTGAGCCTCCCGCGGGAGCTTCTGAAGCAAGTGAAGCGCCTCGCCGCCGACCGGGACACGTCGGTGTCGGCACTCATGACAGAGGCACTGACCCGCCTGGCGGATGAAGATCGTCGGTACTCCGCCGCGAGAAAACGTGCGCTAGGTGCGATGAAGTCGGCCGGGTCGCTCGGCACACGCGGCCGCCGGACATGGACGCGTCAGGAGCTTCATGCGCGCTGAGCCGGCGCGCGAATTCGTCGATACGAACGTCCTCGTCTACGCCTTCGACGCCTCAGCTGGAAGGAAAAAGGCAGTCGCCGAAGAACTGCTGGCGAGGCTATGGGAGACGGGCACCGGGTGTCTCAGCGTCCAAGTGTTACAGGAATTCTTCGTCACGATCACTGGAAAGGTTCCCCAGCGCCTCCCAATTGAGGAAGCCGCAGACCGAATTCGGGAGTTTGCGACCTGGAGGGTGTTCGCGCCGACCGCAGACGATGTTCTTGGCGCGATCGCCCTTCACCAACGGGCGCAATTGAGTTTCTGGGATGCGTCGGTGGTTCGTGCCGCTGCGGAAATGGGTTCCAGCGTCCTCTGGACCGAAGATCTGAAGGATGGGCACGAGTTACAGGGCGTGCGCTTTCGGAATCCATTTGCTGAGCCGGCCTCGGCGGACCGCTCGGAGAGAGCTGCTCGCAAAAAGACACGCTAGCTGCCCGACGCCTAGCGGCTGCCCGACGCCTACTGGGCGCAGGTCGACGGCAGGACCTTCACCGACTCAACCTTCACTTTGCGCGCGGCGCGCGGCGGCGCAGCAGGCGCGGACGCAGGAACGGCCAAGGCGCTGCCGGTGATCTCGACGACGTGGCCGGTCTCGGGCGAGAACAGTTCGGGGGCCCCGTCCAGCTCGTAAGTCAGGAGAGCGGCGCTGCTGACGATCGGGACGGATCCCTTCGCGCTCATGACGGCGCTCGTCCTCTGTGCGGTCCCGCCGACGGCGACCGGAATGGGCGTTGAGCCTTTCGCCGAATTCGACCCTGACGAAGTCTTTCGGACGACCATCTCCCCGCTGGAGCCAATGGGTGTTGACCCTTTGGCGGAATTGGTCCCGGCCGAGCGACGATGCTCGTCTAGATCAGCGGCAATCGTTTTGAGGAACAGACCGTCGTCCGCGCGCGCGACGCAGCCGACGAGGATCATGTGATCCGGCGAGTCCGGGCCGGAGCCGCCGGAAGGCGTCTGGGCTGCGGCCAGGGTGGCGGCGACAGACAGGGTCGCGACAGTTGCCAGAACGATTCGGGTCGCCATAAAGCCCCCCTCGACCCGATGGATGATATCAGAAGTGTGCCCGATCTGCACATTTCGCAGGACATGACCTGTGAATTTGGCTCAGGTCATCATGAATGTCCTGAAATTCGTGCGAAATGCGCACGAAATGGGCCGCCATGGCGTCTAGAGCTTGACCAGCAAAGCAAACGTGACGCGGTTCTCGGACTTCTGGAGATCGGGCGCCCAACCGGGGACCGGGGTTGCGGGCGTTCCTGTGTTGCCGCCGGGCGGCGTCATGCCGCCTTGTCCGGCGAAGTACGGAACGCTCGATCCGCGGTACACGAACTCGGATCGCAAGGTGACGAACTGGCTCGGCAGGTAATCGAACGTGACCTGCGTGTCCCACGCCTTGAACGAGTCGCCGGGATTCGCCGTGAAGTACGGCGTCCCGGTGTACGCGGTCGCGCCGTTGATCGGCGGAACGAGCACGAGGTAGCGGCCCGGGTTGTTGATCGCGCCCCCGCCCACGGTGAGCGCGAACACGTCCCTGTTGAACCAGAGGCGGTGGTACGCCATGAAGCCCAGGAACGTCTGCGACGGCGCGTCGGGTGTGCCCCCTCCGCAACTCACGCCGCCGCCGAACTCGCAGCCCGCGTCGACCGTGAAGGTGAACGCCGCCCTCGTGATCAGGGCGTCCTTGTCCTCGTAGTACTTCACCTGGATGCTGTCGTCGGTGTGAATGCGTTTCCTGTCCGGCAGGCCAAGCGTGTCGGTCCCCCAATAGTTGTTGAGGACGACCGAGACGGAGCCGTTTGGACGCCAGAGGACCTGGCCACCGATGCCGGGCGCGTGATTGAACTTCCCGTAGGACTGCCAACCGTTGATGAGCCACGGCTCGATCTTCAACTTGTCGCTCGGGAAGATCTGAATCCGCAGGCCGTTGAAGAACCAGGGCGTGTTCGACGAGACATAGGAAGGCTGATAAGTCCAATTGTCGAACTGGTAGTAGCTCCAGAGCCCGATGTATGACATGAAAATCCCCGCATCGAGATTGACGCCGTACAGCTTGTCCCAGTGGTAGCCGCCATAGGCTTCTGAGATGTACCGATACGCGGTGTCGAGCGGCCATTGGCCGCGGCCGGGGCTCGCGTCGTTACGCGGCGTGGTCTGTGCGTACATGCCGAACTGCGTCATCAGCCGGCCTCGCACGTTGTCGTAGTGGAAATCGCCGCCGATGCCAAGCTGCGTCAGCTGGAACTCACCGGAACGGAAGATCTCGCTGGAGCCGGAAATGGTGTCGTCGATCGGCTTGTTGAAGCTGTAGGTGAAGTTGGTGTCCGCGCGGAACTCGCCGGTGAACGCTTTGGTGTCGAGCGGCGACTCCTTGGTGCGGGGGTTGCCGCTCAACCAGGTGAAGTCCGCAAACGCGAACGGGTCGGGCTTCGCCTGCGGTTGCGGCGGCGGTGGTTGGGGTGGCTGCGGCGGTTCAGCCGGCTGCGATTCTGCTGCCGGTTCCGGTGTTTGTGACGGTTCCGTCACCTGTTCCTGCGGAGCAGCGTAGCCGATATGCGCCGGCGCGAAAGCCATTGCGACAATGAGCATGATCTGTGCGGGTTTCAGGTGGTTGGCCATGTTGCCAACCTACGCGCTGGCGGATTAGAAAGTCCTTAGTCGGGCATCAGGAATCGTGGAGAAAGGGGTCGGTTGACCCCCTGCCGGGGCTTGGGTACGCTGAGGGATCGGTTCTTCGGTGCGCAGACTGTCTTTGTTGACCCGCGCGGCCACGGCCGTCGGCCTCGTCGCCCTCATCACGGCCGTGTACGTTCGCGTGGTGTCGGCAAATCCGACGACGGTCGCGCTGAGCTACCTGATCGCGATTCTGCTCATCGCGACCTGGTGGGGAATCGCGGAGGCTACAGTTGCTTCCCTCGCCGCGGTCCTGTGCTTCAACTTCTTCTTTCTCCCTCCCATTGGCACGCTGACCATTGCGGATCCCCAGAATTGGGTGGCGCTCCTCGCCTTTCTGATCACGGCGGTCGTCACAAGTCAACTCTCGGGTCGCGCGCAGCGGCGCAATCTCGAAGCGGCCGAGCGGCAGCGAGACCTGGAGCACTTGTACGCCCTCAGTCGCTCGCTGCTTCTCTCCGAAACCGGCTTATCGCTTCCGGCGGGGATCGCGCAGCGCATTGCTGAGACGTTCGAGCTGCCGGCCGTCGCGCTGTTCGATCAGCAGACCGACGTGATCGCGCAGGGGGGCATCAGCGAGCTGCGCCACATCGAGCCGCGGCTTCGCGACGTCGCGCGGAGCGCTGTGGCGGTCCACGAGCCGGAAGGTCATGTCGTCGTGCCGATTCGGCTTGGTGGCGCGCCGATCGGAAGTCTTGCGGTGACGGGCAAGCTGCATGAGACGGTGATCCAGTCGATCGCCAACCTCGCGGCCATCGGCCTCGAGCGCGCGCGGGGGCACGAAGCCGCGGCGCGGGCCGAGGCCGCTCATCGCAGCAGCGAGCTGCGCGCGGCCATGCTCGACGCCATGGCGCATGAATTCAAAACGCCGCTGACCTCCATGAAGGCGGCGAGCGGTGACCTCCTGTCGCACATGCTGCCAGGCGGACGGGACCGCGAGCTCGTCGACATCATCGCTGAGGAGGTCGATCGCCTCCAGGGGCTCGTCAGCGACGCCGTCAAGATGGTGCGGATCGACTCGGGCGATTTCGTCGTGCGCCGTGAGCGCCATCATCTCGCAGCCATCGTGCGGTCGACGATCGTGAGGCTCGGTCCCAGGCTCGACGGTCATCCCGTCATCAACAGCGTGCCGGATGACTTTCTCGTCGACGCCGATCGCGATCTATTGGATCTCGCCCTGAGCCAGCTGCTCGACAACGCTGTGAAGTATTCGCCGCCCACTTCGCGAATAGAGATTACCGCGGCGGGCGGCGGCCGAGGCGGTCCGGGCGGCTCGAATGGGGAGAGAAGCGAGATTGCGGTTCGCAATTCGGGCCCGCCTATTCCCGAGCGCGAGCAGGCGCGTGTTTTCGAGCGTTTCTATCGGGGCGCCGAGGCGCGGCGCGTGCCCGGCTCCGGCATGGGGCTCGCGATCGTGCAGCACATCGCGCAGGCACACGGCGGCGAGGCGACCGTGTCGAGCGGGCCGGACGTTGGAGTGGAGTTCACGCTGTCGCTGCCCCGGGGAGGGGCCACGCGATGAGCGCGGGACGTATTCTCATCGTAGACGACGATCCGCAGATTCGGCGCGTCATGCGCGTCAGCCTGACCGGACAGGGCTATGAAGTGGACGACGCCAAAGGCGGCGAAGGAGCGCTCGAGAAGCTTCGCGAGCAGCGGTTCGATCTGGTACTGCTCGACATGAACATGCCGGACATGGGCGGACTGGAAGCGTGCCGCCAGATCCGCACGCAATCCGAGATCGCCATCATCATGCTGACGGTGCGAGACGATGAGCTCGATAAAGTCGGGGCACTCGATGCCGGGGCGGACGATTATGTCACCAAGCCGTTCAATATCCAGGAGCTCTCGGCGCGAATTCGCGCGGCGCTTCGGCGGACGCCGTCAGCGCACGGCCCGGCGTCCGGACGTCTCGCAGTTGGCTCGGCCGACGTCGACTTCGATACCCGGCAGGTGACGCGGCGTGGGAAGCGGGTGCGTCTGACCCCGAAGGAATTCGATCTGCTGCGTTACCTCGTGGCGCATGCGAACAAAGTATTGACGCATCGCGAGCTCCTGCAGGCGGTATGGGGGCCTGACTACGGTGATCAGGTGGATTACCTCCGCGTGGTCGTCAACCAGCTCAGAAAGAAGATCGAAGCCAAGCCTTCGGCGCCGGTGCATCTGCTGACGGAGCCCTGGGTTGGGTACCGGCTGCATCTGCCCGCGTTGACAAAACCATAACGGCCCTCAACACCCCGCAGCGCGCAGGCGGGTTTAACGACTCGCTTAAGGACACCTAAGGACTTCCTAAGGTGCCGCAACCTAGATTGAAGTGGTCGGACCGAAGTCATGGGGCACGTCGTCGCGCACGACTTCAACAAGATCCATCTCGCTGAGCTTCGGCCGCAGGAGCGTTCGAGCCCCCCTGTTCGAACATCGGAAGTGTATGTTCTCTTCACCTCGGTCCACGAAACGTTGGCGGCACTTAGGATCGCCAAGGCGCTCGCATCGGCGCTTTGCGTGCCGTTGACGTTGGTCCATTTGAGGACGGTGCCGTACTCGGATCGCATCGAAGGACCGGCAGGCACGTCTCCTGTGGAAACCGACGCGTTCGCGCGCTGTCTGAGGGCACAAGGTCTCGAGGTGCGAGTCCGGGTCTATTGCTGTCGCAGCGCGCGACGTGCCATTCCGCAGGCGTTTGGCCCGCACTCGCTCGTGCTGATCGGGGGACGGCGGCGGTGGTGGCCCGGACGATCCGATCGCCTGCGGCAGGCGCTCGAGGCGGCCGGCCATTTCGTGGTATTCGTCGACGAGGGGCAACATGCTGCCTGATGCGGTCTACCTGGACGTGTTCTATCTCGCGGTGGCCATTGGATTTCTGGTGATGTGCTGGTACTTCGTGAAGGCGCTCGATGTGCTGTAGTCGAGCTACGAGCCACGAGTTCACGAGCGACGCGCCACGAGCGACGAGTAACGAGCCATGGACTACGTGATTGCGGGAATCGCGACCGTGTTTCTGTTCGGGTACTTGATCTACGCGCTGCTTCGGCCGGAACGGTTCTAGGGTGCTCATGACAACGCTCGGCGTCTATCAGATTCTGTTCTTCTTCCTGGTGATCCTGGCGATCACGAAGCCCATGGGCGCGTTCATGGCGCGGGTGTTCGAGGGCGAGCGCACGTTTCTCCACCCCGTGCTCGGTCCGCTCGAGCGCGCGATCTATCGACTGGGTGGCATTCGTGAAACCGTCGAACAGCGATGGACGCAATATGCGGGGGCGCTGCTTGCGTTCAGCGTCGCGAAGGTCGTGTTCACCTATGCCATTCAGCGGTGGCAGGGGTATCTCCCACTGAACCCGCAAGGCTTCGGCACCGCCCACGCGCCGGCCGGCGCGACGCCGATGACGCCGGACCTCGCGTTCAACACCGCGGTCAGCTTCATGACGAACACCAACTGGCAAGCCTACGGCGGCGAGTCGACGGTGAGCTACTTCGTGCAGATGACGGCGTTGACCGTGCAGAACTTCACGTCAGCAGCAGCGGGCATCGCGGTCGCGATTGCGCTCGTGCGCGGCTTCGCGCGCAAAGAGACGACCACGATTGGGAATTTCTGGGTCGACATGACACGGGCGACGGTCTACGTCCTGCTACCGCTCGCCCTGGCTGCGGCGCTGGTCTTCGCATCGCAGGGCGTGATTCAGAACTGGGACTCGTACACCCACGTGACCACCCTCGAGGGGGCCGCGCAAACGATTGCGCAGGGCCCCGTCGCGTCGCAGGAGGCGATCAAGGAGCTCGGCACGAACGGGGGCGGCTTCTTCAATGCCAATTCCGCCCACCCTTATGAGAACCCGACGCCGTTTACGACCTTCTTTCAAACTCTGCTGATCTTCCTGATTCCCGCCGGCCTGACATACACGTTCGGGCGGATGGTCGGCGATGTCCGCCAGGCTTGGTCGCTGTTTGCGGCCATGGGCGTGATGTTCTTCATCGGCGTGTTCGTCGCGTACGGGTACGAGCAGCGGGGCAACCCCATCGTCGAGCGCCTTGGGGTCCAGGCGGCCGCGACCGACACCCAGCCTGGCGGCAACATGGAAGGCAAAGAGACGCGCTTCGGCATCGCCCAGTCCGCACTCTTTGCGACGGTGACGACCGACGCCAGCTGCGGCGCCGTCAATGCCACGCATGACAGCTTCACGCCGCTCGGCGGACTCGTCCCGCTGTTCAACATTCAGACCGGCGAGGTCATCTTCGGCGGCGTCGGCGCGGGCCTCTACGGGATCCTGTTGTACGCCATCCTCGCCGTATTCATCGCCGGCCTCATGGTCGGGCGCACGCCCGAGTACGTCGGCAAGAAGATCGAGCAGAAGGAAGTCAAGATGGCCATGCTGGCGCTCATCGCGACAGCGTTCAGCGTTCTTGTCTTTACGGCCATCAGCTCCGTGCTCCCCTTCGCCAAGGACGGCTATTGGAATCCGCCAGGACCCGCGATCGCAAACGTAGGCAACAGCGGTCCACATGGCCTCGCGGAGATCCTGTATGCCTACACGAGCGGGACCGGCAACAACGGCAGCGCGTTCGGCGGCATCAACGCAACGACCCCTTGGTACAACCTGACGATCGGTCTCGCGATGCTCGCGGGACGGTTCCTCTTCCTGCTGCCCCTTCTTGCGGCAGCGGGAAGCCTCGCCGCCAAGAAACAAACCCCCGTCACGAGCGGGACACTCCCCACTCACGGCGGTCTGTTTGTGGGGCTGCTGGTCGGGACGGTCTTGATTGTTGGCGCGCTGACGTTCTTCCCGGTGCTGTCGCTGGCGCCGATCGTCGAACACTTTCTCATGAAAGAAGGCCGCCTGTTTGCGCAGGTCACGCCGATGCTGGCAGGTCTGCCATGGCTGTAACGACCGCCCCGCCGGCCCCACCCGCTCGTCCGACATCGACGGGCGACACCTTGACGTCGCTGCTGCCGACGAAGCTCGCGCGGGCGCGACCGCTGTTTGATGCGGAGATCGTTTCGCGCGCGACGCGGGACGCGTTCGGGAAGCTGAACCCGCTCACGCTGCTGAAGAACCCGGTCATGTTCGTGGTCGAGGTCGGCGCGGCGTTGACGACCGTGTTCGTGGTCCGGGATGTCGCCGTCGGCGCCCCGGCGATTGGGTTTGGCATGCAAATCACCCTCTGGCTCTGGTTCACGGTGCTGTTCGCCAACTTCGCAGAGGCGATGGCCGAGGCGCGCGGCAAGGCGCAGGCGGACACGCTCCGCAGGACCAAGACGGAGGTCATTGGCAAGCGCTTGCTGTCCGGCCGCAAACGGGCGTCAGGCGCGCCGGGGGCGGAATTCGAAGAGGTTCCCGGATCCGCGCTTCGAGCCGGGGACGTCGTCATCGTCGAGCCGCACGACATCATCCCCGGTGACGGCGAGGTCATCGAGGGCGTCGCGTCCGTCGACGAATCGGTCATCACAGGCGAGAGCGCTCCGGTGATTCGGGAATCTGGCGGCGATCGCAGCGCGGTCACCGGCGGCACGCGCGTGCTGTCGGACTGGATCAAGGTGCGGATCACCTCCAACCCGGGCGAGACCTTTCTCGACCGCATGATCGCGCTGGTCGAGGGCGCCCAACGCCAGAAGACACCAAACGAGATCGCGCTCAACATCCTGATTGCCGGGCTGACGCTGATCTTTCTGATGGCCGTCGCGACC
>Ga0182035_10000890_pt1 | contig 14645 bp, 11 predicted proteins | sample flu12Cox44000170_FD_125969 | JGI IMG/M metagenome (GOLD analysis project Ga0182035, IMG submission 125969) | Lab enrichment of tropical soil microbial communities from Luquillo Experimental Forest, Puerto Rico - flux4day.12C.oxic.44.000.170 | ecosystem: Environmental > Terrestrial > Soil >...
AACACCCACCCGATGCCGGTCGCATCCGGTCCTAGTTCCGTCCTGACGCCCTGGGGGAGCCGAGGCAGCACGCCGGACAGGTACTCCAGCGTCCGCGAGCGAGCCCAGTAGATGTCGGTCCCTTCCTCGAACACGATGTAGACGTACGAGAAGCCGAAGTCGGAGAACCCACGCACCGCCTTCACTTTCGGCGCGCCGAGCATGGCTGTGACGATCGGGTAGGTGACCTGGTCCTCGACAATGTCCGGGCTGCGGTCCCACCGCGAGTAGACAATGACCTGCGTGTCGCTCAGATCCGGAATCGCGTCGAGCGGCACGGTCTTCAGTGCCCAGACCCCCGTGACGACCGCGACGGTCACCAGCAGGATGACGACGAACCGGTTCCTCGCCGAAAATTCGATGATCGCGTTAATCACGGCGATGTCCCTCGTGCGGCGGTGGCGGCGTCGACTTCGCGGGAGCGGTGGACGTGCCGGTCGCTCGATGTTGCGGGGCGCCCATCCCGCTGGCCGCCGCTTTGAGCTGGCTTTCCGAATCGACCAGGAACGTACCCGAGGAGACGACACGCTCGCCGGCCGCCAGCCCGCGTGTCACCGTGACGCGATCGCCGAAGCGTTCGCCGACGGTGACTTGGCGCGGCTCAAGATAGCCATGGCCGAGATCGACGAACACGGTCTGCCGATCACCGGTGTCGAGGATCGCGTCGGCCGGCACGGTCAACTGCGGAGCGCTGGCGACGCCGAATTCGACGTTGACGAACATCTCGGGCTTCATCCGCAGCCCCGGATTATTCGCGTCGAGCCGAACTTTAAGCGTGCGCGTCATCGGATCGACCTGCGGCTGGATGTAGTTCACCTTCGCGGCGACTGACGGAGCGCTCCGGTTCTCGAACGTCACGTACGCCGGATCGCCGATCTTGATCGCCGTGATATCCGACTCGAACACATCGGCGACGATCCAGACGCGGCTCAGATCAGTAATGGTGTAGAGGTCGCTGTCGGGCGTGACTTTCTGATTCGGGAATGCCTTTCGCTCGGTCACGAACCCGCTCATCGGTGCATGGACCGTGATATTGCGAATCGGCTGACCAGTGCGGACCACCTGATCGATCTGATCATCGCTCAGTTCCCACAGCTGCAGCCGTCGCCGTGCCGCGTTGAAGAGTGACGGCATCACCTCGCGCGCGCGCGCCGCAAGGAGGAGCTCTTCCTGTGAGGCGAGCATTTCCGGGCTGTAGATCGTGAGCATCGGCTCGTCCTTCCTCACGACATCACCGGTGAAGGCAACGAACACGGTCTCGATCCAGCCCTCGGTGCGCGTGTGGACGTGTCCGACGCGCGTTTCGTCCGCAGACACTCTGCCGACCGCCCGAATGGTGCGCGTGCCGCCGGCCGATTCCACAGTGGAGAACTTCACGCCGATCAGCTGCTGGCGCTCGGCCGAGATGTGGATGGCGCCAGGCGGGGGGCTCACGGTTTCGCCGGCGGCTGTCGGCGATGGGAGCTGGTCGGCGTACACGGGCTCCAGCCTGATCCCGCAGTCGGGGGCCACGCCCGGTTTGTCAGATGTGTACGCCGGATGCATCGGATCGATGTAGTACAAAACCCGACGACCGCCCGTCGTCGATGACGGATGCTTCATTGCGCGAGCAACGTAGCCCCCGGCAAACACCGCGGCGAGCAGGATCAGCGCGACCGACGTTTTCAGCAGTTTCATAGCCATCTCAGTGCACCCATGGAGTGCCGGTCATCTCTTCGAGTCGGCTGACGGCGCTGTGATAAGACGCCAGCTCGTCGACGTACCGCATCTCGTATTCGAGGACGGTCACGAAGTTCGTCATGACGGAGAGAAAATCGACGCGGCCCGTCTGGTAGCTCGCCATTGACGATTCGAGGGCGAGCCGCGCCTGCGGCAGCACGGTGTCCCGGTACAGACGCGCGAGCCGAACCGAGGTCGAGGCCATTTGAAAATCCTCTTGGATGCGGCTCTGCAGACCCAGGCGCGTGCCCTCGTAGGCATGGCGGGCCTGCTCGACCGTGCAGCGCTGTTCGGCAACGGCGGCGGCTCGACGGGCGCGCTGCAGCGGGATCTTCACGTCAAAGCGGAACTCGTACATGGGCGGCATGGCGCCCATGTAGTAATAGCCGCCGTTCAGCGCAAAGTCAGGTTTGTAGTCCTTTTGCGCGGCTTCGACGGCCAGTTGCGCGCGGTCGACCATGATCTGGTCGCGCCGCAACATCGGCGCGTTCGCCCGTGCGGCATCGACTAGCGAATCGAGAGTCAGATCGAACGGCGTGAGCTCCATCGCCTCCGGCTCGCCGACAGGGCTGGTCGCGGGACGCGCGAGGAGCGCGTTGAGCTCGCCCTCCCGCGTGGCCCGCTCCTGACGCACACGCTCGAGCTGGAGATCCAGGATGCTGATTTGCGTTTGCGCCTTGATGACATCCTGCTGCGCAGCGTCCCCAACCGTGTAGCGGCCCTCGCTGACTCTCAGCAGCGTGTCGAGCAGATCGCGGTCCCGGGCGAGGACGCCGGTGACGGCGTACGCGTACGCCAGCCGGTAGTACGACTGCTTCACCCGGGCCGTGACGTTCAAGCGCGCTGATTCGATCTGCTGGAATTCCGCGTCAGCTTCGCGCGAGGCGATCGCACCGCGCAGGTCGCGCTTGCCTGGATACGGAAGCTCCTGGCTGACCATGAGGCCGATGTTCGCCAGCGGCTCGGTTCCCAATCCGGCGCCCGGCAGAGGATTCCCGCTTGCGTTATAGCCGGCCGACACCATGGGATCCGGCAGGCTTTGTTCCTGCACGGGGCGCTGACGTGCCGCGTCGTAGCGTTTCTGTGCGGCAGCGATTTCCGGGTTCTTCGCGAGCGCTTCCGCGATGACATCGGCCAGTGAAAGCCGAGCCGTCGTCTGCGCAGTCGCCGCCGAGCAGGCGAACACGTACGTGAGGACGAAACGATGAACCAATCGCATAACAACCTCGAAGGCGGTTCGAGGACATCAGCGCGGGGGTGCAGTGCGGTGGATCAGTCCTCGAGCCGCAGGAATCGCTATCGATTCGGCGAGGTTGCTAGATCAGGAGGCTCGCGAAGAGTGTTGGCAGATCGACGGGTGACGACCGCGGTGGTGAGGGTGCCGCTGTCGCTCGCGCGACCGCGTGAGGCGAAACAGGAACGAAAATGTCCGCGGCGACCGCAGCAACTGGACGCATCATCTCGTTGAACGTCACCTTCGCAGCAGTTGGTTGAGCCCGGTCGGACAGGGTGAGCTGATCGCTGCAGCAGCAAGGCGTGATGGTCGAATCTTTGCCGCAATCGTGGTGTTCCGCCGTGCACAGAGGGTGAACCGCTGACACGAATGCCGACACACTCGTGGACCCGACAAGGGCGACGACCAGACCGATAGCCGACAGCGATGTGCGGGCGGACATCACGATAGTAAGTAGTAAAGCAGGCATGGTGCCAACCCGGCCGATGCCGAAATCACGCTGTTTTTGAATGAACGCCGGTGGCAGGCCTCCGGACCACCGGCGCTATTCCGGCGGAGCTGCCGGATTTTCCGCACTCAGCAGGGTTCGCGCAGTGATCGAAAGCCGTCAAGATACCCTCGCCTGAGTCAATTCGGACGCGTAAGCGCAGATCCGGCCGACGCAAGGATCTGCAACGATCGTACTCTGGCGGCGTGGTCGTAGATGTGCGACGCGGCGATGAGCTCGTCCGCTTTCGTCGCATGGATGAACTTCTGGAGTCCCTCGGCGATCGTCGACTCGGTGCCGACGAACGCGACCAGTTGCATCTGTTCGAGCGGCACCGCGCCGAACGGCACGACGTCCTTCTCGTACGCCTTATTCGGCGGCGGCAGCTGAATTGGCATGCCCCGGCGAAGACTCGCGAACGACTCGCGCGCGGACGTGGCGAGCAAGCGCGCCTCGTCCTCAGTATCCCCGGCGACGACGTTGATGCCGAGCATCACGTAAGGCTGCGATAGATACTTGGACGGACGGAATCCTGCGCGGTAGATTTCGATCGCTGGCAGCATCATCGCCGCGGCGAAATGCGAGGCGAACGCGAACGGCAATCCCATCGCGGCCGCGACCTGCGCGCCGAAGGTACTGGAACCCAGAATATAGATTGGTATGCGCAGACCCTCGCCTGGCACCGCCCGAATGGCGTGATCCGCCTGGGGTGAGAAGTACTCCATCAACTCAAGGACATCTTCAGGAAATCGGTCCGGGTCGGTGGCGAGGGTTCTGCGCAGCGCATGCGCGGTCATGGGATCGGTTCCAGGCGCGCGGCCGAGTCCGAGGTCGATCCGGCCAGGGAACAGCGATTCCAGCGTGCCGAACTGCTCGGCGACCACAAGCGGCGCGTGATTGGGGAGCATGATGCCGCCAGCGCCGACACGAATCGATGTCGTTCCGGACGCAACGTGCGCGATGACGATGGCCGTTGCCGCGCTCGCGATCCCTGGCATGTTGTGATGCTCAGCGAGCCAGTAACGGTGGAACCCGAGACGCTCGGCGTGGCGGGCGTAGTCGAGCGAGTGGCGAAAGGCGGTCGCGGCATTGCTGCCCTGGGTGACGGGTGCGAGATCCAGAACTGACAGACGAACCATGTAGTCCACGATAGACCATTTGATTAGCATCGTCGGCGAACTGAAAGGCCTTGGTCTCGTGGTCTCAGCCACGACGTTGCGGACCTGGCTTCGCGGCGAAGGTCTCGGACCCCTAGTGATCCCTCCGGGGAGGAAGGGGAGGTGTCGCCAACAACGCCGAGGCCACGGCAGCGGCTACCCGCGCGGACGCGCAGGACCTCGTCCACGTCTGATCCTCAACTCGATCTCCAGCTGGCAGTGCGCGACGCGGGTCGGTGCCCCAGTATGTCGATGATGAGCGCCAGGCGTTATCCTATCGGACTCGATGCCGTGCGCATGGCCGCTTATGGTTCTGCTGCTTGTTCTTGTCCCCGGCCCGGGAGGGCCGCCCGGCGAGGCGCGGGGTAACGGTGTCTGCGGGATCGAGGTTACGAGATGTAATGTCGACATGATCGTTCCAGGTGTTCCGTATGCCGGCTGAAGGCGGCGGTTCAAGCGGGCCAACCACGGCACCACTGGGTGAAGCACGCGTCACTTCCGCGGAGCTATGGAAGCCAAGGGTCAACCCATGGGTGATCGCGGTGGTGGTGGCCATCGCTGCCTTCATGGAGGTGCTCGACACGAGCATCGCGAACGTCGCGCTGCCGTATATCGCCGGCAATCTCGGAGCCAGCAACGATGAGAGTACATGGGTGTTGACGTCGTACCTCGTGTCGAACGCCATCGTGCTGCCGATCACCGGCTGGTTCGCCGGCGTCTTCGGGCGGAAACGCTTTTTCATGGTGTGCTTGGCGATCTTCACCTTCAGCTCTCTGCTGTGCGGGGCTGCGCCAAATCTGGGGGCCATCATTCTCTTCCGTGTCCTGCAGGGCGCGGGCGGTGGCGGGCTGCAGCCGATGGCGCAGGCCATCCTGGCTGACACGTTTCCTCCAGAGAAACGCGGTTTGGCCTTTGCTCTTTTCGGTATCACCACAATCATCGCGCCAACGATCGGCCCGACGCTTGGAGGTTGGATCACCGACAATTACAGCTGGCGATGGATCTTTTTCATCAACCTTCCGGTCGGTATCGTGGCGCTGTTTCTGATCTTTCGCCTCCTGGAAGACCCGCCGTGGATCACGCGCGTCGGGCGCGCCGGTATCACCATCGATTACGTCGGCGTCGCCCTGCTCGTGGTTGGAGTCGGCGCACTGCAGATCATGCTCGACAAGGGGCAAGAGGAGGACTGGTTCGGTTCGGCCTTCATCGTCTCACTGGCGGTCACCGCGGCTGCCGGGCTGACCTTGCTCGTGCTCTGGGAATGGTTTCACAAGACGCCGATCGTGGACGTGCGCCTGTACCGGAACGTAAATTTCCTCGGCGCCAACTTCATGATGTTCATTCTGGGGATCATGTTGTTCTCGAGCCTCGTCATGATGCCTCAGTTCCTTCAGACGTTGATGGGGTACACGGCGAAATCGGCGGGTCTCGTGCTCTCTGGCGGTGGTCTCCTGCTCTTGTTTCTGATGCCGATTGTCGGCACGCTCTCGTCCCGGATCCAAGCGCGGTACATCATCGCCTTCGGCTGGCTGGCGCTGTCGGTCGGGATGTTCTATTCCACCCAGACGCTCAATCTCCAAATCAGCTTCGAGGCAGCCGCCTTTATGCGCGTCGTGCAGGTGTTCGGCCTCGGCTTCTTGTTCGTGCCTATCAATCTCGTGTCGTACGTCGGGATGCCACCGGAGAAGAGCGGCAATGTTGCCGGTCTGGTGAATTTCATGCGGAATATCGGCGCGAGCATCGGGACCTCCATGGTGACGACCGTCATCGCGCGGCGAGCGCAGTTCCGGCAGGTCCAGCTGGTCGCGCATGCGACGCTTGGCGAACGCCCGTTCGCGCAGGCGGTCGACGCGCTGTCAGGACGCCTGGCCGCGTCGGGTGTCGACGCGTCACACGCCGTGGGTCAGTCGTACGCCCGCCTGTATAGAGCACTTGTCGGCCAGGCGACGGCGTTGGCCTACATCGACACGTTCTGGGTGCTGTGCGTGGGGGCGGCTGTGATGTTCGTCCTGTCGTTTGCACTGAAAAGGAACCAACTGGGCGCCGGACGTCAGGTCGCGATGGAATGAGAGTCAGACGCGCCAGGAAGAGAGCAGCGCGGGGGGCGTGAAGCAGCGCTGTGAGGCTTTGAGAATCCATGTCAATTCATGTCATTACCGTGGAACGCGAATACGGCAGTGGTGGTGGCGTCATTGCATCGAGGCTTGCCGCGCGCCTCGGCTGGAAGCTTTGGGATCAGTTGCTCACCGAGGAGATCGCGCGGCGGCTCGGTTGCGAGTCACGCGCCGTTGAGGAACGTCAGGAGAAGCAGGATCCGGCGTACTACCGGCTCCTCAAAGCCTTCATGAAGGGGAGTTTCGAAGGCAGTCTGAACGCACCACGTTTGAACCTGGTGGATACCGATCGGATCCGGGAGGTTGTGCAGAAGCTGATGCCGGAGCTCGTTCAGACGGGTAACTGCGTCATTGTGGGGCGAGGATCCGCCTATTACCTCTCCGCGCGACCGGGCGTGTTTCACGTGTTCGTATACGCGCCGTTCGAAGAACGGGTCAGGCGGCTTCAATCGACGGGCAAGGGCGAACAGGAAGCGATCGAGCTCGCCGAGACGGTCGACCGCGATCGCGCCACGTTCATCAAGCAGCATTTCAACGTCGAGTGGCCAGCGAGAGATCGGTTTCACCTGATGGTCAATTCGGCAATGGGCGACGATGTGGCCGTGACGATCATCCTTGATGCCGTGGCGCGCTATAACGCCGCACGAGGTGATCAATCCACTCGCGGCGCGGGCGCGGCGACTCGCGCGTAGCCCTGCGACCGATCGGCGCGAGTCGATCGCGCTCGTTTGGGCCAGAGATCGAACGGCCTGGTTCTAGTTCGAGGAGGAGAGATGCGTGGCGACCGACGAGCCCGTTTGGCTTTTGGTAGTGTGGTCCTCGGAGTCGTCCTGGCCTCAGCGAGATTCGCGGTGGCGCAGGCGCCCAATCCGTTCCTCGGCAGCGTGCCGACCGGCCAGGCGACGGGCACCGCGCTCGACCTCTCGCTTTCGGATGCGTTCGACCGGGCCCTCCGCTACAACCTGGGCGCGATCGAGGGCCGGGAGAATATGCGCGCGTCGCATGCGGCTCGCCTGCGCAGCCTGAACGCGCTGCTTACGAACGTCTCGGGCCGCGTCAGCGCTGCGGTCAATCAGATCAACTTACAGGCCCTGGGATTCGGTCTCTCCATACCGGGAGTGGCCGTTCCCACGGTCGTCGGACCCTTCCGCGTGACCGACGCGCGTCTGTATGTGACGCAGGAACTGTTCAGTTGGTCCGACATCCAGGGCGCCAAGGCATCGACCGAGTTGGAAACCGCCTCTGGCGATGCCTACCGGAGCGATCGTGACCTTGTGGTCTTCACGACGGGAAGCGCCTACTTACTGGCGATATCGGACTCCGCCGCAGTCGAGTCCATTCGCGCGCAGGTCAGGACAGCGCAGACCTTGTACGACCAAGCCGTTGACAAAAACGCGCAAGGTGTCATCGCCAGGATCGACGTGTTGCGCGGCCGGGTCGAGCTGCAGACCCAGCAACAACGTCTGATCGCCGCCGAAAATCAGCTCAGCATCGACAAACTGAGCCTCGCGCGCGCCATCGGGCTCGCAAACGGACAATCGTTTCGGCTGACAGACAACGTGCCCTATCGTCCCCTGGAGATCAGCACAGTCGAGCAGTCACTGACACAAGCGTACACAACGCGTCCCGATTATCTCGCGGCCGAACGCCGCGTGCGGGCCGCGGAACTGGCGCTCGGCGCTGCCAAGGCCGAAGACTATCCGACCGGGTCCCTGGCGGCCGATTACGGGCAAATCGGCAACCCGAATTTTGCGGCCGCGCACGGCACTTACTCGGTGAGCGTGGCTCTCAGCATCCCGATCTTTCAGGGCAGTCGTGTCCGTGCTGACAAGCTCCAGGCAGAATCAACCTTGGAGCAGCGGAGAGCAGAGCTTGCTGACCTGGGCGGGCGCATCGATGAACAGGTGCGCACAGCGTTCTACAACCTGCAATCGTCATCTGAGCTTGTGGCAGTCGCGCAAAGCAACATCAACCTCGCGAACGAGACGGTGGTTCAGGCGCAGGATCGCTTCTCGGCCGGTGTCGCGAACAATCTCGAGGTGGTCCAGGCCCAGGAATCAGTCGCGGCTGCCAACCAGTCGTACATCGCGAGTGTCTATGCGTTCAACCAGGCCAAGATCTCGCTCGCCCAGACGCTTGGCGTCGCTGAACGTTCAGCAGTGACATTCCTGCTGGGGAGGCCATAGCCGTGGAGGGTCATCCTGGTCAAACGGGGGCCGCACCTCGTCCTGATGATACGAGCCCATCGACAGACGCAAATCGGCTGCCGCGACCATCGCGCCGCGGGCGAGGACGCCGGACGGTCATCCTCTTATCACTTGCCGGCATTGCCGTTGCCGTCGCCACCATCGTGCTGTATGAACGCTACGCAGCGTGGGAGTCGACCGACGACGCACAAGTGGATGGCTATATCTTTCCGGTCAGTGCCCGCGTGCCTGGGTATGTGACCCGCGTCGTCGTGGATAACAACCAATTCGTCGAGGCTGGCACCGTGCTCGTGCAGATGGACCAGAAAGACTATGAGGTCGCAGTTGCGAATGCGAAGGCCACGCTCGCGAACAGTCAGGCCAGCGCCGCCGCCCTGCAGATCAACGTCCCGATCACCTCGGTGAGTACCTCGAGTCAACTCTCAAGTGCCCAAGCCGATATCCGGAATGCGGAAGCCGGCCTGCTGTCGGCGCAGCGAAGCTCCGAGGCGGCGCAAGCGGCATTGCGAGAAGCCGAGGCCAACGATCTGACGGCCCAGGACGACGTGAGCCGTTACAAACCGCTCGCCGCACGTGACGAAATTCCCCAACAACAGTACACGCAGGCTGTGAACACCGAGAAAGCGAGGGCCGCGGCCGTTGAGGCCGCTCGCGCATCTGCCGCCGGTGCAGAGCAGCAAGTGACGCAGGCCCGATCGCGACTGTCTCAGGCGCAGGCGCAATTGCAATATGCCCAGACGCAGCCGCAGCAGGTCTCCGTCCAGCGATCGCGGGCGAATGCGGCCGACGCCGAGAGCGAGCGCGCCGCCGCCGCGCTGCAGCAAGCGCAGCTGAACCTGCAGTACACGACCATTCTTTCGCCTGTTGCCGGCATCGTCGGCCAGCGGTCGGTGCACCCAGGTCAAAACGTGGCGCCAGGCCAGCAATTGATGACGATCGTGCCGCTTGACAGTCAGAATGTCTGGGTCACAGCCAATTTCAAGGAAACCCAGTTAACCCATATGCGCCCGGGCCAGGCTGTGCGGGTGTACGTCGACACCTATGGCCGGACCTACGACGGCCACGTCTTGAATATCGCCGGCGCCAGCGGGGCACGCTATAGCGTGCTGCCTCCCGAAAACGCCACGGGTAACTACGTCAAGGTCGTGCAACGCATCCCCGTGAAAATCGTGTTCGAGCGAGGACAGGATCCCGAACACCTGCTGCGCCCCGGCATGTCCGTCGAACCTGACGTGAAAGTGAGATGATGCGATTCAAACTCGCGAGTGCGAAAGGTGTCGCTCTGTCCTGATCGTCTGGTTGAGAGACGGCAGCGTCCCTATCCGAACGCCCGTTACAGACATGGGCGAATAGCGCGCGCACGGCCGCTGGTGCCAGTGGCGATGAACCTCAAATGAGGCGAGCACCGCACGTCGCGATCGACGCCGTCGTCTTCGACCTCGACGGCGTGCTGCTCCAGTCTGAAGAGGTGTGGGACGCAGTGCGCGAAAAATACGTACGAGAGCGCGGCGGGCGCTACAGTCCAGACATCCAGCGTGCCATGATGGGCATGAATTCGATGGAGTGGTCGCGCTACCTACATCACGTGGCTGGAGTGCCGGACGAGCCAGTCATCATCAACGACGAGGTTGTTCGACGCGTACTCAACTCGTATCGCGTTCATCTGCCGCTCGTCGACGGCGCCGTCGACGTCGTGCGGCGGCTGGCCGCTGCCTACCCGCTCGGCCTCGCGTCATCATCGAACCGGGCGGTAATTGATGCGGCGCTCGACATCGCCAGGCTGACGCCGTTCTTTCGGGCAACGGTCTCATCCGAAGAGGTCCCTCGGGGCAAACCGGCGCCCGATGTCTATCAGGAAGCAGCGCGCCGCCCTCGAAGTAGCGTCCGTGCTTGAGATCGGCTAGCAGGCCCGGCTCTCGCGGATACCATCCAAGCCGCTCCTGCGTTCGCGCGCTTGACGCGGGCGCGTCGACCGCCAGGAATCTCGCCAGCCAGGAAAAATGTTGGGCCGCGTCTTCGGGTGACAGCGAAACCACCGGTACGTTCAACCGCCGGCCGATCGTTTCGGCGATCTCACGCGTCGGAATCCCTTCGTCGGCAACGCCATGAAACGTCGATCCCGCAGTGCCGCGCTCGAGCGCCAGGCGAAAGAGGCGGGCGGCGTCGAGCCGGTGCACAGCAGGCCATCGGTTGCGGCCCTCGCCGAGGTACGCCGACACACCTTTTTGGCGCGCGATGCCGATGAGCATCGGGATGAAGGCGTGATCGCCGTCACCATGCACCGATGGCGACAGGCGTACCACGGTCGGGCGCACGCCGCGTGTTGCCAGCGAGAGCGCTGCACGTTCCGCAATCACCCGAACTGAGCCTGGACTGGGATCTGGAACATCGGTTTCGGTCAACACACGGCCGTTTGCCAAGTGCCCGATGCCGGAGGTGATGACCAGCGGTCGACCCGATCCCTCAAGCGCGGCGCCGAGGATATCGATAACACATTTGTCTGCCTCGGCCGCAGCCTCGCGCGTGACGTTGATGAAGTCGTGGTTGTAGGCGGTGTGGATCACCCCATCCGACGCCTCGACTCCTCGCCGCAGACTGTCGGCATCCTCGAGCGAACCTCGATGGACCTCGGCGCCCGTGGTCGCCAGTGACCTGGCGTTGGCCTCGGAGCGCACCAGGCCGAGCACTTGATGGCCGGCGCTCTTGAGTTCCTGAACGACCGCCGAACCGACGAACCCGGTCGCGCCTGTCACGAAAATCTTCATATCACTGCCGTCCTGTATGAATATGCGGCGCTCCTCGAGACTTCCTCAAGCGCATACTAAGAACACTCACGATGAGAAAAAGTCGGTCTGCTGCTTCGACCGCCGGACGCTCGACGGTCTCAGCGTGTTGAAGGTGGACTGATGAAACGTACCCGCTGCACGCCATCGCCATTCCGCGCAACTGATGTCAGCGAAGGTCCGCGCCTTTCTCGAATTCGTCGCCGGGACAACGCGACAAGGCACCATAAATGACGTGCAGGGTTGAAAATGGCGCTCTTCAATTGCCGTGAACGCGACGATGGCCGAGGCGTTCAACGTGCGGTGTACGTCTGGCTGAAGCCGTTTCGCCCGTTTGTCAGCGTGAACGTTCCGTCCGGGCGTACCGAGGCTTTGATCAAGTTGCCCACGCACTCGGCAGTGTCCTCGAAGTTCGCAATCATGTCTTCCGACGTGTTGTGCGCCTTGTCGAGAAGCGAGAGGTGCACCTGCCAGATGCCTTCGACCCCTGGCGACTTCGCGAGCCGCTCGTAGTGCGCCGTCAGCGCCTTTTGCGATCCGGGCGAAGGACTCCCGAGTCCCTTCCGGGGTCCGTTGTTCACGACCACCACCTGCGGCTTGATTGCGTATAGAAGCGCGGGCGCTCCAGCACCGTCCAGCGCGCCGTGGCGCCCGGCCTGCCAAAGCGTGACCTGACCCAGTCTGTTGACCGGACAGGCCAACTCCATTTCCTTTTCCCAATCGAGGTCCGCCAGGCTCAAGAACTTGAACTTGCCGTAGGTGAAGAGCGCGCTGACCATGCGCTGATTCTCGGGGCCTTCGGCTGGCTTGTTCTCCGCGGTAGCACACAGGGGATTCGGCCCTCCTCCGTTGATTGGCCTGGTGATGAGGCGGCCGTCCGAGGCGACCACGTCGATCTGCACACCGTTGAGCGGAATCCTGTCGCCGGGCTTCACGATGGTCCGCTTCCCCGCGCACGCACTCAAATAGGCGTCAAACCACTTTTGATTCATCGGCTCGACGAAGTCGCCGCGATCGTAGCAATGGACGAACGGGATGACTTTCGCCAGCGCCGGGAGGCTCCCGGCGTGGTCGGGGTGATAGTGACTCATGATGAAGTGATCGATCTTCTTCAGCCCAGCCTGCTGAGCGGCAGCCGCGATCCGTTTCGCATCCCGGCCCTCACCCACCTCCCAGCCGGCGTCATACAGCAAGGATTCGCCGCTCGGCGTCACCATCAGCGTTGCCGCGCCACCCTCGACGTCGATCCAATAGATGTCCAGATTTTTCGCCTGCGCCCTCGCGAAGCTCACCGGACCGAGCAGGAACAAGACGAGCCAGATTGAGCGTGCGGCGGATTTCGTCATGATCAACTCCCTCGTGGCGATCGGGTCGTCTGGCGCCGAGACAAAAGCGGCTGTGCCGGACCACGGGTCGTAAGGCGCGGGGTCGATATCGTGTCGGTGTGAACTGGTGTGGTCGGCAGAATTCCATCCAGCCGCACTCCCTCTTGCGGCAATTTTAACTATATTGTAGGCTATATGGCACATGGCGCACGAGTCGCAACGCGGTCCGCTGGGGGAGTTCGAGCAAGTTGTCATCCTTGCGATCATGCGCCTGAAGGACAACGCCTACGGCGTTACCATCCGAACCGAGATCGCGGCACGCACCGATCGGCGGCCAACCGCGGGCGCGTTGTTCACGACGCTCGATCGACTCGAAGACAAAGGCCTGCTCACGTCCCAGTTTGGGGATCCGACACCGCGGCGAGGTGGCCGCGCCAAGCGCTACTTCTCGGTCACTGCGGCGGGTGTTGCTGCGGTTGTGCGTGCGCAGCGCTCCTACCAGCGTTTGTTAAAGGGGCTCAGATTGCCGGAGGTCGTCGATGCGTAATGCTGCCGCGTTGGCCGAGTGGATCCTGTCGCTCGTGACCAGTCGGGAACGGGCGGCGGCGACGATCGGCGACTTGGTCGAGGAAGAAGCGCGCCCGTTCGCCTTCTGGGGGAGCATCGCCTGGACGGCGTTTTCGCTCATCTGGCGCGACTTCTCGGTGGCGCCTTTGGGGATGTTCGGTCTCGCCTTATACGGGTTCGTCATCACCATCCTCTTCAGTGCGTTCCAGGGTGTCGCTGCGGCCTTGCTGATTGTCTATGTATTTCCTGGCGCCTTGCCCGCCTTGTCGATGAATCGGGTCGTCGGCACCAGTCTCGTCCTGGGTTGGGCCGGATCGTTTATCACCGGTGTCCTGTTGGCACATCGAGCGGGTGATCGAGAGATGGCCGGGTGTTTCGCCGTTCTGATCCTTGATGCCGTCGTCACGGTCGCGATGGCGGGAAATCCACCGGCCGCTCCAGTAGGCGGCTGGTACTCCGGCACGCTCGGTTCTGCGTTCGTTTTTCTGCTCGGCCAAATGTTTTTGGTCGCTGGAGCTGCCTGCGTTCGGCGTCGTCGACTGCGGCGCGCTTGAGGGCCGTCTGCGTGGCGGCGAATCTCGCTGAGCGACATCTCCGGCACGCACGTCGAGTTCATTCAAGCCGTGGCCGCGGGCGTTGATAGTGCCGCCGACAGTTGAGCGCGCGCGCTAGCCGCGCACCAGAGAAAGCCCACACAAGGATGGTGACAACATCAATCGCAACGCTGGTCGCCGGTTTTCAGGAAGCAGAGCGGACGTCACTGATCCTTCCCGCCCATCTGTACCTCGAACCCGTCCGGATCCATCACATGGAAGCTGCTCCCGCCCGTCGCGCTTTCGCGTATCTGCAGCCCCTGGCGCTCCAGCGCCGATCTGAGCGCAGGCTTGACGGACTTGTCAGCATCCCAGCCTGCGATAGTGTAGGCGATGTGATCGACCTTTGGCGTTGCGGACGGCCGATTGCGAGCGATTAAAATGTTGTCCCCGAACGCAAGGCGGCACTGCATGCCATCA
>Ga0182035_10000894_pt1 | contig 14627 bp, 12 predicted proteins | sample flu12Cox44000170_FD_125969 | JGI IMG/M metagenome (GOLD analysis project Ga0182035, IMG submission 125969) | Lab enrichment of tropical soil microbial communities from Luquillo Experimental Forest, Puerto Rico - flux4day.12C.oxic.44.000.170 | ecosystem: Environmental > Terrestrial > Soil >...
CCTCACGGCGATACCGGCCACCTTCGCCTTCGCGGGAGACCTGACCGTCGAGGTGGGCAAGGCGCTGGTCACCATCCCGACAAAGGTCGGTGCGCTGGTGCACGCCATCGGCGGCGGACAGCGTGACCCACAGACGCCGATGAGTGTGGTCGGGGCCAGCATCATCGGCGGCGACACCGTCGACCACGGGCTGTGGGTGGCGTTCTGGTTCTTCCTGGCCCAGTTGAACCTCATTCTGGGCGCGATCAACCTGCTGCCGTTGCTCCCGTTCGACGGCGGTCACATCGCCATCGCGGTGTTCGAGAAGATCCGCAACCTCATCCGGTCGGCCCGCGGCATGGTCGCCGCGGCGCCGGTGAACTACCTCAAACTGATGCCCGCCACGTACGTGGTGCTGGTGTTCGTGGTCGGCTACATGCTGCTGACCGTGACCGCCGATCTGGTCAACCCGATCAGGCTGTTCCAATGACGGTCGGCCTGGGCATGCCCGGCACACCTGAGCCGCCGGCGCCCACGCTTGCCCCGCGGCGCGCCACCCGTCAGCTGATGGTCGGCGACGTCGGGGTCGGCAGCGAGCATCCGATCTCGGTGCAGTCGATGTGCACCACCAAAACGCACGACGTCAACACGACGCTGCAGCAGATCGCCGAACTGACCGCGGCCGGCTGCGACATCGTCCGGGTGGCCTGCCCGCGCCAGGAGGACGCCGACGCGCTGGCCGAGATCGCGCGGCACAGCCAGATCCCGGTGATCGCCGACATTCACTTCCAGCCGAAGTACATCTTCGCCGCCATCGATGCCGGGTGTGCCGCGGTGCGGGTAAACCCGGGCAACATCAAGGAATTCGACGGCCGCGTCGGCGAGGTCGCCAAGGCCGCGGGTGCGGCCGGTATCCCGATCCGCATCGGCGTCAACGCGGGCTCGCTGGACAAGCGGTTCATGGAGAAGTACGGCAAGGCGACGCCGGAGGCACTGGTCGAGTCCGCGCTGTGGGAGGCGTCGCTCTTCGAAGAGCACGGGTTCGGCGACATCAAGATCAGCGTCAAGCACAACGATCCCGTCGTGATGGTCGCCGCCTACGAGCAGCTGGCCGCCCAGTGCGACTACCCGCTGCACCTGGGCGTCACCGAGGCCGGTCCCGCCTTCCAGGGCACGATCAAGTCCGCGGTGGCGTTCGGAGCCCTGCTGTCCCGCGGCATCGGCGACACCATCCGAGTGTCGCTGTCGGCACCGCCGGTCGAAGAGATCAAGGTCGGCAGTCAAATTCTGGAGTCGCTGAACCTGCGGCCGCGTTCGCTCGAGATCGTGTCGTGTCCGTCGTGCGGTCGCGCACAGGTCGACGTCTACACCCTGGCCAACGAGGTCACCGCCGGGTTGGACGGTCTGGATGTGCCGCTGCGCGTCGCCGTGATGGGCTGCGTCGTCAACGGACCGGGCGAGGCCCGCGAGGCCGACTTGGGCGTTGCGTCGGGAAATGGCAAGGGCCAGATCTTCGTTCGTGGCGAGGTCATCAAGACCGTGCCCGAGGCTCAGATCGTCGAGACGCTGATCGAGGAGGCCATGCGGCTCGCGTCGGAGATGAGCGCCGATCAGGGACCTGGACAAGAAGCGAGCGGTTCGCCGGTTGTGACCGTAAGCTGATAGGGGCCCCGCGCCCGTCAGTTGTCTTTTGAAGTTCCTCAGTTCGCAGCACAGAGAGTTCGCCAGATGTCGGCTCCGCCAATCTTTCGCCTTGTCGGCGAGCGGCGGGTGTCCGTGGTGCGTGATGCCGCCGCTGTCTGGCGGGTATTGAACGACGACCCGATCGGCTCGTGCATGGTCGCGGCCCGCGTCGCCGACCATGGCATCGACGCCCACTCGATCGGCGGGGAACTGTGGACCCGCCGCGGTCCCGAGGAGTCCCTGTGCTTCGCCGGTGCCAACCTCATCCCGCTGCGCGGCGCCCTGGCCGACCTGAACGCCTTCGCCGACGAGGCGATGAGTGGGACGCGGCGCTGTTCGTCGCTAGTGGGCAGGGCCGACCTGGTCATCCCGATGTGGGAGCGACTCGAGTCCGCCTGGGGTCCGGCGCGTGACGTGCGCGACCACCAGCCGCTGATGGCGCTCACCCGCCACCCGAGCTGCGAGATCGATCCCGAGGTGCGTCAGGTCCGGCCGGACGAGTTGGATGCCTACCTCGTGGCCGCCGTCGACATGTTCATCGGCGAGGTGGGCGTCGACCCGCGGGTCGGCGACGGCGGTCGAGGCTACCGCCGACGGGTGGCCAGCCTGATCGCGGCGGGGCGGGCCTGGGCCCGCTTCGAGCACGGTGAAGTCGTCTTCAAGGCCGAGGTGGGGTCGCAGTCTCCCGGGGTCAGCCAGATCCAAGGGGTCTGGGTGCACCCGGAGTGGCGCGGCCTGGGCCTGGGCACCACCGGAACCGCAACGGTGGCCGCCGTGATCGTCGGTAGCGGGCGGATCGCCAGCCTCTACGTGAACAACTTCAACGTGGTCGCGCGTGCCGCGTACGCCCGGGTGGGCTTCGCCGAGGTCGGCACCTTCGCGACGGTGCTCCTGGACTGATCCGCGAGCGTAACGCCGGATTGCCCATAACGGTTGTGTCTCGGTGTGTCTGCGCGGGAGTCGCGGTCCCAGTTCTTAACATCAGCACCGATGGTAACTAGAACAACACTAGCCTCATGCGCCTCAGGCCTGCTGCTCGTCGCGGTCATCGCCCTGTCCGGATGCACGCCGCGGCCCGACGGCCCGGGCCCGGCCGCCGAAAAGTTCTTCCGCGCCTTGGCCATTGGGGACACCGCGACGGCCGCCCAACTCAGCGACAACCCCAACGAAGCCCGCGAAGCGCTCAACGCGGCGTGGGCCGGGCTGCAGGCCACCCACTTGGATGCGCAGGTCCTCAGCTCCAAATACGCCGAGGACACCGGCACGGTCAGCTATCGCTTCACCTGGCATCTGCCCAAGAACCGGACGTGGAACTACGACGGCCAACTCAAAATGGCCCGCGACGAGGGGCGCTGGGAGGTCCGGTGGGCTCCCAGCGGGCTGCACCCCAAGCTGGGCGAGCACCAGACGTTCGCGTTGCGGGCCGACGCGCCGCCCCGCGCCTCGGTGAACGAACTAGGGGGCAGCGACGTGCTGGTCCCGGGCTACATGTACCACTACACGCTGGACGCCACCCAGGCCGGACCCGCGCTGATCGGGACGACCCATGCGGTCGTGGAGGCCCTGCACCCTTTCAACAACACGCTGACCGATCCGCAGCTGCTGGCCGAGCAGGCGAGCTCGGTGCCCCACGCGGTGGATCTGGGCGTCACGCTGCATCCCGACGAAAACGACAAGGTGTTCCCGGCGATCGGCAAGCTGCCGGGCATCGTGGTCACGCCCCAAGCCGCGATGCTGCCGACCGACCCGCACTTCGCGCCGGCCGTCATCGGTGAAGTCAAGAAGGCGGTGATCGAGCAACTCGACGGCCAGGCGGGCTGGCGGGTGGTCAGCGTCAACCAGAACGGAGTCGACGTCGCCGTGTTGCACGAGGTCGAGGGCTCGCCGGCGCCGTCGGTGTCGATCACTCTGGACCGGGCGGTGCAAAACGCCGCGCAGCACGCGGTGGATACCCGGGGCGGCAAAGCGATGATCGTCGTGATCAAGCCGTCGACCGGGGAGATCCTTGCGATCGCGCAGAACGGCGGCGCGGACGCGGACGGCCTGCCGGCCACCAACGGCCTGTTTCCACCCGGGTCGACGTTCAAGATGATCACCGCCGGCGCCGCCATCGACCGCGATATGGCCACGCCCAACACGATGCTGGGCTGCCCGGGCCATGTCGACATCGGGCACCGCACCATCCCCAATTACGGCGGCTTCGATCTCGGCGTGGTGTCGATGTCACGGGCATTCGCCAGTTCCTGCAACACCACCTTCGCCGAGCTGGGCAGCAGGTTGCCGCCCCGCGGTCTGACACAGGCGGCCTCCCGCTATGGGATCGGGCTCGACTATCAGGTGGACGGCATTACCACGGTAACCGGGTCAGTGCCGCCGACAGTGGACCTGGCCGAGCGCACCGAAGACGGCTTTGGCCAGGGCAAGGTTCTGGCCAGCCCCTTCGGCATGGCGCTGGTCGCGGCCACCGTCGACGCCGGAAAGACCCCGGTGCCGCAGCTGATCGCGGGGCGGCCGACGACGGTCGAAGGCGACAACACGCCGATCTCGGAGAAGATGGTCGACTCGCTGCGGCCGATGATGCGGCTGGTCGTGACCAACGGGACCGCCAAGGAGATCGCCGGCTGCTGTGGCGAGGTGTACGGGAAGACCGGTGAGGCCGAATTCCCGGGCGGATCGCATTCCTGGTTCGCCGGTTACCGTGGCGACCTGGCGTTCGCGGCGCTGATCGTCGGGGGTGGCAGCTCGGAATACGCGGTCCGGATGATCAAGGTGATGTTCGAATCGCTGCCGCGGGGCTACCTGGCTTAGCTTGTTTTGGGGGCCGGCTCCGCAGTGCGGCCGCCCGGCGCCGCGCGGCGGTAAGTTGCGTTGATGAGCGAAACATCCGGTGGAGACATGGTGGCGTTGCGGGTCTCGGACGCCGACCGGAACGGCACACTGCGGCGACTGCACAACGCCGTCGCGCTCGGGCTGATCGACATAGACGAGTTCGAGCAGCGCTCGTCCCAGGTGTCCTACGCGCGCACCCGGATCGAGCTGGACGGCCTCGTCGGTGACCTGCCCGGACCGGGCGCCATCGTGACGTCCGCGGCCGACCGGGTGCAACTGCGTGGCTGGGCCGGCTCGCTGAAGCGCCACGGCGAATGGACGGTGCCCACCCGCCTGGCGTTGGTGCGCCGACTCGGCTCGGTCGAACTCGACCTCACCACGGCCCGGTTCGCGGGGCCGGTGGTGGTCATCGAACTCGACATGAAGTTCGGCTCCCTCGACCTGCGGCTACCCGATGGTGCCAGCGCCTCGATCGACGATGTCGAGGTCTATGTGGGCAGTGCCAGCGACCGCCGCAGGGACGCACCGGGCGAAGGTACGCCGCACGTCGTGCTGACGGGCCGGGTGGTGTGCGGCTCGGTGATCGTGCGTGGGCCGCGCCGCTCGTTTCTGCGCCGCCGCGGTGGCCGTGGTTAAGCTGACGGCATGCCCGCTCGCACCGCCCTTTCCCCCGGAGTGATCTCGCCGACGCTGCAGGTGCCGAGCCGCATCCCGCGCCCGGAATACGTCGGCAAGCCGACGGCCCAGGAGGGCACGGAGCCGTGGGTGCAGACACCGGAGGTGATCGAGAAGATGCGCGTCGCCGGCCGGATCGCGGCCGGCGCGCTGGCTGAGGCGGGCAAAGCGGTTGCACCCGGGGTGACGACGGACGAACTGGACCGCATCGCCCACGACTACATGATCGACAACGGCGCCTATCCATCGACGCTGGGCTACAAGGAATTCCCCAAGTCGTGCTGCACGTCGCTGAACGAGGTCATCTGCCACGGAATCCCCGACTCGACGGTGGTCGCCGACGGCGACATCGTCAACATCGATGTCACCGCCTACATCGACGGGGTGCACGGCGACACCAACGCGACTTTCCTGGCCGGTGACGTGTCCGAGGAGCACCGGCTGCTCGTCGAGCGGACCCACGAGGCGACGATGCGCGCGATCAACGCCGTCAAGCCGGGCCGCGCGCTCTCCGTGGTCGGTCGCGTCATCGAGTCGTACGCAAACCGGTTCGGATACAACGTCGTTCGTGACTTCACGGGCCACGGCATCGGCACCACGTTCCACAACGGGCTGGTCGTGCTGCACTACGACCAGCCTTCCGTGGCGACGATCATGCAGCCGGGAATGACCTTCACCATCGAACCGATGATCAACCTCGGCGCGCTGGACTACGAGATCTGGGCCGACGCCTGGACGGTGGTCACCAAGGACCGCAAGTGGACCGCGCAGTTCGAGCACACCCTGCTGGTCACCGACACCGGCGCCGACATCCTGACTCAGTTGTGAGCTTCTTGGCGCGAGCAGACAGAGAATCGCATTTCCCGAACCCGAATTGTGCGATTCTGCGTCCGCTCGCCAGGAGAAAGTGAGCGGCGCGCTGCTGGTGGCGGGCACCAGCTCGGACGCCGGGAAGTCCGTGGTGGTCGCGGGTCTCTGCCGGTTGTTGGCGCGCGCCGGGGTCCGGGTGGCGCCGTTCAAGGCCCAGAACATGTCCAACAACTCCGTGGTCACCGTGGAGGGCGGCGAGATCGGGCGCGCCCAGGCGATGCAGGCGCGGGCGGCGGGGCTGGAGCCCAGCGTGCGATTCAACCCGATCCTGCTCAAACCGGGTAGCGACCGGACGTCGCAGCTCGTGATCCGCGGGCAGGTCACCGACTCGGTCACCGCGGCGGGCTATGTGGAGCATCGCGACCGGCTCGCCGGTGTCGTCCTCGACGAATTGTCTTGGCTGCGCAAAGAATTCGACGCGGTGATCTGTGAGGGAGCCGGTTCGCCGGCCGAAATCAACTTGCGCGCGACCGATCTGACCAACATGGGGCTGGCCAGGGCCGCGGACCTGCCGGTGATCTTGGTCGGCGACATCGACCGCGGCGGCCTGCTCGCGCATCTGTTCGGCACTGTGGCGGTGCTCGAGCCCGACGACCAAGCGCTGATCGCGGGCTTCGTCGTCAACAAGTTCCGCGGTGACCCCGCACTGCTGGAACCCGGGCTGCGGCAACTGCAGGCCATGACCGGTCGCCCAACCTATGGGGTGCTGCCATACGTCGACGAGCTCTGGCTGGACACCGAGGACTCGCTGTCTGTGGTCGCCCGCCGCGTCGTCGGCACCCCGGCGCCGCCGCGCGGCGACCAGTGGCTGCGGGTCGCCGCGGTCCGGTTGCCCCGGATCTCCAACTCCACCGACGTCGAGGCGTTGGCATGCGAGCCCGGCGTGTTGGTGCGCTGGACCACCGACCCCGCCGACCTGGCCGACACCGATCTGGTCGTGCTTCCGGGCAGCAAGGCCACCGTCGCGGATCTGTCCTGGCTGCACGATCGCGGTCTGGCCGGCGCGGTGGTCGATCACGCCCTGGCCGGCAAGCCGGTGCTGGGCATCTGCGGGGGGTTGCAGATGCTGTGCCGGCGCATCGAGGACACGGTCGAATCCGGCGTGGGGGTGGTGGCCGGGCTGGGCCTGTTGGACGCCGACATCGCCTTTGGCCAGGCGAAGGTCCTGCGCCGCTGGCGGCAGCCGCTCACAGGATATGAAATCCACCATGGGCGGCTCTCCCGGTGTGCCGAGAAACGCTGGTTCGGGTCTCAAGCCGGGCAAGACTCCGAACCGCAGGGCATCGCGCGCGGCGCCGTCTTCGGCACTCATTGGCACGGCCTGCTCGACAACGACGACTTCCGCCGTGGCTGGCTCACCCATGTCGCCGACGCGGCCGGCCGGCGCGGATTCGTCGTCGGCGACACCAACGTCGCCGCGCGACGCGATGCCCAACTCGATCTGATCGCCGATCTGTTGGCGGCCCATCTCGACGTCGATGGCGTCCTCGGCCTGCTCGACGGCCCACCGCCGCGGCGACGGCACATCAAAAGTCGGTTGGGGCGGTAGGGCATACGTCGCGGCGGGACCGCGTAAAGGTTTCGTAAACGATGGCGCAAGCGTGCGGTAGTGGCCCTGGACACGATAGCGTGCGTAAGTGCCCTCGATGATGACCACGCTCGACGGGTTTCCTGTTCCGGTCGCCGTATCCGGCCCGGAGAAGGGCGTCGTCGTCGTCATTCTGGGCGACGAGCAGCGCGCGCCGGCCGCTTACGACGCGGTGTGCGAGCGCCTGCACACCGCATCGATTCGCACCGTCGTCATCGGCCTTGACCGGCGGCTGACCCCCAAGTCGGTGGTCGGCATTCTCGATGCGGTGGGGATCACCTGGGCCGTCGTGGTCGGCGACCGCGCCGGCGGTGAGCTCGCCTGGGAACTGGCGGCAACGAAGCTGGGCCGGTTTGTCGGCCTGGTGGTGATCGACCGCGGACATCCGCGGGTGGCCGGCCCCAACGACGAGGTGCGGGATGAACACTGCCCGCCGGTGGAGATCGGCACGACCGTGCTCGTCAGTTCCCCGGCCGCCCGGGCAGTGGCTCGTGCCAGCCAGCGATTCGTTTACGCCGAGTACCGCGTCGTCGACCTTGGACGGCGCAGCGTGCAGGAATCGACCGCGCAGTTGGCCGCCGAGATCGTGTTGCGCACCAGCACCTGGTAACCGCCTGGTTGACTAAACTGCCGTGGCTCGCAATGAAAACGCAGAGGGTGCGGCGACCGGCCCGGATTCTCCGATGTTGTCGCTGACCGCACTGAAACAACTGGTGGGGAGCGGCGCGGTCGACACCGTCATCGTGGCGTTCACCGACATGCAGGGCCGGCTGGTCGGCAAGCGGATGGCGGCGCGGCTCTTCGTCGAGGAAGTGGCCGCGCACGGCGCCGAATGCTGCAGCTACCTGCTCGCCGTCGACGTCGAAATGAACACCGTGGCCGGCTATGCGATGTCGAGCTGGGACACCGGCTACGGCGACATGGTGATGCAGCCGGATCTGTCCACCCTGCGGCTCGTTCCGTGGCTGCCCAACACCGCCCTGGTGATCGCCGACCTGGGTTGGGCTGACGGCGGGGAGGTCGCCGTCGCGCCGCGAGCCGTCCTGCGCCGCCAGCTTGACCGGCTCGGCGAGCGCGGACTGATCGCCGATGTCGCCACCGAGCTGGAGTTCATCGTGTTCGACGAGTCGTATCGGCAGGCGTGGGCCGGCGGGTACCGCGGGCTGACCCCGGCCAGCGACTACAACATCGACTACGCGATTTTAGCGTCGTCACGCATGGAGCCGCTGCTGCGCGACATCCGGCAGGGCATGCAGGGCGCGGGCCTGCGGTTCGAGGCCGTCAAGGGCGAATGCAACATGGGTCAGCAGGAGATCGGCTTTCATTACGACGAGGCGCTGGTCACCTGCGACAACCACGCCATCTACAAGAACGGCGCCAAGGAGATCGCCGACCAGCACGGCAAGAGCCTGACTTTCATGGCGAAATACGATGAGCGCGAAGGGAATTCCTGTCATATCCACCTGTCGTTGCGCGCCAAGGACGGCACCGCGGTGTTCGCCGACGACATCCGCCCGCACGGCATGTCGGGAACTTTTTGCAGCTTCGTCGGGGGCCTGCTGGCCACGGTGCGCGAATTGACGTTGTTCTATGCGCCGAACATCAACTCCTACAAGCGATTTGCGGACGGCAGCTTCGCGCCCACGGCGGTGGCCTGGGGTCTGGACAACCGCACCTGTGCGCTGCGGGTCGTCGGTCACGGGCGCAACATCCGGGTCGAATGCCGGGTTCCCGGCGGCGATGTCAACCCCTACCTCGCGGTGGCGGCGCTGATCGCCGGCGGGCTGCACGGGATCGAACGGGACCTGCAGCCGCCCGAGCCCTACGCCGGCAACGCCTATGGGGCCTCGGGCGTCCAGCGGCTGCCCGCCACGCTGGCCGAGGCGGCCACGGCGTTCGGGGAGTCGACGCTCGCCCGGGAGGCGTTCGGCGACGCGGTTGTGACGCACTACCTGAACAACGCTCACGTGGAGCTGGCGGCGTTCAACGCGGCGGTGACCGATTGGGAGAGGATGCGTGGTTTTGAACGCCTCTAGACGCCCTGCGAGACCGATAGTGGGCCTGACGACCTATCTCGAGCAAGTGCGGACCGGGATCTGGGATGTCTCCGCGGGATATCTGCCCGCCGACTACTTCGAGGGCGTCATCCTGGCCGGCGGTGTTGCGGTCCTGCTGCCCCCGCAGCCGGCGGACGCCGACGCCGTCAGCGCGGTGCTCGACAGCCTGGACGCCCTGGTGATCACCGGCGGTTATGACCTGGACCCCGGGGCCTACGGCCAGCAACCGCATCCGACCACGGACCAGCCTCGTGAGGCACGCGACGCTTTGGAGTTCGCGCTCTTGCGAGGCGCTCTGGACCGAGGGCTGCCGGTGCTGGGCATCTGCCGCGGCGCACAGGTGCTCAACGTCGCGTTCGGCGGGACGCTGCACCAGCATCTGCCGGACGTCCTCGGCCACAACGGGCATCGTGCGGGCAACGGGGTGTTCACCCGGCTGCCGGTCCGCACGGTGGCGGGCACCCGGCTGGCCGGCTTGCTCGGGGAATCCGCCGAGGCGCCGTGCTACCACCATCAGGCCATCGACAAAGTCGGCGAGGGCTTGGTGGTGAGCGCGTGGGACCGCGACGGTGTGGTCGAGGCGTTGGAGCTGCCCGGGGACAGCTTCGTGGTTGCGGTGCAATGGCATCCGGAGAAGTCCCTGGACGACCTGCGGCTGTTCTCGGCGATCGTCGAGGCCGCGCGGTCGTATGCAGGGCGCATGAGCTGATATGGGCACAGCGCAACTGATCAACCCCGCGACCGAGGAAGTGCTGCGGTCGGTCGACCTCCTCGACGCCGCCGCGGTCGACGATGCGGTGCAACGGGCGCGCGCGGCCCAGCGGCGCTGGGCGCGGCTGTCACCGGCGGAGCGCGCGGCGGGCCTGCGGGCATTCGCCGCCGTCGTCGACGCGCACACCGACGAACTGGCCGCCCTCGAGGTGGCCAACTCCGGCCACCCCATCGCGTCGGCAGAATGGGAAGCCGGCCACGTCCGCGACGTGCTGACGTTCTATGCCGGTAGCCCGGAGCGCCTGTCCGGCAGGCAGATTCCCGTCGCCGGCGGGCTCGATGTCACTTTCAACGAACCGCTGGGCTTGGTCGGAGTGATCACGCCCTGGAACTTCCCGATGATGATTGCGTCCTGGGCCATCGCACCGGCCCTCGCGGCCGGTAATGCGGTGCTGGTCAAACCCGCCGAGTGGACGCCGCTGACGACCATCCGGCTCGGTGAGTTGGCGGCCGAGGCCGGGCTCGACAACGACCTGCTGCAGGTGCTGCCGGGTAAGGGCGCGGTGGTCGGACAGCGGTTCGTCACCCACCCGGACGTTCGCAAGATCGTGTTCACCGGTTCCACCGAGGTCGGCAAGCAGGTGATGGCCGGCGCGGCCGCGCACGTCAAGCGGGTGACGCTGGAACTGGGCGGCAAGAGCGCCAACATCGTCTTCGCCGATTGCGACCTGGAACTCGCGGCGGCGACCGCGCCCGCCGGGGTGTTCGACAACGCCGGGCAGGACTGCTGTGCGCGCAGCCGGATCCTGGTGCAGCGCAGCGTTTATGACCGATTCATGGAGCTACTGGAACCGGCGGTGCGCGGCGTCGTCGTCGGTAACCCCGGATCCCGCGATACCGTCATGGGTCCGCTGGTGTCGGCCGCGCACCGTGACAAGGTGGCCTCCTATGTGCCCGACGGCGCGCCCGTCGCGTTTCGCGGCACGGCGCCGAACGGTCGCGGATTCTGGTTTCCACCAACGGTTCTCATCCCGCAGCGCACCGACCGCAGCGTCACCGAAGAGATCTTCGGCCCCGTCGTCACCGTGTTGCCGTTCGACGACGAGCACGACGGAATCACGCTGGCCAACGACACCGCCTACGGCCTCTCGGGATCGATCTGGACCGACGACCTGTCCCGCGCGCTGCGGGTGTCGCGGGCGGTCGAGTCCGGCAACCTGTCGGTGAACTCGCACTCGTCGGTGCGCTACAGCACGCCCTTCGGCGGATTCAAGCAGTCCGGGTTGGGCCGTGAGCTCGGCCCCGATGCGCCAATGCATTTCACCGAGACCAAGAACGTGTTCATCGCGATCAGAGAGGAGGGCTAGTCGTGGCGGTCGATCTCACCCGACGGCTGTCGGGCCGGGTGGCGGTGATCACCGGCGGTGGCAGCGGCATCGGATTGGCCGCCGGACGACGGATGCACGCCGAAGGCGCGACCATCGTCGTGGGCGACATCGACCGCGACGCAGGTGCTGCGGCGGCCGACGAGCTGTCGGGCCTGTTCGTGCCGACGGACGTTTCCGATGAGGACGCGGTCAATGCGCTGTTCGACGCCGCGGCCGAGTCCTACGGCTGGGTCGACATCGCGTTCAACAACGCCGGCATCTCACCGCCCGACGACGACCTGATCGAGAACACCGAACTCGCGGCGTGGCAACGGGTCCAAGACGTCAACCTCAAATCGGTGTACCTGTGCTGCCGGGCCGCGTTGCGGCACATGGTGCCCGCACAAAAGGGCTCGATCATCAACACGGCCTCGTTCGTCGCGGTGCTGGGATCGGCGACGTCGCAGATCTCCTACACCGCCTCCAAGGGCGGGGTGCTGGCGATGTCACGTGAGCTGGGCGTGCAATTCGCCCGGCAGGGCATCCGGGTCAACGCGCTGTGTCCCGGACCGGTCAACACCCCACTGCTGCAAGAGCTTTTCGCCAAGGATCCCGAACGGGCCGTTCGCCGGCTGGTGCACGTGCCGTTGGGCCGCTTCGCCGAACCCGACGAAATCGCCGCTGCGGTAGCCTTTTTGGCCAGTGACGACGCGTCGTTCATCACCGCCTCGACGTTCCTGGTCGACGGCGGCATCAGCTCGGCGTACGTCACCCCCCTCTGACTGCGAGTTGGCTCGGCCGGCCCTTACGCGACGGTTCCACGGCGGACGAAGATTGGCGTCTTTGCAATCGACCAGGCATGCGGGACCGACAGTGTCCCAGTCGAGGTCCCGATCGACGTCCCGCGACCGAACCCCGCGGTAACCGCCGCGCCGCGGGCGCCACCCTGGCCCGGCAAGAACCACCGCAACGCCGCCGCCTTGTTCAGCGAATTCAGGTGGCTGATCGCGAAGCCCGACGGCGCGCTCAGCGAACTCAGTTTCGACAGGGACGATGTCACCGGCGAGAGGGGCACGTCCAACGTTGTCTGCGGCGAGACTGAAAGCGCCTGCAGTGCCTCGGGGATTGCCGTCATAACTTGGTGGCCTACCGATACGAGCTCCGGTGCCGATTTCACCGCCCAGGTGGTGGCCGTACCCGTGTCGGCCCGTCCCGCGATAGCGGGCGGCGAGGTGAACGGCGTCATCGTTGAGGCATCGGCCGAGGCGCTGGCGTAGGCATGCATGGCATCAACGTCGCGGGCCCACATCCGTTCGTACTCGGCGTCGGCGTCCGCGATCGCCGGGCTGGTTTGGCCGAGGCAGTTTCGGCTGGCCAGCGATCTTCGCTGCGCGCGGTTGGCGTCGATCACCGGCGGGGGAACGATCGCTGCCAACGCCGTCTCATGGGCGCTCGCCGCCGCCGTGGCCTGGGTGGCCGCGCGCTCCGCGTATGCGGCAGCGGCGGTGAGCCAGTCTATGTAAGCCGCGGCTTCGGTCATTGCCGTCGCCAGCTTGGCGGTAACCGCGCGATAGTCCGCGGCCGCGGTGTAGAGCCGCACGGCCAATCGCTCCCAGGCCGTCGCGGCCTCGGTCATCGATCCCGAGCCGGGACCGCCGTACATGCGCCCGGAGTTGATTTCCGGCGGTAGCGTCGCGAAGTTCATCTGAGTTGTTTCCTGAAACATGGAGGCTTTCCTCAAGACATAGGCGCAGGGGTTACAGCCGTGACGCGGCCGGCTGCGGCGGTGCGGTCCCGGCCGCGACGACCGCGATGGCTGACTGCCATCGGCGGGTCTTGCCGGCGCCTCGGGATGTCACAGTGGGCCGAATGTATAACGCGGAACCTGGTCAGACCCTGGAGCGAGCTGTCAAAAGGGTCAGAGTCCGATGTGTATTGGGGGCCGTGTCGGGGCCGGCCTACGTCAGCCCCGCCAGGCGATCAGCGGAATCGCCATCTCGGCGGCGGTGGCCGCGCCGTGAAAACCGATGAGGCGAGCCGTCTCCGGCGGCTCGTGGCCGGTTGCCAGCACGGCCGCGTCGCCGGTGCACACGACGACGACATCGCCGATGCGCGCGAGATGCCCCGGGTTTACCGGTCCGAACATCCCCGTGGCCACAGCCTGTTCGCGGCTGTACGCCCGTACCCGGCCGTCCAGCACTTCGTTCCAGGTGGCCTGGACGTCTACCGCCGCCCCCGGCTCGGTGTGCAGGTAGCGCACCCGGGGCTCGCCGGCGACCACCCGCACTCCCGCGGCCAGCCGTGGGTCGGAGTCGAGGTCGGCGCGAGCGTCCGGCGGGACGTTGAGACCGCCGTGGTCGGCGGTCACGAGCAGAGCTGCGTTCCACGGCAGGGTATCGACCAGGCGGGTGAGCAGCGCGTCGACATCGGCGGCCGCCGCGTGCCATTCGGGCGATCCGATGCCGAACACATGGGCCGCGGTGTCCAGACCGGCCGTATAGCCATAGACCAGGCCCGGCCCCGCGCGCAGCTCGTCGGCCAGCTCCCCGGCGTAGTCGTCTGTCTTGTGTGTTGGGCGAAAGCGGGCGCCGCGGTACGCCGCGTCGGTCAGTCCGCTGCCCATGAAGGGGGCGGGCAGCACGGCGCGCGCATCGATACCGGCTTGCTGCAGCCGCCCGAACCAGGTTGGCAGCGGCTGCCATTCGGTGTGGGGCGGATCGTCGCGCCACCGGATGTGGTGGAGCACCCTGTCGGTGCCGGGCACGTTGAGCGTGAAACCCAGGATGCCGTGCTCGCCGGGCTGGGCCCCGGTGCCCAGGGACACCAGGCTGCTCGGCGTGGTCGACGGGAAGGTGCAGTTGAGCTCGC
>Ga0182035_10000895_pt1 | contig 14617 bp, 20 predicted proteins | sample flu12Cox44000170_FD_125969 | JGI IMG/M metagenome (GOLD analysis project Ga0182035, IMG submission 125969) | Lab enrichment of tropical soil microbial communities from Luquillo Experimental Forest, Puerto Rico - flux4day.12C.oxic.44.000.170 | ecosystem: Environmental > Terrestrial > Soil >...
AGGAAGTTGACAACCGTCCATTGCGTGTCCGAGCCGGTGTTGATTCCGGCCCGAACGACGACCGTTCCCGCGCAGATGGCGGCGACGAACAGGATCCCGCCGACCAGAATTCGTGTCCGCATCTCACCCCTCCTCTCAAACTCCTGGAACTGCCGGAAGGCCGGCAATCCAATCCGTCGTGATCTGAACAAGGCAATGCCCGTGCCGGTCGCGCATCGAGCCGGTCCTTTACTTCAGGTCTTTCGGACCGCTACTGCCGAAATTCCGGCAAACGAGTCCTAGATGGCGCGGCAGCGAACTTGCAGCCTCCGGCGGCGGAGAATGGCCATGGACAGCACGATTGACGTCATCGTCGATGCTCGAGGGCAGGTTTTTCTAGCGGAAGGCATGGAGCCGCCTGTCGACCACATGCATCACTTCGAGCTTTCGACCAGGAGGATGCTCGGCAAATGCGACGACCCAACGCACGATCGAGCTGCTCTGAACTTCGTCAATCAATGCGTCGGTACGCCCGGCAAGTTGATGGAGTTCGCAGCGGAAGGCCGACTGCCGAAGTCGGTTCTGCTGCAACTGCTCGCCGCCGAGACCCGGCGAACCTATCTCGAGGCGTGCGCCGCGATTGAGAAGCAGTACACGGACGAGTGCGCTGCCTCGAAAGATCCGTGCCTCGAATCGGGGTGCGCGGTCGAAGGCGAGGTCTGTCTGCAGCCGCTGTTGCGGGACGGATCGGGCTACCGCAAGAAGTGCGCGGCGGTGTGGATCGAGCTGTTTGCCAATCCTCGTAATCGAGTCGAAGCCTGGCGGAGCTAGTCGAGCCCAGTGATGCAGGGAGGGACCATGTCAGACGATCGTTCGCATCACGTCACCCTGCGGCTCGCCCGCGACTACGAGTTCGTTGCTCAGTTCAACGATGTCCCGGGCGCGCCGACTATTCGGTTCGACGAACCGGCGCCGCTCGGGGGCGCTCGCGCACCGAACGCTGCGGCAGTCCTCGGCGCCGCCGTGGGCAACTGCCTGGCCGCCAGCTTGACGTTCTGCTTGAGGCGCGCCCGGATGGATGTGAAGGACCTCACCGTGAACGTCACAACGCACGTCGCCCGAAACGAGCGCGGCCGTTTTCGCATCGACGGGATCGACGTGGAGCTGGAGCCCGTGGTGGGGGCAGACGGTGCGCGGCTGGAGCGGTGCTCCGAGCTCTTCGAGGACTTCTGCACGGTAACCGCCAGCGTCCAGCGCGGTATCCCCGTGCGGGTCTCTCTGAAACAAAGAGAGACAGAAGCGGCCGCCTGAAGGCGGAGGTTTGGGATGACGTCCCCGATGAACTCTAAAACCGCACCGCTCAGTTGCCGTTGGATCCTGTTCAGGAAGCGATCCGACTTCCTTCATGTCAGCAACTGGACCCGCGCTCTCTGCGTGCGATTGCCTGAAGCGCCGCGAGTCGTGACCGAGGCGGACTGTTCGGGGTGTCCTTTCTGGGCGTCGGCCGACGCCGACGGCCCCGGCAGGGGCCAGGCTTAGTCCTTGTTTCGTAAGGCCCAGGCTTAGTCCTTGTTTCTTAAGGCTTGGTGCTTGGTCCGTCCTTGGTTCCCGGTCCGTCCTTGATCCTTGGTCGGCAGGCATCGACTGCCGAAAATCCGACATCGCTGCGAGCATCGCATCTTTCGCATTCCGGCGACGATCGGAACGTGCCGGAAATCTGGCGAATATCCCGGCATGTCGATTGCGAAATGCGACCATGAGTCGGCATCGATGACTCGCGACCCTTGAGCGAGGAGGTTGCCATGCTCGATCGGCAGAAGATCGAAACCATCTTGATCCGGCGTTTTCCGGGAGCGACGTTTGGCCAGATTGCTGCAGCAGCCAACGGCATCATGGGGCTTGACGACGAATGGGAAGAAATCCGCGACGATATTGGCGCGCCAGCTCACTCTCATGCGACATCGAGCTGCTCCGGCATCTGCCATCTGGTCCGGGAGTGTGCAGGCGCCGATGAATTGCGCCTATTCCGCCGCCGCGTGGTGTGACTGGATGCGCAGCCTGAGCGGGGCTTGTCGAGGACGGAAGCCGGATGGAGGGTACGCTCATGAAACGCGTCTTGAGATTCGTGTTGATCGGCCTCTCGGTCGCGCCAGCAAGTTGCGCTCAGAAGCCCACGGCGGGACCGGAGCTCATTGCCTTGGAGAATTCGTGGAAGGAATCGGTGATCAAGCGTGATGCGGCCGCTCTGAATCGCTTGTACGCCGACGAGTACGCGAGCATCGATCAAGAAGGCTCGGTCTGGAACAAGTCGGAGGACATCGACATCGACACGACGGGCGCCTCCCGACTGACGTCATTCAAGCTCGACGACATGAAGGTGCGCCCTTATGGAGATGTCGCCGTCGTCACGGGAGTGAACACCAGCCAGGGCACGCTCCATGGGTACGCCTCCAGCAGCCGGTCGCGCTTTACGGATGTGTTTGTGAAACGCGATGGACGGTGGCAGTGCGTGTCGAGCCAAACGACTGCCCTCGCGAAGTGAAGACCCAGGAACGCCAAACGGATGTGCTCGCCCACCTGAATCCACACGCGTCTCCGCTGGGGCTCACGCAGGTCGCCGCGGCAGAGAAGAAGGCCCGCTAGCGTCGAACCGTGAGGACCGGACAGCGCGCGCGGCGTACAACCTGGTTGGTTGTCGAGCCGAACACCATCAGGTCGAGCGGCTTCCGGCCCTGCACTCCCATCATGATGAGATCGGTTCTCTCATCCTCTGCCACGTGCAGGATTTCCTCTGCGGGGACGCCCCGGGCGAGCCGAACGACCGGCGACGCCCAGTCCCGGACTGTATCGGGCACGAGGCGGAGCAGCTGCTCGGACGCGCGCTGGTCAGCAAGCCGAGCGTGCTCGTGGATGTCATAGGGTCGCGCCACGAACAGTGCTTTCTCCTCGGCTTCGTCCACTACGTGCATCAACGTGATGTTCGCGCCGGCTTCCTGCGCGAACGAAAACGCGAGCTCCAGCGCGGCCAGTGAAGACGAAGAGAAATCCGTCGGCCACAACAGGCGCTTGAACGGCAGCGACGAAACCGAGTGCGCACGCGGTGGGACAGCCAGCACGGGGCACGACGCCAGCCTGATCACGGTCTCGGTTACCGAGCCGAGCACCAGATGCCGGAAGCCGCTCAACCCGTGCGTCCCCATGACGATCAGATCCACTGGTGACTGCTTCGCGTAATCCGCGATGATGCTCGCTGTTTGCGATCCATCGACGACCTCTGCGTCCACCTCCAGGTTGCCCCCACGCGCCGTCCGAACGGCGTCGTCGAGCTCGGGCAGGAAATCCGCAATGCCGAGTCCGTCGTCGATCGCGCGCAAACCTGCCCCGACGGTTGCCGGAGCGCCCGCGAGCGCTTTGTGGACGTGCAGTGCGATGATTCGCGCTGAATACCACCGGGCGATCGCGGCGGCATGTTCCAGCGCATGCCGAGACGTATCGGACAGGTCAAGCGGGCACAGAATCGTTCGGATGTTCATGGCGCCGTTACTCAAGGCAACGCGTGTGCCACGAGATCGGGTAGGGATCTCCGCAAAAGTGTCGGTCTTTCGTGAGCGAGGATCTTTGGAAGTGCGGATTATTCCCCGGGATGCGGCGTTGTTTCGCCGCCTGGAATCGAAAATGACCCTGTCCTCACTTCGCGTTGAGGCGCGCGAACAGCCCTCCCACGAACATGGCCAGACCAACGAGGCCGATGACGATTCCCACCGGCAGCATCATGATCGTCACGCCGAGGCCCAGCCCCACCACCATGAGCACGAACCCCATGATGACGAACGCGGCGTGTTCCATCAACCCGACGATGCTCCGAAGCCCGAATGCGTGTGACATGGCATCCTCCCCGCACTCGGGGGATCAGGCAAGAGGCGTGCCTGAACCGACCGGTCCCTTCGAGATGAGAACCCAGCGCAGCCCTCACTGCAGCCGCGCCGGGTGGGACGCTCTACGCGGCGTGTTTTGTGACCTTCTCGCCGACAACGGCCTCGGCGATTTCGAGGCGGCGCTTCTTGGCCTCGATCGGGGTGGTCGGCATCTTCACCTCCAGAACGCCGTTCTTGATCGTCGCTTTCGCGAGATCGATCTTGACCCCCTCAGGCAGCGGAATCGACCGGTAGAAGCTCCCATAGCTGCGTTCGCATCGGTAGAACCCTGTGTCCTTCTCCTCCTTTTCCAGCTTGCGCTCGCCCTTGATCGCGAGCGCTGATTCCGTGATCTCGACGGTGAGGTCCTCGGGTTTCAGGCCTGGTACGTCTACTTTGACGAAGAACTCGTTACCCTTCTCGAACACCTCCAGCGTCGGGGTCCACATCGTCTCGGTTTCGACAAACGGGTTCTCGACCCCGAACCGATCGAAGAAGTAGTTGAGATCGCTCGTCAGGCGGCGGAGAAACGGAAACTCGGGTTTCATGAGGCCTGTGTACATAAGCACCTCCCTCTCAATGAAGCGGATAGCGATCTGAAAACTCTAATGAAGAAGCGCAAGCACGATGTGCGCCGAGGACCGCCGGCCGATTTGTTGGCGATTGAGCAGAAGCCAGCCCGGGAGCGCCGGATTCCCGCCACCGGAAATCGGCGGGTTCCGAGGAACAGGCAGACGGCGAGTGCGCTATCGCATGACGGCTATCCCGTCTACCGCTTCTCCTGCAGTGTCTCGAGGTACCGCATCAGCCTGCGAATTCTTGCTTTCGCTGCGTCCGGTCCAGTGCTCTCCTGCGACTTCGCGAACACCTCCGTCCAAGCCGGCATATCTTTGGTCTCGTGGCCTTCATCGATGACTTTGAAGACCGCATCCGCGGGAAAGACACCGTCGTTCTTCCTCGACAATTGTGTGAGATCGGCTGGGCGCTTCTTCAGCGAACCCGCGAGCACGCCGTCGCCCTTCGCTGACGTGCCGTGACACGAAGAGCAGAAAATCTGGAAGTCCTGGCTTCCCGATTCAGCGGTGCTTGTCTGCTGTCCGCCCGCGAGCAATCCGACAGACGTGAGACCAACGCACGCTATGGTCAGCATTCCAACCCGCGTCATAAGACCCTCCATGTGAGGAGGCAGTCACCCGACGAACCGCTAACGTACCGACGCAACTCGGATGCCAGACCGCCACCGCCCATCGCCTTGCAGCAGGCACCCGCATGGCCTCCGTCTTGAATGGAAACGCGATGGTTGTTGTATGCGGCTCGAATCATCGCAGGCAGACGCACTCACGATGCTGGAGCATGCTGAGAATTCCCCGGCGTCGGCAAAGAAACACACGCCGACGATTCTGATCGTCGACGGCGAAGCGCTCCTTCGATGGTCTCTGGCGGAGACTCTCCGGGATGCAGGATTTCAAATCGTCGAGGCAGGTGACGGCGCCACCGCTATACGCGCCTTCTCCAGCGGTGTTGTTCCGACCGACGCCGTGCTCCTCGATCTCCACCTGCCTGACTCCGGGGATCTCCGCCTGCTGACCGCCCTACGTGCTCAATCGCCCACGACGCCAGTCATCTTGATGACGGCGTACGGCAGTCCAGAACTGCAGCAGGAAGCGTGCGGGCGGGGCGCGTTCATGGTTCTCGACAAACCGTTCGAGATGAGTGCGGTGAGCCCGATCCTGGAGCATGCGCTGCACGCCGCCGCGTCATAGCACTCAGCTCGAAAATGGAGAGTGGACGATGAAGCCGATTCATCCTGAGCAGGGTTTGTCGAGGGCAGGAGCCATGTTTCTTGGCGCAAGCATTCTATTTCTTGCCGCATGCAATGCCCGAGTGGAGCAGACGTCCGCGTCGCAGCAAGGACCGCTCATGAGGGCGCCTGTCCCACTGGCGATCAGCATCAATGCCGTGATGGTCGCTCTTGTGGACCACGCGAGCCATGTGCTGTGGGACGCCGGGAGAGATGGCCAGGCTCCCAAGACGGACCAGGATTGGGAAGAACTCGAGCATCACGCCATGCAGCTTGCGGCAGCCGGGACGTTGATTTCGCTCGGCGGGACCGGACAGGCGGACGATGGATGGGTGGTCAAGCCGGACTGGAAGCCGAACGCGCAAAAGCTGACCGACACTGCGATGAGAGCCGTTGCGGCGGCGCACTCCAAGGACCTCCCAGCGTTCCTGAAGGCCGGCGACGACCTGACGGACGTCTGTGAAAACTGCCACAAGGAGTTCAAGCCCGTTCTTCCAAGCGAAGGCATCATCCATCCGCACTACCGCCGCTGACACCACGCGAACCGCTCCCCCGAAAATGGGCGAGGAGACCTCATCGAAGCTGGGGTGCGGGTTTCTGGGCATCGGTGGGAAATAATCCCCGCTTCAACGGTCGGGAACGCCGTTGGGCGGCGGAACAGGTCGCCAATTTACGGGAATCCGGCACATCTTGCCTGGCACGTCGGTTGCCCTTACGAAGATGTCATGCGCGGCCGGCCAAAAGAGGTTCGGCCCTTCCAGGAGCAATTCCAATGGTCTCAAAGGAGAACATTCAAGCCGTGCTCGACCGGGTCCGCCCGTTCCTGAACGCTGACGGGGGCGACATCGAGCTGGTCAGTGTCGACGGCAATTCAGCCGCCGTCAGGCTGACCGGCGTGTGCGCGGGCTGCCCAAGTGCCCACATGACGCTCCACGTAGGCATCGAGGCGGCGTTGCGCGATGAGATCCCCGAGTTCGACACGCTGCGCGTGGCCTGACGAGGTGATGCGATGGCACCAGATCTGCCGCTGACCATGGATTCGGTTGTCGTTGGCCACAGCGCCCGCATGCGCGGCGTGTTCGAGTTCCTGCGCGTGATCGGCAACAGCGACAGCACCGTGCTGATTACGGGTGAAAGCGGCACGGGCAAGGAAGTGACGGCCACCTTGATCCATCAGGGCAGCCGCCGCAAGCAGCGTCCGTTCGTTGCGGTCAGTTGCGCGCTGTTCTCGGAGACGCTCATCGAATCGGAGCTCTTCGGTCATGAGCGCGGCGCCTTCACGGGTGCGATCAAGGATCGGCCGGGCCGGTTCGAGATGGCCGAGGGCGGCACAATTTTCCTCGATGACATCGACGATGTGCCGCTGCCGATGCAGGTGAAGCTGCTGCGCGTCCTCCAGAACCGCACGATCGAGCGGCTCGGCGGCACCCGGATCGTGCCGATCAACGTGCGAGTGATCGCAGGCACCAAGCGCGACCTGAAGCAGCTGGTTGCGGACGGCAAGTTTCGCGAGGATCTTTACTACCGGTTGAACGTGCTGCCGGTGACATTGCCTCCGTTGCGAGAGCGCCCTGAAGACATTCCGGTGCTGATGGAATATTTCCTCCAGCGGTATTTCCGCCGGCGCAACGAAAGCATGCCGGCGATCTCGGACGCCGTGAAGCAGGCGTTCATGCGCTATTCGTGGCCGGGCAACGTGCGCGAGCTCGAGAATGCCTGCGAGCGGATTGCACAAACCTGCTCGTGCGGAACCATCCGGGTCGGCTGTATGTCCGCGAGCATCTTGTTCCGTGCTGGCGCCTCTCAACCCGTCATGCCGGCCCAGGCACCGGTCGTTGATCCTGAAGCGCCCTCCAGTGATCCCCCGTTTGTGATCCCGGCCGCAGCAGCGATTAACGCCGTGAAGCCAATTTCCTTGAACGATCGCCTGCAGGAAGTCGAAGCAAACCTGATCAGCTGGGCGCTCAAGGCGAGCCACGGGAACAAGTCGAAGGCCGCGGCGTTATTGCAAATCAAGCGGTCGACGCTGGGGGACCGAATCAACCGCTGCGGACTGGGCCGGGGCCACGAACAAGTCTCAGCATAAGGAGGCGCCCTATGACTCTCATCAGGTGGGATCCATTCCGTGAGCTCGAAAACGTGAACGCGCGTCTCAACCGCATGTTCGGCGATCTGTCGGCTCGACGCGCGGATTACGACGACGCCGCCCTGTTCACTGATTGGGCGCCGGCCGTGGACATCGAGGAGACCGAGAAGGAGTACGTTCTCAAAGCGGATCTGCCGGACGTGAAGAAAGAAGACGTGAAAGTGGCGATAGAAAACGGCATTCTGACCATGGAGGGCGAACGCAAACAGGAAACGGAAGAGAAGGGCAAAAAGTTCCATCGTGTCGAACGATCGTACGGCAAGTTCGTTCGCCGGTTTGCATTGCCGTCCGAGATTGACGCAGGCAATGTCAGAGCGGAATTCAAGGACGGCGTGCTGACCGTTCGCGTCCCGAAGGCCGCGATTACGAAACCAAAAGCGATCGAGGTCAAGGTCGCCTGAGTTTCCGCTCTCCCGGCGCGCTGCTCCCGGCGCGCCGGACCCGTCCCGACTACGCAGCCAACCCGTCCTGGTGCCCGTTCGCCGTGACGCGGTCTCGACCGCGCAAAAGCGTGGTGGCCAGCATCGCGACCCACACCAAGAAGACGCCGATGTTGATGCGCTCCCAAACCCCGATCCACGGTGTGGGAAGGTTTGCCTGGATCCGTGGGGCCGCCCATCCGGTCACAGTGCCGCAACCGGCGAGGATCGCGATCGTCGCGAAAGAGTAGAAGCGGAATTGCTTTGCGAATGCTGCTGCCCCGAATCCTATCGCGGTGATCATGAGGAGCACCGTCACCAGCGCCCAGACGATGTGCATAGTATCGGTCAGCGTTCCCCCGCCGGCTGCCAGCACGGCACGTTGGTGCATGGGCGGCCAAGCGAGGCCGATGAGGCCGTGTGCGATGAGCGAGCCTCCTACGACGCGCAAGGCAAGGTTTCGACGAGCCGATTGCCAGACGCCCCAACCGAAGACGGTCATCAGCAAGGCGTAGACGCCACCCAGCACGACCCACAGCGGCCTCGTCGGAGCGCCGATCGCGGACAACTCGCTGACCGTTTGAGAGGCGGAGCGGTAGCCCTCCCACAGCATTCCTACGGAGACGATCATCGCGCCGTACAGCATCGATGCGAGGACGCCGCAGATGAGGAAGGCTCTTCGTGTCATGACCGGACCGTCACGACGGGACAGGAAGCGGTCGCGACCACCCGTCCAGCGACGCTTCCGAGAATGAACTTCGAGAAACCCGTCCGGCCGTGCGTGCCGACGACAACGAGGTCGGCCCGAGTCGATCGGGCTGCATGGACGATTTGCTGGGAAGGGTCGCCGTTCATCAGGAGCGTGTTGGCGCGTGCGCCGCCTGTCTTCGCGCGTTTGAGGAGCCTGGCCAACCTGCGCCGGCTCCAGCGACGGGCTTCAGTATCAAGCTGTTCCCATGTGTCGGACTGGATCACCTGCTCGGGCACGAGCGGCATAATCGGCACATTGACGTGCAGGATCGTCAGCACGGCGTTGTTCGACCTGGCAAGCGTCAATGCCGTGGTGAACGCACGGCCGGAAGCCTTCGAGAAATCCGACGCGTAGAGAATGCGGCGAATGCGCTGCATGCGGCGCTCACTGACGCTCGAGTGCGCTCAGAGCATTGCGGAGCCGAGCGTCAGCCTCCTTCGCCACCGCTTGCAGGTCTCGGTTCTCGCCAACAATCCCCAAGGCGGCGAGCGGCGCCATCGCTGACACGGCGCTGGTTCCTGGTGCGACCTCGTAGACGATCACATTGCAGGGAAGCAACAGTCCGATCTCGAGCTCCGCATGAAGGGCGCGATCGGCAAGCGGCGGATTGCAGGCGCCGAGGATCACGTACTTGCGGAAGCCGCGATCGAGCTTCTGCTTGAGCGTCTGCTGAACGTCAATCGTCGTGAGCACGCCAAATCCTTGTCCCTTCAGGGCGGCAGTCGCGCGCTCGACGGCTTGGTCGTAATTCATGGCGAGCTCCACACGCAGCCCGTATCTGGTTTCTTGCACGATTTTCCTCCTGGGGACCATTGGGCGCCGCACGCAATCGGCTGGCGATCTCCGACCCCGATGCTCCAGCAGCACAATTGCTGCCAAGCCGGCTTCGTCCCCGGCGGTCGCAAGCTTGCAAATCTTTCGTTCGAAGGCCGGATATCTCCGGAATCCGCTCGCGTCGCGCCAGCGGGGTGCGGAACTTTTGCGCAACACGCGGAAATTTTCCTCCCCGGGAATACGACCTGAAGGGATCTTATCGGGCCGGAGCGTCGTCAGGAGAGACGTTGATCGACGAACGTGCCATCTTCCACGTGGAAGGCTTGACGAAGGTCTATGGCACCGGCGCCGCGGAAGTGCGTGCGTTGCGCGGAGTCGACCTCGATGTCCGGCGGAGTGAGACGCTCGTTCTTCTCGGCCCGTCGGGATCGGGAAAGTCTACGCTCCTCAACATCCTGGGCGGTCTGGATCGTCCCACGGCGGGGCATGTGTTCTTTCACGACCGCGATCTCACGGACGCCTCAGATCGGGACCTCACCCGCTACCGCCGTGAATCCGTCGGCTTCATCTTTCAGTTCTTCAACCTCATCCCAAGCCTGACGGCGCGTGAAAACGTGGAGCTGATGACGGAGATCGCGCACCAGCCGATGGAGGCGGCGAAAGCCCTCGCCCTGGTCGGTCTTGCCGATCGCCTGGATCACTTTCCCGCGCAATTGTCTGGCGGCCAGCAGCAACGGGTCGCGGTGGCGCGGGCCATCGCGAAGCGCCCCGAGCTGCTCTTCTGCGACGAGCCCACGGGATCGCTCGACAGCGCGAGCGGCGTGCATGTGATCGACGCGATCGTGAACGTCTCCCGAGAGATCGGCGCCACCGTGTTGATCGTCACTCACAACGCGGTCGTCGCCGACATTGCGGATCGCGTGGTGCGCTTCTCGAATGGCTCGGTCGTGGAAGTCACCGAGAACACCGTGAAACGAGCGCCGCGGGAGCTCGCATGGTGACGGTCGCGCGGGCGCTCGACCGGAAGCTGCTACGCGATCTGTGGCGATTGCGGTGGCAGATGGCGGCCATTGCGCTGCTCATCGCCTGCGGCGTGTCGGTCGCCGTCATGGCGTTCTCGACCCAAGAGGCGCTCGTCGCAGCCGAGCGTCGCTACTACCAGCAGACGCGATTCGGCGATGTGTTCGCAACCGCTACACGGGCGCCATTGGCTGTCGCCACGGATCTCTCGCGGATTGAGGGCGTCGTGGCGGTCGACGCCCGCGCCCTGAAGGCCGGGTTGATGGACGTACCGGGCCTCGAGCGGCCCGCAACGGTCCGGTTGATCTCCCTTCCAGATGATGATCGCCGGGCGCTCAATCGGCTCGTTGTTATCGCCGGCCGATTGCCCGATCCGAGCCGGTCGGATGAAGCGGTCGCGCTCAAGACCTTTCTGGATGCGGCGCACGTGAGCCTGGGCGAGCGCCTGGCGACGGTCGTCGATGGTCATCGGCTGACGTTCACCATTGTCGGATCGGCGCTTTCGCCGGAGTACGTGTACGTCCCGAGCTCGAGCCCGATGCCGGACGATGCACATGAAGCCGTCCTGTGGGCGCCGCGCGCCGCCATCGAACGGCCAACCGGCCTGGGCGGCGCCTTCAGCGCCGTATCGCTGGCGCTCGCTCCAGGTGCGTCCGAGCAAGCCGCGCTGGCCGCGATCGACCGAGCACTCGCGCCGTACGGCGGCACGCCGTCATACGGCCGGTCCGATCAGGTCTCTCACAAGTTTCAGCAGGACCGCATTCAGCGCCTGGGTGTCATGGCGACTGTGATTCCGCCGGTGTTCCTGATCGTTGCCGCGGCGCTCGTGCATCTGGTCCTGGGGCGCCTGGTCGACACAGAACGGGAACAGATCGGGTTGCTTAAGGCGTTTGGGTACGGCGACGTCGAAGCGGCTTCCATCTACCTCGAGATGGCTGCGTTGGTCGCGGGGCTCGGCGTGGTTGCGGGAGGAGTGACCGGGGGGTGGCTTGGCCGGGTGATCGTAGGCGTGCTGGCGCAGTACATGCGATTCCCGCATCTCGCCGGCCAGTTCTCGTGGAGCGCATTCAGCGTCGCGGCAGTGGTGTCGATCGCCGCAGCGATCGCCGGATCGCTCTTGGCCGTCAGGCGCGCCGTGCGGCTGAGCCCGGCGGTCGCGATGCAGCCGCCGACGCCGACGACATTTCGCCGAGGCGTCGTCGAGCGCCTCGGCGTGTGGCGGGTGCTCGATCAGCCGACGCGCATCATCGTGCGAAACCTGGAGCGGTTTCCCGCTCGCAGCGTGCTCACGATCGTGGGGTTGAGCGTCAGCGTGTCGCTGCTCGTCGGCTCACAGTTCCTGTTTGGGAGCATCGGCGACATCATCGACCGCGCCTACTACCGCGAGCGCCGGTGGACCGACGAGGTGGCGTTCAGCGAGGATCGGCAGGTTCACGCCGTCGCGGAGATCGCCCGCCTTTCCGCCGTCCTGCGCGTCGAGCCTCTCCGCACCGTGCCTGGGCGGATGCTGGCACATGGCCACGACGAACGGACGGCCGTCGTTGGCCTCGACGACGATGCACAACTGGCTCATCCCCTGGACGCGCGAGGGCAGCGGATCGCATTGGTAGGAGGCGGTGCCGTCCTGTCGCCGGCGCTCGCCGGGCGGCTGGGCGTGCACCCCGGTGACGTCGTCGAATTGGAGGCGTGGGAAGGCCGGCGGCCGCGAGCGCTCCTGCCGGTGACCGCGATCGCCAACGATTACGCCGGGCTGACCGCCTACATGACCAGGGATGCGCTCAACCGCGTGATGGGCGACGGCGACCTGGTTTCGAGCGTCGACCTGGTGGTGGTCACGGATCGCCGCGCCGACTTCTATCACGCAGTCGCGCGCATTCCTCAGGTTGCGAGCGCCGGATCGCGCGACGACACCGTGGCCTCCTTCCGGTCGGAGATCTCGCAGGTGTTGACCATTGAAATGTCGTTCTTTCTGGGGTTCGCCGGAGCGATCACGTTCGGCATCGCGTACAACATCATTCGCATTGCGCTGGCCGATCGAGCCCGCGATCTCGCGACACTCCGGGTCCTCGGCTTCGGTCACGCCGAGTGCGCCTACATCCTGACAGGGGAGCTCTTGTTGCTCGCGCTCGTTGCGTTGCCGGTGGGCGTGCTGGGCGGAGTGGCCCTGGCGCGCGCCCTGGCGAACGCTTTTGCACGCCAGGACTTCTACGTGCCATTCGTGCTCACGTCGCAGGGCCTCGGGATCTCGTGTGGGGCGTATCTGGCGGCCGTCGGGATCGCTTCGGTGCTCGTCGTTCGGCGCATCTGGGGCTTCGATCTCGTTGCCGTGCTCAAGACGCGGGAATGATCGTGACCAGAACTCACGTCCGGTGGATCGTGATGAGCGCGCTCGGGCTGGCCATGATGAGCGTCCTGGTCTTTCTCCTCTGGCCACGCCCGCTCGATGTCGATGTGGTGACGGTCGGGAGTGGACCGATTGCGGAGACGGTTGCCGATCAAGGTATCGCTCGGGTTCGACAGACCTACGTGGTGTCGGCCCCGGTCAGCGGCCGCCTGGAGCGGGTGCCGCTCGAGGTGGGCGATCGGGTCGTCGCGAGCCGGACCATCATTGCCTGCATCCGGCCGGCGGCCCCGGAGTTTCTCGATCCCCGATCGCGCGCACAGGCTGAAACGGCCGTGGACGCCGCCCGCTCGGCGCTGGCTTCCGCCACGGCACAGCGCGATCGTCTCGCTGCCGACGCTGTTCGGACGCGCGACCAGCTGCGCCGAGTTTCCGATCTTGCGAGACAGCATGTCGTGGCCCCACAGGAACTGGAGACCGCGCAGGCCGACGCCGACCAGGCAGCCAACGCGGTGCGCGCCGCCGAAGCTGATATTCGGACGCGCCAGGCCAACGTGACATCGGCGCAAATGGCGCTCGCCAATCCGCAAGCAACGGCGAAGCAGGTGGTCAACGTCACCTCGCCTGCATCAGGCGTCGTCACACACCTGCTGCAGCAGAGCGAGCGGACGGTCGCCGTGGGCACACAATTAGTGGAGATCGGCGATACAGCGGGTCTGGAAGCGGCGATCGAGTTTCTTTCTCAGGATGCGGTGAAGATTCGCGCCGGACAACGCGCGGAGATCTACAACTGGGGTGGCCCCGCGGCCATTCCAGCCGAAGTCCGCCGCGTCGAGCCGCAAGGATTTACGAAAGTGTCAGCCCTTGGGGTCGAGGAGCAGCGCACGCTCGTCATCCTTCAATTCACGGCGCCCGCAACGGCATGGGCGGGCCTGGCCCCGGGATACCGCGTCTGGGGCCGGGTCTACTTGCGCCAAACGGCGGCGGCGATCCTTGCGCCTTTGGGGGCCCTCGTCCGCGACCGTGGCGACTGGGCCGTTTATCGGATCGAGCAAGGACGCGCCCGTCTCCGACCTGTCCGGATCGGGACCTTGACGGATCGCGATGGCGAAGTGCTGTCTGGCGTCAGTCCGGGCGACCCGCTCATCGCGTATCCCTCCGATCAAGTTCAGGACGGGGTTCGCGTGCGCGCACGCACCTGAGCCGCATGGTCTCACGGAGCGCCGGCGTGCGGACTTTCCCCGCCTGTTGGGAAAGAGTTCGCATCCCGGCTCCGTCCGCATCACCCGCCGATGCGGACTTCCTTGGAAAACGGCCGGTTTCAGGCGTTCTGTCATGGGGCGCCGCTGTCGACGCCTGAGCGCACCGTTTGCAGAACGTTGGAGAGCGCCGTGCGGGCGCCGGGCGCGAAAGCAGGATCCAGAAGAGGGCGAGCCATGGGCACTTCATCGGCGTGGCAGACCGATAACCAG
>Ga0182035_10000901_pt1 | contig 14576 bp, 16 predicted proteins | sample flu12Cox44000170_FD_125969 | JGI IMG/M metagenome (GOLD analysis project Ga0182035, IMG submission 125969) | Lab enrichment of tropical soil microbial communities from Luquillo Experimental Forest, Puerto Rico - flux4day.12C.oxic.44.000.170 | ecosystem: Environmental > Terrestrial > Soil >...
GGCCTCGCTCATTTCCTGCGCGTGCTCGCGCACGAACGGCAGGCTCGCCGCGCGGTTCGCGAAGGCGTATTCCACGCTCCGACGCACGACGCGGTTGACCGCGCGCTTGACCTCGTCGGGCAGCGAACGCCTGATGACGATGCCGCCGAGCGGAATCGGCGCGCCGGTCTCACCCTCCCAGAACTCGCCGAGATCGATGATCTTCTTCAGTCCTTTGCCCTCGTACGTGAAGCGGTTCTCATGGATGATGAGACCGGCGTCATATTCGTCGTTGAGCAGCGCCGGCTCGATCTCCGAGAAGACCAGCTCGGTCAGGTGCCGAGCCCGTGGAAACGCCAGGCTCAGGAGAAAATTTGCGGTGGTATACCGGCCCGGAATCGCAATCCTGACGGCGCCCGACGCCACCTCCTCGGTCGAGATGGGTCGTTTGGAGATCAACAGAGGCCCGCAATTGCGTCCGAGCGCGCTTCCCGAATCGAGCAGAACGTAGTTTTCGGCGCAATAGGCGTACGCGTGATAGCTCAGTTTGGTGATGTCGGCCTCTCCAGCAAACGCCGCTCTGTTCAAGGCTTCGACGTCGGCCATGTGCAAACAGCACTCGAGCCCTTCGAGATCGATGCGCCGGTTGACCACGGCATCGAAGACGAAGCAGTCGTTCGGGCACGGCGACGAGCCGAGCGACAGCCTCATAGTGTGTCCACGAGGGTCATCGCAACCGTGCTCAGGGCGCTGATCGCGTCGGCCACCCTCCAGGCCTGGCGGTTTCGCCGCGCAACGATATTCGACACGGCGCGAACCTGCGCGAACGGCAGGTCGTGAATCAAGCAGGCGTACATGAATGCCGCGCCTTCCATGCTCTCCACTTGGGGTTGAAAACGCCGCACCACCGCCGCGATCGACCGCTCGTTGCCGTGCGCGGTGTTGACGGTAATGCCTCTGACAGCGGGAAGCCGGGTCAGCGCGGCATTGGAAGGCGGCGCGACGTTCACGAGCTCCGCGCGAGCCAAGCTGCGACCTTTCCAGGGGTCGGTTTCCGGCTCCGCGGGATCGACCGGCTCCCCCGGCAGCTCGAGCTCGTCGAGCGAGAGGAAGGCATCACCATCCTCGGCGCCGAGCTCCGCGAGGCGGTCCGACACGACATGCACGACGCATCCCGGCTCGAGGGCCCGATCGAAGCTGCCACAGACGCCAAGGTTCAGGGCGAGGTCGTACCGCGTTTCGGCCAAGGCGCGTGAGCACCAGGCCGCCGTCGCCACCATGCCAATCCCAGTGAGCAGCACATCCACGCCGTGCCCCGCGTACTCGTACCGCGTCACCCTCGGCCGTCGTGCCGCGGGGGCCTCAGCGGGGCACTCGCGCTGGAGTGTCGCGGGGTTCGCACAACCGAGTCTCCGAACGATCGGCGCCACTTCCATCGCAGTCGCGGCAACGACGAGGATTCGCATGGCGCGCCGTCAATCGACGTCGTCGTCCGCGCTGACGACGGTGTAGGCCGTCGACGCGCGCCGGAACACAATCGTGAGTCCAAATGCGACGATGGCGCACGCTGCGGCGAGTCCGATGTAGATGCCGCTGCCGACCGTCGCGTCGGGGGTACTCGTCATCGGCGTGTTCTCGACAATGGCGAACGCTTGAGCGATCGTGAGTGCACGTTCGCCGGCGGTGCGCGGGAGAATGCGCCACGACAGGAACATGATGCCGAGCGCTACCAGCCCGATGAGCAAAAGCGGGTGGCGCGAGTTTTTTCGCGTGATGAGGCTGAGCAACGCCAGGATGGCTGCGAGCGCGCCAAGGCCCGCAATCCAGAGTCCAGGGACATCGGGCACGCCCTTCATCTCGACGCCGCTCACGATCACCCACGGGAGAAACGCGCTGATCGTGAGCGCCACACCGGCCACGAGAGGGACGAAGTACCCGCGCATGCCGGGGCGGAAGATCGCGGTGATGCCCAGGGGACTCATGACGCGTTCAATGGCATCAATTCTTGAACTCTTCGTACCATGCCATCTGAATGGCTTCGAGCTTTGCCTCGTTCGAGGCCCTTGGATCGTCGTCAAACCCGTCCAGCGTGACGACGCGGTCGCGGAGATCGGTAAAACGGAGGGTGAGCGGGTCGACGCCCTGAAACTTCTCGGCGAGCGCGATGCCGATGTCCTCGGAATCGGTCCATTTCATCGCGCGACCTCCTCGGGCTTCTTGACCGTCGACTTGCCGAGCTGAATGCCTCCGCCCTCCTGAACGTAGTTGCGCGTGTACATCGGCAGCTCGCAGATCACGTCGCCCAATACGACCGCCTGGCAGCCCAGCCGCGACCGCGGCGTCAGATCCCAGGCGGTGTCGAGACGATCTGCCTCATCGTCCTGCATCTCGCTGAGGTTTCGTGCGCCTTCTCGGATGATGACATGGCAGGTCGTGCACGCGCAGCTGCCGCCGCAGGCGTGCTCGAGCGGGACATGCATGTTCTTGGCCACGTCGAGCAACGACTCGGGCCTGCCGTGGTGCGAATACGGAAGCGCTCCGTGCTGGAACTCGACGGCCGTCGGTTCGCCGTCGATGATGAACGTGATTTTCGGCATTTCTACAAAGAGTCCACGTTCCGGCCCGCGAGGGCGGCACGTACGGCACGATTCATCGTGACTTCCGCCAGATGCCGGGTCGCCTCATTGAGCGCCTGCGTCCACTTCTGGATGGTCTCGCGATCCGAGGAGCCGAGCACCATCTTGAGCCCTGAGACGACCGCCCGGATCTTCCTGGACTCATCCGGCGTGAGCTCCGTGCGCTCGATGTCCGCGAAGTCAGGCGACCGCAACTGCTTTTCCGTCGCCGAGATGACCGATTCGGCTTCGTTCCGCGCGTCGATGAGGAGGCGCGCGGCAACGTCAGCTTCGGCGTGCTCGAACGACTCGACGAGCATGCGCTCGACCTCCTCGTCGGTCAAGCCGTACGACGGTTTGACCTCGACGACCTGCTCGACGCCGGTCCTGAGCTCGCGGGCGGTGACGCTCAAGATGCCGTTGGCGTCGATCTGAAACCGCACCTGCACGCGCGGCAGGCCGGCCGGCATCGGCGGGATCCCCCGCAGCTTGAACCGCGCAAGCGATCGATTGTCGGCCACGAGCTCGCGCTCACCCTGCAGCACATGAATGTCAACGGCCGTCTGGTCGTCAACGCCGGTCGTGAACAGCTCACCGCCCGTCGCGGGGATCGTCGAGTTCCTGGAGATGATCTTCGAGACCACGCCGCCCATCGTCTCGATGCCGAGCGACAGCGGCGTGACGTCGAGCAGCAGCAACTCCCGGTTGCCAGTGGCGAGGATATCCGCTTGCAGCGCCGCGCCAAGCGCGACGACTTCGTCGGGGTTCAGCCCGGTATGCGGCGCGCGGCCGAACAGGGCCTCGACCTTACGGCGAACCATCGGGATTCGGGTCGACCCGCCGACGAGCACGACGTCGTCGATCTGCGACGGCTCGATGCCGGCGTCGGCAAGCGCCTGCCGGCACGGCCCCAGCGTCCGCTCCACGATCGGTGCGATGGCCTCCTCGAAGGCCGCCCTCGTCAGCCGCATTCGATACGGCTGATGTTGCGGATTGAGGCGGCCTTGCCCATCGGGTCCCCCCGTCGCCACGCGGCTCACGGCGATCTCGGCTTCCTCATGGTTCGAGAGTTCGTGCTTGGCACGGATGACTGATGTGCGGACCGTCTGCACGAACTCGCCGTCATGTGAAACGGCCGCGCCGCCGCGCTCCAGATCTTCCAGCACACGCGCCGTGAACAGCTGATCGATGTCATCGCCTCCAAGGTGAGTGTCGCCGTTGGTTGATAGCACCTGGAAGACGCCGTCCTCGATACGCAGGATCGAGATGTCGAAGGTGCCGCCTCCGAAGTCGTAGACGGCAACCAGGCCCGCGTGGCGCTTGTCGAGACCGTATGCGAGGGAGGCAGCAGTCGGCTCGTTGATGATCCTCAAGATCTCGAGGCCGGCCAGACGGCCCGCGTCACGGGTCGCGGTTCGCTGCGCGTCGTTGAAGTACGCCGGCACGGTGATGACGGCGCCGATTGTTTCTTCACGCCCCCGACGCCCGTCGTCCAGAGCCGCGAAGTGCGCATCGGCGCGTCGCTTCAGCTCGCGCAACACGAACGCAGAAATCTCCGGTGGCGTGTATTCCCGATCCCCGAGACCGATGCGGACGACACCCGTATCGTCTCCGGAGATCCGAAACGGGAAGTGCGCTGCCTCGCCTTGAACATCCTCGCGCCCTTTGCCCATGAAGCGCTTGATGGAATACGCCGTGCGATCGGCCGCGGTCAGCAGGCGGCGTTCGGCTTCGCGGCCGACGAGAACCGTGCCGTCGGGCGCAACGGACACGACCGACGGAACGAGCGCGTCGCTCCCGTCGCCGGTATCGTCGCGGATCACGATCGGGGTGCCGTCGTTCACGTAGGCGACGAGCGAGTTGGTGGTGCCGAGATCGATGCCGACTACTCTAGACATTTGTGATAGCTGATGGCTAATTGCCGAGGGCTGACGGCTCAACGCCAAGCTCCCTCTCAATGCCCAGGAGCAGGTTGCTGATGTAGTTTCGCTCGAGAAACCTGTCGCCGAGCGCCTCGAGGATCGCGTGCCGGCGATCGAGCGGCGCGTCTCGATCAATCGCGGCATCCCACTGCGACGACAGCGCGGCGATCTCCGCCTCGTGCGCGATGCGCTTCGCCTCGATCGGCTGCTGGGCGCGTTCCAGCCGCGCCTGCCACTCTTCGGGCGCTGCGCCGCGATCGCGCATCTCCCGGATCTCGCCGAGCTCCTCGTTGAGCGCAAACACCTCTTCGAGCAGCGAAGCAGGTGGCTTCCTGCCGGGCAGCGGCGTTCCATGCTTCAGCTGAGCCGCGTCGCTTTGGGGATCGTCAGATCCTTGTGGGCTCCCGACTTCGAGCTTCAGCAGATACTCGATGCGGGTGATCGGGTTCTTCAACGTCCGATACGCGTCGTTCAAGTATGAGGAGCGTTCGAGGCTGACACGCCGCTCACCGGGGCTGGCGTTGTGGAAGTAGTCAGGATGAAACTGCCGGCTGAGGGCGCGGTAGCGCCGGTCAAGCTCTTGAACGTCGATTCCCAGCTTGCGCGACAGGCCGAGAAATGTGAAGTAGTCGGTCAACTCATGGCCTACGCCGGCGGCTGCGCGGCCTGATCCACAGCGGCTGCGGCGGCTCCCTGCTTCTTCCGGTAATCCGAGATGGCCGCCTTGATCGCGTCTTCCGCCAGCACCGAGCAGTGGATCTTGACAGGCGGCAAGCTGAGCTCGGTCACGATGTCCGTGTTCCTGATGGCCAGCGCCTCGTCTACGGTTTTGCCCTTCAACCACTCAGTGGCGAGGCTCGAGCTGGCGATCGCCGACCCGCACCCGAAGGTCTTGAACTTCGCGTCTTCGATCACTTTGGTGGCAGGGTTGATCTTCACCTGCAGCTTCATGACATCGCCGCATTCAGGCGCGCCAACCAGGCCGGTGCCGACGTTCGGATCCTCCTTCGGCAGCGATCCGACGTTGCGCGGGTTCTCGTAGTGATCGATTACTTTGCTGGAGTAAGCCATCGGTCAGTGTCCCTCCGTCTGCCACACCATCGTGGACAGATCGACCCCTTCCTTCGCCAGTTCGTAGAGCGGTGACATGTCGCGCAAACGGCTCACGACAGACGTCAGCTTGTCTGCCACGTAGTCGACTTCTTCCTTCGTCGACCAGCGGCCCAGACCGAAACGAATCGAGGAGTGCGCCAGGTCGTCGCCTGCGCCAAGGGCCTTCAAGACGTAGGACGGCTCCAGGCTGGCCGAAGTGCACGCGGAGCCGGAAGACACCGCGACATCGTTGATGCCCATGAGCAGCGATTCACCCTCGACGTACGCGAAGCTGATGTTCAGGTTGTGCGGCAGCCGGTGCTCCATGGAGCCGTTGACGTACAGCTCGTCGAGCTGTGTGTGCAGCTTCTCGTTCAGGTAGTCGCGGAGCCCGCGCAGCCGCTCGCCTTCGGCGGCCATCTCTTGTTTGCAGAGCTCGGCAGCCTTGCCAAAGCCGACGATGCCCGGCACGTTGAGCGTTCCCGAGCGCATGCCGCGCTCGTGTCCGCCGCCGTCGATGATGGGCGACAGGAGAACGCGCGGGTTGCGGCGCCGGACATACAGCGCGCCGACACCCTTCGGGCCGTACATCTTGTGGGCGCTGAAGGAGGCCATGTCGACTTTCAGCTCGTTCACGTTGAACGGCAGCTTGCCGGCAATCTGCACAGCGTCCGTGTGAAAGAGGACGCCTTTCTCTTTCGCGAGGGCGCCAATCTCGGCGATGGGCTGGAGCACACCGATCTCGTTGTTGGCCGCCATGATCGTGATGAGAATGGTCTTGTCCGTGATCGCCCCCCGGAGGGCATCAAGATTGAGGCGGCCGTCTTTCTCCACGGGGAGATAGGTGACGCGGCAGCCGGCCTTCTCGAGCCGCTTGCAGGTATCGATCACTGCTTTGTGCTCGGTGACCGCCGTGATGATGTGGTGTCCTTTCTCGCGATACATCTCGGCGGCGCCCTTGATCGCGAGATTGTCGGACTCGGTGGCGCCGCTCGTGAACACGATCTCCTTCGCGTTCCCGCCGATGAGGTCTGCGATCTGCTTGCGCGCCTTCTCGACCGCTTCCTCGGCGCCCCAGCCGAACGGATGGTTGCGGCTGGCCGCGTTGCCGAATTCAGTCGTGAAGTACGGCAACATCGCCTCAACGACGCGCGGGTCCACCGGAGTGGTCGCGTGATAGTCCATGTAGATGGGAAGTTTGATCGGCATCTCTCGTCACTCGTTTCGCGCGGCTCGGGACTGAGAGCTCGTGGCTCGATAATCTTCTCGCCGGCGCACTCAGCGGGGCGCACCGCTCATCGCACCGGGACCACTCCCCCGGAGCCCGCCCTCTCCCCGGCCGGAGGCCGTCACAAATGTGTATGCAGTACCGCTGTCTTGGCCGCGGGCGGAGGCGGAACGTCCGCCGCGAGCTCCGCGATCGTGCACTCGCCAAGCGCGGCAAGGATCCGTTCGCGCACGCGCCACAACGGATCGCGCACGTTGCACTTCGAGAACTGCTCGCACTGCTGCCCCTCGTCGCCCGAGCACGCAGTCACGGTCACGGGACCATCGATCGCCTGGATGACGTCGGCAACCGAGATTTGCGTGGGGAGGCGCGCCAGTTGGTACCCGCCATGTGTGCCCTGGTGCGACGCGAGCAGCCCGCGGCGAACGAGCCGTTGAAGCACTTTCGCCATCAGCTCGATCGGAATGTCGTACATCTCCGCAATCTCGCGGGCGCTGGACGAGGCTGTGCTGATCCCGCGGTCGCTACGTAAGGCGAGATGTTTCATCGCCATGAGAGCGTAGTCCGCCTTTTTCGAAAGCCTCAGCATTGTCCAACCGGATATCCGACCATTAAAGTCCTGATTCCCCAGTCTAGTATTTCGGTTGACTCGGATCAACCTTGTCGATCCAGTCCAGGATGCCCCCCTTGAGGTTCAGCACCCGCTTGAACCCAACGGAACGAAGGAAATCGGCCGCTCTCGCGCTGCGGTTGCCCGATTTGCACTGAACGACGATCTCCGCTTCGGGATTCAACTCGCGATAACGCTTTGGAACGTCGCCGAGCGGAATGAGCATCGAGCCGGCGATCCTGTTGATTTGATATTCGTTCGGCTCCCGCACGTCGATGATCTCCAATGCATCGCCGCGGTCGATCCGCCGCTTCAGCTCGACGGACGTGATTTCAGTGGCGTTCTCACTCCGGGGCCCCTCCCCCGGGGAGTTCGCCGTCGATGGCTCCTGGACCGCCGGCGCGACGCCGCAGAACTGCTCGTAGTCGATGAGCTCGGTGATAGTCGGATGCGTTCCGCAAACCGGGCATTCCGGATCCTTCCGCAGTTTGAGCTCCCGGAATTTCATGCGGAGCGCGTCGTAGATCAGAAACCGCCCGATGAGCGGCTCGCCGACGCCCAAGATCAACTTCACCGCCTCGGTCGCTTGAATGACGCCGATGATCCCCGGGAGCACGCCGAGCACACCGCCTTCCGCGCAGCTCGGGACGAGTCCCGGCGGCGGCGGTTCGGGATACAAGCACCGATAGCACGGCCCTTCCTTTGTCGCGAACACCGACGCCTGGCCTTCGAAACGGAAAATGCTCCCGTAGGCGTTCGGCTTGCCGAGGATCACGCACGCATCGTTCACGAGATAGCGCGTGGGAAAATTGTCCGTGCCGTCGACAATGACGTCGTACGGCTCGAAGAATTTGAGCGCGTTCTCGGACGACAGCGCGGCATCGTAGGTCTCGATGTCGATCTCCGGATTGAGCGCGTGAAGCTTGTCCTTCGCCGACGCCAGCTTCGGCCGCCCGACGTCTGGCGTGCCGTGCAGAATCTGGCGCTGCAGGTTGCTGAAATCAACGACGTCGAAGTCGACAATCCCGAGAGTGCCGACGCCGGCCGCCGCAAGGTACATCGCAACCGGCGAGCCCAACCCACCGGCCCCGATGCACAGCACCTTGGCGGCTTTGAGCTTCCGCTGACCATCGACGCCGACCTCCGGCATGATGAGGTGGCGCGAGTAACGTCTCACCTCGTCATTGGTGAGGGTCGGCAACGACTGGCCGCTCGATACGCCCGCGGCTTTTCCGTCCGCGCTGACGACCGGCGCTCCACCGGCCACAGACGGGATGATGCTGACCGTGTCGGCTGATTTCACCGGGGTCTGCTCTTTCTCGAGATATCGAATGTCCTCGTCATTCACGTACACGTTGACGAAGCTCCGGAGCTTGCCCTGCTCGTTGTAGAGGTGTGCTTTCAAACCCGCGTGCTTCCGGGTCAGATCCGCGAGCAGCTCGCCCACTGTGGAGCCTACAGCGTCGACGCTGTCCTGCTTATCGGTGTAGGGCCGCAGCGGTGTCGGGATGAGGATTTTCGCCATGATGAAGACTGCCCTCTTCGAAACGTGATCGATCGTCGACGAGAAACCACACGGTCATCTCTTTGGCCGCGCCGCTTGCGACCGACACGATGATGTACGCAAAGGTCGGCCAGGCGTGGTCGAGGTCGTACTGCGACGGCCGGGCGGGATGGTCGGGGTGCGAGTGATAGAACCCGAGAAGCTCTCCGCCCATCTCGCCCGCTTGCTGTTCGGCGAGGCGGTAGTCCGACGCACGAACCAAGAATCTCCTGCGCGGGCCTTCCTCGGTCGTGTTCGGCAACGTCACGACGCCGGTCACGCGATCGTCCCTGCCAACGAGCGCGCCACAGCATTCGTGCGGGTAGGTTTCCTGAGCGTGCCGGCGAATGGCCAGATCTACCGCTTCGGTCACGTAGATCTGGCGATCACGCGGCATCGCTGTCGGCCGTCCAGAACTTCTCGTGCAAGTACTTTTCAGCGCCGTCCGGAAACACGGTCACGATGATTCCCTGCGACAAACCCTTCGCGATGTCGAGCATCGCCGCTACCGCCGCGCCCGACGAGATGCCCGCCATCAACCCCATCTCGCGCGCCAGTCGCCGGACCATCTGATAGGACCGCTCCGTCGAGACCCGCAGATCGGCGTCCGCCAGCGACGGATCGTAGATGCCAGGCACGATGGCCGTGTCCATGTGCTTCAACCCTTCCAGACCATGAAATGGCGAGTCGGGTTGGAACGAAATCAGCTTGATCGAAGGGCTGAACTTCCGCAACCGCCGACCTGTGCCGACGAACGTGCCGCTCGTGCCGAGCCCAGCCACGAAGTGCGTCAGGCGCCCGGTCGTCTGCTCGATGATTTCGGCGGCCGTCGTATCGTAATGCGCCATCCAGTTCGCGGCATTGTTATATTGGTCGGGATAGAAATAGGTTTCGGGATCCGCCGCAAATAAGCGACGCGCTTCGCGAATGGCGCCGTCGGTGCCCTCGAGTCCGCTCGTAAGGACGAGCTCGGCGCCGAGAGCCCGCATGATGAGCTTGCGCTCGGGGCTGGCATTCTCCGGGACGCACAGCTTGACCTGGTAACCGCGAGCTGCGCCGACCATCGCGTAGGCAATCCCCGTATTGCCCGATGTCGCGTCGAGGATCACCTTGCCGCGCCTCAACTTACCCGACGATTCCCCGTCGAGGATCATGCGCGCTGCGGCGCGATCCTTGACCGATCCGCCAGGATTCTGCCACTCGGCCTTGGCGTAGAGCTCCACTCCGGCCGCCAAGCCCCGCTCGAAGTGCTGAAGGCGCACCAAGGGGGTGCGCCCGATCATGTCGAGAACAGACGACCCCGGGGCGCGATCAACAATGGAAGCGTTTGATGACGACATCGAGGATATCCGACCAGACTAGTCCTGATTCTATCAAAATCGGCGCGTGGCTGTTCCGGCACCGGACCGCCATCCCGGTTCCGTTCGCGTTAGCTCTTCTGTTGCTACGTGTCGGCGAAGCGCCATTTTCTTGGACGCTGGTTGTCACGGGCGTGGTGCTGACGGGCGCGGGTGAATGGCTACGACTTGCCGCCGTTCAGCAGATCGGCGCGATCTCCAGGACGCGAAGCGAACGCCTGGGCCCGCTCGTGACGACAGGACCGTTCGCCCTGGTCAGAAACCCGCTGTATATCGGCAACGCGCTCATCTGGGTGGGATTTGCGTTGACGTCGCGGCTCGTCTGGGCCGCCCCCATCGTCGGCGTCCTGATCGTCGCCGAGTACCACGAGATCGTGCGGTGGGAAGAGCGACTCCTCGAATCACGCTTCGGAAACGCCTACCGCGACTACGCAGCTTCGGTGCCGCGCTGGATCCCGCGCGCTGCGCACCTCCGCACACTCCTGGAGGCGAAACCAGATCCGCACGCGATTCCGCGCTTCCCTTGGCGGGAGACGCTCTTCAGTGAGCGCGGGACGCTCGTCGCGATCGGGGTCGGGTACGCGCTCCTCTGGACAAAGGCTCGTTTCTGAGGATTTGCCAGAGGTACCAGGAGGCGACGGATCGGTACGGCGTCCACGCTTCGCCAATCTTCAGCACTCGCTTCGCATCCGGCCGCTTGCGAAGCCGGTAGAGACGCTGCACCGCGTTCACGATCCCGAGGTCGCCGGCCGGCAGCACGTCGGGCCGGTGCAGACGGAACATCAGGAACATCTCCGCCGTCCACCGCCCGAAACCCTTGACGGCGGTGAGCCGGTCGACCACGATCTCGTCCGGCAGAGTCTCGAGCTCGTCGAGCCGCAACCGCCCATCACGAATACGGCTGCACAGGTCGCGCAGGTAACCTATCTTCTGCCCACTCAGCCCCACCCCGCGCAGCGTCGCCTCGTCGACGGCATCGATGGCGTCAGCAGTGGGGAAATGATGATCGGGGAACAGCGCCACAAATCGGCCGAAGATGGTGGCCGCAGCCTTCGTCGACAGCTGCTGGCTGACGATCGATCCGACGAGCGCGCTCAGATGATCCGTGCGCTGTCGGGACGCCATTCCGCAGGCGCCGATTTCTCTGATCACACGGCCGAGAACGGGATCCTTTCGCATGAGGGCTCGCCGCGCCCTCTCGTAGCCTTCTGGCGTCAGGCCGGCAGGCACAGCCGGCTTCATATGATCGACTTCATGTCGTCGTCATTTTATGGAGGCCGTCAGTGTGACGGAGGCCCGGACGTCGATGAGACCCGGCTCGATGGCAGTGACCGCCTCAGCTCGCATGGGCGCGGTCAACCCGATCATCGGGCGCGGAACAGGAGCCCGGTCGGTCTCTTCAATCTTCAAGATCCGATCGATCGTCCGCCCCGCGCCGGTCGCCGCCGCCTCCGCACGCGCGCGAGCATCGGCGACCGCGAGCCGGAGTGCTTCGCGCTCGACCGCCGCGCGGTCCTTGAGGTCGAAACGGATGCCATCGATCGATGTCGCCCCCGCCTGCACGGCGGCGTCCGCAACCTCACCGGCACGAGCGATGTCGTCGACCCGCACCTCCAAGCTATTTCGCGCGACGAAATCCTTTGGTGTGCGGCGTCCGTTCGCCATGTCGTACTCCTGCTCGAGCCGGATGCCGGTCGTCCGGCGCGCGTCGCCGGCGATCGACAGCTCCGTCAGACGCTTGATCACGGCCGCGATCTTGTCGGCGTTCTGGCGTTGAGCGTCGCGTGAACTCGCCGCCCGTGACTCAATCCCGAGTGACACGTGGGCGACATCCGGCGCTCTGGTCACGATCGCCGTGCCGCTTGCAACGACCGTGGGCGGCTCCGATCCTGGAACCGGAGCGCCGGGACTCGATTGCGCGGGCACATGGGATGCTGAAGCATTGTGCCCCGCGCCGAGGGCGGCGCTCAGGACGAGCGCTGTCAGCGCCGTCATCGTGCTTTGCATGAGCTGATCCTCTTCCGCACCCGGCGCATGAAGAAATCGCGCGCGGGCCCTCGGCCCAGATCACGAGACGTTCGTGACCTGAGGCGCCAGTATAGTCGATCGCCTAACCATCATCGGGGCGCAAACCGGGTACAGTGATCGCATGAAAGTCGAGCCATTCTCGATGGAACGGATGCAGTCGACCTACGAGAACCAGGTTGAGTTCAATCTGTCGGAGAGCGGCGTGCATCCTCTGCGGCTTGGCGATCTGCTGGACGATCAGTCGGTCCGGGACGCCGTGATGACCGAACGCCTGCGCTACACGCAATCGAACGGAACCGCCGCGCTGCGAGAGCTCATCGCGTCGCACTATCCGGGGGCGACCCCGGCGCACGTGCAAGTGACCAACGGCGGAGCGGAAGCCAACTACATCGCCATGTGGAACCTCGTGGAGCCGGGCAATGAGATCGTGTTCATGGTGCCGAGCTACATGCAGATGTGGGGACTGGCGCGTGCCTTCGGTGGAGCCGTGAAAGAGTGGCCGCTCGCGTCCCCAGACGCGAGTCGGCAGGACGCAGGGCGATGGCAGATGGACCTTCAGGGACTCGAGCGCCTCGTGCACGATCGCACGAAGCTCATCATCATCTGCAATCCGAACAACCCGACCGGCGCGCGCTTCGACCGGGCGGACCTCGATCGCGTCGCCGCAATTGCAGAGCGTCATGGCGCATGGATCTTGTCCGACGAGGTGTATCGAGGGTCCGAACGCGATGGGCGCGAGACGCCATCGATGTGGGGCCGCACCGACCGCGTCATCGTGACGAGTGGTCTGTCGAAGGCGTACGGATTGCCGGGGCTTCGCATCGGGTGGGTGGTCGGCCCGCCGACACTTGTGGCGTCGCTCTGGTCGTACCATGACTACACGACGATCGCGCCGGGCGCGCTGAACGATTTCCTGGCGCGCCAAGCGCTGGATCCCGCGCGCCGCGGGCGCATCCTGGCACGAACGCGCCGTATCCTGAACGACAACTTTCCAATCATGGCCGAGTGGCTCGACCGGCACGGCCGTCTTTTCAGCTACGCGGCGCCGGACGCCGGCGCAATCGTCTACGTCCGGTATCGCCACGACGTCAACTCGACGGAGCTCGTCGACCGCCTGCGCGAGCGGAAGAGCGTCCTGGTCGTCCCGGGCGATCACTTCGGAATGGATCGCTATCTGCGCATCGGCTACGGCGAGGAGCCCGAGTACCTGCGCCAGGGCCTGACCCGGCTTCACGACCTGCTCGTCGAGATCGGCGGCATCGGCGCGTGACGTTCGACCTCGTTCTGGTGGGATTCGGGCACGTCGGTCGCCGATTCGTGCGTTTGCTCGACGAGCTGGCGCCCACGCTCGCGCGCGCGCACGCCATTCAAACACAGGTAACGGGGATCGCCACTCGTACGCGTGGACAGGCCTTCGATCTCGAGGGTCTCGACGCCGTCGCTCTGGCCGCCGAGGTCGAAGCCGGCGGCCACCTGAGAGGGGGGTGGGCCATTCGCCGTCCTTCAGCCCGGGGATCAACGATGTCGTTCATCCGCGAGACGATGCGCCGCTCTGCCGGCCGGCTCCGCCAGCGTCGGCTGGTGATCGTCGAGACGACCACGCTCGATATCGAGCGCGGGCAGCCGGCAATCGCGCACGTGCGCACGGCCCTCTCTGGCGGGGCCCACGTCATCACGTCCAACAAAGGCCCCGCGGCATTCGCCTATCACGCGCTCGCCGACCTGGCGCGCCGGGCCGGTCGATGCTTCTTGTTCGAGAGCGCCGTGCTCGACGGCATTCCGCTGTTTGCGCTCGCTCGGACCGCGTTGCCCGGAGTCAACGTGACCGGCTTCAGAGGTGTCGTCAACAGCACGACCAACTACATTCTCGCGAAGATGGAAGAAGGCCAATCGTTCGACCGTGGACTCTCGGAGATGCAGCGCGCCGGCATTGCCGAGGCCGATGCCTCGCTCGACGTCGACGGGTGGGACGCCGCCGCGAAAACCGCGGCGTTGGCGAACGCGTTGCTCGGCGCCCGGTTGACCCCACGGGCCGTGGAGCGCGAGGGGGTCAGTGCGGCCGTGGCCGAGCGAGTGCAGGCCGCGCGAGCCTCGGGGCGGCGGCTGAAGCTGGTTGCGTCGGCGAGCGCCGAGCCCCGGGCAGCAAAGGGGCCCTGGAATGAGACCCGTCGCCCCGCGGCTGACATCCGTGGGCGGGTACA
>Ga0182035_10000902_pt1 | contig 14575 bp, 14 predicted proteins | sample flu12Cox44000170_FD_125969 | JGI IMG/M metagenome (GOLD analysis project Ga0182035, IMG submission 125969) | Lab enrichment of tropical soil microbial communities from Luquillo Experimental Forest, Puerto Rico - flux4day.12C.oxic.44.000.170 | ecosystem: Environmental > Terrestrial > Soil >...
TCGCGTCGGCGGCGTATTCGTTGGCGATCTCGGTGGTGAGATAAAACGCCAACTGGGCACGGTCGGAAGCGGATAGCTCTTCGTCGGTCGCCGCGGCGTCGACGGCCGCGCCGAGGCTCCCGCTGTCGACCTGGTCACGAGCCCGTTCCACGAACTTGCGCCAGGTTCCCGGGTTGTAGTCCAGCGGCTGAAGTTGGGGATCGACCGCAAGCTTCGCCCACCCGTAATAGTCGGTCGGAATGAGCTGTGCCTGCGCCTTCCGCGCCAGCTCCATCAGCGGATTGTCCAGCGTGCCGCTTATCCAGGACGCACCCATCTCAAGCGGCACGCCCCAGTCGCGGCTGGTGTACACCCGGCCGCCGATGCGGTCGCGGGCTTCGATGACGCGCACCGGCCACCCGGCGTCGGCCAGGCTCCGCGCGGCGGACAGGCCCGCCATCCCGGCGCCGACGACGAGCACCGACTTGGCGTCCGGAGGCGGCCGGTGGGGCGACCCGCAGGCGGCCGCCAGCCCGCCGCCGACCACGCACGTCGTCGCCGCGAAAAACTCCCGACGGGACATCGGGGACACGGCTGTCAGCCTCTCATATCGCGTCCTGCGCGGCCCGGGCTTCGACTCCGAGTTGTTGCACAATCGTGCTGAAATTCGCGGGCGCGTGTTGGGCGAATCTCGCCCGTTCGTCATTGATTGCGGGTTAAACTCGCGTGCATCCGGAGTGCGGCGACATGGTCGTGTTCGAGGGGGAGTGGCGATGAGTGCTGCAACATTGACTCGCATTACCGAGCAGATCCCCGACGTTCTACCGCCAAGCCGCACCCTGACCGTTCGCGCGGCCGACGGAACACCTTTGCACACGGAGGTGTACGGGCCACCCCGCGGCTATCCGATTGTGCTGACCCACGGCATCACCTGCGCGATCCGCGCGTGGGCGCACCAGATCGCGGACCTGGCCACGGATTACCGAGTGATCGCGTTCGACCATCGGGGCCATGGGCGAAGCGGCGTCCCGCGGCGCGGCGGCTACAGTCTCGAACATCTTGCGGCCGATCTTGATTCGGTTCTCGAGGCGACATTGGCACCGCGCGAGCGGGCGGTGCTCGCCGGGCACTCGATGGGCGGCATCACCATCGCCGCGTGGTCGGCGCACTGCCGCGACAAGGTCCGCCGGCGAGCTGACGCCGTGGCGCTGATCAACACCACCACTGGGGATTTGGTGCGCGAGGTGAAGCTGTTCTCGGTGCCGCGCGAGTTGTCGCCCGCGCGCATGTTGGCCGCGCGCGGCCTGATCAACGCGTTCGGCGGGTTTCCGCTCCCGGCCGCCGTCCGGATCCCGAGCCGCTATCTGGTGGCGATGCTGGCGGTCGGAAGGGACGCCGACCCGAGCGCGGCACGGGTCGTGTACGAGCTGTTCGCACAGACATCACCCGCTGCGCGCGGGGGTTGCGCGAAGATGCTCGTCGATGCGCTGGGGTCGCGGTATCTGGAGCTGGATGGCCTGACCGTGCCGACCCTGGTCATCGGCAGCGAACGCGATCGGCTGACTCCGATCAGCCAGGCCCGCAGGATCGCGCACACCGCGCCCAACGTCGTCGGTCTGGTCGAGCTGCCCGGTGGCCACTGCTCGATGCTGGAACAGCCGCGCGAGGTAAACCGGCACCTGCGGGCACTCGTCCAATCGGTGACCCACGACGTGCGGGTGCGCCGGATCAGCTCATAGCAAGGCGGCGATCTCGGCGGCCGCCCGCTGACCGGACCTGACGGCGCCGTCGAGAAATCCGGTCCATTCGTCGGCGGTCTCGGTGCCGGCCCAGTGAATCGGCCCGACCGGCTCGCGCAACCACGGGCCGAATCGTGTCCACGAGCCCGGTGGTACCGCCGCGGTCGGACCGCCGGGCGCGAAATCCTCTGCGCCCCAACGCTGGTCGACATAGTCAAGAGGTTTGAGCGCTTCGTCGCCGAATAGCGACGCGAAGCAGCGCAACGTGTCGCGGCGGCGCTGCTCGGTGGGAAGCGAGTCGAACGCGCGGGCGTCGACGAAGCCCATCAGGATGCCGGGGCCGTCGGCGTGCGGGCTGACATCGAAAGTAATGAACACCGGGCCCTTGTCGGACAGCGCCTGCCCGGAGAACCCGGCGGCCCGCCAGAACGGCGTCTCGTAGGCCGCGTAGGCCTTGCTCAGCCGGCCCTGCGGCCAATGCTTGGCGAGCTGCTCGTACTCGGCGGGCAGCGGGGGAGAGAACTCGATCGAAGCGCGATGGGCCGGCGGGATCGCGACGATGACGAAGCCGGCCTCGGCCTGGCCGACGGCGCTTGTGACCGTGACGCCGGCCCCGTGCCGCTCGATGCGGCGGACCGGCGCGTTGAGCAGCACACGTGAACCCAGTTCGGCGGCCGCCGCCTCGGCGATCTGCTGAGTGCCGCCCGGGAAGCGGTCCTGCTGGGCGCCGTTCTCGACGTCGAGCAGCCGGTCCAGGCCGCCGGCGGCGTGTGTGTAGCGGGCGGCGTGCAGCATCGACACGTCGTTGGGCTCGCACCCCCAGGTCACCCGGGCCACGATGGCCAGCAGGTCGCGCGACGAGGCGCTGGCGCGCACCGAGCGCAACCAGTCGCCGAGGGACATGCCGTCCAGCTCGCGCGCGCGGCGCGCGTCCCAGGGGGCCGCCAGCGGGATGCCGCGGGCGATCCTGTCGAATTGCCAACGCAACCGGCCGATGTCGAGCAGTCCGGTCAGCGACAGCTTGGGGATGGTGCCTTGGTAGGAACGCACCCACCCACGCCAGTGGATGACGTTCTTGCCGACGTGGTGGGTCGGCGTGGTCGGGATCTGAAGCTCGGCCGCCAGCGCCAGAACGGCGTCTTGGGTGGGACCGACGAAAGTGCCGCCCAGATCGGCGGGCAACCCCGCGACGCTGCCGGTGAAAGAGCGGCCGCCAACCCGGTCACGGCCCTCGAAAACCAGCACGTCATGGCCCTGTCGCGTCAGCTCGCGCGCGGCGGCCAGCCCGGCAAAGCCGGCTCCGACCACGACAACGTCGACCATCCGCGGCGGCTTTGGCACGCGCTCTAGTCAACCGTATTTTGAGGATTTCGTAGGGAAAACTTCGATTGCCCGTTTCTTTAGCGTGGTTGCACGGGCTCACCGCTAGGTGCCCAACGTCGACTTGTTGCGGGCGATGGGCTCGAAATGACCCAACAAGTCGACATTCGAGGAGTCAGGGCGCGACGGTTAACCAGTCCGCGAAGCCGGACGGGTCGTGGCGGCCCAGCGCGCCATGCTCGTAGAGGCCCCAGCCCTCGACCGGTTCGCCGTCGCCGTCCCGGCACACCGCGCGGCCGACGTGGTCGATCACGCCGAAGCCGGACCGCGCGATGATCGCCGGGTCGGTCATGTCGTAAGTCAGCCGTTCGACGAACTTTTCGCCCTTCCACATGCCGTGCAGCCAGTCCGAATCGCCGCCGTAGCCGCCGCCGACGTGGATGGGGACCGGCAGCTTCGACTCCAGGTCGAAGTGAACCGGGGTGCCATCGAGGGTGGTCGCCTCGATGGTGGCGCCGGTCGGGATTCGGGTGCCGGAACGGTAGTGGATCTTGACCCGCGGCCAGCCCAGCTGCTCGACGCGGCCGTCACGCCAAATACGGGTGCAGTCGTTGAGCGAACGAAAACCGTTGGGCTGCTCCTGGATGATCAGCACGACGGCGAAGTCGTCGAACGCCATCGGCACGTACAGCCACCACATGCCCTCGAATGGCGGGTCGGCGGGCCGGCCCGCGGGCTCGGGTTCGCCGATTGGGCGGATGCCCCAGGACCGGTCGCGGCTGCCGAGCCAGGTCGCGGGGTCGACGGCGATCTCCTCCCCGTCGACGGCGATGCGCCCACTCCAGGTTCCGAGCTGCGCGAACCGTTGGGCGTCCAGCGTCACCCGGTTGCCGGACCGCAGGATATGCGGCTGTTCCTGGACGACGTCGAACAGGCCCTCCCAGGTGAGATCGGCTGCGATGCCCTCGGTTTCGTCGAGGATCAGCCGCAGCTTGCGCAGCGGTTCGCTGACTTCGATCCGGTAGCCGTTGACGTTCTGATTGAGCCGGTCCTGGTCGATGGCGTCGGACAGGTGCACCGCGGTCTGGGTATCCCCGCGCCTGATGAGCACGAACGCGTCCTTCACCCCCAGATTGGGGTAATAGCCGATGCCGCTGATTAGGAAGATGTCGCCGGTGCGGTCGTGGGCGTTGAAGTAGGAGCGGTCGTAGAAGTTGCGGTCCGAGGAACCCGGCCACGCGATCGGTTGGGGAACCTGGTGTACCGGGAACTCGTCGAGGGGTCCGAGCATTAACTTTCCTCTCCGATAAGGCGTTTCATCAATCCGGCGTGGTAGAACAGCGATTCGACATCGTCGGGCTTCTCGGTTTCTCCGAAGTGCACCCGGCGGGCGCCGGTGCGCATGAACACGCAGGCCCACATCACCCCGGAGTAGGCGTAAAACCAGTGCAGGTCGCCCACTTCGACACCGGTGAGTCGTTGGTAGGTGGCGCGGACGTCGTCCTCGCGCATCACGTCGGGCAGGCCCGGCAGCGTCGCGAGACCGGCGAGCTCTTGAAAAACCATGTGCGCGTAGATCATCCATGCGACGTCGAGCTCCCGCGGCCCCAGCGTCACCATTTCCCAGTCCAGCACCGCCACCGGCCGAAAGTCCCGGTACAACACGTTGCCAACCCGCGCGTCGCCCCACAGCAGCACGGGCTCACGTGCGGCCACTTCTTCCGGCCAGTTGTCCTCCAGCCATGCGAAAGTCCGCTCCAGCAGCGGTGATCGGCCGATGTCGGGCACCGCGAAGTCGTACCACGACCGGACCCAGTTGAAGTGCCTGCGCAGCGCGGTGTCGCCGTCGCGGCCTTCGGACAGGAAGGCGAACGTCTTCTCCGCGTTGGGGATTGAGTGCAGCGTGGCCAGAACTCCTACGGTGGCGTCCTGCAGTTCGCGCTGACGTTCGGCGGGGGCGTCGGCGAACCAGTTGCCGCCAAATGTGTAGGGCATGACGTCGGGCGGGACCACTCCGTCCACGTGGTCCATCAGAAAGAAGGGTGTTCCGAGGACGTCGCCGGTGGTCTCGAGCCAGCGCACGCGCGGGACGGGGACGTCGGTCAGCTCGCCGACCATCCGTATCACTTCGAATTGGTGGTCGAGTCGGTACGTGGGGAAGACCTGGACGTCCTCGGCGGTCGGTGCCACCCGGGCCACCAGCTTTTCCTCGATCTCTTTCGGGATCGGCTTCCCGTCCTGCTGCCAGCGGGCGGTCAGGATGATGGTTTCCGACGACATGCCCGTCGAGTCCACGCCACTCTCGACGGTGACCTGCGGTATTGCCCCGTCCGGGAGGACCGTTGACAGCCATTGCGACATCACAGCGGGCAGCGTGCTGACGTCGCGGCTGGAGCGCCGAAGTCGCTCGACTTTGTCGAGAACGGGTTCAGTGGCCACAGGTGCCCCCTTCGTCGAGGCAATTACGATACGGTAGGTAGCGTTATGAAAGCAGAACCATCCGCCCTTGACAAGCCGCCGGGCGCCGGGCGCCCCCGGGACCCGCGCATCGACTCGGCGATTCTGTCGGCGACCGCGGAACTTCTTGTGGAAATCGGTTATTCGAACCTCAGCCTGGCTGCGGTCGCCGAGCGCGCCGGAACCACGAAATCTGCGCTGTACCGCCGGTGGTCGAGCAAGGCCGAACTGGTGCACGAGGCGGCGTTCCCGACGGCGCCCACCGCGCTGGAGGCTCCGGCCGGCGACATCGCCGCCGATGTACGGATGATGATCGAGGCCACCCGCGACGTGTTCACCACCCCGGTGGTGCGCGCCGCATTGCCCGGCCTGGTGGCCGACATGACGGCCGATCCCGCCCTCAACGCCCGGGTAATGTCGCGCTTCGCCGACGTGTTCGCGGCGGTGCGGGTGCGGCTGCGCGAGGCCATCGACCGGGGTGAGGCGCACCCCGATGTGGACCCGGACCGGTTGATCGAGTTGATGGGAGGGGCGACGATGCTGCGGATGTTGCTGCGCCCGGACGAGAAGCTGGATGACACCTGGGTGGAGCAAACCACCGCCATCGTCGTGCACGGGGTGACGGGATGACGCGGCGATTGGCGGGACGGGCCGCGCTCGTCACCGGCGGCAGCCGCGGCTTGGGCCGGGCGATCGCGCTGGCCCTCGCGGCCGAGGGTGCGGCGGTGGCCGTCGTCGGGCGTACCGAACAGGTATGGGACGACCGGTTGCCCGGAACCATTGGCGCGACGGTCGCCGAGATCGAGGCGGCGGGCGGGCGCGCCGTGGCGATCCGGGCCGACCTGACCGACCGCGACGATATCGCCCGATTGGTGGGCGAGGCGCGAGATGCGCTGGGCCCCATCACGCTTCTGGTGAACAACGCGGCCTTCACCGCGCCCGGCCGCCCGCCGGTGCGCGGCGCCGAGCCGCGCGCCAAGCCGGCCAAGACCGCCCCGGGCGGTGGCAAACCCGGCTGGCCGGGCTTCGTCAGCACGCCGTTGCACGCGTTTCGCCGGCACTTCGACATCGCGGTGTTCGCGTCGTACGAGCTGATGCAAATGGTCTGCCCCGACATGATCGACGCGGGTGGCGGCTCGATCATCAACATCACCTCGGTCGCATCCCGGATGCCCGGCGACGGGCCCTATCCGGACCGCAGCGGCGGAGTGCTGCCCGGTTACGGCGGATCCAAGGCGGCGCTCGAACATCTCACCCAGTGCGCGGCGTTCGATCTTGCCGACCACAACATCGCGGTGAACGCTCTATCGCCGTCGAAACCGATCCTTACGCCGGGCCTGGCTTACTATGCGCGAGAATTCGTGGAAACCGCTCCGGCGGATGAATTCGCGCAGGCGGCAGTGGAATTGGCGTTGGTCGACCCGGGCGTGGTCACCGGGCGCACGATCGGTCATCTGCAGGTGCTCGACGGAAGTTTCCGGCCGTTCACCCTGGGCTAAGCCGGCTTGGTCGCGGTAACGGCGTTGATAATCAGGGCGTAGACGCTATGCCATTGCGGGGAAATGAATCCCGCGCGCAGGACAAGATTGGTGGCGCGCCCCTTGGTGCGGGCCTTGCCCCGACGGCCGGTGGCCAAGGTTGGCAGCAGCCACGACGAGAATTGGTCGACGAGCACCAAGTGACCGCCGGGGCGCAACACCCGGGCACATTCGACCAGTCCGGCTTGCTGATCGGGCCAGTGATCGAATGATGTCGTGCTGACGATGAGGTCGAAAGTGCCGTCGGGGTAGCCGAGCTTTTCGGCCACCCCGACAGCGAAGCTCAACCGATCGTCCCGGGTGCAAGCGCTTGCAGTCGAGATCATTTGGGGCGCGGCGTCGATACCGCAAAGCCGCTGGGCGTCCGGGTAACGGCTGGCCAGGGTGCGTAGCAGATAACCTGTCCCGCAACCCACGTCGAGTACCCGGCCGGGAGACGGGACGGTCATCGCGGCGAGAGTTGCCGTGCGATCGGCAATCTCATGGTGCAGCCGGCCACGCCAACCGCGGTCATATTCGGGTGCTCGATCGTTGTACGCGGCCAGGTCACGGTAGGGCGGCACACATCGAGTCTCCCATGGTCGGGGCAGCCGTGATTGGGGAAGCAACTCGGCTTCCCCAATCACAGCTTGGGAGTGAAGGTCGGGTTAGTGTCCCGGTGCGCCTGGGGCACCCGGGGTGCTCACTGACCCGGGTGTGCCTTGAACGCCCGGTGTGTTGACAGAGCCCGGTCCGGTTTGAACGCCCGGCGTGTTGACAGGGCCCGGTGCGCCTTCAACACCTGGTGTATTGACTGAGCCCGGTCCGGTTTGAACGCCCGGTGTGGTCACGGAGCCCGGTCCCGTTTGAACGCTCGGTGTGTTGACTGAGCCCGGTGCGCCTTCAACACCTGGTGTGGTCACGGAGCCTGGTCCGGTTTGAATGGCCGGTGTGTTGACTGAGCCCGGTGCGCCTTCAACACCTGGTGTGGTCACGGAGCCCGGTCCGGTTTGAATGCCCGGTGTGTTGACTGAGCCCGGTGCGCCTTGAACGCCGGGTGTACCCACTGAGTCCGGTGCGCCGGGAACGCCCGGTGCGCTAGGGGCTCCTGGTGAGCCAGGGATTCCTGGTGCACCCGGAACTGGTGGTGCTTCAGGGGCGCCTGGGGCACTCGGTGTACCTGGAACGCTTGGTGCGCCCTCTACGCCCGGTGCGCCAAATGGGCCTGGTTGGCCCACTGGCTCCATCACGGCTGGTGCGCTTGGTGCACCAGGCGCACCAGGTGGCCCAGGCGGCGCAGGTGGCGGTGGATCGGCAGGGATGAAGCTCGGTCCGAGCCCATTTGCCGCGGTCGCATCGTTGGATGCAGCAGCCGGGGCGATCCCTGCGGCGCCGATTGCTCCGCTAACTGCCAGCACAGCAACACCGGCACCGATCGCCGCTAAGGGGTGGCGCCGTGCACTCTTTTGGGGACTTTTGTCCATATTGGATTCTCCAAATGTTTGAGTGATTTGGACCCCGGTGGGCTACCCGGCGGATTCGCAGTGGAAACCTCCGCAAGGACAACCGATCAAATGCGGCGTCCCAACGGTCACCCGTCTCTCCTGCTCAACCCTCGTTTTCATCGGGTGGGTCGGGATCTCCGCGCAGCAGTTCTTCGGGGTGGTGGGCGTGGTTGATTTGGGGCGGGCCGTTGCCGTCTGTCCAGCCGAGTCGCCCGTTGTCGGTGACCACGGTGTGCCATTCGCCCCGGCTCGCCCCGCCGTGGTCGCAACCGCAGGCGAAAAACAGCTTGTCGGCATCGGTGCGGCCACCTTGCGCCCAGTCCGGCGAGTGGTGCACCTCGCAGCGATAGCCCGATTCGAGGCAGTTGGGGCGGGTGCAACCCCGGTCGCGGGCGTAGCAGATGAGTCGCTGGTCGGCGGTGGCAAGGCGTTTTTGGCGGCCCAGATACAGGGGCCGTTCGGTGTGGTCGTCGAACACGGCCAGGTAGTGGATTGCTGTGCTGGCCATGCAAATCAAGTCCCGCATCGGCAGCCTGGAGCCGCCCCCGGTCGTCGCGGGCGCGGGCATCGGGATTGACGGGTCAACCACGGCGTGTGCGGCCTGGTTGAGGTCGGCCAGTGTGGTGGTCGCGATGACGGTGACGGGATGACCGCGGTGCATTCCGAGCTTTCCGGAGGAAATGGCGGTTTCGAGGCCGAGTTTGAGCGCGTCATGGCAGCGCTGTGCCGGGGAGCGCTGGTCGCGCTCTTGGGGCTCGGCGCTATCGGGTTGGTGACGGCCGGGCCGCACGGCGGCTTCGATGGCTTCGAAGTACGCGCGGGCCTCGGGGTCCAGCAGCCCCGACAGCCGCGACATGCCATCGGCGCCCTGCGGGCCCAGACTTAGACCCCGGCGGCGCGCCCGGTCCTCGTCGCTGAAAAGGCCGTCGGGATTCAGGTAGTCGGCGATGCGTTGGCCCAGCTTGATGACGACACCGGCGTCGAGTTTGGTCGCGTGGTGCACCAGCGTGCGCTCGGCTTCGGCTACATCGGCCGGCGCAACGCAGGCGGGCAGGACGTCGACCGCTCGGCAGACGGCGCGGATGTGATCCTCGCCGACCGCGCCAGCTGCCACCGCGGCCGCCAACTCCGGCAGCTCCGGCTGCAGCGGGGGACCGGTCAGCGAGCGTCGCGGCCGGATCCGGGCCGCGAGTTTGAACCGGCGAACGATCTCCCCGCGGGTGATTCGCAGCCGCGCCGACAGCATTTCTCGCACGGCTGGTGTGCCCTCGCTGCCGTCGGGCGGGTCAACGATCTCGCCGAAGAACCGATACATCAAGCCGCGGTTGGCGCGGTCCTGCGTCTCCAACCGCTCAGCCACGTCAACGCGGAAATTGTTGCCGACCACATCGGAGTCGGTGTCGCGCAGGACGGCGTGCGCAGCATCGATCGCATCGAGAGCAGCACCGATCCGCTCTCGCGCTTCCTCAGCACTGACGCACGAACCCATGCCACGACGCTATGAACCACCCCCGTCAGATTCGGCGCGCCGGGATGGCAACATTCGCGGCCTGTGGATGAAGCCGCAACTGTGGACAACTGGAGTGCGGGCGCGTTCCTGGCGAAATGGCCGCCTGACGTGCCAGTATGAAGAAAGCCAGTGCCGCAACGGCGGCAGGCAACCGGTCGAGTGGTGTGCGCATGCCCGGTATAAAGCCCGGAATCGACAAGCCGACGGGGCGCGTTGTTGCCCTGATCGTCCTGATGATCTTCGTTGCCGCTGCCCTACGCGGGTACCTGCCGGCCCAAGAGCACGCCGTGCATAGGGAGGGCGGCAGCGGCCGGGCAGCGCTGGTTTTCCTCATAGCGGCCCTCAGCGGGACGGTCGCGCTGCTCGCGATCGCCGTGATCGCGCGCTTGCGGGATCCACGTGCGGCGCCACCACGTGGAGCGGACCTGTCCGATTTGCTTGGCACCGGCAAGGGCCGACCGAATTGGCGCGTGATGCTGATCGGGCTCGCGGTGATCGTGGCCTGGCTGCTGATCCTGATGCTGCTGGTCCGATTACTGGTTCCGCCCGCCGCCCCTCCCTCAGCGCCCACCCCGGCTCCAACGGCCCCGTCGTCGGTGCATGCGACCGGCCCGCCACCACAGCAACACCCGCAGAACAACACCGGGGACACCCTCCGAATCCTGCTTGCCAGCACGATCGCGATGCTGCTGGTGATCGCCACCGGATCGGTGATCATTTCCCGGCGACGGTTGCGCGCGACCACACCGGCCACCATCGCCGACGATCACTTCGAATCCCCGACATCGGCGCCGCGTTCCGAATCGCTGGTCCGCGCGGCCGAAGTGGGACTGGCGGAGATCGGCGACCTCAACCGCGAACCTCGCGAGGCAATCATCGCATGCTATGCCGCGATGGAGCGTGAGCTCGCCAATGTTCCGGGGGCCGTCCCCCAGGACTTCGACACGCCGACCGAGGTCCTGGTCCGAGCCGTCGAACATCACGCCCTGCACGTCGATAACGCAGCCCAGCTGGTGAACCTGTTCGAAGAGGCTCGCTTTTCTCCGCATGTGATGAACGAGGGACACCGTGAGATTGCGGTGAACGTGCTGCGGCTCGTTCTTACGGAACTGCGGAGCCCCGTATGAAAAGGCTTATCTTCTTGGGTGTTTGCCTCATCGTCGTGGTAGAGCTGTTGGCTCTGATACTGCACGACCGCCGGTTCGTGTTGGCAGCCTCGGGCACCGCCCTGGCTCTGGTGCTGCTCAACGTGCGTCGTTTCGTGGGACGCCCGGAACCTGCGGAGGAGCCGGAGCCCGACGATCTCGGAGATTCGTTGCGCCGCTGGCTTTCCACCACCGAGACGACGATCCGGTGGTCGGACTCCACCCGAGCGGACTGGGATCGCCACCTGCGTCCGATGCTCGCGCGGCGATACGAAATGACCACGGGCCAAAGGCAATCCAAGGACCCACTGGCGTATCAAGCAAGCGGCCAAATGCTCTTCGGCGCCGAAATATGGGAATGGGTCAATCCGAACAACGTGACGCGCACCGGTGATCGCGAGCCCGGGCCCGGCCGTGCGATGCTGGAAGAGATTCTGCGAAGGTTGGAGCAAGTGTGATTGGAGGCGCCACCCCGATATGACTCTGCCGGCCGCGACAACCACGGCCCATTGCGAGGCGGTGCTCGACGAAATCGAGCGCGTAGTAGTGGGCAAGCGCTCCGCGCTCACGCTCATACTCACCGCGGTCCTCGCGCGCGGCCACGTGCTCATCGAAGACCTGCCCGGCCTCGGCAAGACGCTGATCGCGAGATCCTTTGCCGCCGCGTTGGGGCTCAGATTCACCCGGGTGCAGTTCACCCCCGATCTGCTGCCTGCGGACCTGCTGGGCTCGACGATTTATGACATGCAGTCGGGCCAATTCGCGTTCCGGGCCGGACCCATCTTCACCAACCTGTTGCTCGCCGACGAGATTAACCGCACACCGCCGAAGACGCAGGCGGCATTGCTGGAGGCGATGGCCGAGGGCCAGGTGAGCATTGATGGCGAAACTCATAAGTTACCAACGCCATTCATTGTGCTGGCGACCGATAACCCGATCGAGTACGAGGGTACCTACCCGCTACCCGAGGCGCAGCTGGATCGGTTCGCGATCCGGCTGGAACTGCGATACCTCTCGGAGCAGGACGAAACCGCAATGCTGCGCCGCCGCCTGGAACGCGGTTCGGCCGAGGCGACGGTCAATCAAGTCGTGGATGCTCACGATCTGCTCGCGATGCGCGAGTCGGTCGAACAGGTGACCGTGCATGAGGACGTTTTGCACTATGTGGTGTCGCTGGCCAACGCTACCCGGCACCATCCACAGGTCGCGGTAGGCGCGAGTCCGCGGGCTGAACTCGATCTGGTCCAACTCGCCCGTGCGCGTGCACTTTTGCTCGGGCGCGACTATGTGATCCCGGAAGATGTCAAGGCGCTGGCCGTTGCGGCGGTCGCCCACCGGATCACCTTGCGACCGGAGATGTGGGTGCGCAAGATCCAGGGCGCTGATGTCGTCGGAGAACTCTTGCGCCGCTTGCCGGTGCCTCGAACAACCGGGGGCCATGGGGGGACCGGATGAGCCCGGTGTGAGCTCGTTATGACCCCGGGCCACGAAGTCGAGTTCCACTGGCGCCCATCGCAACTTACGAGGGCAATCGCGACCTGCGCCGGAGTTGCGCTGGCAGCCGCCGTGGTCGGCAGCCGCTGGCAGCTGATCGCATTCGCGGCGCCGCTGCTCGGCGTGCTGTGCTCGCTCAGCTGGCAGCGCCCGGTGCCGACGATCCGGGTTCATGCGGAACCGGGCTCCCAGCGATGCTTCGAAAGCGAGCAGGCACGGCTGACCGTGTGGACGACCGAAGAATCCGCGGCAGGCCCCGGCGCCACCGAGCCGTCGGCGGTCGAGCTCACGGTTCCGGCGGTCGCGGGCATGCGGCTCGAAATGCTCGACTCGGATTCCCCCGGTACGAAAACCGTTGCGGCAAACGCACAACGGTGGGGCCGATATTCAATCGGGGCCCGGATCGAGGTGGTCGCGCGCGGTGGTCTGCTGACCGGAACGGCCACCGTCGATACCGCGGAAGTCATCGTGTTTCCGCTCACGCCGCCGCAGTCGACGCCAATCCCGCAGACGGAGTTGCTCGACCGCCTGGGTTCCCACCTCACCCGGCATATCGGCCCCGGTGTCGAGTATGCCGACATTCGTCCCTACGTGCCGGGCGACCAACTGCGGGCGGTGAACTGGTCGGTGAGCGCGCGCCGCCGCCAGCTGCATGTGACGCAACGATTGACCGATCGCGCCGCCGACGTGGTGGTGCTCATTGACACGTATCCGCAGCCGGCGGGCCCGGCGACCGATGCCGCCGAACGAGTCGTGCGCGGCGCGGCGCAGGTAGTGCAGACGGCGCTGCGACACGGTGATCGCGCCGGGATCATCACCCTCGGCGGCAACCGCCCTCGGTGGCTCGGTGCCGACATCGGGCAGCGCCAGTTCTATCGGGTGCTCGATACCGTGCTCAGTGCCGGTGACCAATTCGAAAACACAACCGGCACACTGGCACCGCGTGCGGCCGTTCCCGCGGGGGCCATCGTCATCGCGTTCTCCACGCTGCTCGACACCGAATTCGCGCTGGCGCTGATCGATCTCCGAAAACGCGGCCACGTCGTGATCGCCGTCGACATCCTCGACCGCTCCCCGTTCGAAGGCCAGCAAGATCCCCTGGTGGATCGGATGTGGGCGCTGCAGCGTTCCGCCATGTATCGCGACATGGCCACGATCGGTGTGGACATCGTGTCCTGGGAGGGAGATCAGAGCCTGGAGCAGTCGATGGGTGTGATGCCCGATCGCCGCCGTCGCGTGCGGGGACGGCTCAGGGGATAGCATGACCGCACTGGCACGTTCGACTGCACTGGCCCTGTCAACAGGTTTCGGTGTACTGATGGTGGCGCTGGCCGCCATTGGCTCGCACGGGTTTGCAGTCGTCGCCGCCGCGGCCGCGCTGACTGCCCTAGGTGTCGGGGTGGCGTTTCGCCCAGCGGCAACCCTCGCCGTATTGCTGTCGGTGCTGACGATCGCGGTGTCCAATCCCTCGCTTGTGTTCGCCGCCTGGTCTGGGCTTTGTGCCGCCGCGTACCTGGTATGCCGCCATGCGGTCGGGACGCCTGCGCGCGCCGTCATCTTGAGTTGGCCGACAGTCATTGGCGCAGCCGGGTTTACGTTCGCCGGATTGGTTGCGACGTCATTCCCGCTGCAGTTGCCGTGGTTGCCGCTGGCCGCACCGCTGGGAGTCCTGGCGATCTATGTATTGGCGATGCGCTCGTTTTCGACCTGAGCCTGGTTTAGCCCTAGCGCAGCAGCCCGGCCGCGTGATCGGCGAGGTCTAGCAGCGGCTGCGGGAAGATCCCCAAAGCGACTGTGACCGTGGCACATACCGCGATCGCGACCTTACTCAGGATGCCGGGCGCCACCACCTGCGGGGTGTCGTCGGTCGCTTCGGTGAAGAACATCGACACAATGACCCGCACGTAGA
>Ga0182035_10000908_pt1 | contig 14519 bp, 15 predicted proteins | sample flu12Cox44000170_FD_125969 | JGI IMG/M metagenome (GOLD analysis project Ga0182035, IMG submission 125969) | Lab enrichment of tropical soil microbial communities from Luquillo Experimental Forest, Puerto Rico - flux4day.12C.oxic.44.000.170 | ecosystem: Environmental > Terrestrial > Soil >...
CACGCGATGTTCTGGGAAGGTCCTCAGAAGTACAACGACTCACTGCGCACGTTCCTGAGGTCCTCCTAAGTCATGAAACGATTCAGGGTCGCGAACGAATCGCTAGCACCCGTGGCGCCACAATTCCTGAACAAAACGCGAACAAAGGGCAGCGAAAAAGCGGACCCCCCTCGAATCTCCCAAGAGAAAATCAATCGCGAATTTCCAGCTATTCGAGCGCTAATTATTCGCCAATCGCGGGAAAATCATTTACGGAATATCCCTTGAGCGGTCCGGAATATTGCTGGCGAATCAAGCGCGAGTGCGAGCCCCGAGCTCGAATTTAGCGGGGCTCCGCAACTTTGGCGCGCGCGAGAATTTAGAGTTCTGGAGGACTTTAACAGGTGTCGAAGGCACGCGCTTCTCAGATCTCGGACAACTATTCGCCGCGCGAAGTTCCGGAGGGCTTTAAACGGCGTCGAAAAAAGCCCAGGTTCGCTAGGCTCTCCGCTATAGGGGACCAAACGAGCGGCTCCTGTGGAAAGCCGTGCAGCAGAACGACGGGCCGCGCCGACCGATCGCCACAGGTCCAGATCGGCAACCGAAGACCGTCGTTGACCGCCTCAAGAGTGGGCATGAGCCGCAACATGTAGTAGTGCCGAACCCGCGTGCGATACAAGGGAAAACGGCGCTCTAAGTAGGACTGGGACTCTTGCTGACACAACCTACGGCCGCGGTTTAAGATCCCTTGTTCTTTCGCTCACTGTTACCTCACTGTTCTGAGCGGCATCCGTTCTATGCTTGGTCCCAGCTTAAGCTTTCTGCCTCAGTGATTCGCGTTCGCGATATTGCTGTCTCAGGAATCAGGCTATGTCGGCAGAGCTTGGGGGCCAATGGTGTACGAGATGGAAAGCGTCTTAATTTTCTCATCACAGCAACGGGAACACATTCGTGGGGAACTGGTTTCCGCCGCAAAGACAGACTCCCGTATCGTGGGCGCTGCGCATCTGGGCTCAGCGGCGCTCGGGCTGCAGGACCGCTGGTCTGACATCGACCTCGCGTTGTGTTTGGCTCCCGATGCCGACTTGAATGAGGTGGTGGGTGATTGGACTACGCATTTGTATTGTGACCATGCAGCGGTTGCGACCTATGACGTCAGGCGCGGCAATATTTTGTATCGTGTATTTTTGCTGGATAACACTCTGCAAATCGATCTGTCATTCTGGCCCGCTACTGAGTTGCGAGCGATTGGTCCAAAATTTCAGTTGATCTTTGGTGCTGCCGGCGGCCCGATGCCTTCACCAGTTCCCGATTCAAGAGACCTCATTGGAATGGCATGGCTCTATGCGTTGCACGTGCGTTCGAGTATTGCGCGCTCTCGACTTTTGCAGGCAGAACATATGTTGAGCGGAATGCGAGACAATGTGCTTGCACTGGTGTGTATGCGTCATGGCGTCGCTGCTGTCCAAGGCAGAGGGCTTGACGATCTTCCTGAGGACCAGAGGAGGCGAGCTGCCGAAAGTCTGGCTCGATCCTTGGAACCGGTAGAACTAACACGCGCCTTTCGGGTCACTGTGCGCAACCTAGTCGAGGAGGTTGGCTGTGCTGACGCAGATCTCGCGACAAAACTAGAGGGTCCCCTGAATAGGATCGTGAGTTGCTTGGCTAAATGATGTTGAAGGAAGTTGCCTTCATTTGAGGATACACAGCCTATGACAGACTGGTTTGCGCGCCCCGTCCTACACGTGACGGATGTTGAGGCCTCGCTCCGCTTTTACGTTGACCGGCTTGGCTTCACGAGCCCCTGGCGCTACGACGAGGACGGCAGAGCGCGCGTCGCTCAGGTCGACCGGCAGGGCTGCACGCTTATCCTGGCCGACACGTGGCCGGAGAAGATTGGCATGGGGCTGATGTTCATTTCCCTGAATGTCGACTCGGAGACGAGCGAGGCCGCAATCGCCGCGTTGGACGCGCTGCGCGCGGAACTCGAAGCCAAGGGCGTTCGGGTCAAGGAGAGTTCGTGGGGATACCGGCTGCTGGTGGTCGATGATCTCGACGGCAATCAGCTCTTCTTCAACTATCCGAACGAGACTCCATCCGGCAAGATTGTTAGAGATGAAGCGTAATCGTCCAGGCCGCGCCTCGCCCCGAGACGCGCGACAATGGCGGCGGAGTGACGCTGCAATTCCGTGAGGCATTCGAACAGTCGGCGAAATATCGCCATTAATCCAACGATGCTATCGGCTTGGTGGCTGCTTTGATGATGCTGTGAGGTCAATATGCCCTAAGTTAAGGTTTCGCGGGTAAAGCGAAACTGGCGGTACTCGTTGAAGCGAAACCTCGCGAATGGTTTTCAGCGGTAGTTGGCGATTTGGCGTTTTTGCCGTTTTCGGTGAGACGAACTGCTTCGCTGGTCTGTTCAAGCGAGATGAGCAGGGAGTTCCTTGATACGCGCCGGACGATGGGATTGACGAACCAGCGAACCGCCGCTGGAATATCGCGGCTTAAACCAATCCCCTCGACCTCAACGTACGTCCCGCCGTCTCTTTGCTCAAAGCGGGCGATGCTGTAAAGACGCCAGATGTAGCCACTGCCCCGGTCCGGCGCCAGTTCCTGCTCATCAACCTGACCGTAATGGCGGATCTCCCTCACGCTTGTGCTATGCGTGATGCTGTACCACCTGTTCTCAGCGGCTTTGAAATAGCAGGTCTCGTATTCCATATCGAGCGCTGTATGGGCGACAGCCTCCTTGTTCACCACGCGTATGGAATAGTTCTCACAGTTGGCGGCGCTGCTTAATAACCCAGAATCGACAACGGTTGGCTTGTAATAGGATTTGTAGTTGCCGTAATCCCGAACTACGAACAGGATGTCTTCAATCGTTGCACCCGGAATGAAGGCCACGCCTATCCAATCGTGGATCAATCCGGAGGGGACCGGTTTCGGAACTCGCTCACCCACCGGCGAAACTAGAATTTCACCTGCCCGAACCCGCTGAAGACGCTCAGGCATCTGATCAACCCACAAAAATGGGGTCTGTGAACTCGCATGTGAGTTGGCGGTCTGGAGGTACTCATCCCAGGCTCTCAGGGAGTCGTCCTTCAACTGGAGTTCATGGGCGGTCGACGTAGCAACGAGAAGACTGACAAAAATGATGAGCTGCAGCACTGCCCAGGGTGTACGGGAGGTGCACGCGGTTCCTTGACTCTTGTGAGTTGGGGAAGGTTTTTTTGTGGACACTGGACCTCTTCTTGGTCTGCAAACAGCCAAATTCCCGATTGCGAGCTACCCACCTCACAAGAGCAAGACCAATGCCAAGCTGAGGTGAGACTAAATAGATGAAAAATAGGACGTTTGGATTTAATGCGGAACCTATGGATTGAAGCCGTCGACCATATATCGGCAATTTGCTTGGATTTGGACAGTTTGCGAGAGACGGTGGCCTCGCGATTGATTATTAATGTGACTGCTCAGGCCAGGAGTATCCGTAGTCAGGCGGGCAACCATGTGTTGTGCGCTCCCGGTTTCGCCTGCACGCAAGCCTTCAGCAGATACGAAGCGTTCATCCCAGGCCTTACCCCCGGCTGAAACGTGTTGGGCGGCAAGTGGCCCGCATCTCCCGTGCCCCGCACTTGCCTAACTTTGGCAAATGGGAGGTTTGCCAGAAGAGCACAAAGCCTGCCCCGTCCGATCAAATCTCGGTTGGGGGCAGGCGGCCGCTTACCGCGAACTCCGTGCGTCCAGGCTTAACGGTCCGGCTCCGAACTGCGTAATCAGCAACGCGCCGCCGAGCTTCGATAGGTTCTTCATGAACATGATCATCTGAATTTGCGCCTGCATTGGATCGGAAATCCCCCAAAACTTATGCATCATCAGGGTTACCGGGACCAGAAAAAGGACGATCAGCCATGCGCCAAATCTTCGCTCGATATCCCAGGAGTATGCTCAGGCCGCCAGTCAGCGCGAGCAGTCCGGAAAATGGAACTGCGATCGAGGCGAGCGGAACACCTTGCGACGCTGCAAACGCAATCATCTGTTTTGAGAAATGCCCGAGCCCGGACATCAGAAAGATCGCCGCGAACAAGAACCTTCCCAGAAGCACCACCGCGCCTTTCGGAAAGCTCCGAGCTTCCGTTCGATATGAAACTGCTGCTGAACCGGCCGCCATTTTTTCCTCCTGTGAAATCGCGCCTTTCGGCGCTGTAGCTCATCGAATTCACTGGGGTAGATTTCCAGACGCGTGGACTAGAACTGCCTCAGAGTCCGATTGTCTTGTCCATCCGTCCAACACGGAGGCCTCAATTGGACCCTATTACCGACATCATGCAAACCATGCATTTGCGGGCCGTTGTCCACTCGAGGCTGGAAGCGACGGCACCTTGGGGGCTTGCTCACTCGCCCACCGAGGCTGACAACAGAGCCGCCCAGACCTCAGTTCCCAGAATTTTTCCGTCGCAACTGGCTCATTTCGGAATGGTGTCCCGCGGCAACTGCTGGCTGAGTGCGAATGGCATTCCCGATCCGATTCCGCCCACGGGTGGTGACTGCTTCTTGTTAGCGCCCGGCAGCGGCTATACGTTGCGCGACAGTCTCCGCACTCGCCCGCGTAGCTACTGTGAGGCGGCACGCCCGGGAAGCAGCAACGTAATTCAGTACGGAGGGGGTGGGGCGCCGACGACCATCATCTCGGGTTTCTTTTCCTTCGATGAGCCGAGCGTCAAACCGATGAGCCAACTGCTCCCGGCGCTCAATCTCATCAAATCCGAGCAGGCACGCAGCCTTGCTCTTCACACCACCATACAATTGCTCGCATCGAAAATGACCGAACAGGCGCCCCGGTTCGGTAGTGGTCGCCAACCGCCTGGCCGAAGTCCTGTTCATTCAGACATTGCGCGCTCACATTGCATCCGGCAAGGAAAGCTGCAAACGAGGATGGCTCCGCGCAATCTTCGACTCACAAATCGGGGCTGCCCTCAATGCCGTGCACGACAATGTGGACCGTCCGTGGACTGTAGAGTCGCTCGCCGCAGCCGCCGGCATGTCACGCTCGGCCTTCGCTCTTCGCTTCAAAGAGCTTCTCGGACAAAACACCCTGGAATACGGGAATACGTAACCGATTGGCGCATGCAGAAGGCGATTCAGTTGCTACCCCAACGAGACAAGAAGTTGATCGACATAGCCCAAAGAGTCGGCTATGAGTCCGACGCTGCCTTCAGCAAGGCTTTCAAGCGGATTGTTGGCCTCACTCCGGGTGAATACCGGCGTTCCGTAGCTCACGCGGAACAGGTAGCAAGTGCCTAATATCGACGCACGCCGGATGCCCCGTTCAAGCGAAGCTTGAGCGGGAACCGCCGGCGCTGCCGTCCCCCGCGCCCCCGGACGTTCCTCTGGCGCTTGGCGAACGGCCCGAACGCATGGCGATAAACGCTGGCACAGTCCCTTAGTCCGTATTCCTCAGCAGTTGCCGCCGGGCTGCGCCGTGATATGAAAGCCGCTTCGCTTTCTGCGCACCTAAGTGAGCGCACACCGAGCAGGCCCGTTGCGGCCCGCGCTAGTCGGACGGGACCGCATTCATGTCAGTCCGTTTTCTGTCCGCGAATTGCAGCAGAAGGCAGCCAAAATGAGGTAAACTACGCCTTCGCGCTTTCTGAATGCTTTGTTGTAAGGGATTTGGGGGCAGATTTCCGCTCATAACCCAAAGGTCGGTGGTTCAATCCAGCCCCCGCAACCAAACGTCTACACCTGCCCCAAGGCTGCTTGCCTTCAAGCCGCTTATTCGAAGGTCGGTTATGCACTCCGCCTCGTCCACAGCTTCCGATTCTGCGGCTGAGCGCTTCTACGGCGCTGCCTTGCAACGAATTCGTTACTTTCTTCTCGTCTTGGGGGCAGCGGGTCTGCTGGTCAGTTTTTTCCGCTTCGGCAAGTTGGTAGCCGCGGGATTCCTGGTCGGAGGGAGCATTTCCTACGTTAATCAGCGCTGGTTGGAGCGAGTAGTTGGGGCTCTTGGCGAACGCATCACGACCGGCCAGAGTCGAGAGCGCGGTGGAGGGATCGTCGCGCGCGCCGTGCTTCGTTACGCGTTCATCGCTTTCGGAGCATATGTTATATTTAAAGTTTCTACGGCAGCTCTGTACGGCTTTTTGGGCGGCATTTGCCTCACCATTGCTGCCGTGGCTTGCGAAGCCGCAGTAGAGATTTACGCTGGGCTGCGGCACGAGCTCTGATACCCCCGAATCATCGTTGGAAGGTAGGTCGGCAGGGCGGGTTGTCGTCTGTCAGGCTCAAAGGTTCTAAACACATTGCATAATCGCGCATTCATATGCCCCATCAACTGTGGATAACTGCATTACTCAATAAGTATTTCGCAGGTGTCGCGAACGCAATTTTGAGTGCGTTACACCTGCACTCATCTCACCCTCAGGCCCCCATCCCCAACTATGTCGCCATGCAGATCGTCGTTTTCGTGCTGCTGGTTCTCGTCTTTGTCCTGGTACGTACCCGACTGTCCGTAGAGAACCCCGGGTCGCTGCAGCACGTTTTTGAGGGCATTTACGGAATGGTGGACCAGCAAGGCCACGACATCATCGGCGATGGTCATGCCCGTTTCACCAATTACCTGTCCACGCTGGGAATTTTTATCCTGACCTGCAACTTGATCGGGCTTATTCCCGGCTTTGAGGCACCAACTGCGATTCCGTCAGTGCCGCTGGGATGTGCTGTTGTGACCTGGATTTACTACCACGCTAACGGAATCCGCGTAAATGGGCCAGGGTACATCAAGCACTTCCTTGGGCCGATGTGGTGGCTAGCGCCGCTCATGTTCCCGATTGAGTTGGCGAGCCACTTGGCTCGAATTCTCTCGCTCACCGTCCGTCTGTACGCCAATATGTTTGCCGGTGACATGGTGACGCTGGTGTTCTTATCGCTGTTTCCAATAGGCATTCCGGTAATCTTCATGTTACTGCACGTGGGCGTTTCGTTTATCCAGACATACATCTTCGTGCTGCTGGCGACGGTCTACATCGGCGAGGCAGTAGCGCACGAGCACTAAAAGTTCCGCTGCGAGCGTGAGGGCGCCAGCTCGATGAGCGTCAACCACCCACTGGCAGCGATTAATAAGGAGAAACAAGATGCGGAAACTGATGATCGGAGTACTCTCGGTGCTGGCAGTTTCGATGATGACCATGCCGGCATACGCGCAGGGCGGTGCTGCCGCTCCTGCTACGAACTGGGTCGCCCTTGCCTCGGGATTCGGTATGGCGATTGCCGCGGGACTGGCGGGCCTTGGCCAGGGCCGCGTGGGCGCTGCCGCCTGCGAAGGCATGGCCCGTAACCCCGGCGCCCGCCCCGCGGTTCTGCTCGCGCTGATTCTCGGTTTGGCCTTCATTGAGTCGCTGGTGCTGTTCACGCTGGTTATCATCTTCGTCAAGGTCGCCTAGTTTCGGCTTCGGAGACAATTAAAACGCCCTGTCCGCGATGCGGCAGGGCGTAAGTTTTATCAGAGCAATCGAGATTACTTCACCAAATCCTGAGCGGCATGAATTGCGTCCTCAAGCACACGGTCCGGAAGGACTCCCAGATAAAGCGTCGCTAAGAGACTGATCGCGACCGCCGTGCCAAGGCTCGCCGACATTCCCGGCACCGGAGCCTCCGGTTGCCCGCTTTGATCAAGCATGTACATGTAGACGATGATTCGTAAGTAGTAATAGGCCGCGATCGCACTATTGATGAGCCCGATGATCGTAAGCCCAATGAGGTTGGCACGAAGGGCGGCCGAGAAGACATAAAACTTGGCGAAGAAACCACCCGTGATCGGAATGCCAATCAGCGAGATCAGAAAAACTGTCAGCAGGCCAGCAATAAGCGGCGACCGCCGGCCTAAGCCAGTGTAGTCATCCAATGTGACATAGCGCTCACCCCTGCCAGAGAGGTGAGCCACGATGGCAAACGCGCCCACATTCATCGCTGCGTACGATGCAGCATAAAAAATCGCCGCCGAAATACCGGTGGTTTGCGCTGCCGCGAACGCAATCAGCAGATATCCAGCATGGGCTATCGAGGAATACGCCAGCAGCCGCTTGACATTGTTCTGCACCAGCGCGCCGATGTTCCCGATGGTCATGGACAGCACGGCCGAAACCCACACCATCCAGAACCATCCCGGAGCGCCTGTTGCAAATAACACGCGAAGCAAAACCGCGAATGCCGCAGCTTTCGGCCCGGTCGACAGGAAGCCAACCACTGGAGCCGGGGCCCCTTCGTAAACATCCGGCGTCCAGATGTGAAACGGTGCGGAGGCAACCTTGAACCCCAAGCCCACAAACATCAACGCTACTGCCAGGTATACAACCACGGAATGTTGGCTGGAGAGAACCTCGGCGATTTTGTACACGTTGGTGGAACCCGTGGCACCAAACACTAAGGCCACGCCATAGAGGAAAAACGCTGTCGCAAACGAACCCAGCAGGAAGTATTTGAGAGACGACTCGGCACTTTCCGCTGCACGGCGACGAAACCCTGCAAGCACGTAGCTTGAGATCGATGAAATCTCGATAGCGATGAAAATGAGCACCAGCTCGATGCCCGATGACATCAGCATCATGCCCACCGCGGCGAACAAGAGCAGTCCGTAGTACTCGCCGGCTTTGATCTGCTGAACTTCCAGATAGTCGAAGGAACTCAGGATGACCACGAGAACAACCAGCAGCACCACAATGTGGAAAAAGATACTGAAGGTGTCCACGCGCACCATATCGAAGAAAGCGTCGCCATAAAAGCCCGTCTGGTACACAGTGGCTATGAGACTCGCCAGCGTGCCCACTAGAGCGATGATGCCAAGCGACTTCTTGGAGTCGTGGTCGGGAAGCAAGGGGTCAACCAGCATCACCACAATGCCGAAAATCGTGACCACCAGTTCAGGAAGGACGCGAATGTAGTCAACTGTCGGAATCATCGCACGCCTTTCCACACCATGAAGGCGATGACGACTCCTGCGCCAAAAGCGACCCACCCGGCGTACGACCGTATGTTGCCGGATTGCATATGCCGCAATCTGTCAGAGAGGTCACGCGCGCCCGCCGAGGCCTCATCTAGCGTCCCGTCGATCAGCGTCGCATCGACTCCCTTCCACAACACGTTGGTGGACAAAAGGATGATCGGTTGGATAATCGTGGCTCCGTACAGTTCATCGATCCGGTATTTGTCGCGAACTAATCGATAGAGGCCACCCGCAGCTGCTGCCATCTTGGCCGGCAGGTCGGTCCGTTTGTAGTACAAAAACCACGCACCGAAAAGACCCATCGTCGCGGCGGCGAGGGATATCAACATGAAGCCGATCTCGGTTGCGCGGTCTTCGTGCTCGGCGGGCTCAACCGCAACGGCTGCAGATTCCCCCCCTGCCTCGGCCACAGGCGAAAAATGGAACACCGGTTCGAGGAAGTGATCGAATCGATCGGAGCCTCCCAAGGCTGCTGGGATGCCAATCCATCCTCCAATGACCGAGAGCACCGCCAGCACAAACAGCGGCGCAATCATGATCATCGGACTCTCGTGGGGCAAGCCATGTCCGTGGTCGGAACCGTGTGCGTCGGCTTGCTGGGCGTGTACTGCTGCGGTGTGCCCTGCATGCTGAGGGTCGGCATCATGTCCGTGGCTCACGGTCTCCGGTGCGGGTCCGCGATATTCACCGAAGAAGGTCATGAACCACAGGCGGAACATATAGAACGCAGTCATTCCCGCCGCGATGACTCCAATCAGCCACAAAATGTGGTTCCCACCGGCCCATTCCTTCCATAGGATCTCGTCCTTCGAAAAGAACGCGGCAAGAGGAAAGAACCCAGAGATAGTGAATGTTCCGATCGTCATCGCCCAGAAAGTCTTGGGCATGTACTTGCGCAAGCCGCCCATGTGACGCATATCCTGCTCGCCGCCAAGGCCGTGAATCACTGCGCCCGCAGAGAGGAAGAGAAGTGCTTTAAAGAACGCATGCGTCATCAGGTGGAAGATGCCGGCCCCATAAGCCGCCGCGCCGCAGGCCATAAACATGTATCCGAGCTGTGAGACCGTGGAATACGCAAGCACCTTCTTGATGTCGGTTTGCAGAATTCCGATTGACGCAGCGAAGATTGCGGTGAGTGTTCCAATAACTCCCACAACCGTGAGAGCGATAGGCGCACGGTTGAATATGGCGTTCGAGCGGGCAACCATGTACACGCCCGCCGTGACCATCGTGGCGGCGTGAATCAGTGCCGAAACGGGGGTCGGACCTTCCATGGCGTCAGGCAGCCAGACGTACAGCGGAATCTGCGCCGACTTTCCACTTGCGCCAACCATCATCAGCAGACCGGTCGCGGTTATGAATCCGATCGAGGTCTCCACCGGGTAGGCTGCCAATGCCTTGAATATGTTGTCGTATTGGAGATTGCCGAAATGCTTGACCAGGAGAAAGAGCGCGATCAGGAAGCCGACGTCGCCCACGCGGTTCGTAATAAACGCCTTCTTGCCAGCATTTGCCGCCGAATCCTTAAGGAACCAGAACCCAATCAACAGGTACGACGCCAGGCCCACACCTTCCCACCCGACGAACATCATCAAGTAATTGTTCGCCAGAACGAGCGTGAGCATAAAGAACATGAACAGATTCAGGTAGGCGAAGAAGCGGTAATAACCGCCCTCGTGCTCCATGTAGCCTACGGAGTAGATGTGAATCACGAATCCGACACCAGTAACAATCAGCAGCATCACAAGCGAGAGTTGGTCTAGATATGTCCCAAACTCCGCCATGAACGTGCCGGCAGTAACCCACACGAAATAGTGCTCGATATGAGGGATCTGATCAGCGGAAAGGCCAAAGAATCGCACCGTTACATAAAGTGCGTAGAGAAAAGCCAGAGCCGTTGATCCCAGGGCAATGACATTAACGAGCTGGTTGGAGAAGCGTTTCCCAAACAGGCCGTTGATGGTCGCGCCCGCGAGTGGCAACAGCGGAATGATCCAAAGATTAAGACTCATAGCTTCAGAAGATTGACGCGGTCCACATTCAATGTCTCGCGTGTCCGGAACACCGCAATAATGATCGCCAGCCCCACCGCAGCTTCGGCGGCAGCCACTACCATCACGAAGAACACGAAAATATGCCCGCTGAGCAACTTCAATTCAGCGGCAAAGGCCACGAACGTCAGGTTCACAGCGTTCAGCATCAGCTCGATGGACATGAAAATGGTGATGATGTTGCGCTTGATCAGAAAGCCCGCCACGCCACACGCAAACAGGATTGCGCTCAGAATCAGGTAATAGGAAAGAGGTACCATCTATTCCTCCCTCCGTGCCAGAACGACAGCGCCGAGAATCGCAATCAGAATCAAAACCGAGGTCACCTCGAAAGGCAGCAGAAAGTCGCGAAACAGTAGCTTAGCGAGGGAAGTTGGGTTGCCAAAGCTCTCTGTGCCGTTGAGGAGCCTCGGTCCACCAATCGAAATCCGATCCAGTCCTGCGTACTTCGAGATGACCCAGATGCCAATCGCCAGCCCAAGAATCAGCCCGGGAACGCCAAGAGAGACGGCCACGCGACTGCTGTGTGGGAGGACCTCTTCTTCGCCCGCGTTCAACAGCATGATGACAAAGACAAAGAGCACCATGATGGCGCCTGCATACACGATGATTTGTATCGCCGCTACGAACTCTGCTCCAAGAAGCAGATAGAGCAGTGCCAGCGATCCCATCACGACGATCAGCGAGAGAGCGCTATTAATGGGGTGCTTTTGCGCCAGCAGGTTTATCGCCGCGCCCACGCACAGTGCCCCGAATATCAGGAAAAGAACTAAGTGCATATCGTTAACTTTTGCATCTGTTGGGTGCCCCATCCTCCTTTCGCACGGTTCTGGCGAAAGGGTGGGGGTGCCTCTCCTTACCGCAGTGCCACCACCAGCGCAGTCACGATCGTATTGGCGACCGCCAGTGGCAGCAGAAACTTCCAACCAAACGCCATTAACTGGTCATAGCGAAAGCGTGGCAGCGTGCCGCGAACCCAGATATAAATGAACAAGAAAATGAATACACGTAACACGAACCATAAAACCGGCAGAATATCGCGTAGTATCGGTGGCCCAAATACCGGGCCCGACCATCCTCCAAAGAACAACACCGCCGCCAGGCACGCCACGGTAATCATGTTGGCGTATTCCGCCATAAAGAACATGGCGAACTTCATCGAGCTGTATTCGGTGTGGTATCCGGCTACGAGTTCGGTTTCCGCCTCCGCAAGATCGAACGGAATTCGGTTCGTCTCTGCATACGCCGCCATGATGTAAATGAAGAATGCGACAAACTGTCCCTTAAAAAAGTTCCACTTGGGTATAAACCCGAACCATGTGCCGGATTGCGCGTCCACGACTTCGCGCAGGCTGAAACTTCCCGACAGAATCAGGACCCCGACCAGCGACAATCCCAACGCGATTTCGTAGCTCACCATCTGTGCCGACGCGCGCAGGCCGCCGAGCATCGAGTACTTGCTATTCGAGGACCAGCCTGCTAGCACTACTCCGTACACCCCGATCGAAGTCAGCCCCAGCACCACCAGTAGCCCGATGTTGACATCGGCGATCTGCAGCGGTGTGTGCACCCCGCCGGCATTGATCCACGGACCAAACGGAATCACCGCGATCGAACTGAGCGCCACGGTCACGGAAATGATCGGTGCCAGGAGATATAAGGGCTTGTAAACGTACGGCGGTGTGAGATCTTCTTTAAAGATAAACTTTAAGCCGTCCGCCAGCGGCTGCCAAATTCCAAACGGTCCTACCCGCGAGGGTCCCCAGCGGTTCTGCATATGGCCGACGACCTTACGCTCCAGCAGCACCGTGTAAGCCACCCCGGTCAAGAGCACAAACACCACCAGCACGATCTTGATCAGCGAAACGAGAATGTAGGTTGCAATGCTCATTAGAAGAATGACATATTGCCGGTGCAATTCTGCTGCGAATCAAACGACCCAAAATAAAGCAAACAAGATAACTGGGTTGAAGCTAATCCGCCGCGACTTCCGAATGTTCCGCAGCCGGATGCCGCTCGATGACCGAGTTTAACGTTTCCGAATACCGGCCCAGGGTCCCCGACGTGAACAGACTGTCATTGGCCGGCAGAATCAGTTCGGGTTGGCCCAACCCAGTCGCTCCGGTGATTTGTACGACTTGCGTGTGCTCGTCCTGTCCGGCCAGTAAGGTCATGCGCGAAACCTCATAGCCCGGAACCAAGCGCTGAATCTCATCCAGCATCGCCGTCGGATCCAGAGGGCTCATCTTAGGCTCGAGATTATGCGCCGCCAGCCACACCGCGTGTTGGTCCGATTCTCCGGACTGGGCTCCACGCGTCTGTCCCATATCGGCTCGCACACCGGCGCCGGTGAAGGGAACCAGTTTGTGAACCTCATATCCCATCGCTTGTGCAATTCGCACAATGCACTCGAAATCGCTGCGGGTACCAGTTACCTCGCCGGCCTTCTTTAGCAATTGCATATCGCCGGCTGTGTTGGTGAAGCTGCCCGACTTCTCATAAGCGTTCGCCACAGGCAGCACGATATCGGCTATCTTGGCTGTTTCAGTCAGGAACATCTCCTGCACGACCACGAAGGTCTTCGACAATGCGAACGGGTCGATGTTAAAACGCACGATTGGGTTCGAACCCACGATGTAAAGCACCTGCAGCTTGCCGGCCTTAGCAGCATCGACCATCTGCAGCAGGTTCAGGCCCCCAGCCTTGGGAATCGCTTCCGTCCAGTTCTTGTGGAACTTCGTGGGGCTGTCTACCGGGGCATAACCAGGCAGCATGTCTGGATACAAACCCATATCAGCGGCACCGCGCGAGTTGGCGTAGTCTCCCAGGCAAAGCAGCTTGGCTCCCTGTGCCAGCCCGAAATCAACCAGCCTCTTAACCGCCGCCCCCTGTATCTCTGACCCGAAGACGATGATCAGTCCCTGCTCGGCCTTCAGCTTGCTGCGCAAGTCGCGCAGAGCTTCGGGGGTAAGTTGTGCCGACAGGACCGAATCAGCCGCGCCGTCGTTACCCTGAAGGAATTCGACGAACTTCGCTTCCGATTCCGGCGCAATCTGCGCAAACGAGACCGCCTGCCGACGCAACTTGATCGGGGCCGAATTCACCACATACAGTTTGGCCTGGCGCAATCGCACATTCGTGCGAATCTGCCATGCCAGCAAGGGATGCCGCTCGGTCGGATCGTTGCCAATCAGCAGAATCGCCGGCGCTGACCCGACATCGCGCATGGAGGCTGTGGCGTTCGACTTTCCGGCTACCGCCGACGCAAAAGCAGGGAAGTCGGCAGTGCGATGGTGGTCAATATTGTTCGTCCCCAGCACCAGGCGAGCGAACTTCTGCAGAAGATAATTTTCTTCGTTGCTGGTTCGATTGGAGCCAATGACTCCGCTGGCCGACGAGCCGGCCGCAGCCGCCTCCTTGAACCTGCCGGCGATCAGCTGAAACGCTTCGTCCCAGGCGGCAGGAACAAACTTGCCCTCACGCTTGATCAG
>Ga0182035_10000911_pt1 | contig 14504 bp, 13 predicted proteins | sample flu12Cox44000170_FD_125969 | JGI IMG/M metagenome (GOLD analysis project Ga0182035, IMG submission 125969) | Lab enrichment of tropical soil microbial communities from Luquillo Experimental Forest, Puerto Rico - flux4day.12C.oxic.44.000.170 | ecosystem: Environmental > Terrestrial > Soil >...
CGGGTGCGATCGCCTGAACCAGCAGAAAGCCGCCTACGATCATGATGTCACGGAACACGACTAGGACGACAAGCCAGATCCACAATTGCCCCGCAATACCGAGCGCGACATAAGCGCTGACTAGCAGAACTTTGTCCGCGAGTGGATCCAACAGGGCGCCCAAGGCCGTGCGCCGATTGAACCTTCTGGCGATAAACCCGTCAACTGCGTCCGAGACGCCAGCGATAACGAAAACCCAAAACGCGGCCCAGTAGCTCCCCTCGAGAATGAGCGAAATTGCCAGTGGGACGAGAAGAAGACGCCCCAGCGAGATGAGATTCGGGAGATTGAGCCCGAGCCGGGTCATGGCTCAGACGCAAGCTCAACAAAGCGACCGCGCCCCGCGCCATGGAAGGAGACGAAGCTCTTGATAGCCCGATTGGCTGGCATATCCCTTGCCAACGTCGTCGTCCTAGAGATCCATGGGTCCGGGCTCGTTAGCGGGCGCTGGTTGCGCCTGCAGGTTGGATTCTCCATACCGGATCGCCGCCTGCGAGATCGAGACTGACCGCAGAGAGACTCGACTTCAGCTGGTCTTGGCTGCCGACATAGTTGACCTCGATCCGCGCTTCCTGCCGATTGAGTGACAGCAAATCGATCTTACGAACCGATGTTATCGAGGCAAGGCGATCCCGAACCTGCAGCCATTCACCGAGGCTGCTGATCGGCACGGTGATCGTCAAGCTCGCCTGTTGGTCGGCTCGCGATGCTGCGACGTTCCGTGAGCCTTTCTCTACATCCGCTGCGACCGCATCGGCCACGCGTCTGAGAAAGTCCACCTCACTCTCGCCGGAACTGGCGTCGAAGGACTTTTCTTGCGTATCCGCAAGGCGCCCGGAACGGTATCGCTTGATGCTGACCTTGAGGCCGTTGAGGTTGTCGCCTTGTCGCTGAGCGGTCGCCAGAGCCACAACCGTCTCGGACGCGCCGTTTCGTTGGGCTATCGCACTCAGCGCCTCGGACGCCCCGGAGCGCGCCTTTTCCGCATCGATCAACGTGAGGTCTTTGGCATCGCCTAGCGGAAGGGTCACGCGGGTGGGGCCGGCGTCAGCCGGTCGTTGGGCCCAGGCTGCGCGCCACTCGTTGGGGTCGTCCCACAACGCAAGGCTCGCACCGTCGTCATAGACCGGCAGAATCACGATTGACCTGTTCCCACCGTCCCCCGACGTTTTCGCGCCGCCCTCCATCGCGGTCTTGCCGCCGGTTTCCGACGTAGTCTTGGTTTCACCCTCAGTGAGAGCAGTGTCTGCCACTCGGACCAGCCGGCGGATTTTGGATTGACGGAAATGAAAAGTGTAGTCGGCAACATAGCGCACCGCGGACATTCGTTCGTTCGCCACCTCAAAACTGGCAACCATGTCGGTGATGGCTTTATCATCGAGCTTTGGTAACTTGACGGTGTCAGGCGAGCCCGACAGGCGGTCGACCACGGCAGTGAGTGCCCGCCTCTGGCCATCAATGCGCGCCAACTCTCGCGCCGCAGCGGTGCTATCCGCCGTCGCATCGACCTTGACAGTTGCGGAGTAAGGCGCATCGGAATCCTCCGCCCGAGCAAAGCCGACCAACATCACGACGGCGAACAACAGGAAAGCGCCGTACGTGCATGGCCGGGACAGCCGCGTTCCGGCGATCGCCGTCATCAGCCGCCGCAGAGCCATTGCAGACTGTCTCCGATGCAATATCGTGCGCACGTTTCTGCCGTCTGGCGGTCATACAGCAGTTTGCGGGAGGACGCTATCGATACCCAAGCCTGCCGGGAGGTCGAGCCGGCAACCCATTTCGGTCCTAGGAGAGCGCTATGGCCCGGCTGAGGGTTGGCGTGCTGATATCGGGCCGCGGATCGAACTTGCAGGCGCTGATTGATGCGTGCGCCGACCCAGCCTACCCCGCGCAGATCGTCCTCGTTATCAGCAGTCACGCCACCGCACCGGGTCTCAAAATAGCGGCCGCCGCCGGTATTCGCTCCAGGGTCATTCCGCATCTCGATCGGCACAGCTTTGCGGGGGAGGCCGGAGCGATATTGCGAGAGCAGCAGGTCGAACTAGTTTGCCTGGCCGGGTTCATGCGATTGCTGGAACGGAGTTTCGTAGAAACCTGGCGCGATCGGATGGTGAATATTCATCCTTCGCTTCTACCGGCCTTCCGGGGCTTGCACGCCCAGCGACAGGCCCTCGCAGCGGGTGTTCGCTTCTCAGGCTGCACGGTTCATTTCCTTCGGCCCGAGTTCGATTGTGGTCCAATCATCGGCCAGGCGGTCGTCTCAGTCCATCCTGGCGACGACGAAGAGCGCTTAGGGGCGCGTATCCTCAAGGTCGAGCATCTGCTCTACCCGATCGTGGTCCGGCTGATCGCCGAGTGCAGGATCAAAGTCATCGCCGATAAGGTTGAGATTGACGGCTGCCAGGTCCCTGAGATCGCTGTGCTTAATCCGCAAGGCACGCTATCGACCTCATTTTCCCCAACATCTTCTTAAGCTATATTTGGAGAACGGTCTCTGTCTGACGAGGAAACTATGGCGGCGGTTGATCCCGACTTGGAGCGTCATCGGCAAGGCTGGCTCGGCTTCACTAGGCTCATGAAGTACGCGCTTGGGACAATCATCATCATCCTCATCGGGCTTGCCGTATTCACGCTATAACGCCCGAGAGGGGCGCAACCTCTGACTAGCCCGCGCCCACCGTCCCTACTTTCACCTTATGAGCCATGACGGAAACCAAAAAGAGTGAAAACCACAAAGTGCCGAGCCACCATTCCTGCCAAATGCCGTAGGTGGCGAAGCAGCCGACGAACGCGGTAGTGAGGCTACCGCCCGCCGCCGCAAAGAAAAGAGGCGGCCAGTGCGCCTCAGCGAGAGCCCACCAGGCCAGCGCGATCACGAGCGCGAAGAACACGGCTCCCGGGACACCAAGCTCGAGCCAGAGTTGTAGAGGCGCATTGTGGGGATGCAGCGGCAGCCAGATCTCTCCTGCTCTGATCAGGTCTTCGCCTCCGGGGATCGCTCTCGAAGAGTCGAGACCCCAGCCGGCAAGTGGCTGCTCGGCAATCCGATCACCGGCAAAGGACCAAATCAACAGCCGGTGCCCCGCGGAGAGCTTCACGTCATCGGCGCCCTCAGTTAGCGTGGGAAGCTGTTCCAGTCTGGCAAAGCTCAATGGCGCAGTGACGATGATGATAATCGAGATCACCGCGGCCGTGCGGGCCACGATGGGGCCGACGCGATACAAGAGCAGAGCGATCGGCAGGCCGGCAATCAACGCTGCCTTCGCCGCCGTACCGGCGAGGAAGCAGACTGTTGCTGCGGTTGCGACCGCGAGCAGCGTGCCGGAGATTTTGTACCCGTGGAAAACCAGTATGCCGCTGATCGGCAAGCATAGGATCGCAAACGACATCGACGCTTGGTTCAGCCGCGCCGGCTGATACGCCCGATCCGAGAAATATGAGCTTAGCACGCCGTCCGTCATAAGCTCAGTCAGGGCCATACCTACCCCAAGCGCCAGACCGATACCCAAAAGGAGCGTCAATCGACCGGGCGCTGTGATGGAACCAGTCGCGGCAAGGAGTGTAATCCCGACGGCAAACAAGCCGGTGAGCCGCACGGCGACGGTCAAGCTTCGCATCGGATCAACCGACCACAGAGCCGATAGGGACCCCCAAACGAGCAGACATCCGAGCAGTACTGCTGCACGGCTGAGAGCAGGATTCAACCGGCTTCTTCTGGAAGACATCAGCAAGCCCGCGGCGCTTAGCCCGGCAAGTGAGAGGAGAGCTGCCACACCGCGCGGAGCCAACACGAGCAGTGGAAAAAATAAGAGTGCGGCGATGTCCAGACCTGCTTCGCACCACCCAGCCATCCCTAGGGCGTCAGTTGAGAGAACAGATGACGGTAGAGATTGCCCCGGGTTGGCTGATGCCTGTGGCAGATCGGCTCTGAGGCCCTAGTGCGGCCCAAGCGTTCACGCGCGGGGTCCGGGTGATCTGTGGCAGCCACTAAGGACAGATTTCGATCGCGGAGAAGAAAAATGCGATCTCCTGCGAGGCATTCTCGAGAGAATCCGATCCGTGCACCGAATTCGCTTCGATAGATTCCGCCAAATCTTTGCGGATAGTCCCCGAAGCAGCATCCGCTGGGTTGGTCGCTCCCATAATCTCGCGGTTGAGCGCCACCGCGTCAGGCCCCTCGAGTACTTGGACGACAACCGGACCTGAGCTCATGAAGGCAACAAGATCCCGATAAAAAGGACGCTTCGCGTGGACCTCGTAGAAGTGTTCGGCCTGCGCTTGCGACAGTCGAATGCGCTTTTGGGCGATGATGCGGAGCCCTCGTTTCTCAAAGCGATCATTGATGGCGCCCGTGAGATTGCGCCGTGTTGCGTCCGGTTTGATAATCGATAGTGTCCGCTCTATGTCCATACCGTTGCTCACCTGGCAGAACTTAGCCGGTTATATCGGGCCACCGCGCCTCCAGCAACCGGCGGGAGGCCATCCCCTTACGCTTTCCGTTCCCACCCCGTTGCTGTTTGCTGCCAGTAGGTCAGTTCGTGTCCTGCCTCCCTCCGTCGGCGCCAACGGCCCCGAGCCGCCTCTACCGCGCTGGCATCATTACCGTCAAAAAGATCGGCGCAACGCACGAAGGATTGGAGATCCTCAGGCTCCAAATCGTCGACGAGGACGATCATCGAGGCATTATTCGGGTTCTCATCCCGATGAGTTAGCCAGATCGGCTGCATCTCGGGATTGCCGTCGCGCGCGGAACCATGCGGGAGGAAAGATGCCTCTTCGAACCTCCACAGTGCCGCATTGAGATGCTCTACCCTTTCGGGCGTAGCTGCTCTGACCACAATGCGATAACCCTGCGACCATGCACGATCGAGGAGCCTCGGCAAAGCCCGCTCGAGAGAGGTCGCCACCAGATGGTAGAAACCGACTTCGGTCAAGCTCTACTGATCCAAGTGCATAGACAAATACGCCCCCTTTAGTCCTTCTCGTAGTATTGCGAGATGAAGCGGTCGAGGAGCCTGACACCGAATGCGGTCGCACCCTTGGGAACGGTTGCTGTGTCCTTTGTCGACCAGGCTGTTCCGGCGATGTCGAGATGCGCCCAGGGTACGTCATTGACAAAGCGCTGCAGAAACTGTGCGCCAATGATGCTGCCGCCGGCCCGCCCGCTGGCGATGTTTTTTACGTCGGCTGCATCACTGTCGATCTCTCGGTCGTAGCTTCTGGCGAGCGGCAAACGCCAGATCTGCTCGCCAACCGCCTTACCGGCCCCGATCAGCCGCTCGGCGAGCTCGTCGCTGTTTGAGAAAAGCCCGGCGCGATGATGGCCGAGCGCGATGATGACTGCGCCTGTCAGGGTCGCGAGGTCGATCATCAGCCGGGGTCTGAAGCGGTCCTGGCAATACCAAAGGGCATCCGCGAGCACCAGGCGACCCTCGGCGTCGGTGTTCAATACCTCGATGGTCTGACCCGACATCGAGGTGACGATATCGCCAGGCCGTTGGGCATTGCCGGAAGGCATGTTCTCGACGAGACCAACGACCCCGACCGCGTTCACTTTGGCTTTGCGGGCGGCAAGGAGTTTCAAGAGGCCAATAACCACAGCGGAACCGGCCATGTCCCATTTCATGTCTGCCATGCCGGCGGCGGGCTTGATGGAGATGCCTCCAGTGTCGAACGTGACCCCCTTTCCTACAAAAGCCAATGGTTTGTCGGCGTCCGGATCGCCGCCCGCTTTGGCGCCCTGCCACTCCATGAGGACAACCCGCGGCGGCTGCACACTACCCTGTCCAACCGCTAATAGCGCGTTCATGCCGAGATCGCGGATCTTGTTCTCATCGAGTATTTCGACCTTGACGCCGAGCTCCGCGAGCTGCTTCGCCTTCGCTGCCAGGGTCTCGGGGTAGATCACATTCGCCGGTTCTGAGACGAGATCGCGGGTGACGAACACGGCATCCGCTGTTTCTGCAAGGGGCTGGAAAGCGCGCTGTGCAGCTCCCACCGCGGCCGTCATCACACTTAGATCTGCGAGGGACGGCTTCCGCTCGGGTTTCTCCTGGGTCTTGTATTTGTCAAAACGATAAGCTCTGAGCTGCGCACCAAAGGCGAGCCGGGCCGCAACCTCGGCCTGACCGATCGCTATCTCGTCCCCCACTTCTATCGTAAAGGTCGCTTGTGTTTCCCCAGCTCGGTTAAGGTGAGCGGCCAAATTTCCACCGAGCTCCTCGATCGACAGGGCATCCAATGCCTCCGGCTTGCCGAGACCGGCGAGCACGATTCGGCTAACCGACAGATTGGCCGGACCAATGATTGGCAGTAACTCCTCCTTCTTGCCACGAAACCGGGTTGCCGCGGACATGGCACGCGTAATTGCCCCGCCGCTCGCCTCGTCGAGATGTCTCGCGGCTGGGGTCATCACTCCGTCTTCCCACACCCCCACAACAACCGCCCCGGACCGAGGCTTGTCAGGTTCGGCAAAACTGATCTTCATGGGTCTACCTCGACAATATTGAACAAACGCGGCGGTCTTTCACGGCGGGCCTGCGATACATAATGAAGCGCAGGCATTAGTGCCAGCCGGCAGGAAGCGGATTGCCCCTCCCGGAAAAGTGATCTGGCCGGCATCCGCTGGGCTCCTTATGATCTTTTGACGATGGCAAGGCTGGACCGCTACATCCTGCATCAGTGCTTTGGCGTGATGATCTTTGTGACCGCCACGCTCAGCGCGGCGATCTGGCTTGCCCAATCGCTTCGGCTGATCGACTTGATCGTGAACCGGGGCTTGTCGGCGGACGTATTCCTCTATCTCGCGATCCTGATCCTTCCGCGCTTTCTCAACATTGTGTTGCCAATCGGCGCATTCATCGCCGTTCTGTTCACTTTCAATCGCCTGATCACTGAAAGCGAACTAGTCGTAATGAGATCCGCCGGGCTGAGCCATGTCGCGCTGGCCAAGCCGGTGATGATGCTGGCTGGGGTTGCCTTCCTCATCCTGATGAGCTTATCGGTCTATTTCCTCCCGGCATCGAATCGCGCCTTCAAGGATCTGCAGTTTGAGATCCGCAACCGATTTGTCGCGAGCCTAGTCCAGGAAGGCACCTTCACGACGATCGCGGACAAGATCACGATCTATGTCCGAAGCCGAAGCGATCGGGGAGAGGTGACCGGACTCTTGATCAATGATAGCCGGAATCCGGAGAAACAAGTCACGATTGTGGCCGAACGTGGCGCTTTCGTCGATTCGCCGAACGGGGCCCGCATCGTTATGGTGAAAGGAAATCGACAGCAATTTGACCCGGTAACCCGCAAGCTCTCCTTGCTGACCTTCGACAGCTACACCCTCGATCTCAACACCCTCCAGGACGCACCGATCGTCCGCTTTCGAGAAGCGCAGGAGCGCTTTCTCTATGAGCTGTTCTCTCCCCCGCCGGAGGCCGACGGCCCGCTCCGGCAGAGCTTCATCGTCGAGGGGCATCAGCGTATTCTTGGGCCGTTGTCAGCCTTTAGCTTCTCTCTTATTCCGCTCGCCTGCCTACTGCCTGGGGAACTCAATCGGCGTGGCCAGCTGAAACGTGTCCTATTGGCGATCGCTCTCGCCTTCCTCTTCGAGCTGGTCGACCTCGGAGTGAACAATATTGCTTCTCGCTCTGCCGCAGTGATCCCGCTGATGTATGCGACCACTCTCTTGCCGTTCGCGCTCGGGTTTGGAATTCTGTTCCGAGGGGGAATCAGGCTCGGTTTTTACCGATCTATGCTCGCGATTCGGCCGGCGCACTGACAGGGAACCGGAACGTCCGGAGGGGAAGCCGTTGCTGCTCGCGAAGACCTTTTCCGCCTACGTCGCTCGCCAGTTTTTCGCTTGGTTCTGCGGCGTATTTTTGGCCATGGTCTTCATTACGTTCTTGCTCGACTATCTTGAACTGATCCGCCGCAGTGGTGCCAAGGTCCAAGCCACTTTGTGGCTACTGTTCGAGATGGCGGCACTGAAGTTGCCGCATACTGCGCAGGATGTACTGCCTTTTGCCGTTTTATTCGGCACGATGCTCGCTTTCTGGCGGCTCACACGAAACAACGAGCTTGTTGTCGCGCGGGCCGCAGGTGTGTCGGTGTGGCAGTTCCTGACCCCGGCAGTGGTCGTTGCGATTCTCGTCGGCATCACTGCGGTGACGGTGTTTAACCCGATCGCTTCATTTAGCGAGGCCGCCTACGAAAGGCTGGAGGGTCATGTTCTCCGCCAAGGGTCGGATCAGCTCTCTTTGTCAAACTCAGGGCTTTGGCTGCGACAAAGCGACCACCACGGCAACCAAATCGTCATTCACGCCGGGAAGACCAGCTCACAGCAGCTGGTCCTCGACCCGGTTACCCTCTTTTTCTTCAACGATGCGACGCAGTTTACGTCTCGGATCGACGCCGAAAAGGCGAGGCTCGAGAGCGGCGATTGGGTGATTGAGAATGGCATACGCTGGTCACCTGACGAGCCGCCGCAAGCTTTTACAGACTTGCACCTGGCGACGACCCTGACGCCGCGCAAGATCGAAGAGAGTTTCGCGTCTCCAGATACGATGTCCTTTTGGGATCTACCTGGTTTTATCAGCTTACTCGAGCAATCCGGTTTTTCGGCGCAACGCCACCGCCTACAGTTCAACGTTCTTTTGGCTCGCCCGTTTTTGTTGTGCACAATGGTTCTGGTCGCCGCGACTTTCAGCTTGCGCATGCAACGTCGTGGAGGCGTGACCTTTATGATCATCGGTGGCGTGGTCAGTGGATTCCTTTTGTACTTTTTGTCGGATGTGATCTTTGCGCTCGGGCTCTCAGCCAAGATTCCCGTATCTCTTGCCGCCTGGACCCCGACCGGGGTGAGCCTCGTCTTTGGCGTTTCGATGTTGCTGCATTTAGAAGACGGCTGATGCGGCAATCGCCGAATTTCGATCTCTGCAGGTTCGGCCGGCGGTTGGCAATCCGGTTCTTGGGCGTGGTCTTCATCCTGGTGGTGGTTCCCAACCTATCCCCAGCTGCTGCCGAAACTACTCTTGGGGGTGGTAGCCCGCAGAATAAGGACGCGCCCATCGTCTTCCGCGCCGACGAAATCAGTTACGACGAGCAGCTCGCCCTCACTATCGCTCGCGGTCATGTCGAAATCTCTCAGAACGGGCTAGTTTTGCTCGCCAACACCGTTTCCTACAATCAGCGAACTGACACGGTTACCGCATCAGGAAACGTCTCTTTCTCGCAGCCTACCGGCGAAATTGTCTTTGCAGATTTCATGGAGTTGCGGGACTCGATGAATGAAGGCTTTGCCAAAAATGTGCGGATGCTGCTCGCCGATCGCTCGCGGCTCGCCGCCAACACCGCGCGGCGCACAAACGGTAATCGCACCGAGCTGAAGCGCGGGGTGTACTCGCCGTGCGACCTTTGCAGGGACGACCCGAGCGCTCCCCCGGCATGGCAGCTGAAGGCACGTGAGATTGACCACGACAAGGAGTTACAGCTAGTCGAGTTTCGCGATGCGGTCATGGAGATCGATGGCTGGCCAGTCTTTTACACCCCCTACGTGTCGATTCCAGACCCTTCCGTGAAGCGTGCGAGCGGTTTTCTGCCCCTCTCCGTCGGCAGCTCAAACACCCTCGGTGCACACGTCACGATTCCTTACTATTTGGTCTTGGGGCCCGACAAGGATCTGACGTTCGCGCCAAGGTTCTATACTCAGGCCGGGCCATTAGCCGAGGCAGAGTATCGAGAACGGTTCAGCAACGGCACGCTCAACGCGATCGCCAGTCTCAATCACAGCAATGTCGGTTCGGGAGACAGCTCGTCCAGTCAGGGCGAGCAATGGCGCGGTCACATTGACGAACACAGTGTCTTTGATTTGAACGAGACCTACCGCACCGGGCTCGACGTCCAGCGCGTCTCGGATCAGACGTATCTGCTGCGCTTTGGTTTTGGCAACCCTTTGCTCAATGCCATGATCAGTCGCGCCTATCTCGAAGGCTTCGACCCGCGTGCTTCCACCGACGTCAACGCCTACCTGTTCCAACCGCTGCTGCCGGGCCTTGGCGATTCGACACAGCCGATTGTGTTGCCGGTAACCAACCGGAATTGGCAAAGTGAGCCCGATCCGCTCGGCGGGCGGTGGAACCTCAATGCTAACCTGCTCAACATCGTACGCGAAGTCGGCACCCAGACCCGCCGACTCTCGCTTGGTTCCGAATGGGATCGGAGTTTTCGCGACCCGCTCGGCGGACAATACAATTTTTCGGTGAGCGTGCGCGGTGATGGCTACTCGATCGGCGATCTCAGCAACGTATCGAACCCCGAGCTCCCGTCCGCGTTCTTCCCGCAAAACGGACAGCCGGCGTTAGCGCCGACCGCTACCAATTTCGTCACCGGCCGGGCTTTCCCGCAAGCCGGTCTTATCTGGAGTTATCCGCTGATCCATCGCGGCGAGGAAATGACGCAGATTGTCGAGCCTATTGTCGGCGGCTTTGTCGCGCCCAGCAGTGGCAATCGGCGGAATATACCAGATGAGGACAGTCTGTCGTTCCAGTTTGCCGATACCGATTTGTTCCGCCGCGATCGCTTGGCCGGCTACGATATTCTCGATACCGGCCAGCGAGTCGATTACGGAACCAAGCTAGGGCTCTATGACAAAGGAGGGGGCAGCTATCGACTGCTGATCGGCCAAAGCTACCGTGCCCAGCCCAACCCGTTTTTGCCCATCGGCTCGGGTGCGGAAAAGCGGCTTTCTAGCATGGCGGGCCGGCTGACATTGTCCCCCAATAGCTATCTCGATCTGATTTATCGTTTCCGCTTTGATACGAGCCCTTGGAACACTCAAACTCAGCAAGTTGGCGTGAGCGCTGGACCGCCGTCGTTGCGCATCGCCACCCAATTTGTTTACCTTCCAGCGCAAGCTCAGGGCGAGCAGGTGACTAACCCCACAACCGGTCAGAACGTACTTTACGGAAAGCGCGAGCAGCTTTCCGTTTCTGCGACTGCCAAACTAACGCGGTATTGGTCGATGCAGATTGCAGAAACGGTCAACCTAGTTAGCAGCACTACCCTGGTAAACAACGTTCCAACACCGCAGGCTTCGAGCGCGAGTCTTTACGGTTCGGCGTCGGCGATCTACCAAGACGAATGCATGGCCTTTATCGGCACCGTCACACAGTCGGGAATTCGCAGCGGTGATGTAACACCGGGATACTCGGTGTTGTTCAGTGTAGTGTTCAAGAATATCGGCGAGATCGGCGCCACTCTCGCCTCTATTTCAACCACCCCTTCGCAGTAGGGTCGATCAGCCCGCCCACACCGAGGGTGAAGCACAGGTTTAAGATACTGACCACTGACGACTTTGTCGCCGCAAAGGTGTAACCTGAATTGCATCGCTTCAAGGAGCGGGATCTACCACCGATGACCGTTATTCGTTGGCTTGGCGTCTTGTTGGTTCTGTCGGGCGGCTTTTCCAACTCAGCCATGGCCGCCCGCGCGCCTTCCGCTCCGGCCGCGACTGCACTGCGGGGCCCGACAGGCCAGCCGCCTTCGGGTCAAACGCCAGAAACACGAATCGCCGCGGTCGTCAACGACGAGGTGATATCGGTTGCTGACGTCAGGTCGCGTCTGAGGATGGTCATGCTTTCGTCGAACCTTGCCGACTCTCCCGATACGCAACAACGGGTCGCCGCCCAAGTGTTGCGGACGATCGTTGACGAAAAACTCCAAACGCAGGAGGCCAAGCGCCAAAACATCACCGCGACGGACGAGGAAATCAACAAAGCGGTCGCTCAGATCGAAAAGCAGAACAATATGCAGGCCGGGCAGCTTGATCAGGTTCTGAAGCAGCGTGGCATCGAGCGCGCCGCGCTGATCGATCAGCTCACAGCGTCTATCGTATGGGCAAAGCTGGTGCGACGCCTCGTTTCCCAAACTAACGTCGTCTCCGACGAGGAAATCGATTACGCGCTAAAACGTGCCGCGGAAGCAGTGAACGAGCCGCAAAGCCGGGTCGCCGAAATCTTTCTCGCTGTCGACAATCCGCAACAGGAGGCGGAGGTGCGTAATCTTGCCGTGCGCCTCTCCGAGCAAATGCATCAAGGCGCCCGTTTTTCTGCTGTGGCCCAGCAATTCTCCCAATCCGCCACCGCGGCCGTCGGCGGCGATATCGGTTGGATACGTCCTGAACAACTGAGCCCGGAACTCGGCAAGGCGGTCGCTCAAATGCGCCCGGGAGAGTTGTCACCGCCTATCCGGACCGGTGCCGGCTATTACTTGCTGCTCGTTCTTGACCGGCGTTTGGGACGTTCGCCTGGCCCGGATGATACGCTGCTGCATCTCGTGCAGATCGTATTTCCGCTGCCGGTCCAGGCACCGGAAGCGATGCGGCGTGCTGCCATCCTGGAAGCGCAGAACGCCAAGACGACTGCGAAGAACTGTGAAGAACTGCTTAAGATCGGCAAGGAAAAGGGTTCGCCACAGCTGTCGAGCGAAGGTCGACTCAGGGTCGACCAAATATCTTCGGGGATGCGCAATATCGTGCTCGGGCTGGAGCCCGGACAGGCCTCGCAGCCGATCGTCCAAAAAAACGGTGTTGGGGTGATCATGGTTTGCGAAAAGGCAGCGCCCAGCGCCCCGACGATCCCGACCCGTGAAGAAATTGGCGAAACCCTGATGCGGCAACGCCTCGAAACACTGGCACGGCGGTATATGCGCGACCTTCGGCGCACCGCCTTTGTCGATGTCAGGCTCTGATCTGGATGACGCATCCGTTCGCTGTAACGATGGGGGAGCCGGCGGGGATCGGCGGCGAGCTCACGCTCAAAGCCTGGCTCAACCGCAGCCTCGGTATTCCTCCTTTCTATGTCATCGACGATCCTGATCGCCTGGCTTCGCTAGCTCGGCGGCTCGATTGGCCGGCAGTGGTCCGGGCCATCGACGCTCCGGATCAAGCAATCGACGCCTTCGACGACGCGCTCCCGGTCACGCCAATCGGCAGCGCGATCCGCGCCCAACCCGGCCGCCCCGATCCCGCCGATGCACCCGCTATCCTCGGTGCTATCGAGACCGCTGTGGGCGATGTGCGGAGCGGGCGCGCCGCAGCGATCGTGACAAACCCGATCCACAAAAACAGCCTTTATCGCGCTGGCTTCCGTCATCCCGGACATACCGAGTTTCTCGCAGAACTCGCTGGAAGCTCGCAGTCGCCCGTGATGATGCTCGTTTGTCCCGTCTTGCGGGTCGTCCCGGTCACCATTCATCAGGCGCTGCGTCAAGCAATCGAAAGCCTTTCTTCGGCCGATATCGTTCACGCGGGCCGCGTGACGAGTGCAGCGCTGCGCTCGGATTTTGGCATCCCGGTGCCGATCCTCGCGGTCGCGGGGTTGAACCCTCATGCCGGCGAGGCCGGCACCCTCGGCCGCGAAGAGATCGAGCTCATCGAACCGGCTCTTGCCGAATTGCGGGCTGCGGGCATCGATGCGCGCGGCCCGTTGCCGCCCGACACGATGTTTAATGCCGAGGCACGCGGCTCTTACGACGCCGCCCTCTGTATGTATCACGATCAGGCGCTGATCCCATTGAAGACGATCGATTTTTACGGCGGCGTCAACGTCACTTTGGGGTTGCCCTTTGTGCGGACCTCGCCCGATCATGGAACAGCCTTCGCGATAGCCGGCAGTGGTACCGCGCGCCCCGACAGCTTCATCGCCGCTCTACGCCTGGCTGCCCAAATGGCAGCCAGGCGGCAGGCCGCCAGCTGATCAGCGAACCCGTTCAACCCCAGCTGCCGCCGCTACGCGAAGTCATCGCCCGACATGGCATCTTCCCGCGCAAGGGCCTCGGGCAGAATTTCCTCCTCGATCTCAACCTGACTGGTCGCATCGCCCGCGCCGCCGGGCGTCTCGATCATCTAACGGTTGTCGAGATCGGCCCCGGCCCGGGCGGCCTGACACGGGCGCTCCTTGCAGCCGGTGCGCACCGGATCGTCGCGATTGAGCGCGACCCACGCTGTCTCGCCGCCCTTGGCGACTTGGTTGCAGCCTACCCGGAGCGCCTCAGACTGGTTGTGGGCGATGCGCTGCGGCTCGATCCAGCAGAGCTCTCGGATGCGCCCCGTAAAATCGTCGCGAACCTGCCCTACAACGTCGCCACGCCGTTGCTCCTTGGATGGCTGGCGCGAATCCGCAACTATGAGAGCCTGACACTGATGTTCCAGCGTGAAGTTGCCGAGCGACTTACCGCGACGCCGCACAGCAAATCCTATGGCAGGCTTACCGTGTTGGTTGAATGGCTCACCGAGGTGAAAATCCTGTTCGACATCCCGCCCCGCGCCTTCTCCCCGCCCCCCAAAGTGACATCGAGCGTCGTCCGCCTTCTCCCGAGAGCGAAACCACTCGCGCCGGCACAAAAGCCCGCGCTTGAACGCGTCACCGCTGCCGCTTTCGGTCAGCGCCGCAAGATGCTGCGCACCAGCCTGA
>Ga0182035_10000924_pt1 | contig 14407 bp, 15 predicted proteins | sample flu12Cox44000170_FD_125969 | JGI IMG/M metagenome (GOLD analysis project Ga0182035, IMG submission 125969) | Lab enrichment of tropical soil microbial communities from Luquillo Experimental Forest, Puerto Rico - flux4day.12C.oxic.44.000.170 | ecosystem: Environmental > Terrestrial > Soil >...
ACGAGGCGGCCCTTCTCGAAAAAGCCATCGCCGTCGAAAAGGATTCCGAGATCCGCGCGGCGATGGAGCAGAGCCTCTCCGCGGCGCGGCTCGTCTCGGGCAGCAAGCAACAAAAGCTCGCCGCCGCACGCGCCCTCGGCACAACGACCGACCCGCAAATCAAGAACCTGCTCGACGAGGTTCGCGCCGCATCCGATACCGACCCCGAGGTGCGCCAAGCGGCGGAAGCTGCGCTCGCCTCGATCAACGACCGCCTCCGGCTGGTTGCTCTGGCCGCCAATTTGTTCCAGGGCATCAGCCTGGGCAGCATCTTGTTGCTCGCTGCGATCGGTCTTGCGATTACGTTTGGCGTCATGGGCGTCATCAACATGGCGCACGGCGAAATGATCATGCTTGGCGCCTATGCTGCCTATGTCTGCCAGCAATTTTTCCGCGCCTTTCTGCCGCCCGGGTGGATCGACGCCTACCTCGTCGTCGCGGTGCCGGTGGCGTTTTTATTTGCCGGGGCGGTCGGCGTGCTGCTGGAACGCAGTGTCATCCGCTTTCTCTATGGGCGCCCCCTGGAAACCTTGCTCGCCACCTGGGGCGTCAGCCTGATCCTGCAGCAGGCGGTACGGTCGATTTTCGGCTCGCCGAACAAAGAGGTCTCCAACCCGAGCTGGATGACCGGGGGCTTCGACCCGATCGGCGGCTTCACGGTTACTTGGAACCGTCTAGTCATCATTCTCTTCTGCTTCATCGTCTTGGGGGTTCTGGCGCTGATTCTGAACCGCACCAGCTTCGGGCTGCAGATGCGCGCGGTTACTCAGAACCGCCCGATCGCTTCGGTCATGGGCATTCGCACAGCGCGTGTCGATGCGCTGACCTTTGGGCTCGGGTCGGGGATCGCCGGAATGGCCGGGGTGGCGTTGAGCCAAATTGGCAATGTCAGCCCAAACCTCGGTACGATCTATATCGTGGACAGCTTTCTCGTCGTCGTCTTCGGAGGGGTTGGGAACCTGATGGGGACCCTGGTCGGTGCCCTCTCCTTGGGCATCGCCAACAAATTTCTCGAACCGATCGCTGGGGCGATCCTCGGCAAAATCATCATACTAGTCGCGATTATCCTGTTCATTCAGCGGCGGCCGCGCGGTCTCTTCGCGCTCAAGGGCCGCACCGCAGAGGCGTGAGCCGTGCCGGAACTGGCGCACGGCGAAAGCAGGAGCGCATGGGGTCCAGGGTTCTGGGCTGCCTTTGTTGCTTGCGCCGTTGTTCTCGCAGTGGCGGTGCCGATCCTCAATCTTTGGGTGCCGCCGAACTCAGCTGTCGCGCTGCCCGATTACCTCGTTCCGCTTCTCGGCAAGTATCTCTGCTACGCACTACTGGCGCTGAGCCTCGATCTGATATGGGGCTACGCGGGGATATTGAGCCTCGGTCACGGCGCCTTTTTTGCACTCGGCGGCTATTGTATGGGCATGCACTTGATGCGGCAGATCGGCACGCGCGGCGTGTACGGCAATCCGCTGCTGCCGGATTTCATGGTGTTTCTCAATTGGAAAGCGCTGCCTTGGTTCTGGTGGGGGTTCGACCATTTCGCCTGGGCTGTATCGATGACCGTGCTGGTGCCGGGAATGCTCGCTTTGGTCTTCGGCTGGCTCGCGTTTCGGTCCCGCGTCACCGGGGTCTATCTCTCGATTATCACGCAAGCGATGACCTACGCGCTGATGCTCGCCTTTTTCCGGAACGACATGGGGTTCGGCGGCAATAACGGAATGACTGACTACAAGGACATTCTCGGTTGGGACTTGCACCGGCCGAGTACCCGGCTCGGCCTTTATCTCGTGTCCGCGACGGCGCTCGGGGTCGGATACCTGTTGTGCCGGTTCGTCACGACCTCCAAGCTCGGCCGCGTATTGCTGGCATCGCGCGATGCCGAAAGCCGGGTGCGATTTCTCGGCTATTCGGTCACCAATGCAAAGCTCTTTGTCTTCACGCTCTCGGCGGTACTCGCCGGCATTGCCGGCGCCCTTTACGTTCCACAGGTCGGGATCATCAACCCGAGCGAGTTCTCTCCCGGTAATTCGATTGAGATTGCGATCTGGGTCTCGGTCGGCGGGCGCGGGACGTTGTCGGGGGCGATCATCGGCGCCGCCCTGGTTAATCTGGCCAAAACCTGGCTGACCGGAGCGGCACCCGAAACCTGGCTCTTCGTCCTCGGCGCATTGTTTGTCGTGACGACCCTCGTCATTCCGCGCGGCATCGTCGGACTGCTTCACAGTGCCCGCTGGGTCCGGCCGCGCGCGCCGGCTCCGCTTCCTGCCGGAGAGTAGGGATGAACACAGCGACACCGGCGGCTGACACGCTCCTCTATCTCAACGGGGTCTCCGTCAGCTTCGACGGGTTCAAGGCATTGAACGAGCTGTCGCTGGTCGTTGAGGAAGGCGAATTGCGCACGATCATCGGTCCGAACGGCGCCGGCAAGACGACAATGATGGACGTCGTCACCGGCAAGACGCGGCCCGATGCCGGCGAGGTGTTCTTCCGGGGCACGACGGATTTGAGCCGCCTCGACGAGGCGGCGATCGCCAATCTCGGCATCGGCCGCAAATTTCAGCGGCCGACGGTATTCGAAAACCTGACTGTGCTGGAGAACCTCGAACTTTCGCTGGATGATAGCCGCGGGACCTTGCGGACCCTCTTTGCTCGGCTCACCCCGGATCGCCGCGATCGCATCGATAAGACCTTGGCGCGCATCGGGTTGACCGAGCAGAGCGCTCAACCAGCCGGCTCGTTGAGCCATGGCCAAAAACAATGGCTCGAGATCGGTATGCTGCTGATCCACGACCGCTCTCTACTGCTGCTCGACGAGCCGGTCGCCGGCTTGACCGACCGGGAGACCGAGCAGACGGCCGAACTCATTCTCGATCTTGCCAAGGACCGAACAATCGTTGTCGTCGAACACGACATGGCCTTTGTCCGTAGCCTCGGGGCCAAGGTGACGGTCCTGCACGAAGGCTCGGTCCTGGCCGAGGGCTCGATCGACCATGTTCAGAACGACCCCCACGTCATCGAAGTCTATCTCGGCCGTTGAACAGTGACCGCCTCAATTAGCTGCACCCGTTTTCCTCGTTCGTCATTCCCGCGAAAGCGGGAAGCCAGGGCGGTGGGGCTCCGACGGTTCGCCCCTGCTCAAGCCAGAGGCAGGCTCTGGACCCCCGCTTTCGCGAAGGTGACGGGATTTGGCTGCGTCCGCGAGACGTGCTGAGCGATGCTGTCGGTCGAAGCGATCGATCTCTATTACGGCGCCAGCCACACGCTGCGCCGCGTCAGCCTGACCGCAAAAAAGGGCGAGGTGACCTGTATTCTCGGCCGCAACGGCGTCGGCAAGACCAGCCTATTGCGCGCGATTTTCGGGGTTCAACCGATCCGCTCCGGCCGCATCCGCTGGGAGGACCAGCTCTTGAACGATCTTCCCGCGCACCAACGTGCACGCGCTGGGCTGGCGCTGGTGCCGCAAGGCCGCGAGATCTTCCCCCGGTTGACGGTGCGAGAGAACCTCGAGACCGGCTATGCGCCGCTGTCTCGCAGCGAGCGCACCATCCCGGACGAAATCTTCACCCTGTTCCCGGTGCTGAAGCAAATGCTGCACCGCCGCGGCGGTGACCTCTCGGGCGGCCAGCAGCAGCAGCTGGCGATCGGCCGGGCACTCGTCACTCGGCCACGCCTCCTAATCCTCGATGAACCGACCGAGGGCATCCAACCCTCAGTCATCAAGGACATCGAGCGTGTCATCCGCTCGCTTGCCGCGCGCGGCAACATGGCCGTCCTGCTCGTCGAGCAATATTTCGAATTCGCCCGCGACCTCGCCGCTTCCTACCTCGTCATGCAGCGCGGCGAAGTCGTGCTCTCTGGCCGCCGTGAAGACATGGACGAGACCGCCGTCCGCAGGTACTTGACGGTTTAGCCGGGGTCTTCGCTACTAATTCACTTCGACCGGTGGAGTGAAAATGTAGCCCGTGCCGCGCACTGTCTTGATCATCGTCGGTCTCTGCGGGTCCTCCTCGAGCTTGCGCCGCAGTCGGCCGACTTGGACGTCGATGGTCCGGTCAAAGGGGCCGCCTTCGCGGTTTCGCGCGAGATCTAATAGTCGGTCGCGGGTTAGCACTTGGTTGGCGTTGTTGACAAACGCCGCTAGCAAGTCGAACTCACCAGTGGTTAACCGAACCTCCTTACCCGAGGGCGACAACAGTTCGCGGCTCGAAAGATCGAGGTTCCAGCCGGCGAACTTAGCCTTCGAACGCGGCGAGGCTACCTGATTTTCCACGCTGCGACTCGAAGCCCGGCGCAGCACGCTCTTCACCCTCGCCAGCAACTCGCGCAGGTGAAACGGTTTCGGCAAGTAATCGTCCGCCCCCATCTCGAGGCCGATAATCCGATCGACGATCTCGCCACGCCCAGTCAGTATGATAATCGCCACATTGGGCGTTTCCTGACGCAGCACGCGAGCCAATGTCAGCCCGTCCTCGCCCGGCAGCATCAAATCTAAGATGACGAGATCCACCGGCGACTGCCCCATTACCTTGCGCATCCCAGCGCCATCTTGAGCGGTCGAAACCCGGTAACCCTCGCCCGACAAGTATTCTTGGACGAGATCACAGATTTCACGCTGATCATCAACGATCAGGATATGACCATTATCATTCATTCGGCCCAACTTCGGGTAAGCCGCATTTGGTCCTGACCCCGCCGGGAAGAGCTGTCGAACCCACGGTCGTCCCACTGAACGCCATACATATAGTTACAAAATCTTACACAAAACGGGTCACCCTGACATCATCGGATTACGGCTCGCCCATACACTCCTCGTGTTCAGATTGGCCACCCCGGCTGATTCTCGTACGGAAAGGAGCGCATGTGGCCAACCCTCACCGGGACATCGAAGCCGAGATCCCACGCCTTCGGCGATACGCGCGCGCACTGACGCGCGATGTCGTCGCCGCGGATGATCTGGTCCAAGATTGTCTGACCCGCGCGCTTGGGAAATTACACCTCTGGCAGGACGGAACGGACCTCCGCGCATGGTTATTCACGATTCTTCACAATCAATATGTCAACTACATTCGCCGAGCCGTGCGGGAAGGCTCGGCGGTTGGACTGAACGAGAGCGAGCCGTTACTCAGTCGTGCGCCACAACAAGGCAAGCGGCTGGAGATGCGCGATTTAGAGCGTGCGATCGCTAAGCTCCCGGAGGAGCAGCGAATCGTAATCTTGCTCGTCGGTTTGGAGGGAATGCGCTACGAGGAGGTTGCCGTTGTTCTCGATGTCCCGGTTGGGACAATTCGCTCGCGGCTGTCACGCGGTCGAGAAGCCTTGCGACGGCTGACAAACGGCATGGTCGAAGGTGAGCCCGAGAGCCGGACAGCCGAATCTCGCGCCGCAGTACGACGTTGCAACGGGGCCGAGCTGCGGTTCCAGAGGGGTATCCATGCTCTCAAACCCCGAACCCGAACTCGCCCGGCCGACAAAATATCTCGCGCGCTGGCGCGCGAGAGAATGGAACCTTTGGCGGGGTAACGTGTTGTCTCCATAGGCGAGCCGCCGGACGCTCGCCTTTTCCTCTGAGTCCGGCTTGGCAAAGTCTCCCTGTCGCGGGTTTGCCACCCGCTTCCTTGCCGGTGTCGGCCATCGTCGACACCGGCTTTTTTACGTCAGTTCCAAGCGGGTCAGGAACGCGATCGGCTCACCGCTTGTTCCCCGGTGGTTTGGACCACCACGAGGAAAAGCCATCATGCTGGGGCGTCACATTTATCGTGTTCATCGGACCGCGCAGGGGTTGGACTGTGACAAAGGAAGGCGAAAATCAGCGCAAGGTGGATTTCTCGGTCGGGAAGAGGCGATCGCAGAAGCCGTGCGGCTGGCTGGCTCCGACGAGCCCGCCAAGGTCACGATCGACAACGGCGATGGGATTATCGCCGAAGAATGGCTGTTCGGTGCCGATGGCCTCGAAAAGCTAGGGACTTAGTTTCCGGCGACACCAGCGCACTCATTGAAGATTTGGCAGATGTCGTGCTCTGATCCTCGGGGAGGGATAAGCCTCTCTTCGCGCGATATAACGAAGTTGAAAGTCGATGCGATAGCCGACGCTGCGAATGCGTCCCTGCTTAGCGGAGGTGGGTGGATGGCGCGATCCACCGAGTTGCCGGTGTCGGGCTTCTCGCCGAATGTCGGGCGATCGGCGGATGTCCAGCCGGAGAGGCCAGGCTGACGGGAGGCCATCTTCTCCCTGCTTCACAGGTGATTCACACAGTAAGCCCGGTATGGCGGGGAGGCGGCGCGGGTGAGCGCGAATTATTGGAAGCCTGTTACAGGTCATGCCTTGCGATCGCTCAAAGCGAGCAATTTTCGCGAGTCGCATCTCCGGCCATCGCGACTGGTATCTACGGTTTTCCAAGCGAAATCGCCGGCCGGATTGCCCTGCCCGCGGTCACGCGGCACGACTTCCCAGAGCAGGTGATCTTTATTTGCTGCGATCTCGCAACTCTTCAGGCCTACGAGGTAGCGCTCGCTCAGTAATCGAACGCAAAGGGCCGGCAAGGGTTATCGACTGCCGAATGACCGGCTAGTCGAGGCGCTTGTTATCGATCTCCTTTTCCGCGCGCTCGCGCTCGCCTAACTCCTTAAGGCGCTCCTGTTTGTTCCGCCCGAACCGAACGCGGTTCTCGTTGGCTCGCGCCTCGGTCTCGGCACGACGGCGCTTCTTGCGATATTGGTTAAGATTGACGATCATGTGTTACAATTTTTCCGCTCGTGGCGACCAACAACGGCGATCGAGGATACGGGAGTTCGTGCTGACAAAGCATTGACGGGCGAAATCGTATCGCATGGTCGATCGGCGGGTCGCAAGGCGATGGCCATCCGCAGTGGTGACGGCGGTTTGAGGGAGCGAGGCGGGCTTGTATGCCAAACGGCCCAACGGGTCATTGAGGCTCTCAAGACAGAGTGCCATTTTAGAGTGATCAGATTGGCCAAGGGTTCGATCTACGAGCGCCTCGGCAGGGTCGCTTAGAGCCTGGGGTTCGCGATCGGATGCTTGGAAGAATGTTAGGTTTCTTGTCGGCCGACATGGCGATCGACCTCGGCACGGCAAACACCCTGGTATACGTGAAAGGTCGGGGCATCGTTCTCAACGAGCCCTCGGTGGTAGCGATCGCCAGCGTCAAAGGCCGCAAACAGGTCCTCGCGGTTGGCGAAGAGGCAAAGCTGATGCTAGGGCGGACCCCCGGCAACATCCAGGCGATTCGCCCGTTGCGTGACGGCGTCATCGCGGATTTCGAAGTAACGGAGGAAATGATCAAGCATTTCATCCGCAAAGTACACAATCGGCGGAGCTTTGCTACCCCACAGATTATTGTCTGTGTCCCCTCTGGCTCGACTGCGGTCGAGCGGCGCGCAATCCAGGAGTCCGCGGAAAGCGCCGGGGCTAGGCGGGTGTTTCTGATCGAGGAGCCGATGGCGGCGGCAATCGGTGCCGGTCTCCCCGTGACAGAGCCGACGGGATCGATGGTCGTCGATGTCGGTGGCGGGACAACCGAAGTGGCCGTGTTGTCGCTCGGGGGCATCGTCTATTGCCGGTCGGTTCGGATGGGCGGCGATAAAATGGACGAGGCCATCATCGCCTATATTCGGCGCAACCATAACCTCCTCGTTGGCGAGAGCAGCGCCGAGCGCATCAAGAAAGAGATCGGCTCCGCCTGCATGCCCGAGGACGGCGAGGGCCGGGTCATGGAGGTCAAGGGACGCGATCTGGTGAACGGCGTACCAAAAGAGATCGTGCTGAGTGAGCGGCAGATCTCCGAGAGCCTTGCAGAGCCGGTGGGTGCTATCATCGAGGCAGTCAAGGTGGCGCTCGAGCACACCGCCCCCGAACTGGCCGCGGATATCGTCGACAAGGGCATCGTACTGACCGGCGGAGGGGCGCTGCTCGCCAATCTCGACTTGGTAATCCGCCACGCTACCGGTCTTCCCGTATCAATAGCCGACGATCCGTTGACTTGCGTTGCACTCGGCACCGGCCGCGCTCTCGAGGAAATGAAGGTATTAAGAAATGTGTTAATCAATACATGGTAGTTGTCTCGGGCGAAACGGAGCGTGTCATTCTGCACTCCATAATAAATCGCTGGGAGGTAGCGTGATCAACCGGCTCTCGCCGGCTCGCCGCGCGGCGATACAGCGAGTCTCATTTCCTCTTCTGCTGTTGGCCTCGGCGATAATGATAGCGCTCGGCAAATCCGATCAGGTGGGATTCGAGTCGCTGAGAGACAGAGTGATGGACGTCGCCGCTCCGACGCTCGAAGTGTTGTCCCGCCCCGCTAGCCTTCTCGACGCTGCGATCAGCCGGGCGCGAGACTTCGTCGACGTCTATCGGACAAACGCCCAGCTGACAGTAGAGAACGAGCAGCTACTGCTCTGGCAACAGGCTGCGCTGCGCCTCACCTCCGAGAATGCCGAACTGCGCGATCTGCTAAAGCTGGTGCCAGAATCTTCCAGTTCTTTCGTGACAGCGCGCATTATCGCCGACTCGGGTGGGGCCTATGTCCGAAGCGTCATGGTAAACGCTGGTCGCAGTAACGGCGTGTTACGCGGCCAGGCGGCAATCACGGGCGATGGCCTGGTCGGTCGCGTGACAGAGGTAGGGAATGGCGCAGCACGCGTCCTGCTGATCACCGACCTCAATTCTCACATACCGGTGATTGTCGAAACCTCGCGTCGGAGGGCAATATTGACCGGTGACAATTCCGAGCATCCGCGCCTTCTTAATTTCGAGGCTGGTCCGACGCCGAGGATCGGCGACAGGATCGTGACCTCCGGACAGGGGGGCGTCCTTCCGCCAGGCCTCCCGGTCGGCACCGTCGTGGCTGTTGATAGCGGGATGGCCCGGGTCGAGCCTTACGCGGCACTGTCCCGGGTCGAATTCCTCCGGCTGGTCGACTATGGTCTCGGCGAAGCTTTGCCCAACCCGCTTCCACTCGCTCCTTCCAAGCGTCCAGACCAGTCTCTTGGCCCGTCGGTTCACCGCTAAGTGCTGTCCAGCAAAGCGCGGGGGCGACGGTCCTGGGCGGCACCCTTGACCAAGCGGATCATCCCATGGCGAGCCTATTGCCGGTCGCGACCACCGTCCTCGCGATGCTCTTGTCGATACAGCCGGTCCATATTCCTGGTTATGAAGCAGTAACACCCGCTTTCACCCTGATGGCCGCCTACCATTGGACGATATACCGGCCGGATCTGTTGCCGGCTTTAGCGTTATTCGTTATCGGCACACTCCAGGACCTGCTCACCGGCGGGCCCATCGGCGCGACGGCTCTTCTGTTACTGCTCGCCTACGCCACAGTGTTGACGCAGCGACGCCATTTTGTGAACCGGCCCTTTCCGTTCGTATGGGCCGGATTTACGCTTCTAAGTTCAGCCGCAATGCTCTTTCTGTGGGCTTTGCATTCGCTGCTCGCTGCGGAAGTCCTCGATTTCCGCAGCGCGGTCTTTCGCGGTGTGCTGACGGTAGCGGCGTTCCCGCTGGCGAGCTTTCTGTTGGGCCGAACGCAGCGGGCTCTAATGGGCGCGGCCTGAGCAATGCGGCCTAAACGCAAAGGTTGAACAGCCGAAATGCGGCGCGACGCGCAGCGGCAAAAGCTCTTTAGCCGACGGGCGGCGATCCTCGCTGGAGCTCAGGCGAGCGTGCTGGCCGCTCTTACTGCGCGCATGTACCAGTTGCAGATCTTGGAAGCCGACCGTTACTTGGTGCTCGCGGATGAGAATCGCATCAACCTCAGGCTTCTTGCGCCCATGCGCGGTCGAATTCTCGACCGCTTTGGCATCGTGCTTGCCGATAGCCAACCGAGTTATCAGCTCGTGATTGTAGCCGAGCAAGCTGGCGACGTAGCCGCGACGCTGGACGCCCTCGGCACTTTGATCGAGGTCAGCGAAAGTGATCGTCGCCGCGTCTTGCGTGACATTCGGCGCACACATCCCTTTGTTCCTGTTCTGGTCCGCCCTAATCTCAGCTGGGACGAGATGGCGCGCATCGAAGTTGCCACGCCAGAACTACCGGGAGTCTCAGTCGAACCGGGAGTTACCCGGCATTATCCGTTCGGCGAAACGGCCTCACACGTGGTCGGCTATGTCGCCGCAGTCTCGGAGCCGGAGCTCACCGGCGATCCGTTGCTTGAGCTGCCCGGTTTCCGGATCGGCAAAGTCGGCGTGGAGAAATCGCAGGACACTGAACTGCGCGGGATCGCGGGGACCAGCCAGATCGAGGTGAATGCCTTTGGCCGCGTGATACGCGAGCTCACTCGGGTCACTGGCAAGCCCGGGCAAGACGTCGTCACCAGCATCGATGTGTCGATGCAGGAATTTGCGACGCGCCGGTGCGGAGCCGAACAGAGTGTTGCAAGCGTACTCCTCGACGCGGTGACTGGTGACGTGCTGGCCTTAGTCTCGGTCCCAAGCTTCGATCCCGTGCCGTTCTCGACGGGGCTCACCTCGGCGATGTGGCAGGATCTCGCCAACGATCCACGTAAGCCATTGTCCAACAAAGTAATCGCCGGCACGTACCCGCCCGGTTCGACATTCAAGCCGGTGGTCGCGTCAGCCGCGCTCTCAGCCGGCGTGTTGACGCCCCAGACATCGATTACCTGCCCTGGATATCTTTCGCTCGGCAGCGCGACGTTTCACTGCTGGCGGCACGGTGGTCACGGCACCCTTCGGTTGCGCGACGCGATCAAGAAGTCTTGCGACGTTTTTTTTTATGAGACCGCGCGTCGGGTCGGCATCGACCGCCTGGCAGCGATGGCCGATCGCTTCGGTTTCGGGGACGTTCTGGGTCTCGACATCCCGGGCGAGCGATCCGGGCTGATACCGAGCCGTGAGTGGCGGCGCGCCAGCGGGGCCGCTTGGACACAGGGCGAGACCGTAATCGCTGGCATCGGCCAGGGATCCGTCCTGGCAACTCCACTACAGCTCGCAACGATGGTCGCTCGCCTTGTCACCGGAAGAACCGTTTCTCCTCGACTCGTTCGCGCCGACGGCCTGATGCCACCGGGGGGCGATCTCGCGCCACCCGACTTTGCACCGCTCGGCGTCGATCCACACGTGCTCGGCCTCGTGCTCGACGGGATGAACGCCGTGGTCAATGAGCAAGGCGGCACCGCGTATGCCGCGCGCATCACCGAACCGGACTTCGCGATGGGCGGCAAATCCGGCACTTCGCAGGTCCGCCATATCAGCGAGTACGAGCGCGAGCACGGCGTGCGTAAGGCCCGTCAGGTCCCGTGGAAGGAGCGCGACCATGCATTGTTCGTCGCCTTTGCGCCGGTCGACGCACCGCGATACGTCTGCGCAACGGTCGTCGAGCACGGCGGCGGCGGCTCGGCGGTGGCGGCACCGATCTGCCGCGACATTCTGCTTGAGGCGCAACGCCGAGACCCGGCTCGGCGGGTCCCTGAAGGGTACGCAGTGGCTCATCTTGTCCGGCCCGCCCCACTCCATCCGGGCGGCTGAACCATGGCCAATATGAGTTCGGATCTCGGCCGCGATGGGCCGAGCCTGATGGAAAAGATCCGCAGCATTAGCTGGCCGCTGGTGTTGCTGATCTTCATCGCTGCCACCTGCGGTATCGCCGTGCTTTACTCAGCCGCCAACGGCAGCATGCAGCCTTGGGCTACGACTCAGACGACACGCTTTGCGATCGCGTTGGTGCCGATGATCGGGGCTGCTGTCGTCGCGACTAGGTATTGGTTCCGCGCGGCCTATTTGACATACGCGATCACGTTGGCGCTCGTCGTCGCGGTCGATCTGCGGGGCTTTGCCGGGATGGGAGCGCGGCGCTGGATCGACCTCGGTTTGATCCAGCTTCAACCTTCCGAATTAATGAATGTAGCTCTCGTGCTCGCGCTGGCGCGCTACTTTCACAGCGTCTCGAACGAAGATGTCAAACGCCTGCGTTTTTTGATCCCCCCCGGTGTTATGGTCCTGCTCCCGACAGCGTTGGTTTTGAAGCAGCCGGATCTAGGAACCGCGATCATGCTGGCGCTGACCGGCATTGTCCTGTTCTTCATCGCTGGGGTGCGCCTGCGGGTATTCTTTTCGATGGCGCTAGCCGCCGCGGCCGCGTTGCCGGCCGGCTGGCACTTCCTTAGGGACTATCAGAAGAACCGGATCTATACCTTCCTCGACCCGGAAAGCGATGCGCTCGGGGCTGGCTATCATATTCTGCAATCAAAAATTGCACTCGGCTCGGGCGGGCTATTCGGCAAAGGCTTCCTGCTCGGTACCCAAAGTCATCTGAGCTTTCTGCCGGAGAAGCAGACCGACTTTATCTTCACGACTCTGGCTGAGGAATTCGGCTTTGCCGGAGGCTTCGCGCTACTGTCTCTCTATGCCCTGATCATCGGCTACGGGTTTGTGATCGCGCTGAGGTGCCGCAGTCAGTTCGGTCGGCTTCTCGGGCTCGGAATCGTGACCAATTTCTCGCTCTACGTATTTATCAATACGGCGATGGTGATGGGTCTGATCCCGGTCGTGGGCGTCCCGTTGCCGCTGATCTCGTACGGCGGCACCGCTATACTGGTTGTCATGTTCGGGTTTGGATTGTTACTCAACGTCGGCGTCCACCGCGATGTCCGTCTGGACCGACGTGGCGCAAGCCAACCCGGTTGAGGGGGAGCACGCATGAGTCTCCTTGAGACGCTGAAGTCGAAACCGAAAATGAGGTCAAAATAGCCGACCAAACGGTCTTACCCAAGTATCGCGAACGGCTCCTGGAGGCGGCCAGAGAAGCCGCGAGGACCGCATATTGCCCGCATTCGAATTTCCGGGTCGGTGCAGCGGTGCTCGCCGGGGGACGCTTATTCATCGCTGCAATATCGAGAATGACTCCTACGGTTTGACTGTCTGTGTCGAACGCGTGGCCATTTTCAACGCGATCAGTTCCGGCTGCCGACGCATTGAGGCGATCGCACTTGCCTGTCCGGACGCGGCCGATCGGGTTGAGTCAATGCGCGTACCGTGTGGTGCGTGCCGGCAGGTCATGGCCCAATTCGCAACCGGCGATTTGCCAGTCATTGTTGATGGGCTCGGGGAGATAACTTTAGCCGAGCTCATGCCCAAGCCATTTCGCCTGTAACAGCCCGCGAGCCTTCAGATAATCCAGTCTCGGCCGAATCAACGTTGCCCGACCTTGTGTCGGGCATCCGCGGAGCAGCAAGGCGTACGCCGCTATCCGTGGATGCCGACGGATCCCGTCCGTGGTCTGAATACACGGGCCGAGCCCGGTCATGACCATTCAGTGAATCATCGGTTTGGGACTGAGCACTAAGCTGCCGACCGCCAGGAATTTATATCGCGCCGCGAGCGAACACCGCCTAGATATGAGGGGCCGGTCGAGCACCCCTCATGCGGGAGGATAAATCATGGCGGAGAAGGATCCGGCGGAAAGTGGGCGTCGCCTGCACGTAACTACTTTGCTTGTCGCTTCGCGTCGAGCGCTTGACAATGCGCTCACCGAACTCGGCTTTGCCGAGGATGATGATCGAGTTGTGGAGCATGACGGCCGTCTTGCCTTCCTGACCTGTTCGCATGAGGAGGATTGCGACGACATGTTCGCACTAATCGCCGAATTGTCGTCTCGCGGCGAGAGCTGGGAATTGCAATCGCGGATCGACGCAGAGCCCGGACGCGCGATTTACCAATCCTTCGCCCGATATCGGCCCGTCGAGGCGGTCGACGCCGCGGTCGAGGAGGAGCCGGAGCCAGAAGGTTCCGAAACCCCGCTTCACGATGTCGAGACGGCCGAGGGACTGCAAGCTCTGAAGCGTATTCTGAAGCGCATCGAGCCGGCCGATGCGTTTGCGATGATCCGACCCGGTCGAGACGGCCGGGCGACCGCCCGCATATTGCGGCGGGGGTCCCGGCGTCTGCTGGCCGGGGCGACCGCCGCCGATGAATCGACGCTGCGCGGCGTTATTCGGGAGATCCTCCCTAACGTCATGCTCGACGTCGCGATGAAGCCACCTGGATAAGCCACGCCGCCATTGCGTCTGCTCCGCTATGACAAGCTGCCGACGCTGACAGGGCTCGTGCATGATCGCACGTTGCGCCTCGCCGTCACCGGGCTCAGTCACTCCGGCAAGACCGCCTTCATCACCAGCCTCGTTCACAACCTGATCAGCGCCATCCAGAGGCCTGCCCGTCTGCCTTTTCTGCGGGCGGCTGCGGAGGGGCGTATCCCTGCAGCGCGCGTTCTCCCACTCGGAAAAGATGCCATCCCCCTGTTTCCGATGCAGAAAACGGTTGGGGCCTTGTCGGGCGACCCGCCGCACTGGCCGCCAAGCACGACCGACCTGCGTCAAGCGCGTTTATCTTTGCGCTTCTCTCC
>Ga0182035_10000928_pt1 | contig 14371 bp, 11 predicted proteins | sample flu12Cox44000170_FD_125969 | JGI IMG/M metagenome (GOLD analysis project Ga0182035, IMG submission 125969) | Lab enrichment of tropical soil microbial communities from Luquillo Experimental Forest, Puerto Rico - flux4day.12C.oxic.44.000.170 | ecosystem: Environmental > Terrestrial > Soil >...
CGACATCGCGGAAGGGGGCTTCAAACGGGCGCTCGCCGCGAACCTGCCGATCGGGCTCGCAACCGACGCGCCCGTGATGCCTCACGGCCTGAACGCGCGCGAGATCGAATATCGCGTATCCCTCGGCGAGCCCGCAATGCACGCCATCGTCGCGGCAACGTCGCTCAACGCCGAGATTCTCGGCATGCAGGACCGCATCGGCTCGGTCACGGCCGGGAAGCTCGCCGATCTTATCGCGGTCTCGAACAATCCGCTGACGACGATTGGCGTCCTGCGTGACGTGCGCTTCGTGATGAAGGGCGGCGTCGTCTTCAAGGACGATCAGTCTCGCCGCACGTCCTCACCGACCAGATGAAGACCCGCCTCAAGGCGGCGCTCCGGCGCCCGCCTGGCGCTTACTGATTCGCACCGCTCGCGGAGGGCAGCGCAAACGCCACGATCTTCGACCCGGGCCGCGCGCCGAGAAAGCTGCCGCCGCCGGCCGCCACAACCACGTATTGGCGTTTGTCCTTGCCAAGAAATGTCATCGGGACGGTGTGCGCGCAGGCGTCGAGCTGGGTCTCCCAGATCTGTCCGCCGGTCTTCGAATCGAATGCCCGAAAACGGCAATCGATGGTCGCGCCGACAAAGATCAAGCCGCCCGCTGTCGCGATGCTGCCACCGACGTTGAGAGTCCCCGTATCGAATCCCTTCGCTTTGAGCGAATCAACCGACCCCAGAGGCACTTTCCACGCGATCTCGCCCCGGTTGACGTCAACGGCAACGAGCTCGCCAAACGGTGGTGCCGAACACGGGATCCTCGTTTCGGGGTTCCAGAACCGTCCGACCGGTCCGCCCCAGGGCGAGCGCCTGACCCAAGTCGCGGGTTCCCCGTCGCGGGCTGTCCCTTGGACCATCTTTGCCACCTGGCCAAGATTCATCACGTTCGTGAACACCATGCCGAGCGTCGGGTCATACGACAATCCATTCCAGTTGCCGCCGCCCAGCGTGCTGGGAAATGTCACCATCGTCCCGTCGACTCCGGGGGGCGTGTACGGACCGTTGGTGTACATCGCGTTGCTGTCCCACATCGCTTTGCAGTACTGCGCGTGGTCGGGCGTCAGAGTGTAGAAGTCTTTGGCCGGATCGAATGTGTTGCGCGCGAGCGGCGCGGGTCTGAGCGGGAACGGCTGGGTCGGCGACGTCTGTTCGCCCGGGACCGTACTCTGCGGAACCGGCCGCTCCTCGATGCCGAAGATCGGCTCGCCGGTCGTCCGATCGAAGATGAACAGCAATCCCATCTTGGTGATTTCGGCGACGGCTGGAATGGTGCGCCCGCTGCGCTTGACTTCGATCAACGTTGGCGCCGCGGGAGCATCGTAATCCCACAAGTCGTGATGCACGAGCTGCCGGTACCACTTCAGCTTTCCGGTCGAGGCCTCGAGAGCGACGAGGGAGTTGCCGTACAGGTTCGCACCCTTCCGGTCGCCGCCGTAGTAATCGGACGTCGGCGATCCGATCGGCGCGAACACGAGCCCTCGTGCCGCGTCGACAGTGAAGAACGACCAGACGTTCGTACCTGATCGACTCTTCCAGCTCTCGCCTTCCCAGGTGTCGACGCCTGGTTCACCGGCGCGCGGCACTGTGTGAAATGACCAGCGCAGCTTTCCTGTTCGAACGTCCCATCCTCGGATGTCGCCGTACAGCCCGAGACTCGGCGACTGTTCGCCGTTGTTGCCGCCGGTGATGACGAGGTCTTTATAGATCGTCGGGGGTGAGGCGAGGCTGAAGCCGCCGTCCACGTCACCGCGGACGCTCGCCTTCAAGTCGACGAAGCCGCCCTCCCCGAACCCGTCGGCCGGCCTGCCTCGTTCCGCATCGAGAGCCAGGAGCCGATCGCCGGACCCCGCCAGCACGCGCGGCGGCGCGCTGCGATCGCCTGGCCAGTACGCGACGCCGCGGCGGCTGACTGCGGCCGGCGCCGTGTATCGCCAGATGACCCGGGCGGTTTCGGGCTCGAGCGCGATCACATCGTTTCCTGCGGACACGTACATGATGCCGTTGACGACGAGCGGCGTGACCTGTATGCCGCGCGCACCCGTGTCGAAGGCCCACGCCTGGCGCAGGCGCGACACGTTGGCCGGCGTGATCTGCGTCAGCGGCGAGAACCGCGTCGCGCCGGCATCGTGATCATGCGATGGCCAGTCGTTCACGTCGTCGGCAAGCGGGCCGGCGGTCGCCGAGACCACTGCAACCAGAGCGGCAACCAGGGCACGCATCGGACCCACGGCGCTTACGGGTTCACGGCGAACGAGTAAAGCGAATCGCCTGCCGCGACGATGACGTACTGGCGGCCGTCGAGCATATACGTCTCCGCCGCGTTCGAGATGTTGCCGAGCCGAGCGTGCCAGAGCGGCTTGCCCGTCGCGACGTCGCGCGCAACGAAGTTGCCTCCGGCGTCCGCGCCGAAGATCAGGCGCCCCGCCGTCGTGAGCAGTCCCACCCCGCCCCCGGCATTTGTCGCGCTCGGATACTTCTGCTTCCAGACGACCTCGCCCGTCCGGTAGTCGATCGCCGCGAGGAAGGCTTCGCCGCCGAGGCCGACCTCCTCCTTGCCGCCCAGTCCCATCGCACCGCGCGGATCCGTCTCGGTGAGGTAGTACATCGCCCACGATTCGGAAAGCGGCACGTAGAACAGCCCCGTGTCGGGGCTGAACGCCGGCGGCGGCCAGTTCGCCGCGCCGCCATTGGCCGACGACACGAGCGCGCCGGCGATGTCGTGATCCTTCTTCGGGTCGCGAACCGGCTGGCCTTTCTCGTTCAAGCGCGGCAGCGCCCAGTTCACGGTGTTGGAGAACTTGCCGGTCACCAGGTGCTCGCCGGTCACGCGATCGAGCGTGAAATAGTACCCGTTCCGCGCGGCCGTGAGCACCAGCTTCCGCGGCCGGCCGCCCCACATCGCGTCGACAAGCACGGGGGTCTGCGCCGAATCCCAGTCGTGCGTGTCATGCGGCGACGTCTGGTAGTACCACACCATCTTCCCCGTATCGACATTGACGGCGATGAGCGCGCAGGTGAAGAGGTTGTCGCCTTCGCCGCGGACCTGCGATGTGTAGGCCGGAGTCGGATTGCCCGTGCCGGTGATGTACAGGTGCGTTTCGGGATCGTAGGCGCCCGGCACCCAGACCTGCGCCCCGCCGTGGCGCGCGGCATCGAGATTCTTCCACGTGTCGAGGCCAGGGTCGCCGTCGTTCATCGGCACCGTGTACAGCTTCCACTGCAGCGCGCCGGTCTCGGGATCGAACGACTGCAGAAACCCTGGCGCATCGAGGTCGTTGCCCGTGCCGACGAGCACGTGATCGCCGACGACGATCGGCGCCATCGTGGAAAAGTACTCTTGTGCGAAGCTGGCGATTTCCTTGTGCCAGCGCTCCTTGCCCGTGCGCGCGTCGAGGGAGATGAGATAGTCGTCCGGCGTCTCCATGTAGAGATAATTCCTCCACATGCCCATGCCGCGATTGCCGATGTGGTTGCCGCCCTTCGTCTTCCAGTAGTAGTGCCAGATTTCGCGCCCGTCGCGCGCATCAACGGCCCAGGCGTTGTCCGGTGTCGTGAAATACAGGATGCCGTTCACCGCGAGGACCGCGCTGCGGATGTTCGTCGCGCCGCCCGCGGCGAGCTGACCGTCGCCCTCGCCGCCAACGATCGTCGGCGCCGCCACCGTTCCCCTGCCACGTCCACGGCCCGGCCCGGGCCCGGCGCCCGGTCCGGCGGTGACGCGCGTCACCCACGCCAGCGACAGGTTCTTCACGTTCGACTGGTTGACTTGCGTCAGGGAGCTGTAGCGCCTGCCGCTGTAGTCGCCGGAATAGGTCGGCCACGATTCCCCGAGCGGGCGCAGGAGCTCCGACGGTTCGAGCCCTTCGCCGTGGCCTTGCGGCTTCGCCGCTTGCGCGCCGACGAGCGCGGGCGCCACGAGGGCGGCAACCATCAGTACGAGCCGCATGGTCGAGATGCGCGTCATGGGAGGCTCGCCAGGTAAGCCGTGACGTCATGGATGTCCTTGTCGGTGTACCCACCGAGCAGCTCGCGGTGAGGTTTGAGCGGATCGTGCACGTCGACCTTGGGGATTGTATCGCTGTCGCGGCGGAACGACCGCGTCGTCCCGTCGGTCTCCGCCACCGATACCGTGAACTCGTCGATTCGCACCAGCCGCCCTTCGTACTTTTCGCCCGAGGGCAACGTGACGGTTACGGTCACCGGCGGCGCGGCGCTCGGTGCGGGCCTATCAGCGCCGCGGCCGCGCCCGTCCCCGCCCGGCAGCAGCCACCATTGCTGCAGCTCGCGCGGATCGGGAAACTTCGACGCGATGCCTTTCAGATCGCCGGTCGGCGAATGGCACGACGCGCACTTCGCCGTGAAGTAGCGCTGGCCCGCCGTCGCGTCACCGGTCACGATGCTCGCCGGCCGCACGCGCGCCGGATCGCGGCTGTCGATCGTGAAGCTGTGAAGAAAGGCTGCGACCTCAGCGACCTGATCCGTGGTCAGGTTGAACCCGGGCATCCGCGGCGGACGCCCGTTCTGCACGACCTCCGCGACGAGTTCGCCGTGCTGATCGTCCTGCACCAGTTGCGACCGCAGCAGGCTCGGGCCCCCATCGCCGCCACGGGTATCGGCGCCGTGGCAGAACTGACAGTTGACGCTGTAGATCCCCTTTCCGCGCTCGATGACGGCGGGATCCGCCGGGGGCCGCTCGGGAAAGGCAGCCGCCGCGCCGCCGCGGCGGCCGCCCTGGCCCGGCGGCGGCTGCTGCTGTGCCTTGGCGCCGCTCGACAACACGGCGGTCATGACGCCGGCGGCCGCGAACGCGATAACGATCTTCATTAGAACAGGAGCTTAGCCGCAAACTGCATTTGCCGCGAAATGTTGTTGACGCCGCCCGTCGTGTCGGTGATCCGGCCAACGATATCCGCGGTCGTTACTGCCCGGCGGCGGCCGCGGCCGCGTCGAAACACATCGTCCGGAACAACGGCAACCATCGGCCGTGGGGCCATGTCCGTCCCCTGCCTTCCATCCTCTCCAACTCCAGCGCGAACAACGCGTTTTCGGGCCTTGTAATCGATTGCATATACTAGAAGTGGGCTCGAGTGCTGTCAACCGTTCTCCACTCGTCACCGGGCCGATGGTCAGACCGGTCCGGGGTGGCGAGCCGGCCGTCTCGTGAGCAGTTTCCCGCGGGCGGGTGATAGGATGCCGGCCGAGGTCTGGATGCGCACGCGTGCCTTTGGCCGGCTCGGGTGGCCGGTGTCCGAAGTCGGCTACGGGATGTGGGGCATGGGCGGGTGGACCGGCTCCGACGACGAGGAGTCGGCGCACGCGCTCGACGCCGCAGTCACCGCTGGCTGCAATTTCTTCGACACGGCCTGGGCCTACGGCGAGGGGCGCAGCGAACGGCTGCTCGGCGCGCTCGTCCGCCGGCATCCGGATCGGCGGTTATACGTCGCGACCAAGGTGCCGCCGAAAAACCGCCGATGGCCCGGCCGCGCCGCGACGTCCGCCGACGAGGTGTTTCCTGAAGATCACGTTGTCGAGTACGTCGCGAAAAGCCTGGGGAACCTGGGCCTCGAGGCGATCGACGTGTTGCTGCTGCACGTCTGGGACGACAGCTGGACCGCTGCCACCGGGTGGCGCCGCGCCGTCGAGCGACTGAAGCGCGAAGGCCGCATTCGCGCGTTCGGCATCAGCGTCAACCGGTGGGAGCCGGAGAATGTCCTGGCAGCGCTCGAAACCGGCCTGGTGGATTCGGTGCAGGTCGTCTACAACATCTTCGACCAGGCGCCGGAAGACGTGCTCTTTCCCGCGTGCCAGCGCCTCGGCATCGCCGTCATTGGGCGCGTGCCTTTCGACGAAGGAAGTTTGACCGGCACGCTGTCACCGGACTCACGGTGGCCCGATGGCGATTGGCGGAACATCTACTTCTCGCCGGCCCACCTCGCCGCGACGTTACCGCGCGTGGAGCGTCTCAAACACGTGGCGGCCGATCTCCATCTGTCGCTGCCGGAGCTCGCGCTGCGTTTCATTCTCTCGAACCCCGCGGTCACGACATCGATTCCGGGAATGCGGCGCGTGCAACACGTGGCCGCGAATGTCAACGCTGGCAGCGGCGACCGGTTGGCGCCTGCAGCGCTCGCCTCGATTCGCGAGCATCGCTGGGACCGCCGCCCCGACGATCGACCTTAGGGCGGCCTGTTCGCTCTTCGGTCTCTGACCGCTCAGCCCGATCGCGCTGTTCTGGGTGTAATCGATTGCACGATCAACGCGCACGGCTCGGCGCACTCTGCACCTCAGTCCCTCCGGCGTCATGGCCGCGCGAGTCCGACCGCTACGCGAGTGCGGACCTGCAGTACGCCAGGCAGTTCTGGACTTCCCTGATCGGGTCAGATCCCTGCGGCACGTCGTACTCGAGCTCGATTGTCGCGGGCATCGTCCACTTACGCTTCCTGACGAGCTGCAGGATTTCGGCGATCGGCGTATCCCCCGTGCCCCACGGCAGGTTCTTCGCGCCGTGCTCGGGCGTCGTGCGATCCTTCAGATGAAAGCTGGCCACGCGCGCATGGTGTTTCTCGAGGAATTCGAGCGTCGAGCCGCCCATGTTGCCGCCGGCCACATAATGGCCGAGATCCACGTTCGCCATGTTGCCTTTTGAGAGAGCGAACGCTTGATCGAACACGTTCATGCCGCCCTGTGTGTGCGTGTGATAGGCAGCGTAGATCTTGTATTTCTCTGCAAACCCTCCGATACGCTTCAGCTGCTCCACATCGTCGGTCAGTTCCAGCGTGGTGTGGGTGCAGCCCAGAGCTTCGGCGACGTTGAAGACGTATTCCATTTCTTCGTCGGACATGCTCGGGTTCAAGCACTTCCAGGCATAAATCGTGACGCCTGCCTCGTTGTACTTCTTGCGCAAGGCCCTGTATTTGTCCATCGACACCGAGAGCCGCCACTGCTTCATCCGCGCCGTGGCTTCACGTTGCAGCGTCTGCTGCTCGGGTGTCGGCGGCTGACCACGCCGCCCACCCCCGCCGACCCGCGGCACTGCCGGCGCGCCCGCGAACTGCTCCGCCGGCCCGTTCATCAATTCGATCGCGCTGATGCCGGAGTCGACGACGTACTGGAGCGTGGCGTCGCCACTCTGGTCCGGCATGCTCCGATAGCTGTAGGTGATCGTGCCGACGCGGACGCCGTTAATTATCGAGTTCGGCCGTTCAGCGCCGCCGACGCGCGCCCGCCCGAGGATTCGGTCGACGAGCGTCGCGGCCGGGAGCGTCGAGAGCGCCAGCTTTCCGAAGTCGCGTCGCGTGTACTCCATCAGCTCACCTCCGCGGCCCACGGGAGACGGTGATGTAAACGATTGCAGATGCTAACACGGAAGCCGCGGCCGCCGAGACTGATCCGCTCACGCCTGCCCTTCGAACAAATCTCGACCTTCGACCAGCGTGCGCATCTTGCGATCGACAACGCTGCGCTGCAACATCCAGAATCCACAGTCGGGATGGACATACACCAGCCGCTCGGGTCCCAAGACTTTCACAACCTGCTCAATCCGTTTGGCAATGAGCTCGGGGCTCTCAACCTCGTTGTCCTTGATGTCTACCAATCCCACCCCAAGACGGATGTCCGCGTTCAGGTCGGCAAACGTCGAGAGCTCGGCGTAGCCGTGCCGCGCGAATTCGAGCACCAGATGGTCGACGCGCAATGAATTGAGGAAGGGCAGCAAATCGCGCCAGAAGCCGCGAAGCTGAGGCTGTCCGCCATAGTTGCCGAAGCAGATGTGCACCGCCTTCTCGTTGAGAATTCCATCGAGCACGTAATTCAACGCCTCGGCTGCCCAGGGCGCGTCTTCCGGAAAGCCCGCGATGCACGCTTCGTCCAGTTGGATCACATCCGCCTCGATCAGCTCCAGCTGTCGGCGCAGCACAACTGCAATATCCATCGCAAGCGCCGCAATGTCGGTATAAAAGCAATTCGTCAACACGCGAGCCAGCATGTGCGGGCCGGTGCACGTGAACTTGAACGGCAGCTTCGTCAGCGGCCGGGCGAACTCGTAATCGCGCGGCAGGTTCAGCGTGCCGTCCTGGATGGTGCTCACAACCATGCCTGCGCTGAGGAGGCGATAGAGGGAAGCGCGATCCGAGCGGAAGCGATCAAAGTCCGACAGCGAGAACTCCTTGCGAATGCCGCCCATTCGCGAGGCGAAATAGTCCACCATGCCGTTGGTCTCCGGATGGCTGGGATCAAACCGCAGGAGCTCCCCATCGGTCACTAAATCGAGACCGGCGAGCTCCTGCGTCTTCAACACCGCCATGACGGCGTCGCGCAACACCAATCGTGAGGTGTTGCCAACCAGCCATGAGGGAACTGGATAGCTGCCGACCACCGTGGTTTTGATTCTCACTGGCATTCCTTTTCACCCAAGCCGCGGGTTGATCACGGACTCAATGTCGCGTCTACGTCCTGAAGAAATTGATGCTGACGGTGGCCAACTCGGACGGCGGAAACTTGCCCTGCAATTGCGTAACGGCGTGCAAACCGGCTTCCGCGGCGCAGTCGAGAAAGATGGGCAGCTCGACGAGGTATTGATCGGAAAAACCGTGCGTCGCGTCGTAGGCGACGGTCGGCGTTTTTTCGAGATTCGCCGCGGTCAGCGCCGGAGGCAACGTATGCAGCTCCAACACGAGCAGGCCGAACCGCCCCACATACGGCGCCCAGCGGCGCAGGTGCTGGACGAGATTCTGTTCCAGCTCATCGGCGCGAATCTCTTCGCCGAGGTGGGCAAATGCGCCGGTCGATCGGGCTGGGCGCGACCCGCGCACATAGCCGGCAGGCGCGACGTACGGACGGTTGTGGTCGAGAAACGAACGGACATGCAGCAGATCGTGAACATCCAAGCCCAGTTCTTCGAGGTCGCTGGCCAGTTGCGCGGGGCGATTGATGTCTCCGTGAATCACGTGAAACTTGGGAATGGCGGCCTTGCGCAGCGTCCGCTTGGTCGCTCGCCGCGCGACCTTGTTGAAGTCGGCGCCAACCAGCACGAGCGGGTGCTCGTCGAGAACCCGGCCGCGGGCGGTCTGCTCCTTCACGATGGAATAGAGATGTTCGAGAAATGTGCCGTCGCCGCAGCCCATGTCGCAGATGCCATGCGGCTGTTGACCGATCGGCCCATTGAAAATGTCGACGATGATCTCGTCCACTTTCTTGAAATACGTCCTGTGCGCGCCGCCGCTCGCCCACACATTCATCCCGCGATTCACCAGGAGCTCGACGCCGCTCTCGTCGACGCGTGGAATGCGAGGATTGCCGAACAGGAGCGTGGTTAACACCGTGAACGTCGGCAAATACGACACGGTGACACCATAAGCGGTCGCAATTTGGGTGGCGTATCGACCGCAGGCAGTCAGTTGCACTCGATCCTGCTCGCATGTGATCCAGCCGAGGTTGGCGAGAAGGTCGAGCAGGCAGAACAGCGTGTCGCGGTTCGCCGCGAGTGAACTGGTGTGTGTGGGCCCGTGTTCAAGCTGAGCGAGGAGGCCGCCGCGGGCGAGCGCGACCATCGCCGGGCCGACCAGCATTCCATCGAGATGTCTGCGAATGAGATCGCAGACCTTGAAGGCTCTTTGGTCGCTCGGCGTGTTCAGTCCCCAATTCGACCGCGATTGAGCGACCAGCTCACGCACCGATGACAGAATGGGCGCCGCAGACGTCCCGAACAAAAAGTCTTCCAGGAACACCGCTTTGGGAATGAACGACACCACTTCCGAGTACAGAGGTGGTGCGACGCCTGCGGCAATGACGCCCTCCGGCGTCAGAGCGTAGGCCGGTCCGGAAGACCCAGCCTCGTGCTGCTCATCCAACCACCCGGCCGACACCAGCAATCGCAGAGCCACCTTCAGATACCCGCGGTTTCCATGAGTCTGCCGCACAATTTCGTCGAGTCCCGTCCACCGCGATGATCTGTTGAACAGATCGAAGACTTTTCTGTCGGAGAGAGCCTTGACGGTCGGAGCCAGGACGATACCGGCGAGGTGATGGAAGACTAACCCTCGAACACTTGCGCGCTCGGTCTCCGTAGGCGAGGGCTCGGGATGTGCAGGGAATCTCGGAGGCATCTCAGGAAGCCTTGGCCGGCACAGGCTAACATGACGCCGTCAACGACGCATCTGCGGCTGAATCGCGCCGTCGCGCCCGCCGGCGGCGAGCCCGCCCGCCGGCGGCGAGCCCGAGCGGATCGCTTTCGAGCGAGCCACATGACGCGAGTGTGGAAGAATCCCTTCATGACGCGAGGCATTATATGAAGACGAAGTCCATTCTGGTGACCGTGGTACTGGCGACCGCCTCATCCGCTTTCGCTCAGCGCGTTGTCCGCTACGCGCCGCTTGAGAATGAGCTGAAGTTCGTGTACGCGGCGGCGCCGCCGGTCGCCACCCTCCAGCCGGGTGACACGCTCGAGACCAACACGTTCGACGCGTTCGGCAACGTGATCAAAAAACCAGGCGACACGATGGCGATGGTCAAAGGCGACAACCCTTTGACCGGCCCCTTCGCCATCGCCGGGGCCGAGCCGGGCGACACGCTCGCGATCAAGCTCCTGGAACTGACAGTCGATTCCGACCACGGCGTCGGCGCGCTCGCACCAGGGTTCGGCGCGCTCAACACCACCAGCTACACGCCGATGCTCAACAAGAACCTGCCCGAGCGCATCTGGTTTTACGACATCGACAAGCGCTCGAACACGGCGACCTATCACGCCGTCGACTCGAACTTCTCGGTGACGATTCCCCTGCGGCCGTTTCTTGGCTGTATTGGCGTCGCGCCGGCCGGCGGCGAGGCCCGCGCGTCGACGGTTCCCGCGGAGTTCGGCGGCAACATGGACGCTCCCGAGGTCCGGCCCGGGTACACACTCTACTTGCCGGTCAACGTGCCGGGCGCGCTGCTGTACATCGGCGACGGCCACGCCGCTCAGGGCGACGGCGAAATCGCCGGCACGGCCATCGAGGTCCCGCTGCGCGTCCGCCTGCAGGTACAGCTGCTCAAACGCAAGAAGATCGGGTGGCCCCGTTTCGAGACCGACACGTCGTTGATGGCGGTGGGCGCGTACCGTCCTGTCGACGACGCGCTGCGGATTGCGTTCACGGAGCTCGTCGCGTGGATTCACGCCGACTACGGGTTGTCGGAGCTCGACACCTACGAGTTGCTGTCGAAAGTGGCGACGATCCACCTCGTCGAGATGGTGGACCCGAACTACGTGGTCATCGCCGGCGTCGAAAAACGCTACCTGCCTGGAAACAGCCGAAGATAAAATGCCGCCGAAGAGGGGCGGCGCCCTCGCGCCGCTCTTGGACCGAACGACTCAGGTCGTGTGAGGTGCGCATGGGCAACATCTGGCGGCGGGTCGCGCTGACCGCAGGAGTGATCGGCAGCCTGACACTCGGATTGTCGGGACAGGTCGCGGCACCTGCCACACCTCAGCCGTCATCAAATCCGCTGGCCGGAAACGCGACCGCCATCACGCAAGGCGCCGTGCTGTTCAGGCAGGAATGCGTCTTTTGCCATGGAGTCGCCGCTCGCGGCGGCATGCGCGGTCCCGATTTGACGACCGGATCATGGAGTCATGGCGGCTCCGACGCGGACCTTGCCGACACCATCAAGGAGGGGGTGCCCGGAACCGCGATGCCACCGCACAACCTGACGGCCGATGAGATCTGGCAGATCATCGCGTACCTGCGGACGCTGGAGCAGCCCGCCGCTCAAACGGCCGGGGATCGGATGCGCGGCGAGTCGCTGTTCTTCGGCACCGCTGGTTGCTCGTCTTGCCACATCGTCAACGGCCGCGGCGGACGCGTGGGACCGGAACTGTCGACCGTCGGCTCGGCGCGATCGCGCGCGTACCTGGTCGAGTCTGTTCGCGAACCGGGACGGCAACTGACACAGAATCGCTCGTTCGGCGATTCCAATCTGAAGTACGACACGGTGACGGCGGTCACCGCCGACGGTCGCACGATCGTCGGCGTGCCGATGAACGAGGATACCTTTACGCTGCAACTGATGGACACGGGCGAGCGCATTCACAGCCTGGACAAGAAGACGCTGAGGAGCGTCAAGCATGAAAACCGGTCGCTCATGCCGACCTACGACGTCAGTCGACTGCCCAACGCTGATCTGGACGACCTTGTCGCATACCTCCAATCGCTGAGCGCGCCGACGCCAACCCGGAAGAAGGGCGGCGCGCATGAAGACCGTTAACGGCGTCCTGCTGGGAGTCTGTCTCGCTGTTTCGTCCATTTCTGCCCAGGTGACATCTGAGCGGCTGCTCGACGCGTCGCGAGAACCGCAGCAGTGGCTGATGTACTCGGGCGCATACGACGGCAGCCGTTTCACGCCGCTCGATCAAATCAATCGGAGCAACGTGCAGCGCCTCGCGCTCCAATGGGTGTTTCAGACCCGAGTCCGCGGCCAGCACGAGACGACGCCGCTTGTGATCGACGGTGTGATGTATTTGACGACGCCTCAAAACCACGCGTACGCCGTCGACGTCCGGACCGGCCGTCCGCTCTGGCATTACGAGCGAAACCTGCCGAAGGAGATGTCGCTCTGCTGCGGCCCGCAAAACCGCGGACTGGCGGCGCTTGGCGACCGGTTGTTCATGGGAACGCTCGACGCGCACGTCGTCAGCCTCGACGCGAAGACCGGGCGCGTGCGCTGGGACGTCCCCGCGGCTGACGCGGACAAGGGCTACAGCTTCACCGGCGCGCCGCTCGTCGTGAAGGACAAAATCATCGTGGGCGTAGCCGGCGGCGAGTATGGCGTGCGCGGCTTCATCGACGCGTACGATGCGGCCTCCGGCAGTCGCGTGTGGCGGTTCTACACGATACCCGGCGAAGGCGAGCCGGGCAACGAAACCTGGAAGGGCGACTCGTGGAAGCGCGGCGGCGCACCGACCTGGGTGACCGGCGCGTACGATCCTGGACTCAACTTGCTCTATTGGGGCACGGGCAATCCCGGACCACAGATGTACGGCGCCAACCGGCTTGGCGACAATCTGTACTCGGATTCGCTCGTCGCGCTTGACCCCGACACCGGGGCCTTGAAATGGCATTTCCAGTTTACGCCGCACGACGTGCACGACTGGGATTCCACGCACACGCCCATCCTGATCGACGAAACGATTGCCGGGAGGCCGCGCAAGCTGGTGGCGGTCGCCAACCGCAACGGCTTTTTCTACGTGCTGGATCGTGCGACCGGCGCTTTCCTGCTCGCGCGGCCGTACACGCAGGTCACGTGGGCGAAGGAGATCGATGCCAACGGCCGGCCGGTGGTGCTGCCGAATACCGCTCCCACCGCCGAGGGCAATCGCGTTTGCCCGAGCGGGACCGGCGGAACCAACTGGCATTCTCCGTCCTACAGTCCGCGAACCCATCTCTTCTATTTCTTCAGCTACGAGCAGTGCGATACGTTCATGTCGGATGAGAAGCTCGAGCCGCCCTACCGACCTGGCCGTCTGTTCATCGGCAGCGCGTTTTTTCCGCTCCCGGAGGAGCGCGCGGAAACGGCCGTGCGCGCCGTGGATCCCCGAACAGGAACCGTGCGATGGGAGTTCAAACAGTTCGCGGACGCGTGGGCCGGAGTGTTTTCGACTGCGGGCGGACTGGTGTTCTCAGGCGACGGGCAAGGCAATTTCATCGCGCTCGACGCGGAGACCGGCAAGGATCTGTGGCACGTTCAGCTGGGCGCCCCCATTCACACGGCCGCCATCAGCTTTTCGGTCGACGGTCGCCAGCACGTGGCGATCCTGGCCGGAGACGCGCTGTTTGCATTCGCGTTGAGGAATGAGCCATGAAGGGGAGAAACGCGTAGGCCCATTGTTCCTCCCCTTTCAGTATGTGTGGGCCGTTGACTATTTTCTGTCAGGGCCTCTTCGGTCCACGTAGCCTCCGTTCGGCAGATTGGTCAAGTCGCCCAACTTGACATCTGAGGCGATGTTACGGAGTTCGCGCGCAAAGTCGCGATTGAAGTCATCCCAGTCGTCCTGACAGATCCAATTCGACGGCTCATTCGGACTACCGGCACCCGTGTAACGAGCCACCCGTGGGTAGGCGCACACCGGGCGGGTGTTATCGGCCACGCCATTCGTAAAGTGGGATGCGATGAATTGATTCGGGGCGACGTGATGTTCGACCCAGCGATCGAGCGCCGCAAGGATGTCGTGGTCCGGGTCGTTCGGGCCGGCCGTATTCGCCAGGGTGTACGCGAAGCTGGAATTGGGACCGAGGCCGCCACCGCAATGATTGACGCCGGGAGCCATGAAATGGCGGAAGAACTCCTGCGTCTCCTCCAGCGC
>Ga0182035_10000933_pt1 | contig 14358 bp, 23 predicted proteins | sample flu12Cox44000170_FD_125969 | JGI IMG/M metagenome (GOLD analysis project Ga0182035, IMG submission 125969) | Lab enrichment of tropical soil microbial communities from Luquillo Experimental Forest, Puerto Rico - flux4day.12C.oxic.44.000.170 | ecosystem: Environmental > Terrestrial > Soil >...
CTGAATCAGCGGATCCGCGCCGAGGTCAATCTGAGATTTCAAATCTCGATGGCTTCTCCAGTGCGGCCAATGACCGGTTTCGGCGCCTCTCGCCCGCTGCCGCCGTCCCCGCGGAGGTCGGCTACCTGAATGGGACACCGGCCGTTCGGCCTTGGCCGCAGGAACGGGTCGTCGTGCCCCTAAAGAGACCTTGCCAGCGCGAGGGAGCAACGGCGAGGTTGGGTGCCACGAAGGGGGCGTCCACAGATAGGAAGCGGTTATTCGATCACCTCGTCGGCGCGGGCGAGGATCAAGGGCGGGACGGTAAGACCCAGAGCTTTCGCGGTCTTCATATTGACGACCAGCTCGAACTTGGTCGGCCGGACGAAGGGCAAATCGGCCGGCTTTTCGCCCTTGAGTATCCGGCCCGTGTAGATGGCTGCTTGGCGGTAAACTTCGTTAATGATTGGCCCGTAGCTCATCAATCCGCCTGCTTCGACAAACTCACGCCATGGATATATGGCGGGTAGCGCGTATTGCGTTGCCAGCGCGACGAGCCGATCGCGCTGACTTGTAAAGAACGCATCGGTGCTGAGGAGGAGTGCACCGGCTGGCTGTTGGGCTAAAGTCGCGAACGCCGCTTCGAGGTCGCTTTCATTGCTAACGTTCACAATATAGATATCGCGGTCGAGTGTGCGAGCCGCCATCTGCACGTCTTTCGCCCGGCTCTCAGCAGCCGGATTTGTCGGGTTGATGACTACCCCAATCACCGCGGTTGAAGGCACTAGATCGCGCAATAACTCCAGCCGCTTTGTCTCCAACTCGGTCGCGACAAAGCTGGCGCCGGTAACGTTGCCACCCGGCCGGTTGAAGCTCGCGACAAGACCCGCTTTTACCGGATCGCTGCCAGTCACCACCACTATCGGTATCGAAGAGGTTGCTGCCTTCGCGGCGAGGGCCGCGACGTCGCCACCGCTGGAAACGATCACGGCGGCCTTTTGGCTGACCAAGTCAGCGGCGAATACCGGCAGTCGATCGTATTGGCCTTGCGCCCAACGAAATTCAATTGCTAGGTCCCGACCCTCGATGTAACCCGCCTCATTCAGACCCTTGCGAAAGGCGGCGACTCGACCAGCATAAGGCTTGGGCGACGCGCTGCTTAGAAATCCGATCACGGGAATTGCCGATTGCTGAGCGAGCGTGTCGCACGGCCACGTGCCCGCCGCGCCAGCGAATATCGCGATGAATTCCCGCCGCCTCATTCGATCACAGCGTCAGTGACCAAGCAGCGCGGTGGCGCGATGCGCCATGCGGCGGCTCGAACGATGGGCGACCCGCCTGACGGAGAATGACAGTTGTCCATTCGATGACCTCGCCACGACCAACGAGTTGTCGGATTTTCGCCAGCCCGCCCGCAAGATCCCGCGCTCTATCCACGAAGGCGCTCGCGATATGGCGCGCAACATTGCAGCCACTGAAGCCTATGCCACCTCACGGTGGAACGAAAGAAGATCGAGATATTGTTTGCGCATTTGAAGCATATTCTGAAGCTTGATCGGCTGCGACTACGCGGGCCAAACGGTGTGGGCGACGAATTCCACCTCGCCGCCGCTGCCCAAAACCTCCGCGAGCTGGCCAAGCTGATCCCCCTACCGGCTTTGTCCAAAGCAGCTTGAGGCGGCGCGCCTTGTCACAGGCGCTACCGCGATCGCCAACCCGCGCCCCCGCGATTTACGATTTACTTCTCGCCCGACTTCTTCGCCACAATCGGCGCTGCCTTGCCATAGGCGCACCGAGAGCCGATCGGCCGCATGCACGTCGGAACCTGTCATTCGGTAAATTGGCGTGCCGCCTCATCGGCGGTGCTGGGAGCGGTACGGTCGGGATCGAGGAGGCAACCATGCACACCACGATCCCACTACCCGTTCCTCGCAAGCGGGCTCCGTGGAACAAGGGCCGCTTGATCGGCCAGAAGCGCCCTCTTAAACCGAAAGATGTCTGGGCCATTCGGGTTCGGCTTCAGCTGAAGGGCCGGAAGCGAGATCTTGCCTTGTTCAACCTCGCGATCGACAGCAAGCTCCGAGGTTGCGATCTCGTCCACTTGCAGGTCGACGACGTATGCACCGGCGGCAGGGTGCGAGACCGTGGCCCCGTGATCCAGAAAAAGACAGGGCGACCGGTCCAGTTCGAAATCATGGAGCAGACCCGAGCCTCGATCCATGATTGGCTGTCGAAGGTCGACCTCCGGAACGGTCGCTACCTGTTCCCGAGCCGTTTCCGAGCCCAACCGCATCTCTCTACGCGGCAATACGCTCGCATCGTCCATGCCTGGGTCGAGAATGCGGGGCTCGACCGTTCGGCTTACGGCACACATTCAATGCGCCGGACGAAGGTGGCGCAGATTTACAGAAAGACCGGTAACCTTCGCGCGATTAGCTTCTGCTCGGGCATACGAAGCTCGAAAGCACCGTCCGGTATCTCGGAATCGAGGTCGATGACGCTCTCAGCATCGAACTCTGAAGGATCTTCGCGGCCCTGGCACTCAGCGGGGCCGCAGCTACCCGGGCGACGATGCCCGGAGTTGCCGCTAAAGAGACCTTGCCGGCGCTATCGGGGAACGGCGAGGTCGGGTGGGGGGCTGTCATTCGGTCTGCATCATTGGCGGGTCGAGTGTGCAAACAGCGGACATTCGAAGTTGCCAGACACGCTACGCTGAGCGAGGGCGCCTGTTCAGAGTTCTCCTTGGTCAATTCGTTGTCGGGCAGCCGCACTTGCTGTTCGCGTTTGGTCGCTAAGAGCACCCTTGTCGAAGACTTCCTGCATTGGTTGCCAATAGGTTTCGATCCATCCACGGGAATGGCCGTCGAATCGGTGAGGCGGCACGCCAATTTGAGTGAAGTGCAGTTCCGTTCTACCATCCACTTTGCGCAGATCGAATGTGGCGATTGAGTAGTGATCGGCCCACCAGTCACGGGCTCGCCAGGCCTGGACAATTTTCCGATCTGGTTGAAGCACCAGATTAAACCCGCAAATATTTCGTTGTTGTTCTGCATGTTACTGTCTCCTGAGGGCCGGTACCGAGCCGGCCCTCTTCCTATCTACGGTCGGCGACTGCCGCGCTGGTGCTGCCTTTGGCCAATGCGGCCTCCAGCACCTGCCCGACCCATCCCTCAGTCGTCATGCCGAGGTCAGTGGCATGCCGCTTCACTGCTCTGCGCAGCTCCTCGGTGACGCGAACGGCGAGGCGAACTTCATCCGTCAGACTATGGGTCTTCATCGCTCTTACTCCTCTTGTTGCTAAGGCGGCTCTGCGGGATTGCAGAGCCCATCTGCTATTGTTCAATTGTTCCAGACGACCGAGGCTTGGTTCAAGCGTGTCAGCAGGCGCGCTTGGCAGCCTCAGCCGAGGGAAATCAATGCGTTAGGCGTAGCGCTTCAATTATTTTACTGGGATGCCCCTGCTGCTTACCCACTCGCCCATCGCACTCTCCGTGCTCGCGCTATCGGCTGGCCGTTGCGTGTCGGCTGTCGGGCTCTCGGACCTGCGCCCCAGCGCTTCCGCCTCGTCCGCGTTGGCACTTTGCGGGGCGGGGACCCAGCCCGCTGGTCACCAGCCATTCCCTGGCATTCCGCCGGCCCAGCACAATCCGACGGGCTGCTCTCGTCGCTAACGGATCCGCCCTCGATGACACCATCCGCGGGAGCGGGCATCCAACGAAGCAGCCGCCGATCCCACACCTGGCCGGCCGGTTCCCAGCTGTGTGCCCGGGCGTTCCAGATCAGTGGGGCTGGCGGAGCTGGTGCGGTCATGCGGCTGCCCTCCTAGCTCGCCGTGCGCGCTGTCGGCACGCTGTCGAACACACTCGCTGCCCGGCTCGATGGGGACGGTACGGCTTCTGGCACCCCTCACAAATCGCCCTGGTGTGATTGGTCGTCCCCAGGGCTTTCCCCGCACCAGCGCCGATTTCCGTTCCCGATGTTACGCCAAGGGGCGCGGATTTGCTGGGCCTCTCGGCGGCATTCGTGATGCTTCCCGGCGACGCTCCCCGCCGTTTGTCCTGCGCCCGGTAGGCACGCAATTCGACACTCCGGTAAAGCGCGTGGCGGCCGGCGCAGACCATATTCTCGAACCGGCCCTCACGGCACAGACGGGCGAAGGTTGCATCGGTGACGTTGAGGATTTCGCGAGCCTCGACGCGATCAACTAGCACGGGCTCGCCGGCAGGCCGTTCGAGCCTAGCCATGCCGATCACTTGCGTCATAGCGGCGGTAGACCCAGAAGCCGCTCACCGCGGCTACCTACCCAGACGTGAAATTGCCTCTGCTACCGCCTTCCGCTGTTCGACATACCGGGCCGCGGCCTCGGCTTTGATCATCGTCCGGCCGTCGATCTTCTGCGTACGCAGTAAACCAGCCTTGGCGTCTCGATAAACCGTGCGCAGGCTTACGCCCGCCGAGATGGCGAGCTGTTCGATTGGAGTGAAGTTCATTGCAGGTTGACCCCGGCTGCGCAACTACGCGCTGCCCTAACTCTGACAGTGTTGCAGACGGGGTGTCGGGGTTGCAACGCCCGTAGCCCTGCGCCCATGGGCAGTGCTGTTACAGTCATCATGTCGCACTCACCAGGTGCGGGATATCCAAAAACCCGCACCACCCACTCTCGCCGAGGCCCGAGCGCCGGTGCCGAGGCGCCCCGCAAGCAGAAAAAAGATAGCCATGCTGATTATAGGGAATCGCAACAAGCCGGTCACGTGACCGACACGGTCAACGATGCTGACCTAACGACTGATGTCAGCCGCATCGTCAATGATGCTGGCCCATATGTCGCGGAGGAGTACCGCGAATGCGGAGATACGAAATCGTATCTCCTGGAGCGTCGCGGTCGAAGCCTGGACGCTCGACTGCTTTAATCCCCTTACGCCGGATCGACCAGTATGCGGATTGCCGGTAAGACCCAAAATCTCGGTTGGCTATAAAACTGGCAGTGTCAGACTTAGGAGAAATAGTCCTTTCTCAACCCAAGGGGTGCGCGCTACGGCGCGCCACTATTTTTTCGATTGACAGATTAAGATCACCCTCGCAAGGTGCCCGCCCCGCGATTTTGCGGGAACCTGGAGAGAGGTGTCCGTGAAGACGAAAGTTCTAACGTTGGCGTTACTCGCTGGCATAGCCTTTGCTCTGCCGGCAGCGGCTCAGGATGCGACCGCAGCGGCGACCTACAAGGATATCGAGGCCACACTCGGCAGCGTCCCGACCTCGTGGAAGCTGCTTCCTGAGGATGCTGTCGCCGCAGTATGGGCTGAACAAAAGGCAATCAATTCGTCGACCACTCTGTCTGCCAAGGAAAAGCATCTTATCGCCCTTGGCGTCGCCGCCCAGATCCCGTGCGCTTACTGTGTCTACGGCCATACGGCCGCAGCCAAACTCAATGGTGCAACCGACGCCGAAATCAAGGAGGCCGTTATGGTGGCTGCGTTCATCCGGCAAATGAGCACGGTGTCTAATGGCATGGCACTAGATTTTGCGGAGTTTAAGAAAGAGACCGATGCAGTACTCGCGCATGCTGCGGCACAGATGAGGGCAGCCAAGCAGTAATAACCCAAACATCTGAAAAAAAATGGCGCGCTACGGCGCGCCCCTTTACTTTAGTCGCGGCCGTGCCCCGCCGGTCACGCGGCCGCCTCGGCTTGTGCTGGGATCTCCGTATCGCCGACGACGTGATCCGTGTTCCGCGTATCGAGGAATTCCTGGAACCATCCCTTGAAGCGTTTGAGATCTACCTCGGACATATTCTGTACCGCGACCATCGCTCACCTCGGTTGGGGCTGGATCAGCAGGTATCGGACGGCAAGTTCCACCGCGCGTGGATGAGGCGTTCCGACAGCCGGAACTCCTGGAGTGTCGCTGTGGAGGCTTGGCAGATATACGACGTCGTAGATCAGGGAGCGGGGCTGCGATGCAGAAGTACGACGTCGTACCTCTTGGAGCCAGCGCGTCGGTCACGCCGCACCCCCTGTGTGGCACAACTCGATTGCCGGCCGAACCCGCTTGTTCATCCAAGCGCGGGCGGATGCGAGCGGGACGAATGTCGCCCGGCCGAGCTTCACCACGGGCGGGGCTTCGCCCTGGGCAGCCATCCGGTAGAAGGAGGATTTGCTCACGGAGAACCGGCGCAGGAAGGCGCCGAGCGGGATCAGTTCGGGCTCGGCAAGGGCAGCGGCGGTGCGGTCGGTGCTCATGGGTCGTGTGATCCTTCGGGCGCGATGCGCCTATCTGGGACGTGGAGGACCACCCGGAGGTCCTCCCACTCTATGGTACTGCGGTGAGCAGGCGGCTGACCCGGCCCCGGGGCGTCGGCCGGCGAGACGCTCAGGACCCTCAGGAGTTTCAACCGCGACTATAAGCCGAGCACGTCAACGCAACCGCAGTGACTTATCAGTGGGTCGGCTTGCCCAACCCTCCGCTCAGGCGGCGATTTCGATCTCGGCCGCGCCCGCCGCCGGCAGCCCAGCCACTACAGCCTTGAAGACCCGACTGACGCGAACCCGCTTGTCCGCATCCTTGGAGCTGCCGCGGCAGAGCCGGGCCATCCGGTTCCGTAACCGATGCTGCGGGGGGCGAGAGCCGTCGTCGAAGGTGCCATCATGCCAGCGCTCCGACATCGGCCGCCGCCGAAGAGAGCGTGCGCCACGCCCACCAGAGCTGCTGATACTCAGGCGTGCCCTCAACCCCGCGAAGGATGGCTGGCAGCTTGGCGAGAACCTCCACGTCCATCCGGGCACCGATCTGCCGGCGTGTGCGATCCCAGGTGAGCGTTGGCCAGAACTCTGGGCGTGGAGCGTCCCAAACCCGCAGAAGATCGCTGAAAAATCCAAAGGTAGAAGATCGGCCGCGCTGTGTAGGGAGGCCGAGTTGTGCTCGAAGCCACAGGTGCGTTTCGCGAACGCTCCAGTCGCGCCACTCTACCGGCCGAGTTAGCGATGTCACGTTTCATACTCCGGGGCATTCCCTGCCCTTCTGTTCTGCCCGTCTGAGCCGGCCGGTGGCCGTGGTGTGCTCAGGCGGAGCGGGGTTGTGACCTATGCGGCCGTAACCGTGGCCGCGGGATGTCGTTGAGGCAGCCGCGATCCGCCGTCGCGATCAATCGCCGTGTTCACCGATCGCTGTATCAGCCAGCGTTTTGCATCCGACGCTAGGATCAGGCTGCGCCGATGCCGATCGCCGAGCTTAGTAACGCGGGGTCCTTCACCATTGCGCTGCATGGCATAAAAAAGGCTGCGAGAAATGCCGACGGCCTTGCAAAATCCCGGCACGTCATAGGCCAACATCTCGCTCTCGCCCTGTTTGGTTTCATTCACCATTTGTCTCAATCCTTTGTGAGCAAACTCGCTGTTTGGAGCTTAGTTATTATGCCAGGCCCAGGCCGGGAGAAATCAACCGTCCTAGACCGGCGATGGCCAACGATGACCAGCCTTGGACCGATCGGCTAGGCGGCGTGTCAGGTGCCCGGAACTCGGCAAAAACCCCACCGAACGTGGTCGAAATGTTATGGCGACGACGCCCTGACACGAGGCCCTCCAGCCCGCCTGCCGCTCGGGATGACGCTAAATCCGCCCGTATTCGCAACGGCTTAGTCGCTGGCCTGCCGCGGTTCTGCCCAGCGCAGGCGGCAGAAAGGGTCGGCCACAGCGGCGCCTCGGCGTGCTGTTTGATCTCAGGCGCGCGCGCGTAGCATGGGGCTGATTGGTTGATCAAGCTTGACCATCCGCCCGAAGCGTGGCGGCAGCAACCCGCATGCTCGGGAGATACGCCGATCGCCGCGGCCTCACTGATCAGCCGGTTGCCAGCTCTCCTTGCTCAATACCCGGAACACAGACCGCTGCGACACCCCGAGCTGATTAGCAATCGCCGCCTTCGTCAGCCCATCCGAGGCCAGCCGTTTGATTTCATCGGCTTGTCGCCGTGCCGTTGGTGCTCTGCCCCTGTACTTGCCCGCCGCTTTCGCCGAGGCGATCCCCTCTCGCTGGCGCTCCAGCATAATTGAGCGCTCAAATTCGGCCACGGCGCCGATCACCGATAGCATCAGCTTGCCGGTCGGCCCTGTCAGCGCTGGCGTTGCCAGCACGCGCAGTTCGACCCCGCGCCGCTCCAGATCCTCGGCGATCCGCAACAGCTCGGTGAGCGACCTCGCCAGCCGGTCTATCTTCGTGACCACGAGGATGTCACCGGCTCTAACCCAAGCCAGGGCCTCCGTCAGCTTCGCCCGTGGCGCTACCGACGAGACCTTCTCCTCGAAGGTCTTCGTGCATCCGGCCGCCAGAAGATCGCGCCGTTGCGCCTCCAGCCCCGCATCCTGCTCCGCCGTGCTCGTCCTCGCATACCCAACGATTTCGCCCATTTCCGCTCCTACTGTGCCATAAACGTGGTGCACGTTGTGTCAGATTATATGACAAAATGCCAATTCAATGTGTGTGGCATAGCAAATCGACCACTCGGTGGGCTGACACTAGGGCTTGGCCGTGTGGCAGGCAGGGCGCGTCGCAGACCGGCCGGGCAGCGGTGGGGCTGGCGAAACCGCCACCAGCACCAGGACGCGGAAAAGTCGGGTCATCTGGAAACCCGAGCTTTGAAGGCGGGGCCGGCCCGGCACAGACCGGCCACAGACCGGCTATCGGGCCGGAATGCCGTCGAGATGGTCACGACATCGCCGAGGCTCAGCGCTGGCCTGCGGGCGTTGCATTTCTAGGAGGGTGGTGCCGGCAGCCCTATTTCCCCCTTGGCGGGGTGGTCAGACAGCGGCGAGGGGGGTCCTGCAGGCGCTGGAGAACTTTCGGTAAAAATAAAAAACTCGTTGAGGGACACTTCCAGATTATACGAAAACAAAGCTGTAGAAATCGCTGCTCGAACGGCGGGGACTAGCGCCGCAATCGTGAACCCAGCGGAAGCAGCACAACTGGCGTGTAGAGGATGCTACCTGCAGCGCAGGTGGCGCGGTAGGCACACGCTCGGCTGGTGGTAAGGGCGATCGGGTCGGCGGCGTGTGATGCTCGCGGCTTGGGCACCCCGGCGCTGCGTCCGGGCTCGCCCCGCTGCCTGAGCAGCAACCTCCCCGACCGCCCGGCCCTAGCTTACCGGTCAGTACCGCAGCACCCACCCTCATTCCGAAGAGTACCCCATCGCGGCCCAGCCGATCGATATGTGCCGAGATACTGTCCTTGGTGCTTCCGCGGTGCTTCCGGTAAGAAAAGGGGCTTGGTCGATCTGCCAACCAAGCCCCTGAGTTTGTTGGTGGAGCCAACCGGGGTCGAACCGGTGACCTCTACAATGCCATCGTACCGGAAAAATAACAATATCAACGACTAAGGGGTTCAATGGCTAGCATTGACGGCCATGCGAATCCAAGGACTTCGCGAGCGGTGCGTGCTACCTGCGTGTTAGCCGCCGGACCGCCCTGCCCCGTCGCGCTGTCAAGGATCCGCTCGGCCCGCCGGGTCATCTGGGCGGCTGCCCGCCGCGAAAAGGTCATCAGCAGAATCCGTCGCGGATCGGCGCCGTTAACGATCAGATGCGCGACGCGGTGCGCGAGCGTGCTCGTCTTGCCGGATCCGGCGCCGGCGATGACGAGAAGCGGTCGCTTCGAGAGGCCATTCGCCTCGCCGACCCCGTACTCCACCGCCCGTCGTTGCTCCCAGTTCAGTTGATCGAGGTAGGAGGGGCGCAATGGCGAGGGCGGCATCGCGGCGGGATCGGCCAATAAAGCAGATTCTTGTTTTGTTCACAATCTGCCCGCGGCGCGCCCATGCTTCGAGCCTTTAGGTCTCACTTCCGATTACCCGGGCAGATCGACCGATGATTACCCGGGCAGATCGACCGATATAAAATCGGTAACGTCGAGTAGCGGGTCGGTCAGCGTCTATGCTGCGCGCTGGCGCACGGGTGTTGAGCTCGACCGACATCGCGACGCCGATGCCGCGGGCAGCCCCCGGGCCGGCGCGCTTCGGCGGCGGCGCAACGCGGGCCGCAGAATTTTCCCGAATTGCTGTTGACCCGGGGGTTGACGCCCGCAAGGTGCGGTCGCTGGTGATGGTTGCCGAGATCGTGCACGGCGCCCCCTGCCGCTTCCCCGACCCGGCGCGGTTCGCATTCGTGGATGGCGGGAGGGGCCGGCAACCCGTTCCCGGTGCCGCTCGCGGTCCATGAGGACACGATCCGGGTGCTGAAGACGGCGGTCGCGAAGGCCAGGCTCGGACGCGCGGAGCAGCTTTCCGCGCTGCAGCGGCGCGACGACCGAAGCCGGCTGGAAGGCTAGGCCCGCGGCCGGCTCTGGCCACAGCAGGTCTAACAGGAGCGGCACGCCTTGCAAGCCCATGAGGTGCAGTGTCTTCGGCCGGGAGCCGCCGCCGGCTCGCGCCGGCTCGGGCTGACCCGGGCGTCAGGGCCGGGTGGGGAACTCGCGGTCCTTGCTGGGGATCAAGTCGTAGGGCAGGGCAAAGCCGGGCATCGATTTGAGGCGCCCGGCCCAGGCTTCCAGATATGGCCAATTGCCGATCTCGAAGCCGCCCTCGGCCATGAACACCATGCGCCCCCAGCAGCCGATATCGGCGATCGTGCAGGCGTCGCCGACGAGAAAGGGCCGGTCCTTGACGACCGTATCGACAACTGACAGCGCCGCCTCGGCGCGCGGAAGGAACTCGGCGATGACCTCGTCGTGCATCCTGCGAAACCGCGCCGAGTGGCGCACCCGCGCGACCGCGGTGACGTGGTCGGCCTCCCACGACAGCCACTCCCGCGCCTGCCATCGCTGCTGCTCGGTCCTTCCCTCGAAATGCCCGGTCGTGCGCGCCAGATAGTCGAGGATCACGTTCGACTGCAGGATCGTCAGGCCGCGGTGCCGCAATGACGGCACCACGCCCCACCGGTTGATCGCCAAATATTCCGGCGTGTTCTGCACCCCGGTCTTCAGGTTCACGGTGCGGAACGAAAACGGCAGCCCGGCCAGTGCCAGGTACAACATCGGCTTGTAGCTGGAACTGGAGGTGAAGCTGCCGTAGAGCGTCAAACGGTCATCGTCGAGAGGGGCGCCGATCATTTTCAGGTTCACTCCGCTTCGGTCGGGTCCTGGCCGTGGCGCGCGGCGCGGATCGCGCGCCACACCCGCTCCGGGGGTCGCGGGCATGTCGATGTGGTCGATGCCGAGCGGCGCCAGCGCGTCGAGGATGGCGTTGACGATCGTCTGCGGCGCGGCGATGCAGCCGGCCTGGCCGGCGCCCTTGACGCCGGCGGGTTTGCCGCGGTCGGCAGTTCGGCCAGGGTGATCTCGAATAGCGGCAGATCGGCGGCGCGCGTCTCACCGGCGACGCTCTATCGGTACAGCCCTGCCGCGCGAGCCGCGAATACACCGGGCATTTGACAGCGGCCGCTCTACCCCAAAAACCGGGTGCTCCAGGAGCGTTTCAGCCTGGCGGCGGGCGGCTGCAGTGCGCCGAAAACGGACCTTACCGATCATCTGGTCGTCTAAGCCGATACTCGCGGTGCGTTCGGCTTGCGCGGGGAGCTACGCACAGGGTGTGCCGTCTTTGCGGACATAACCTTGCGCGGTCACGCGCAAGTCTATGTCGGGATATTCGGCATGGGGTTCGGGACCCCTGGTGCCGACCTCCAGGATCATGGCGGTCGCCTCGCCGCGGTTCTGCAGGTGATGGCCATTGCGCTCGCCGGCCTTGAAACCGGCGCAATCGCCGGTGTCGAGCACGGTTTCGCCAGCATCGGTGACGAGCACGACCGGGCCCCGGATAACATAGACGAACTCGTCTTCGTGGGCGTGCCAATGGCACTGACTGGACCAGGCACCAGGGCCCAACTCCAACAGGTTGACGCCGAATTGGGTCAGGCCGGCGGCCATCCCGAGCCGTCGCCGGGTCTTGTTCCGGCAGGGTTCGTCGAACGGCTTGGGATGGCGCGATCCGGCGCGAGCGCGGGCGACAGCAAGTTCGATCTTCATGTCCCTACCTCCGCACCCCGTTTTTAGTAGATCGAATCTGATACTTGGTCCCCATCCTCAAGACAGGGTCGAACGACGGCGGGAAACGTTGCATCGCGGCTCACCTTAATGCGCACCGGGCCGACCTACTCGGACGGCTGTCCCTCGAAAATTTCGTCGTCCTCACCAAAGGTGACCCAGGGCTGCTTGCTGCGGGTCCATATGTGCCGGGTCGGACGCAGCCATGACGTATCGTCGAGCGTCCCAGCGCGCACACGGACCACACCTCCGCGTGGCAAGCTGTAGACCCAACTCGCGCAATCGGGACAGACAAATCGCGTGTTGAGCCTGCCGCTTTCGGGCACGCGCTGAATCGCGCGTGGTTCACCAGCAGTGAGGCGAAAGGCGCCTTCCGGCAGCGCGACCCCCAATGAGAAGGCGCTGCTCGTGATGCGCTGACAGTCGGTGCAGTGGCACGTGGACGAGCTGTGGGACTTCGGTGATCGCGTAGCGGATCTTCCCGCACTGGCAGCCGCCCGTCTGAGGAAGTTTCACGTCGACCTTGGCACGGACGCGACGCTTCATCGGGATAGCCGTCTCCGGACAAAGTGAGGAAAACTCGCGGGACTCGGCGATTGCCCGAGGAACGGATGCGCGCTCAACCGGCTCGAACCCGAATTTGGCGAAGAAATCGCGAGCAGCTGTTGTCAGCAAGTATAGGTCGCCGACGCCACTCCGCGTCGCCGCGCCGATCAGCCATTCGGTGATGTCTCCTCCATGGCCGCGACCACGGTGTGCAGGCGCGGTCACAACAGACCGAAGCAGCAAGTCATCGCCAGCCCGCTCCAGACCGCCATACCCGATTATCGAGCCGTTCGCGTCCGAGAAGGCGAAGAACCGGCGGTGTTTTTCGGTGACATCGTCCGTTGGTAACCCTTCGGATGCCAGCAAAGTTATCAGGTCGTCAAGAGAGGCGTGACCGAGTTCGCGCACATCGAGCGGCGCTCGTTTGTCGGTCTGTAGCTTCGCCATCGTGACCTCGGTGTTCAGGGACCAAGTAAATCCTGTCGGTCCTTGCGCCAGTTTTGGGCTTCGATGATCGCCGACACGGTGCAACCTCGATGCCGCGACCGGACACCCAAGTGGTCGATGAGTTCCCCACTCCTGCGCCCTATTGCTCAAGCCCATAGAAGTGCATCGCGCCGCCGGCCATGACGCCGTGCTTGGTTTCGGCCGAGGTGCCTGCGAGACGATCGAGTACCATCTGCGGTGCGCCCGGGAAGAACCCGTCCGGGTGCGGGTAGTCGGTCGCCCACAAGATCCTGCTGGGGCCGATATAATCGGCCAGCACCTTGATGCTGCCCTCGACCGGCTCGAACGAAATCCAGCAATTGCGCCGGAACAGTTCGCTGGGGCGGGTTTTGAGGCCGGAATCGTTGAACCCGTGGTCGTCGAAATGACGGTCCATGCGATCGAGCCAGGGTGCGATCCAGCCGCCGCCCGACTCCAGGAAGGCGATGCGGATCTTGGGGTGGCGCTCGCAGACGCCGCCCCAGATCACCGCGACAGCCGCCAGCATCATCTCCATCGTATGCGAGATGATATGGCGGGCGCCGTGGGTCTCGAAGCGATCGACCCCGACCGTCGGCATGCCGCCGGAGCCGGAGCCGCCCTCGTGAAACCCGATCGAGATGTCGAGATCCTCGGCGGCGGCCCAGAACGGCTCGTACATCGGGTGATGCATCATGTGGTTTTCGTGATACGGGTTCGGCCGCAGAAAGCCGCCCTTGAAGCCCAGTTCGCGGCGGGCGAAGCGCATCTCCTCGATCGCCAGCTGTGGCTCCTGCATCGGTAGCATCGCCACCCCGAACAGGCGGTCGGGATAGGGGCTGCAATAATCGGCGAGCCAGCGGTTGTAGGCGCGGCAGGTGGCGGCCGCCAGTTGCGGGTCATGGATCGCGCCGGCGAAGAGGCCGAGGCTCGGATAGAGAAAGGCCGCGTCGATGCGGTCGGCATCCATGTCGGGGATGCGTTTGTGCGGGTCAAAGCCGCCGGGCTTGCCGTCCATGTAGGTCATCGTGTCGGCTGCGACGACGCCCTGCCTTGCGCCCACCGCGCCGATGCGGCTGATGCCGACCTGATGCTCCGCGACGACCAGCTGGTCCTTACCGTTCTCGCCTTTGACGACCTTCGGCGCGCGGTCGCGGAATTTCGGCTCCATGTACTTTTCCCAGAGGTCGAGCGGCTCCAGGATGTGGCCGTCGGCGTCGATGACGTTGTAGGCGCGCCTCATGACCCTGCTCCTCGGCGTGTCATTGCCTGCCGTCCAGCTCGCCGTTTCCTTCAGATCAGCGGGCGCAGCAGGAACTGGCCGGCTCCGGCGTCAAATCCGTTGCGGC
>Ga0182035_10000936_pt1 | contig 14346 bp, 14 predicted proteins | sample flu12Cox44000170_FD_125969 | JGI IMG/M metagenome (GOLD analysis project Ga0182035, IMG submission 125969) | Lab enrichment of tropical soil microbial communities from Luquillo Experimental Forest, Puerto Rico - flux4day.12C.oxic.44.000.170 | ecosystem: Environmental > Terrestrial > Soil >...
CCGTGAAATGTGCCTAATCTGGCGTTTTTGCCGTGCTGAGAATACGATAAGTTGCGTGTTATCAACAAGGGCTACAGGTTCGAATTGTTCGAATCCCGCGCGCCTTGAGTCTTTGCAAGTGCTTACGCGCAAGCCGCTGCATTCCTCCATCGACGGGGCGAAATGCCTCAAAATTGGCGGCATCGAACCATGGGTCACCAGACGCCGTTGCGCAAGGGGATCAGGGCGGCGCAGGGAAGACGCTCGGCCGGAACGGCGGCGCTTCGGGCGAGGCACCGACTTTCGACCGATTGGCGCCGGACGGTCTCGAACTGGCCGAAACACTTGGCACGAGGCTGCGGAAAGACAAGATCATTGTGTAGGGGCCCGGGGGCTCCGTACTCGGCGCATGGATGGTCATGAGGAAGCCAGATCTGTTGTGGGCGTTCCTCGGAACCAGGCAGGTTGGCAATCCGGCTGGTGCACATGACGTCGCTTTCGCCTGCCAAAGCAGGCGCGTTAGGTGACGGTCGCACCGTTCATGAACTCCAAGAGATCGCCGCATTAGAGATTTGTGACAAGCAAGGGTGGCCATTGGGCCATGAATTCGCCCGACTTTCCGAAGGAAAGGAGGGCCTTGCTCACCGCGGGGCACTGAACGCCTTGACCGTTCGCAAGATCATTCATATCGACATGGACGCCTTTTATGCGTCTGTCGAACAGCGCGACGATCCGCAACTGCGCCGCAAGCCTGTCATCGTCGCTTGGCGGGGTAGTCGCTCCGTTGTTTGCGCCGCTTCATATGAAGCACGACAGTTTGGAGTGCGTTCGGCGATGCCGGCTGTTCGAGCGGAACGTCTCTGTCCTAACGCTCTGTTCCTGCCCCCAGATTTCCCGCGCTACCGAGCCGTCTCACGTCAGGTGCGCGAAATCTTGATGCGCCATACCGATCTGATCGAGCCGCTCTCGCTTGACGAAGCGTATCTCGACGTCTCCGAAAACAAGACCGGACTGCCTACCGCCACGCAGGTAGCGCGCACGATTCGCGAACAGATTCGAACGGAGCTCAATTTGACGGCATCGGCTGGCGTGGCTCCGAACAAATTCCTCGCCAAGATTGCTTCGGACTGGCGGAAACCGGATGGGCTCTTCGTCATCCAGCCGGAAGAAGTGGATTCATTTTTGTTGCCGTTGCCCGTGGGCCGTCTGCCTGGAGTAGGCAAGGTTATGGAAGAAAAGCTTAGCGGTCTTGACGTACAAACCGTCAGAGACCTGCGGAAGATGGAGTTAGCAACACTCGAAGGCCGCTTCGGCCGCTACGGAGTGCGTCTCTACGAGTTGGCGCGAGGCATCGACGAGAGCGAAGTGATAGCCGACAGGCCAACGCAATCCATTTCGGCCGAAGACACGTTTGAACGCGATGTGCTATTGACCGAAACGGAGCCGATGATCCGCAGACTCGCAGAACACACATGGGCCGCATCGCGTAAGGAATCCCGAATCGCCCGCACGGTGATGCTCAAACTGAAGACCAGTGATTTCAAGATCCTCACGCGCAGCCACACGCCACCTGCTCCTCCCTCTTCTTGCGAGGAATTGACCGCCATCGCGCTCTCCCTCCGCGACCGTGTTGGCTTGCACCCAGAGCAACGCTTTCGTTTGGTCGGCGTTGGTCTGAGCAACTTTCACGACCCCCAGGATGCAGGTGCCCAGCCAGCTCTTTTCACCTGGCGGTAGGTGGTTGGTTTCCGGTTTGCCCCTCATCCACACGCAGGCAGGATTCTGAACTGCTCATATCTCGGCTCCACCATCGGATCCACTTTCGTTGCCCGCTGCGCAGGCAAAAGCCAGCTAGCACCGCGACACTCGCCAGCGCTGCAACGGAAACTGCGAAGACCCCTCCGGTCGCGGTTTGCAAACAGGAACGTCTTCGCGTAGCGCGAGGGCCGTACCGCCATTGCGATGCCCGCCGCAACTCCAGCCAACAACGACTACCGCCGATTCGCCCGCGATTAACCGCATCATTCCTCCGCGGCGGCCTCCCAAAGCCATACGAATTCCGAGCCCAGTCCAAGCGTGGTGCCGAACTAACCCATGGAGCACGGCGTTTCGGCGCACGCCCAACCATCAAGTTATACTAGAGAGCATGAATCAACCAGGAATAGGACCGCACGAGGCTTCGTGTCAAGCACCGCGCACCGAGGGTTCGATCCTTTCGATCGATTATGGCAGGGAGAGGATGGGTTTGGCCATTGCCAGCGCGAACGCCAAAATGGCGCAGCCGCACGGTACTTTGGAACGGATCAACCGAAATGAAGACATGCGGCGCCTGCGCGAACTCACGCGCGAGCACCGGGTAAAACGAATCGTGGTGGGATTGCCGCTTAACCTGGACGGGACGCGCGGCGAAATGGCGGAAGAAGCCGAGCGTTTTGCGCGGCGTGTTCGGAAGCAGCTGGGCGTGCTGGTGGAAATGGTTGATGAGCGGTTGACGAGCTGGGAAGCGGAGCGTTTGCTCGAGGAAACGCAGGGAAGATTTCTCCGTGGCCTTCAAATGGCTGGCGGCAGGATGCAGAGAAAACCGAGGGAACGAACCACCGTGGATGGCGTAGCCGCCGCCGTGATCCTGAACGAATATCTCGAGCGCCAGGCACAACCGGCGGGACCGCGTTGAGATTCGAATGCGAAAGGTGAACGCGAGGCAGGATTGAAATATTTGCTCTATCTGGTCCTGGTGGTGGTTCTTGCTGCGGGTTGCTACGCGGCGTGGATGTGGTACAGCCTTACGCAGCCCTACCAGGATTTTCCGAACGAAGGACTGTTCGTCGACATTCCTCACGGGGCTTCGCCGCGGTTCGTCGGCTATTTGCTGAGGCAAGACGGCGTGATTCGCAGCCAGCTGGCTTTCGAAATCTATGCGCGGCGTCATCCGAAGCACACGCTGCGGGCTGGCGAGTATTTCTTCGACCATCCCATGACGGGACGCGACGTTTTCTGGAAAATCTCCGGCGGGCAGATTTATGAGGTGGCTTTCACGGTGCGCGAAGGCGAAACCATTTTTGAAATCGCCCGCAATTTGCAAGCCGGCAAGCTCATGCCGGCGGGCGATTTCCTTTTCGCGGCAAGCGACCCGTCCCTGATTCGCGATTTCGCACCGGAGGCCCGGACGCTCGAGGGATTTCTCTTTCCCGCCACTTACGAACTTCCGCGCCATCCGGTGGCGAGCGAGCTAACCGCCCAGATGGTCCACAAGTTCAAAGAAGAGTGGAAGCGCCTCGACGCTTCCGATGCAAACGGCCAAACGACCTCGGACGGACAAGCCGCGGCGAAGACGCCAATCGCCGCAAAAGACCAAGACATTTCGATGATGGAGAGCCCCACCGCGCGGCTGCGCATCGTGACGCTGGCTTCGCTCGTCGAACGAGAAACACCCAAGCCGGAGGAACGCCCCATGGTGGCCAGCGTTTTTACCAACCGGCTTCGCAAAGAAATGCGGCTGCAATGCGACCCCACGGTGATTTATGGCCTGGAGCGGATGGGCCAGTACAAAGGCCCGCTCACCAAAGAGGATTTAACCTTCGATTCACCGTACAATACCTACGAACACGGCGGACTTCCCCCTGGACCGATTGGAAATCCCGGCGAAGCCTCGCTCCGCGCGGCGCTGCATCCGGAGGAAACCAGTTTTCTTTACTTCGTTGCAAATACCCAGGGCGGGCATTTTTTCAGCTCCACGCTGGAGGAGCACAATAGAAATGTGCTGAAGTATCGGCGGCTTCTGGCGGGGCTTCCCGCAGACCCGCCACCTCCGCCGCCAAGTGCAAAGAAGCGGCAGACGACACCGGCGGACCATCAACAAAAGCAGCAGCACCGAGGCAATGCTCGATGACCCAGCTACTCAAGAACAAGAAAGCGCTCATTCTGGAAACCGCGCGCGAGATCAACGCCCAAAAATGGACACCTGCTGAGATTGAGCAGCTGCGGTTGAGGCTTCTCGCGGAACACGGCGAAGCGGGTAAAGCCGGCACGGACTATATCGCCGATGTTTTGAAGGACGCCGGGCACAAAGTTCTACTCTCGATGCAGGAAGAGGCCGAGGAACAATACGAAGAGGAGTTTGAAGACCTGCTGCACTTCAAAACGTTAGGGGACGCCGAAGTCAGCATCATGCGTCTGGACGAACTCATGCGCAAGTTTCTCGCGCAAGGCGAGAAGGCCGCCGTGGAGCGGGTGTTGGAAGTCGCCAGGCTTGGAAAGCGCCGTGCGGAGATGATCGCGCGTAACCACAAAGTTGAACCCCAGAAGCGTTCGGAGAAAATCGAGATCGCCAGCTGGTTCCGTATTTGGCTGGAGACCCCTGATTCTTTCTTCGATTGGCTGGACGTCCGCAAGCAGTCGCCCGAATTTCAGCAGAGATTTCCCCATGTTGAGGACGAAGAATGAACACTCCCGGCGTTCCGGCCACGGGGAACGGCGCGCTCGAGTTGCCTCCTTTCTCCCTGGATGTGCAGGCGCTGGACCTCGGCAACGAGGTGAAGGCCGTCGGGCTGGAATTGGTGGAAACCGAAAACCGCGAGCCGGTGCGTGGGAAAGACGGCGCGGAAATCTGGTCGGAGGTCTTTCCGGGGCTGGCGGGCAAAGATCCTTATGTTGTCGATTTTTTCAGCCACATCGATCGCGTGCGGGAGTTCTGCAAATCGCGGAAAATCGAATGGCGGGAAGCTGCGGAACGCTGCGTTGTAATTCCTTCGCCCAGCGCTCAAGAGTTGCGGCAACTCTTCGAGCGCTTCGAGGGCGAAACCTTTGGCATCCGCGCCGGAAGCGCCACGCAGGCCGCCGACGGCGCGCTCGAAGGTGATCTTTCCTGGCGCGGACTAGATGCTTACCAGCAGGCCTATACACGGTATACGTTTTGCGCGGTTTGCGAGCCGGAGGATGGTTGGGTAACGATCTTGAGCGAGGCACTCTGGCCCAGCGAAATGATCCGGCGTTTGCGTCCAGCGGTCCAAAGATTTGACGTCCATATTGCGCGGCCTAATTGAGGGCCGTCTTCCTGCGCGACCGCCCCGATTGACGGGCATCCGACTGGTTGCTAGATTGCTACGTTTGCGTGGAGGAGAGCGAAACTCCTTGAAACCAGGTGTGCGAACCTGCCTGCTTCTGACGACACTGGCGGCTGTCTGCTGCAGCTGCCACGGCCGTGTCGTCACGGGCCATACGCAAATCCCTCCCTCGGAGCGGCCCGTGGCAAAGGACGCCACGCGCGAGGAGTTGCTCGACGCCTACAATGCCATCGCCCGGAACATGAAAACGATGGACGCCACCGTTGAACTCAAGCCCACCGCCGGTTCGAAATATAGCGGCGTCATCGATGAGTATCACGAAGTGAAAGCTTTTTTGCTGGCGGAGCGCCCGTCGGAAATTCGCGTAATCGGGCAGGCGCCGGTGATCGGGAAAACGGTATTCGACATGGCCAGCGACGGAGACACCTTCCGAGTGTCGATTCCGACGAAAAACAAATTTCTGGTTGGCCCCGTGGCAAACGAGCGAAACAGTTCCAAGCCCATCGAGAATCTCCGGCCACACCATTTGCTGGACGCGCTGCTTTGGCCCCCCATCCGCAAAGAAGAAGCCGTAACCATGACGGAGTTCAACAACGAAAAGGGACGCTACTACGTCTTGACCGTTTTGCGTGGCGGCTACCAGTTGGAAGTCTTGCGCGAAATCTGGTTTGACCGTTCGAATCTCCAAGTCGCACGCATCCAGGCTTTCGGCCCCAAGGGCATACTCCTCTCGGACGCATCCTTTTCCGATTGGGAGCCGGTGGATAGCCCGGTAACGCGACAAACCAACGCACCGGCTCCGCCCGCCATAACCTCCTTTCCGCGATCCATCCACATCGAACGGCCCCACGACGATTACACGCTCGATATGCAGGTGACCAAGATTGCCGTCAACGGAGAGATTCCGCCGGACGGCTTCAAACTCGAGCAGCCCGCGGGTTCGGAACTGGTCCGCGTCGGCGAGAGCGGAGAGAGCAAGCCGGCCGCGGAGAACAAACCGCAATGATGGGAGAGCTCATCGTTCGAAACCTGCTGCATCGTCCGATGCGCACGCTGATCGGGGCGATGGGCGTCGCCGTTGAGGTCGCGCTGGTGATTCTCATCGTCGGGCTGACCAGCGGCTTGCTGGCCGAAACCGCCAAGAGAATCGAAGGCATTGGCGCGGACATCATGCTCCAGCCGCCTGCCGCGTCCATCATCATCAATTTCAGCGGCTCGCCCATGCCCATCAAAATCGGCGACAAAGTTGCCGAACTGAAATATGTGAGAGATGTTGCGCCCGCGTTGCTTCAATTCAACTCGAGCGGAGCCGTGGAAACCATTTGGGGGATTGACAAGGACAGTTTCCGCGCGGTTTCTGCCGGATTTGTCTTCCTTGCAGGTCGCGACATGGAGGGCCCCGACGACTTGCTGGTCGACGACTGGGCGGGCAAAGCCAAAAACTTGAAGGTCGGCGACACCTACAACGTGCTCAACCACGACTGGAACGTTGTCGGAATCGTCGAGCACGGCAAAGGTGCGCGGCTTTTCGTGCCGCTAACCACCTTGCAGAACCTTGTGGGCGCGCGCGATAAAGCTTCCATCTTCCTGGTCAAATGCACGCGGCCCGAGCACACCGACGCCGTGATGGAAGAAATGCGCCATCTTTTGCCGGGTTACACCGTGCGCCCCTTGAAAGATTTTCTCTCCCTGATGACTGCCACCAATATTCCCGGCTTGCAGTCGTTCATTAGCGCCATGATTGCGCTGGCGGTCTCCATCGGCCTGCTCGTGATTTTTCTGACCATGTACACCACGGTGATCGAGCGCACGCGGGACATCGGCGTCTTAAAATCCCTTGGGGCAAACCATTGGTTTGTTATCCGTTCGTTACTTTCCGAATCGGCGGCCCTTTGCGCGCTGGGAGTGGGCGGCGGCGTCGGTTTGAGCTATCTCGTGCGCGCAGGATTCCTGTGGAAATTCCCTACGCTGTCGATCTTGATTACTACAGACTGGATTTTCCGCGCGGGATTGATTGCTCTGGCCGGAGCCATGCTTGGCGCAAGCTACCCGGCATGGCTGGCAAGCCGGAAAGACGCAGTGGACGCCTTGTCTTACGATTAAGGAAGAACAAGAATCTGGAGGGAACGCAGGGCCAGGTGGTTCACCAAGAAGACCTAGAATGCCAAGGAAAGGACCGCGGAACGCGCGGCACGGCTAGGCACAGATGGCAATCGCAGCTACAATAACGAAACCTGCGGAAAGTTCGATTCTCCAGGGAAAAAAGAGCGTGGAGCCGATTCTCAGGACCGAAAACTTATGGAAGCTGTACCGCGCGGGCAAGTTGGAAGTGCCGGCCCTGCGTGGCGTGACTTTTGAAGTCCTGCCCGGAGAATCCGTTGCTGTGATGGGGCCGTCGGGATGCGGCAAGTCTTCGCTCCTGTACGTGATCGGCGGACTGGCCCAAGCCACGCGCGGCAAAGTCCTGGTAGACGGCAACGATCTCACGGCACTTAGCGACGCGGCGCGCACCAAGCTGCGCCGACACAAAATCGGCTTCGTTTTCCAACGTTTCAATCTCCTCCCTACTTTGACCGCCAAAGGCAACATCGCCATTGCCCAGTTCATTCACGGCGATGGCTTCGATCCGCACCGCTTCGAGGTGGTCACCCAGATGCTGGGCCTGGCAGGCCGCCTCCACCACAAGCCGTCCGAGCTCTCCGGCGGCGAGCAGCAGCGCGTGGCCATTGCCAGAGCGATCATCAACGAGCCGAAAATCCTTCTCGCTGACGAGCCTACGGGGAACCTGGATTCCAAAAACTCGGAAATCGTGCTACAGATGCTCCGGCAGCTCAACAAAGAGCTCGGCCAGACCGTGGTGATGATCACGCACAACCCGGAAGCGACCACTTACTTCGATCGCGTAGTGCACATGCGCGACGGCATCATCGTCGACGGCGTGCCCGCGGACTGACATGGCTAGCCTGGGACGAGTCCTCTCAAAAACGCTGTTCTGGTCGTACGAGCGCGGTACGTGGCCATACGACGTCGCCGTAATCCTCATTTTGGTGTTCGTCCTGCTCACGCCGAGGGACTGGTTCCGCGATCAGCCGCAAGGCGGCGGGCCGGCGGCACCCGGGCAGGTGCAGCTCCTTTTCAAAGAAGGAAACCGGCAAACCTATCGTGTGGATGCGCACATACTGGCGCCGCCAACAAAACTAGCGCTGCAGAACGATCTCCACACCGCGCTGCAAGAGGCCCTCCCGGAATTGCGCAACAACTTCTCGATTTCCAAAATCGAGGCGCTCCGCGACGAGCAGGGCACGGTGACGGCTTACCAGGTGGAAATCCGGCATTAGCACTCTCGGTCACGCACGATCTGTCATCCCGAACGCGGCCGCCCGGTCTGCGAAGGGCGTTCAAGGGATGGTCGACTGTGAGCTCCGATCTGATGGCAATCGCCGAGGCGCTACGAAACGGCACCGCTGGTTCGCGCATCTTCTTATGTATGTTAGGATTGCGGGACCCTCTATGAGGCACACGGCATCGCTTTGTTCGAGGACGCGTCTCGAGCGTGGGCTGTTTTTTCTTGCTCTGGCGGGACTTGGCTGCCTTTCTCGCGAAACCGCCATGCTCTTCGCGGAATCGCGCGGCGAGCCGCCTAGGGCGGAAACCAAGTGGACGATTGAAGGTGTGCTCGGCATGATGGATAAGGCCGCACAGGACTTCCACACGCTTACTGCTGATCTCGAACATGTGAAATACACCGCGGTAGTGAAAGATACATCCTCGGAAACGGGTCACATCTTCGTGCGGCGCGACGAGAAGATGCGCATCGATATTGCCAAGCCCGATCCACGCACGATTTTGCGCACCGGCGACAACCTGTTCGTGTTCAACCCGAAAATCAACCGCGTCGAGGAATACAACCTCGGTAAAAACCGTCAGATGGTCGACCAATACGTCCTGCTGGGCTTTGGCACCAAGGGCGAAAACATCAAGAAGGGTTACCTGGTTTCCGTCGTGGGCGAGGAAGACCTCGACAATAAAAAGACCATGGTTCTGGAGCTGACGCCCAAGTCGGAGGAGGTTCGCAATCAGATCAGCAAGATTCAAATGTGGGTCGATGAAGCTTCCTGGCTGCCCGTGCAGCAAAAGTTCTTTGAAGCCGGTTCGGGCGATTACTTCCTGTTTCACTACACCAACGAGATGAAGAACCTCAAGGTGAGCGACAGCCAATTCAAGCAGGACTGGCCCAAAGGCGTCACCCGCGTCAAACCCAGCGGCTAAGCTTGCCTCGCATCTCGTCGATTCAGCCTTCCCGCGGTTTGTCGTTTCCGCCGAGTTTTCCGGAGAGCGTGCGACAGTTCCGCGATCCTACCGTAGAAGAGGCGTCGGAGAACGATAATGAGCGGCCGACGACGAACCCTATTTTCTTTCATGGCGCGCCGCAGGTTCCTGCGGTCGCTTGCGAAAACTGGCGGGCGCGTCCCTTTTCTTCCCCATTTCGGACCGACTGGCTCGGGGAGCGTTCCGAGGCGAGGAGCTGTTCCTTGCGGGAGAGGCCCCAGCGGTAGCCGGCGAGCGCGCCGTCTTCGCGAATGACGCGATGACAGGGCACGACGATCGAGACGGGGTTCCTGGCGCAGGCACGAGCCACCGCGCGAACGGCTTTGGGCCGGCCGAGCGAGCGCGCGACTTGCGAGTAGGTGCGCGTCGACCCGCGGGGGATGCGCTGCAACTCCGTCCAAACGCGGCGTTGAAACGCGGTGGCTTGCAGATCAAGCGGGAGCTCGATGTGCGGCGGACGGCCTGCGATGCGCTGCAGCACTTCCTTCACCCAGCGCTCGAAGCCGTTCGAGGCGGCGGCGATTTCCGCGCGCGGGTATTCCTCGCGCAGCTCCGCGACGAGCCTGGTTTCTTCGTCGCCGAGATAGATGGCGGAAACACCGCGCCCGGTCGCGGCAACAAGAACTTTTCCAAGCGGGGATTCGGCAATGGTGTAAGCGAGCTTCATGCCCATGCCCCCCTTGCGATACGTCGCAGGCGTCATGCCGAGCTGCGCATTGCTGCGTTCATAAACGCGGCTCGATGAGCCGTAGCCGGTTTCGTAGAGCGCGTCGGTGATGCTCTTCCCTGCGCGCATCAGCGCTTTAAAGCGATGAAGGCGAAGCGCTTCGACGAGTTCGCGGGGCTTCAGACCGGTGACTTGGAGAAAGGCGCGGCGCAGAGTGGATTGTGTCGCGCCGAGCGTCTTGGCGAGTAGGCGGAGCGTCAGGCCTTCTTCGGTGGACTGCGCGAGAAGGTCTGCGGCGCGCCGAACCAGGGCAACAGGGCCGGAGATTTCGTTGGGGCGGCAGCGCAAGCAAGGACGATAGCCGTTGCGTTCCGCTTCCTCGCGCGTGCGGTAGAAGGTGACGTTGCGTCGCAACGGCCGGCGCGCCGGGCACGACGGGCGGCAATAAATATGCGTCGAGCGCACGGCAAGGACGAAAGTCCCATCGGCGCGGGGGTCGCGAGCGCGCGTGGCGCGCCAGTACCGCGCGGCCACGTGCGGCGTGATGGGTTGCGGGTGGTTGGTCAAGGTTGGTGTCATGTTCGTTGTCCTGTGCATGAACACAAGATAGAGCATGTGAAAGCACCATTCTATCCGGAAAGGCGCAGCAAAGCCGATTTGGGATGGCCCTTCAGGATAAACCGGCGCACGAAGGATTCCATGCCCACAACGGGCTCGGTTACGCACTCGCTTCGCCTGCCGCCGGCAGGCGGGTTCGCCATGGCACTTGCGCGACAACGCGAAAAGCTGCACCGCTTGGAAAGCAATTCAGACTTCGCCGGGCGCTGGCACCGGTTCCAGATCCGTTTTGCGCGCAGGAGCACGATGCGGAGCAGTGATAACCAGGACGACTGCGGTGAGAATGACAACAGCGGCGATGACGGTGCGCAGCGAGAGGATCTCCTCGGCAAAGAGCCAACCGAGAATGAGCGCCACCACGGGGTTTACGAGTGCGTAAGTGGCCACGCGCGCGGCGGTGCTCTTTTGCAGTATGTACAGATAAGCACTGAGGCCGATGCACGAGCCGAATACGATCAGATAAGCCAGCGCCACCCAGGAGGGCCAGGAAACAGCGGCAAAGTGAAAGTGATGAAACTCCCCGCTGAGGAGGCCGGCCAGGAGAAGCGCGACGCCTCCCGAAAAACTCTGCATAGCCACTCCCAACAGGGCCGAACGGGGCATGCCGCCGTGCTTCGAGTAGATGGATCCGCAAGCCCAAGCGAAACATGCGATCACCAAAACGGCGACACCGCGCAGGTCCACGCGTTCGGACCCTCCCCAACGCGATGGACCGACCAGCAGCGCCACCCCGGCAAAGCCCAAAACAAGTCCGAGCAGAACTTTAGGAGCGGGACGAACGCCACCCGGTCGCAGCCAGTCCACAATAACCAGCCAGAGCGAAACCATGGTCACCAGCAACGCGGTAATGCCCGAGGGAACGATTTGCTCGGCCCAACTGACGCCGCCATTTCCGACAAACAGCAAGAGGCAACCGGTCACGACCGCGGATCTCCAATTTGCGGCGGTGGGCCGCGCTCGGGTCCTCCAGCGAAGGATGGGATAGAGAAGCACGCCGACGGTAAAGTGGCGAAGCCCAGCCAGAATCAGCGGAGGCACGGTCTCGACGCCAACGCGGATGGCCAGGTAGGTCGAGCCCCAAAGGAGGTAGACCGCAGCAAAGGCCCCCAGAACCAGCGGGGTCGTGGCACACCGCTCGAGAGGCTTGCGAGCCTTCGCAGAGGTTTCTTTTGGCGTTATCGTGGTGGCCATGGTGTGGTTCTGCGCCGAGTTCCCGTAATAGCCGGGATGCGAGGACCAGTCCATCCGAAAAGGATCAACCAAACTGCAGTTCGAACGAAGATCCAAACAAGTACGAATAACCGGCGAAAGCCGCAGTGTCGAGCACCATATTGGTTGAGTCTTCGACGAAAGAACCACAGAATGTAGTGTACGGTTATACGTACCATTACTTTGTATTGAAGGATAAGACACTTACGGCGTTTTGCGCAGATTGACTTACACTTTTTGAACTGCCATCTTATCGTCCCACTCCGCACGGGCGTGGGCCATTTCCAGAAAGTTTAGAACAGCAGTTAGCTTGTTGGGCCAAAGCCAGCATTCGTTGAAGTTTCGTCTCTGAGGACCGCCATGAGCGCGACGAGACGTGCCATTCCGGGCGAAGCCCGGCCGGACCAGTCCGCCACGGGGCTGCGAGAAGCGGCCGCAGCGGCGCTTGTTGCGGCAGCGAATCCGCAAATCCCGAGGACGGCTCCGCGCATGGCCGCGGCGCAACCGGTTGTTACGGAATTGCCGCGCACGCCCGCCTTGCGCCTGGTTCCCCTGCTGCGTTCGTCTCTGCCACGCCAATTCGTGCGCGTGCCGACCCACGCCGTGGGCGTGCATCCTGAACAGCGCCAATATCCGCGCGCCAAACTGAAACTGCCCCTGCGGCTTCGCGCCGTGGGCGGTGAGCCCGAGCCATATCCCATCACCGTGGTGATGCGCGACATCAGTTCGACAGGGGTGTATTTCTTATGTCCCAAACAACTGGCGGTGCGGACACCGGTGGAACTGGAAGTCGTCCTTGTGAGCAAGCCCATGGGCCGCGGGAGCGTGGTGATGACCACCATGGCGCATGTGTGCCGCAGCGAAGCTGCGGCTACGCCGGGGTGGTATGGCTTAGCAGCGCTTTTTGACGATGTGCAGTTCGATCACGACGATGATTTGCCTTCGCGCTTTCGGAAGCCGTAGATTCCTCTGCGTTCTACGGATTGTCCTCCACTTCGTCAATCTCCCGTCGAAATACCTGTAAGGCAAAATGCGAAATACGACCGCGCAGAAATTTTCTGCTACTCTGAGGCGATGGCGGCGAAGCAGAAGCCGTGTTTGCAGGGCGTGCTGTTTGATTGGGACGGTACGCTGATCGATTCCTACCATGCGGATACTTCGGCGTACCTGGCGATGTTCAAAGAAATGGCCATCGCATGGGGGATGGAGGAATTGGAGAAGCACTACTCGCCCAACTGGTATCAGGTGTATCGCGCGGCGAAGCTGCCGCGCAGGCTGTGGAGGGAAGCCGACCGAGCATGGCGCGCGCACTACGCGAAGCATCAACCAAAATTGATTTCGGGAGCGCGCCGTGTGCTGGAAGCGATTCGAACGAAACACCGTCTCGGCCTGGTCACCAGCGGGGATCGCGATCGCGTGCTGCGTCAACTGCGCCGATTTCGCCTGATGCGGCTGTTTTCGGCGCGCGTTTGCAGCGGGGATACCTTGAAGAAAAAGCCGCATCCGGCGCCGCTGCGTCTCGCGCTGCGGCAAATGGGGTTGCAAGCGGCTTGCTGCGTTTATGTTGGCGACGCGCCGCAGGACGTGGAGATGGCGCAACGTGCCGGCGTGCGGGCGATCGGCGTGCTGGGCCCCTTTCCGACCGAAAAACGCTTGCGCGCCGCGCGCCCAGAGTTTCTTATCGGCTCCCTCAAAGAACTGCCGGATGTACTGAACTCCCTGTGCAACGGGCGGGAATGACCTTTCAGGGATTCGCGGGCGCCGGAGGAGCAGCGGCCGGGGCAGCAACTTGCGGAGCGGCGGGAAGCGGCTTGAAATCCGTCCATTTTATGACGATGCGGACGGGGATTTGCTGGCCTTTCAAGTCCACGGTGTCGTCCGAGCGGGAGTAGTCGGGAAACCAATATTTCCCCTGCACATTTTCACGGTAGGTTTCAAACAAGCTGAAAGGAAACTGCGGGATGACCTGCATGGGGCCGAGATCGGTCATCCACTGTCCGTAGGTTTTGACCACCTCGAGGTACTGGGAGTCGACCCAAACGACACCGTCGAAATAAGCTTTTTGGCGTTCAAGAATTTTGGGCTTCACTTGAAAAATGTAGCAGTTGACTTCATCCACCTGCTCTTTGCCCAGATACTTTAGGTTGTAGCTCGCGAGCTGGGCGGTGGTCAGAGGAAACGCGGGAATGCGTTGTAGCCCCTCGAGATCCTCCGAGCGCAGATAAAAGTGGTGGAGAGTGGATTCCGGCCGCTGCACGACTTGCTCGTAGAATTTTCCGTCGGCAGAGCGCGCGGGCTGGGTCACGAGCACGTATTCGCCGGAAGGCCTGCCGTCCGGGCCGAACTCTTCGATGCGGATGGTTCTCTTGTAAGTGAAATGCGTGCGCGTAGCGAGGTACTCGTCTTCCTTCTGCGCAAAGCGCTTGATGATTTCGGGTTCGGGAAGCGAAGGCGGTGCCGGAGGCTCCGGCTCGTTGCCGA
>Ga0182035_10000945_pt1 | contig 14323 bp, 10 predicted proteins | sample flu12Cox44000170_FD_125969 | JGI IMG/M metagenome (GOLD analysis project Ga0182035, IMG submission 125969) | Lab enrichment of tropical soil microbial communities from Luquillo Experimental Forest, Puerto Rico - flux4day.12C.oxic.44.000.170 | ecosystem: Environmental > Terrestrial > Soil >...
CCTTGGATAACGAACCGTTGCAGCGACGCGAACGCCCCGATTTCGTCCGCCGCGCCTTCCAGGATTTCCTCGACCGTAACCACGGAGACCACGAGCGCGCGACCTCTGAGAGTGGGCAGGAACCGCCGCGCGGGGCCATCCTCGCCGCGCGCCGTTTCCCGCTCCAGATCAACCAGAAAAGAGGCGTCCAATAAGGCCACGCGCCTCATCGTCTTCTCTGAGCCAAGCCCAGGCCTTTGCCTTCGGAAGCCTTGACCCATTCGATCAGATCATCTCCAGTCCCGATCGGGCCCGCCCAATCGATCAGGCTCCTGATCACTTCAGACTTCGTGGCTTTTCTCCGCCGCGCCCACTTGGCAAGACGCTCGGCGCGTTTTCTGTCGAGTTTCACCGTAATCGTCGGCATGGTAATACGCTGATATTACCACTTCTAGGGTCTCGCGGTCCGTTTCTGTGCTTTCTGTTCGAATGCAGACAGAACCTTCAGGAACGCGCGCATCTCGTCGCTCGATCCGCTCGCCGCCACCGCGCGCTCGAGCTCCAGCAGATGTCGATAGACCTGATGGGCAACCTTCCGGCCCCGTGGGGTTAACGAAATCACAAACGTTCGCCGGTCCCTCAGACCCACCTCGCGAGTGACGAGTCCGCGCGCCGCCAGTCTGTCGAGAATGCTGGTCAGCGTCGAGCGCTTATGGGCGAGACCCTCGTGGAGGTCGCCGACCCGTGCCGGCCCGGACGCTGCGAGATGCGCCAGAATGTGCGACTCGCCTTGCGACAGGTCGTGCTGGCGCAAGGCGGCCAGGTACAGCCCGATTCTGTGCGTAGCGCGATGGATGGCCGGTACCAAGCGCAACGGCTGGGGTCTGACGTTCGGGATTCGGCGCTTTGTCATCGCAGGGTCGACGCGGAATCAAGTCAGCGATCGCAGGTCGGGCTCCACCCAAGTGGCCCTCGCCTGGGCGCTGAACAACCGTTCCCGGGAGTAATACGCAAGCGGCAGGGCTTTGTCCAGCAATCCCGAATCGGCGCGCAGCGCGTCGTCCAGATCGGCCCCGGCAGGCAGCCGATCGCGGGCAAGCGCCAGAGTCTTCACCCAGAATACGGTCATCGTCTCGTGATACTTATGAGAAGCGCCGGCCCCACTCGCGAACTTGCGGATGGCGGCCCCGACGCGCGCGCACGCCTCGTCGGTCGAGCCGGACTCCGCGAGATAGAACCATGCAAGGCGAAGGTGATCCCGATGGTGAAAGTCGCGATTCGGGATCTCGCCGCGCTCGAACGCGCGCACAAACCGGCAATCGGCGGCGAGGCTCATCATCGGCGGTGGATGCACCGTTAACGAATATTACGTTATCGTACTATCGCTCTGATGGCAACCTTGAGGGTAATAACGATCGAACATCGCGAAAGGCGCCTATGAGTGTCGGCCAGAACGAAAAGGCCAATCGTTTCCGCGCACTTCACGATGGCCCCGGCGTCTTCGTCATTCCGAATCCGTGGGACATCGGCTCCTCCCGGATTCTCGCCGGTCTTGGGTTCCAGGCGTTGGCCACATCGAGCGCTGCCGCCGCCGCGGCTCTTGGCCGAAGGGATCGCACCTTGACGCGTGATGAGGCGCTGGCGCATGCGCGGCTGATCGTCGATGCGACGGACGTGCCTGTCTCTGCGGATCTAGAAAACGGGTTTGGTGACGCGCCAGAGGTTGTTGCAGAAACGATTCGGCTTGCGGCCGAGGTGGGACTTGTCGGATGCACGATCGAGGACTCGACGGGTAACCAGGACCGTCCTCTTTATGATGATCGCTTGGCTGTCGAACGGATTGCTGCAGCGGCGCAGGCGGCGCGTGCGGTTCGGTTTCCCTTCATGCTGACTGCGCGAGCGCACAACTTCCTTTATGCCGCGCCGAGCCTGGACGACACGATCCGCCGTCTTCAGGCATTTGAAAGAGCGGGAGCCGATGTGCTGTTCGCCCCGGGCCTGCCCGACCTTGCCGCGGTGCACGCCGTCTGCGCGGCAGTGTCCAAGCCGGTCAACTTCATGGTCGGTATCAAAGGAAAGTCATTTTCCGTGGGTGAACTTGCCGCGGCCGGAGTCAGGCGCATCAGCCTTGCCACGTCCCTCTATCGCGCGGCCATGACTGGCTTGCTCGACGCCGCCAACGCAGTGCACGACAGGGGGCAGTTCGGTTTCCTCGATCGGTCGGTGGCAACGGCGGATCTCTACAGACTGATGGGGATCTGAGCGTCGCCCGTGGTGATCGCTCCGCAGCGGCGGCGCGACCAGCCCGGCCGTTTAACTTCTTGACAGGCGCTCGGCACCAGCGGATTATCCCCGCTGCGCTCGGTCTCCGCGCTGTCCCCGACGGCTCGTCGACCCTGCAACCTGGACCCTCAAAGGCTCTATCTCACCCTGGGAGGCGGCCATGTTCAGACCCGGTTGCATCCTCAATACGTTAATCAACGTGTGCCTCAAGGCTCGCTCGTGTCTCCTCGTCCTGTTACTCATCGGTCTGTCAGGCGCCGGCTCCGTCCGGGCGTTCAACTACGTGACCGACGCGAGCGGCACCTGGTGGGGCATTCAGGACGCCGCCTCTCCGGGCGTCGACACCGGCAGCATCCGCGCGACGCAGACCGGACCGGGAGACTGCCTGTTTACGTCGTGCGTGACACCGCCGTACAGCACCTCGATCAACGGCTTCGGCGGCATCAAGGTCCTCGTCCGCACCACGCCGGCGCCGCGAATGAACGGCGAGATCATGCGCGGCTATGGCTTGACGTTCGACGGCGTCAATCGCTTCACCACGACGCAGTCGATCGGCCTCGGCGGCGTCACCATCTCTCGTTCCGTTTTCATCAACAACGGCGCGAACTGGGGGCGGTGGCTCGACAGCTTCACCAACACCACGAAGGCGCCGATCACGATCGAGGTCGCCTTCGGCGGCCAGTCCGGGATCGGCAACGCCGGCGCCAACTCGAGCTCGATCGTCAACACCTCCAGCGGCGACGCCGTCGTCACTCCCGAGGACGCATGGGTCGAGGTCGCCACGCCGCTCGCGGGCGCGACGCTGGTCGGCGCGCCCCAAGTGACCGTGATCGGCACGCCGACCTCACCGGCCGCGCCCTTCAGCGGCGCGATGACCTTCGCGGGCAATTGGCTCTTCGACACGTTCAAGAACCCGCTGTCGTACGTCGGCCACGAAGGGAATTTCCAGGCCTATGTAAATACGATCACGCTGCAGCCGCGCAAGACACGATCGGTCCTGCACTTTGTCGTGCTGGGGCAGATGGTCGACGCCACGTCGTCGCCCACTGTGCGCGCGGCGGTTGAAGCCACGGCGACCAGCCTCGCCGCCGCGCCGGAGATCGGCGACCTGACCGTTGCCGAAGTCTGCTCGATCGACAACTTCTCCCCCGCGGCGCTGACGGCCCAGGGCTTCAATTTCGCCGACTGCACGCCGACCAACGGGAACGACAAGGCACTCGAAGTGGCGCAGCCGCCCGTGCCGCCGGAACGGAAAGCCAAGACGAACGTGAAGTACGACGTAGTCGGGAAGACAATCGCTCGACTGCGCGCCGACTTGGAGGCGGGGGTCACGACCTCGAAGGAGATTACCGAAGCGTACCTCGATCGGATCGACTTTTACGACAAGGGTCAGTTCGGTTTCCATGCGTACGAGGTCATTGCCCCGAACGCGATCGAGCAAGCCAAGGACGCTGACGCCGCCCGCAAGAAAGGCGCGACGGGTCCGCTCCTGGGGATCCCGATTGCGGTGAAGAATCTTTACGACACCTTCGACATGGTGACGACCAACGGGAGCATGACGTTCCAGGGATTCCACCCCGCACGCGACGCCTTCCAGGTCGCGAGGCTCCGCGAGGCGGGGGCCGTCCTCATCGGCAAGACCGCTCTCGAGGAGTACGCCACGTACGGCAACTACTCCAACGACGCGTTCGGGCAGGTGTGGAACGTGTTCAACCCCTCGAAGTCGCCGATCGCATCGAGCGGCGGCTCGGGCAGCGCCCTGGCGGCGAACCTGGCAGCCGGCGCAATGGGATCACAGACAGGCGACTCGCTGTACGGTCCGTCGAGCGCTGCGAGCCTCGTGACGCTGCGCGGCACTGACGGTCTCGAGAGCGGCAGCGGCGTCATGCCCCTGGTGTACCTCACAGACTTCGGCGGCGTCATGGCGCGCTCGGTCCCCGACCTGGCTGACATCCTCAATGTGGTCGTGGCGGTCGATCCCGCCGATCCGGAAACGTCGGCGCCCGGCCGGCGTACGCCGGCGGACTGGCGGTCGGTTCTGGACGCGAACGCGCTCCGAGGCAAGCGGATCGGCTTCATCCCGTCGAGGTGGGTGGATCCCTTGGGCACGACGAATACGACCGACGCCGAGAAGGCAGCGCTGCAATTCTTCGTGGACGCCGGCGCGACCATCGTCGAGATGGGCGCAACCGTGGGCGGCACCGACACGCCGCCGGCACCCGATCCGCCCCCGGGCGACATCCGGGCTGAGGGCTGGGGACACTACATCAGCGGCCATCCCGAACTCGTGACCGAGGGCTTGTCGATCTTTACGGTAGTCGACGTCGACTGCTCGCAGAGGAAAGTCATTTACGTGCGGGCTGCCCCGAGCACCTGCTCGGCGACACCTCCGCCACGGTTGACGGGGACCGAAGTCCAGGCCTTTCGCGACTATCGGAGAGGGCGCCAGGCTACCGCAAAGAAATGGATGGACACTGCGGGCGCCGACCAGAAAGGCGTCGACGCCGTCGTCTACCCCGGTCTGCTGAGCGACATCAGCCTCAACGACGGCGGTGGCAGCCGATCGAGCTTCGGTCGCCGCGACACGCCGAGTGCGGCCAACGGGATTCCGACCGTGGTCTTCCCGGTGGGCTACAACAACCACGGACAGCCGATCAACATCCAGCTGCTCGGGCGCGCGTGGGACGATGACAAGCTCGTGGGAATGGCGTTCGCGTTCGAGGAACTCGCGAACGCCGCCGGCCGAGGTCACGTTGAAGCGACCACGGCTCCGGCGTTACCGCGCGATAACCGCAAGGACTAAGGGTCGTCAGCGAACACGCTCGAGGGTGAGGCGGCGGGAAGCGCCGCTTTCATCTGCTCGCCGATCGGCTTGTCAGGCGATTGAAACAAAGGCGTGTCGCTCGACATGATTTGCAGGTAGCACGAGCCGCCCTCGGCCACCCACGTCCGCGCGTCATCGAACGTGGTGGAGATTGCCATCGCCAGTTGCTACGATGCGCGTCGGAACGGGCAGAGCCGGCGCCGGCCCGTCGTAGAGGACACAATGCGAACGTTCACCACGTGCTTCATCGCAGCAACGAGCCTGGCTTCGACCTGGCTTGCCGCGGGGTCGGCGCGCCAAGCCGTGCGTTCCCAGCCTCCGCAGGCGGCGCGGGCCCTCGCGCTCGTGGGCGGGATGCTGCTGACCGGCTACGAGGTTCCACCCATTCATCACGCGGCCATCCTCGTCGAGGGCAGCAGGATCGCCGCCGGTGGCCCGGCGTCGGAAGTGAAGATCCCGGCCGACGCGAACGTGGTCGATACGAGCGGGCGCGTGATGATGCCAGGTCTGATCGAGACGCACGGTCATCTCGTCGTCCTCGGGCACGGCAGCTACGAGACGTGGTTTCCGTGGATCGCCGGTCACGGCGGCAACGCGATGCTGACGCGAGTCATGGAAATCTCAGCCAGACAGCTGCTGATGGCAGGCGTCACCACGACGATCGATCTCGGCGCGCCGCTCGGGCCGATCTTGAGCATCCGCGATCGCATCGACAAAGGCGAGATCATCGGGTCGCGGCTGTTCGTGAGCGGTCCCTGGATTGCGCGGCTGACCGGCGCGGCGGCAACCGGCGCCATGCAGGTCGGCTTCGGCGGGTTGAACATTTCATCGTCGTCGGAAGCCGCCGAGGCGGTCGAGAGGCTCGCGGCCGGCGGGGTCGATCACATCAAAGCTCACGCGGGTTTGACGTTCGATGACTACAAAGCGATCGTTGGAGCCGCTCACACGCATCAACTGCGAGTGTATGCGCACGTGTACGCAGAGACCGACGTTCGTCACGCGCTCGAAGCCGGCGTCGATGTACTGCAGCACGTGGGATCGGCGGGTACTGCGCCGCCGTACAGCAAAGAGCTCATCGCGGACATCGTCAATGCAGGGCGCCCGGTCGTCGTGACGGCGGCCCACCGCGCCTGGGTGTATCCGGACACGGCGGAGTTTCCCGAGCGGTTGCAGGATCCCGATCTCCGGAAAGCGTTCGGGCCCGAGATTTACGCCGAGGTCCAGGACTCGCTCAAGAACTGGTGGACGTTGAGCTACTTCCAGCGGACCGATCGCGAGATGCTGTACCGCGAGCGGGGCGTCAAACAGTTCATCGAAGCGGGCGCGGTCATGGGGATGGGCACCGATTCGGGAACGCCCATGAACTTCCACAGTGAAGCGCTCTGGCGGGAGATCAAGGTGCATGTGGACATGGGGATGACGCCTCTGCGCGCGATCGCGGCCGCCACGCGCGTGAACGCCCAGATCATCGGCAAAGGGCGCGATCTCGGATCCATCGAACCCGGCAAGCTCGCCGATATCATCGTCGTCAACGGCAATCCGCTCTTCGACATCACGGCGTTGTCCCGCGTCGAAGTTGTTGTCAAAGCGGGCGTCGTGTTCAAGGGCGGGCCGGCTGATGCAAGACCGCGCGATCGGACACAAGGCCTTTCCCTTCCTCAATCGTGACGAACTGCCGCGCGGCCAGGTTGGGGACTCTGTCCTTCACGCCGCTTGGCCAGTCCACCTCGATTGACGACACGATCGGATCTGCCCCCAGCCCGAAGGTCACGGCAAGCTGGCTCTGCGAGGCATAGCTCGACCCGCTTCGCACCATGCTCCACTGCTTCCCGGACGCGCTCTCAACACGTACGACCGCGCCGATGCCGTCGCGATTGGATGTCACACCGCGGGTGAGGACCGAGATCCAGCCGTTGCGGTTCCCGCCGTCGTTTCGAAACAGATACGCTGCGCCGTGGTTCGTGGTCACGACCAGATCCAGGTCGCCGTCGCGATCGTAGTCGCCGTAGGCCGCGCCGCGCGCGACGATGGGCCTCGTGAGGTCGGGGCCGACCGACCGACCCGCATTTTCGAAACGGCCGCCTCCGCCATTTCTGAAGAGTAGCGGCGGCTCCCGGTACTCGACGCGGGGCTGGACGCGGTTGATCTCCGGCTCGATGTGCCCGTTGGCGGCGAAGATATCGGGCAGACCGTCGAGGTCGTAGTCGAAGAAGAAGACGCCGAACGTCAGCGACAGCAAGCTCGCCCGGCCGATCGTCGATCGTGGCGCTTCGTCGACGAACAGTCCGTTTCCCTCGTTGTGATACAGGCCGAGCATCTGGTTCGAGAAGTTGCCGACGAGCAGGTGGGGCCGGCCTGATCGGTCGTAGTCGGCCGAGTCCGCGCCCATGGCGCCCCGCGCGACGCCCTCTTCGCTGTAGGCGACGCCGGCCTTCGTTCCCTCTTCTGTGAACGTGCCGTTCCGATTATTGCGATACAGCTTGTTCGGCTGCGTATCGTTGGCGACGAAGAGATCCGGCCACCCGTCGCCGTTGTAGTCGAGGACCGTCACGCCGAGCGACTTGCTCGTCCGATCGCCGATCCCGGCGCGGCGGCTGGCGTCCTCGAACCGGCCGCCTCCCAGATTGCGGAACAGTCTGGAAGAAACCCCTGGATATGATTCCGGCGTGCAGTACGACTTGGTCACGCCGTCAAGCGAGCACCACAGGTCGCCCTTGGCCGTCCACTGCACGTAGTTGGCAACGAAGAGATCGAGCTTGCCATCCCTGTCGTAATCGAGCCACGCGGCGCTGGTGCCGAAACTCGCGTTGTGGATTCCGGATGCCGTCGTCACGTCCCGAAAGCGCCCGCCGCCCTCGTTGTGAAACAGCCGGTCTCCGTCGAGCGCTGTCACGTAGACATCGTCCCTGCCGTCGTTGTCGTAGTCGCCGACGGCCACGCCAATCCCGTACATCTCCACGTCGAGCCCGCTGCCGCGCGTGATGTCTTCGAAGCCGCCGTGGCGGTTGTTCCGGTAGAGCGCGGCGGTGGAGCGCCGGCCGCGCGGTTCCCAGTCCCTCCCGTTGACGAACAGGATGTCGAGCCACCCGTCCCCGTCGACGTCGATGAACGCGACGCCTGACCCGAGCGTTTCGGGGAGGTACCGTTTGCCGGACCGCCCACTGTTGTGGGTGAAGTGGATGCCGGCCAGCGCGGTCACGTCGGTGAACGTGACGCGGTCGCCAGCTGCGACGCGCGCGCGCGCTGCCATAGGCTCCAGACCCGCCGTCGGGTCCGCCAAGGCGTGCGCCCTCAGCGCGCCCAGACCCGCGGCCGCCACCGCCACCAGAGCGGCCGGCCCGATGCGCAATCCAGTCACGGCGCGCTTCCGAGTCTCACCGTCTCGTGCTCGTGGATCGCCTGGCGCTCGTTGTTCTCCTCGGGATTGACGAGACGGCGACCGCCGGTGATCGCCTGCGACGCCTCGTCGGCCTTGAATCGACGAAAGAGCGCCTCCTCGCGCGCGGCCTGCTCGTTCCGGCCGATCGCTCGATAGCAGAGCATCGCGGTGTAATGCATCTGCAGATCCTCGGGATCCACGTCGCGCACCCGATCGAGCGTCTGGAGCGCCTCGTTGAACCGGCGCGCGAGGAAGAGAATTCTCGCCATCTCGTCGAGAACGACCCGATCGCGCGGGTAGGCCGAGGCCGTCCGGGCGAGCGACCGCAGAGCGCCGCTGTAATCGCCGTCAGCTTTCTCAATGAGCGCTTTGAAGTAGTAAACACGCCCGAGCGACGCGTCGAGTCTGAGAGCTTGCGCGATGAAGGGCTTGGCGGCGTCGGTCTCCCCCTCCTGAATCAACGCCCGCGCAACGTTCAGCCATCCGTCGGCATATCCGGGGTCTGCCCGGGTGACTTGCGTAAACGCGTACTCGGCGCCCTTGAGATCGCCCTGCAGCAGGAGACCGATCCCCCAGTCGTTCCATCGCTCCCGATCCGGTCGACCCGCGACGGGCGTCCACGCGGGCGCCGTCTTGGCATCGGCGAGCGGCAGAGCCGCGCTCGCCTGCGCGAGCGTGACGATCGGCAGATCGGGAATGCGACCCTTGATCGCGCTCGAGACGTTCGCGGGGATGTTCACGGCATCGAACGACCATTGCCGATTGTCGAACCCGCTGCCGGCAAGCGACGGCGGCTGCCCGCTTACCGGCTGGCCCGCAAACGCAAACTGGGTGTAGTAATGCGAGAACTTGCGATAATTCAACTTGGCCGACAGCGCAATCGGACCTTGGGCGTCACGAGGAATCTGCATTCGGAAATGCGCCACGTCCGCCGCTCCCGGCGGGATGAGCCGCACGTAAAGCAGGCTTCTCGTCTGCCACGCGTTCCGCTTGTTGATCGCGTTCCCGTCGCGATCGAGCTGAAAGGAGCGATAGAAATGAGCGCCTGGCTCGACAGGGCCCTTCCCATCGTCATCCACGCGGCCGCTCCAGAAGATCAGGCGGCCTCGGCTATCGCGTGCCTGGAGCTCCAGCCAGGCGTCGAACGCGTCGACAGTGCCGCCTGGAAAGAAGTGCCCGATTTTTCGTGTTCGCACGACCACATCGACCCGGACGGTCGATCCGGGAGCGACGTGCGGTGCCGCCTTGTCCACCGGCGCGGCCACCTGACCGACGTCGCGGAAGATCGCGGGCTGCTGCGAATCGGCCTCCTCGCCAATCGCAAAGCTCGACATCACCTGCGGCGCGCCCCCCACCCGCCTCACCATCGGCGCGCCCGCCGTTCTTTCTTCGACGGGAGAGACGGCAAAGATGTCGACGCTGACGAAATCCGATTTCAGAAACCGTTCAGTCTCGGCCAGCTGCGCCTGATCGTGGTTCACGTAAGGGACTGCGGTGTTCGCAGCGGCGAATCGGTGCGAGTGGACCGTGCCGTCCGCGTGGCGACCCGGGTCGCCCGAGCGCACGGGCGGCATGTGGCAATCGACGCACGTCTGCGATCGAACCGGGTAGTAGAACGATCGCGCGCCCTGGCCCGACACGCCGCTCGCCTGCCACGCGTCGTAGTCATCAAAGCCGCGAAGCCAGCGGTAGTCGTTCACGGGCTTGTCGAGGTGCACCTTGTGACAGGTTGCGCAGAACTCGCCGGAATCCTGGCGCATGAACGGTTTCATGAACGTGCGTCGGTGCGGTTCGGGATCAACGTAGGTGAGAAATCGATCGAGCGCCCGGACGTACCGGTTCCTGCTGGCCGCAAGCCGGTGGAGCGGCGGGTACTCGACGGTGAAGTCGCCGTTCCCCATGCTGCTGCCCACGCGCACGATCGAATGGCACGACGTACAGGCCAGTCCGGCGCGGGCTTCGACGGTGTCGAGTTGCTCTGCGATCGGCCGATCGAAGCGCCCGTTGAAGAACATCGCGTGATCGTGACACCCGGCGCACCATTTGCTCGGTTGCGTGCCGATGAGCGACTGCATGTGCTCGACCGACTTGCGGTAGAACTGGTTGTTGAACGAGGCAAAGTGGTGCATCGAGCCTTTCCACTGCTCGTAGATATCCTTGTGGCACTCGCCGCACGCCTCGGACTCGGTGAAGAAGTCGGCCGGGATCGTGCCCCCCACCGTCGTCGTTGCCGACGAGGGGAAGAACGGCGAAGACGGCCCTCCGCCCTCACCTTCCATCGACAACGGCGTCGATTTCGGGTTGACGACGCGGTCATCCGCCCTGGGATGGGCGGTGACATACAGGCCAACAGCCGAGGGGAAAACGACGAGCAGCACCGCCGCCGACTGAAACGCCCGGCCGAACACGCGCTCGCCGAGGCGGCCCCGAGCCGCGAGCCCGCTGGCATACGGCATCATCGCGGCAACCGCGGCGCAGGCGGCCACAATGTGCGCTCGAAGCGCAATGCGGTGCTCGTTCAGGTTGCCGGCGACAATCAAATAGGCTGCGAAGACCGTCGCGAGAGCGAGCCCAATCGCGGCCAGCCCGATGGCGGGCCGCCGCATCGCCCCGTCCCGCACAAGCAGCGCCGCCCCCAGCAGGACGACCAGCGCCCCGACCGTGACGTGCGCGAGCACGCTCGCCATGTAGACGAGGGTGGGCGAGGCGAAAGCCCAGACGTAGGCCGTGTCGATCAAGAGCGCGACGAGGCCGGCCCCGGTGATCGTGCGCAGAGACAAGGCTCTCACGTGCTGTTTCACGGCCCCGCTCGGTCAGCGGGCGGATAGAATCGTAGCGTCCGAACATGCGCCGCGCAACCCGATGGCTGGTCCTCTTGGCGCTGCTGTGCGCACTGGCGGCCAGGTGCGGCCGGGCGACGCCGCCGCCACAGCAGGTCCGCACACCGAATCCTGACGAAGGCCTGGATGCGCTTGAGGCCCGAAAGCGGGCACAGCTCGACGCCAGCGGGCACATCGGGGCAGCTCATGACTTCCGGTTCGTCGACATGCTGAAAGAGAGCGGCATCACCTTCGTGCATCACATCGTCGAGGACGCTGGAAGGCACTACAAAGCGGTCCACTACGATCACGGCACGGGCCTCGCGGTCGCTGATGTCGATGGCGACGGTTTATACGACATCTATTTCGTCAACCAGGTCGGCGGCAACGAGCTCTGGAAGAATGTTGGTGGCGGCAGGTTCCGGAACATCACCGCCGAAGCGGGCGTCGGGGTGCCGGGCCGCATCAGCGTCGCTGCTTCCTTCGCGGACATCGACAACGATGGCGACGAAGACCTGTTCGTGACGACCGTCCGCGGCGGCAACGTGCTGTTCGAAAACGATGGGCGTGGGCATTTCAAGGACATTACGAAGCAGGCGGGCCTCGACCTCGTCGCGCATTCCTCGGGCGCGGTGTTCTTCGATTACGACAACGATGGTCTGGTCGATCTGCTCGTGTGCAACGTTGGCCGCTACACCACGGATCAGAAAGGGCCTGACGGCGCATACATCGGGCTGGAGGACGCATTCTTCGGCCACCTCCATCCGGATCGTTTCGAATATCCGATCCTGTACAAGAACCTGGGGCACAACCGCTTCAAGGACGTCACGGCCGAGGTTGGCCTGAGGCCGGCAGGATGGGGTGGAGACGCAACCGTTGCCGATCTGAACGGTGACGGGTGGCCGGACATCTTCGTGCTGAACATGCAGGGCCGGCAGCACTATCTGGAGAACGTCGGCGGCCGGAAGTTCGTTGATAAGACGCAGCAGTACTTTCCGAGAGCCCCCTGGGGGGCCATGGGCGCGAAGTTCTTCGATTTCGACAACGACGGGCGTCCGGATCTTTTCGTCACCGACATGCACTCGGACATGTTCGAGGCACTGCCGCCGAGCCGCGAAAAAGAGAAGGCGCGCGTGCATCCACCGGCCCAGGGTCTCGGCGGCGACCCTGACGATTTCGTGTTCGGGAATGCGTTCTTCCACAACGTGGGTGGAGGCCAGTTCGAGGAGATTTCCGATCGGATCGGTGTCGAAAACTACTGGCCGTGGGGGCCGAGCGTCGGCGACCTGAACGCGGACGGCTGGGACGACATCTTCATCGCGTCAAGTATGAATTACCCGCATCGGTACGGGATCAACTCGGTGATGCTCAACGATCGGGGACAGAAGTTCGTGGATGCGGAGTTCATTCTTGGCGTCGAGCCCCGGCGGGACGGCAGAACCCACACGCCATGGTTCGAGCTGGACTGCCTGCAGGAGGGGCTGGGCACCGATCTCTGTCGCGGCCAGACAGGTAGGATCACGGTGATGGCACCGTTGGGAAGCCGCTCCTCCGTCATCTTCGACCTGGACGGTGACGGCGACCTCGACATCGTCACAAACGACTTCAATTCGGCGCCGCAAATGCTGGTCAGCGATCTCGCCCAGCACCGGCCCATACACTGGCTCAAGATCGTGCTCGCCGGCACCGCGTCGAACCGCGACGGCCTCGGCGCCACCGTGCGCGTGCGCGCAGGCGGGCGGGTCTATACGAAGTTCAACGACGGCAAGTCCGGCTACCTGTCGCAGAGCGTGCTGCCGTTGTACTTCGGGCTCGGCGACGCCAACGAGGTCGAGCGCGTGGAAGTGGACTGGCCCTCCGGGCGCCGGCAGGTGGAGACCCCGCCGGGCGTGAACCGCGTGTTGCGGATCGTCGAGCCGCGCTGAGGGGCGCGACACCTCTTCGGTATCGGGCGTTTGACGGACGGCCAACCGGGCCGCACTGTCAAAGCTGCCGGCTATTCCCGCCCGAGATTCGGTGGTAGCGTTGCGCACGAAAGCGGCCACCAGACCTACCACACTATGCCAGCGAAGGGTGTCAGGAAGGCGGAGCTGGCGCGTCGGCGCAATTGTCATCTGACGCCGATCAATCGGATCCTCGCGCCCTCAGTTTCCACCGTCTCCGTTCACCTGTGTCAACCGTGCGTCAGGAGCTCAGTCATGAGAACGTCAGCACGCCTGCTCATCACGACGGCGATTCTCGTAACCGCGGTGCTCATGACGGCGGCACCGACCGCTGCGCAAGCCACCGCGTACGCCCTAACGTACCTGGATCCGATTGATCTCGGCACGTTGGGGGGCAACGAAACGCGCGCGTACGCCGCCAATGGCGCACGCATCGTCGGTGCGTCCCAAACCGGCGATGGCACGATCCACGCCTTCAAGTATGAAAACGGGGCGTTAACCGACCTTGGAACGCTGGGCGGCTCGACGAGTTGGGCGTTTGCGGTCAATTCGGCCGGCGCCGTTACCGGCAGCGCGAGCCTGCCGGACGACGTCGCGGTCCACGCCTTTCTCTGGACCGAGGAAATCGGGATGCTGGATCTGGGCACGCTCGGCGGGACCTACAGCCGTGCGTCGGGCATCAACGAAGCGGGCCAAGTGTCGGGCTGGTCCCAAGTCGCCGGGGACATCTCCTACCACGCGTTCCTGTGGGACCCGATCACCGGCATGAATGACTTGGGCACGTTCGGCGGCGACACCAGCTTTGCGTACGATGTCGGCGCGATCGTGTGCGGCGAAGCCGCGACCGTTGACGGAGCTCGGCATGCGTTCGTCACCAGCAGCAGTGGTCTCATCGACCTCGGCACACTGGGCGGTACCTACACCGCCGCGATCAATTGCAGCGACCCGTCGGGGCGATTCCTCGGAGAATCGAGCGTGAGTGGCGACAGTCCCACGCACGCGGTTTCGTGGAGCGACCGTGTCATCACCGACCTGGGGACATTGGGCGGAACCGAGAGCCGCGCTCTGCGAGAGCGCTTTTTCTTCCCCCTCCAGA
>Ga0182035_10000948_pt1 | contig 14308 bp, 12 predicted proteins | sample flu12Cox44000170_FD_125969 | JGI IMG/M metagenome (GOLD analysis project Ga0182035, IMG submission 125969) | Lab enrichment of tropical soil microbial communities from Luquillo Experimental Forest, Puerto Rico - flux4day.12C.oxic.44.000.170 | ecosystem: Environmental > Terrestrial > Soil >...
ACCATCCGGCGTCCACATTCGGCGCAGAACCGAGGCGGCTCAAGGCCCAACTGCGCCGCGGTCGGCACTGCGATCCCCCCCAATTCCCCGGTGTAGACGTTGTAGACGCCGGCACTGACCGGAGCCCCTAGTTCCCGAGCCACGATTCCCAGTGTCTTACAAGCTGGCGTTGAGCGCCTTGATCGGCATGTGCAGATTTTCGAGCAGTTCCAGATCGGCTTCGGCGGCGCGGCCGAGTGTGGTCAGGTAGTTCCCGACGATCACGGCGTTGATGCCGCCCAGGATGCCCTGCTTGGCGCCCAGGTCGCCGAGGGTGATCTCGCGGCCCCCGGCAAAGCGCAAGATCGTACGCGGCAACGCCAGCCGGAAGGCGGCCACCGACTTCAACGCTTCGGTGGCCGGCATCACCTGCAGGTCACCGAACGGAGTGCCCGGCCGCGGGTTGAGGAAGTTCAACGGCACCTCATCGGGGCCGAGTTCGGCCAGGTCAGCGGTGAACTCCGCGCGCTGCTCCAGGGTCTCGCCCATGCCGAGAATGCCGCCGCAGCACACCTCCATCCCGGCGTCGCGCACCATCGACAGCGTCTGCCAGCGCTCTTCCCAGGTGTGCGTGGTCACAACGTTGGGGAAAAACGAGCGGGCGGTCTCCAGGTTGTGGTTGTAGCGGTGCACACCCATCGCCGAGAGCTGCTCTACCTGCTCGGCGGTAAGCATCCCCAGCGAGCAGGCGATGTTGATGTCCACCTCGTTGCGAATCGCCTCGATGCCCGCCGCGACCTGGGTCATCAACCCCTCGTCGGGTCCGCGCACCGCGGCCACGATGCAGAACTCGGTGGCACCGGATTTAGCGGTCTGTTTGGCCGCCTCGACCAGGCTGGGGATGTCGAGTCGGGCGCTGCGCACCGGCGACGCAAAAAGGCCCGATTGGGAGCAGAAATGGCAATCCTCCGGGCATCCGCCGGTCTTCAGGCTGATGATGCCCTCGACCTCGACCTCCGGGCCGCACCAGCGCATTCGCACCTCGTGGGCCAGGGCCAGCAGCTCGTCGAGCCGGTCGTCGGGCAACTGCAGCACCTGCAGCACCTGGTCCCGGCTCAATCCCTGGCCGCCCTCCAGCACCTGCTGCCGGGCCACCTTGAGGATGTCGGCATCGTGGTCGGTTTCGGCCGTCGGTCGAGTTGCCGCTCGAGTCACCAGGTACTCCCCTGCATGCCTGTCCACGGCTGCGCGCGCAGCCGCACCTGCCACCATGGTCATGGCAGTCTGAATAAAACGTGTTCAAAGTAGGGTAACGGCCGCAGAACATGGGGACCGCCGGGGTATGTCAGGACGATGACCGATCCGCACGTTGAATACCTAGCCCACCACTGGGTCCTGCTGGCGGTCGCGGCGTTCCTGCCGGCGATCGTCGTCGTCGCCGTGGTCCTGTACATCGCACTGCGAGATCGCCGCAACGGCGGCAAACCCGACAACGCCGGACAGCGAAGCGACGCGCCCGGCGAAGAGCATGATTGACGAAGTCCCGATCGGGGCATTCCGCATCCTGCAAGCTGGATCGATAATCGAATCTCCTGGGAGCGGCCCGGCGACGTTGGGAGGGTTTGACGATGAACTCGACGGATCTGACGTTTGTTGCCGAGGCACCGGCGCGCGGTGCGGGGCTGAACCAGGTGATCGGGCTGTCCATCGCGGCGGTGGTGATAACGCTGGTGATGCTCTGGGTGGGCTACGCACATCGCACTCATCGCATCGAATGGTTGACCCGGATCGCCGACAAAGTGGGCGAGAAATTCCACCGCCCGAACTGGGTGGCCCTGCCGGTTCTGGTCTTCACCACCTCGATCATCTGCACCCTGTTCGGGTTCATCTGGGACGTCAGCTGGCACATCGGCAACGGGCGCGATCCCGGTCCGTTGGCCAACCCGGCGCACTACTTCATCATCATCGGACTGTTCGGGGTGTTCCTGGCGGGCATGGTGTCGGTCGTGCTGCCGTTCGAAAAGCCGGGCGCGGCGGCGGTGCGCATCACGAATAACTGGTACGCACCTGTCGGCGGCGTGCTGATGGCGAGCTGCGGGCTTTACGCGATCATCGGATTCCCGCTCGACGACCTCTGGCATCGGACCTTCGGACAGGACGTTACCCTTTGGGGCCCAACGCATTTGATGATGATCGGCGGCGCCTGCTTTTCCCTTTTCGCGGTGCTGATGCTCGAGCGCGAGGGCGAGGCCGCGCAGGACGAGGAGGTTGCCTTCAGCGCGTTCATCACCTTCCTGCGCTACCTGTCCTTCGGCGGCATGTTCATCGGCTTGTCGGTCTATCAAATCGAATACGATTTCGGCGTCGAACGATTCCGCCTGGTGCTGCAGCCGATGCTGATCGCCGCGGCGGCCACGCTCGCGGCAGTCGCCGCCCGCATCACCATGGGGCGCGGAGCCGCGATCCTGGCGGCCCTCTTCGCCATCGCGCTGCGCGGCGGGGTCGCGTTGCTGGTCGGGCCCATCCTGGGGGCTCCGATCAACTGGTTCCCGCTGTATCTGGGTCCCGCGCTGGTCGTCGAGCTGGTCGCGCTGACTCCGTTGTTCAAGCGCCCCATCGCCTTTGGCGCCGTCGCCGGCCTGGGTGTCGGGACCGTCGGGCTGTGGCTGGAGTCGCTGTGGATCGGGGCGGTCTACCACTACGCCTGGCCGACGAGCATGTGGGCCGAGGCCCTGGCGATGGCGGTGCCGGTGGCGGTGCTGACCGGGATCTGCGGGGCCCTGTTCGGAATGGTGCTCACCGGCCAGCGCCTCCCGAGCCGCCCGATCGGGATCTCCGTGGTGGTGGCGGCGGTGTTGGTGATCGGCGGCGCGGTGGCCAACGGGTTGCACATCGTCGTACCGCGCGAAGACACCGCCACCATCACGTTGACGGACCAGCCCAGCCCCGCCGGGCAGCGCATGGTCAGGGCCGACGTGCTGCTCACGCCGCCCACCATGGTCAGCGACCACCCGGAGTGGCTGACGATCCTGTCCTGGCAGGGACGGATGGAGAACAACCGCGGCCTGGCGATCGACCGGCTCAAGAAGGTCGGGCCAGGGCACTACGTTTCCACCCAGCCGGTTCCGGTGTGGGGATCGTGGAAGACGCTTCTGCGGGTGCAGGACGGCTACACGATGACGGCGGTGCCGATCTACGAGCCGGCCGACGACGCCATCCCGGCGCCCGAGGTTCCGGCGCTGACGTCGAGCACGCGACCGTTCGTCCAGGAGATCACGATCCTGCAGCGCGAACGCGACCAGAACGCCCCCGAGTGGCTGTACACCGCCGGCTCGATCGTGGTGTTGTTCCTGACGCTGATGGTGATCGCAGCGCTCACCTGGGGCGCGGGCCGGATCAACAACTCCCTCGCCGAGCCGGAGAGGGTCGAGGAGAAACGTCCGATTCCGAAAGCCGCATAAGGGCATGACGCTTCGCGGCCCTCTCGTCCCAGCGTGGGCGGCGGCGTTGATCTGTGGCCTGGTCGCTTGTGGCGGCTCGCCCGGCAAGCCCCCCGCGGCAGGCCTGGACGTCAACGTCACGATCGCGAATGGCCAAGTCAACCCGACAAACGCCACGCTGCAGGCCAAGGTGCACCAGCAGATCACCTTCCACGTGACCAGCGACGCCACCGACGAGCAGCACGTGCACTCCGTGCCCGATCACAAATTCCAGGTCGCGGCGGCGCCGAATCAAACGTTTCAGTTCAGCGTCGACGTCCCCGGCAACGTCGAAGTCGAGCTACATCACCTGGACCGCACGATCGCGACCATTCAAGTTCAGCCGTGAGCGCCGGTGGCGCGACGGTGGTGCTCGCGCACGGTCTCGGCGGGTCGGGTGACCTTCCGGTCCCGTACCTCTACGCGATGGTCGGTGCGGCATGGGCGTTGACGTTCACCTTTGCGCTGGTTGCGTTCGCGTGGCGGCGGCCGCGGTTTGACCCGCACAAGCCCGGCCATCCGTTGCCGGCGGCGGTGACGACGCTGGTCGACGCCCCGGCGACCCGCCGGGCGATGGCAGGCGTGGCGTTGGTTTTCGCGGTGTGGGTGGCGGCGGCCGGGGTTTGGGGCCCCCAATCCGAGTCGAACGCTCTGCTCGGGGTGTTGTACGTGCTGCTGTGGGTCGGGCTGGTGGCGCTGTCGCTGGCTTTCGGGCCGGTCTGGCGGGTGCTGTCCCCGATGCGCACGGCCTATCTGCTGCTGCGACGCATCACCCCGCGGCGATTTGATCGACCGCGGCGGACCTATCCCGAAGGCTGGGGATATCGCCCGGCCACCGTGGGGTTGTTCGCCTTCGTCTGGATGGAACTGGCCAGCCCGAACTCGGCGTCGCTGCCGTGGGTCAAGGCGTGGCTGCTGATCTATGCCCTGCTGATGCTGGCCGGGGCGTGGCTGTGCGGGCAGCGCTGGTTGGCCCGCGCCGACCCGTTCGGCGTCTACAGCATGGCGGTATCGCGGCTGTCACCGTTTCGCCGCAACCCCAACGGGAGAATTGCCATCGGAAACCCGCTCGACCACCTGCCGTCGCTGCCCGTGCGGCCGGGCGTGGTGGTGATGCCGGCGGTGCTGCTCGGGTCGACGGCCTTCGACAGCTTCTCGTCGTCGCCGACTTGGCGCGGCTTCGCCGATCGGCTCACACGATCATTCGGCCTGTCCCCGACGCTCTCGTCGTCGGTGTTGCGAACCCTGGGGCTGATTGTCTTCATTTCGGTTGTGGCGGTGACCTTTTCGCTCGCCGCGCGCACCACCGGCGGGGTTGACCGCGCGCAACGTCGCGCGCTGCCCGGCCAGCTGGCGCATTCGTTGATCCCGATCGTGGTGGGCTACACCTTCGCGCACTACCTGAGCTACCTCGTCGAGCGCGGACAGCAGGCGGTCTTCGCGCTGGCCGACCCGTTCGGCCGCGGCTGGAACCTGCTTGGGTTGGCTCACCTGCACGTGGCCTACGTGCTGTCCGTGCATCCCCCGGTGCTGGCCGGGATCAAGGTGGGATGCGTGGTCACCGGTCACATCCTGGCGGTGGTCGCGGCCCACGACAAGGCGCTGCGCCTGCTGCCCGCGGGCCATCAGCTCACCGGGCAGCTCACCATGATGCTGGTCATGGTCGGCTACACGTTTACCGGCTTGTACCTGCTGTTCGGCGGCTAGAGCAGATATTCGGTCCGTTTGTTGCCGTCCCAGCGGCGCAACGCGGCGAAGCGGCCGTCGATCTGCGACGGCCGACCCGCGATGCGCAGCGCTCGCCCGAGCTGGGTGCCACCGACGCGGCGGGCCAGTGTGACGTGTGCGGTCCACTGACCGGGCAGGCAGTTGAGCATCGGCGCGGGAGCGATATGCGGCAGGCACAGCCGGTGCACCTCGGCGTGCAGTGCCAACAGCTCGGTAGTCGGCACCACGAGCCGCGCGAAAACAACATTCGCGCGCCCGAACAGCACCGGCGCACCGATCGCGGCGACCAACGGGAGCTGTTGACTCACCGGCCTCAGCAGCGCGTCGACGTCCGCGGCAATGCGCTCGGCGACGGCCAGCGTCACGTGGGGGCGACTGGCCGGCGCCTGGCTGGGAATTCCGGCGGCGGCCAGGCTCTCCCAGATGTGGCGGATCGCCGCCTCGGTGCCGGGATCGAAGACCAGCTCGATTGAATGGACCATCAACGGACCAACGTGGTGACCCAGTCGCGGTCGAACGCCTCGGCGCTCAGCACCGCGAAGTCGTCGGCGCTCATCGATCCGGCGCCGGCGGGCAGCGCGGCCCGCACGGGAGCCAGGCGACCCAGCGCCGAGCGATTGGACGTCTCCACCAATCCCGGCCGGGCCGGCCAGCTCCCGATCGCCAACCCCGCGCACGAGACTTTATGTGCCGCAAGGGATTCCAGAGTAAGCGCGGTGTGGTTGAGGGTGCCGAGTTCCGCGGTGGCCACGACGAGCGCCGCGGCACCCAGCTTGACGGTGAGATCGCGCAAGGTGACGCCCGCGGCGGCGAGTTCGACGAGCAGCCCGCCGGCGCCTTCGACCAACGTCAACCGCCCCGGGCGGTCCACGCCGCGGATCAGTTGAACGATCTGGTCACCGGTGGGCAACGCCATCCCGGCGTGCTCGGCCGCGGCCACCGGCGCCAGCGGCTGCGGATATCGCGCCAAGTTCACCAGCTCGGTCACCCCGGACAGCCGGGCCACCTCGGCGAGATCGTCATCACCGTCGTCGGTGCCGGTTTGCACCGGCTTGCACACCACGACGTCGATGCCGGCCTGGCGGGCGGCCGACGCCAGCGCCGCGGTGACGACGGTTTTGCCGACCTCCGTGCCGGTGCCCGTGACGACCAGGACGGTCAACGACGGGCCCTAACGAGACGCGGCAAGCACATCCGTCAACACCCGGCGCGCGATCTTGAGCTCGGCCGCATCCAGGGACGCGCGCGCGGTCAGCCGCAGTCGCGACGTCCCGGCGGCCACGGTCGGCGGCCGGAAGCACCCCACCTTCACGCCCGCGTCCAGGCAGGCGGTCGCGGCGGCCAACGCCACCTCCGGATCGCCCAGGATCACCGACACCACCGCCGACTGCGGCACCTCGGACACATCGCAGATCTCGGCCAGGGCACGGGCGTGCCGCAACACCGCTTCCGGCCGCCACGGTTCGGCGCGCAGCACCCCCAGCGCGGCCCGCGCGGCGCCCACCGCCGCCGGTGCCAGGCCGGTGTCGAAGATGAACGGCCGGGCCGCGTCGATCAGGTGAGCGCGCACCGCCGCCGGCCCGAGAACCACACCACCCTGACTCCCGAGCGCCTTGGACAGCGTCGTGGTCATCACCACGTCGGGCGCGCCCGCGAGCGCGAGCTCGTACAGCAGCCCGCGCCCGCCGCCGCGCACACCCAGCCCGTGGGCCTCGTCGACGACGAGCAGCGCGCTGTGGCGGCGGCAGACCTCGTGCAGCTCACGCACCGGGGCCAGTGCGCCGTCGGCGCTGAACACCGAGTCGGTGATGACGACAGCGCGCTCCTCGTCGCGGGAGCTCAGGGCCGCGTCGACGGCGCTGACGTCGCGGTGCGGCGTCACCACCACCCGGGCCCGTGCCAGCCTGCAGGCGTCCACCAGCGACGCGTGCGAATGGGCGTCGGACACCAGCAGAGAGCCCGCGCCCGACAGGCCGACGACGGCGCCCATGTTGGCGGTGTATCCCGAGGAGAACAGCAACGCCGAGGCCGCGCCGACGAACTCGGCGAGCTCGGACTCGAACTGCTGGTGCAATTCGGTGTCGCCGGTGACCAGGCGTGAACCGGTGGCCCCGGCACCCCACATCCGCAGCGCGGCTACGCCACCCTCGATGACGTCGGGATGTTGCGATAGGCCGAGGTAGTCGTTGGACGCCAGATCCAGCTCGGTGGCGACGGCTGGACGCGGCCGCAGCGAACGACGCAGCCCGGCCTCGCGGCGCTGCCGTTCCGCGGCCTCGAGCCAGGCCAGCGGCGACGTCTCGATCGGTGCCCTCATCGAGGCTCAGCCTACGAGGCGCGCGACCTCGACCATCGCCGAGGTGATCTGCGATATCTGGGCGGGCGGGCAGATATAGGGCGGCATCGCGTAGACGAGGTTGCGGAACGGTCGCAGCCAGACGCCGCGGTCCAGCGCCGCCGGGGTGGCGATGGCCAGGTCAACCGGCCGGTCGCATTCGATGACGCCGATGGCGCCGCACACCCGGACGTCGGCCACGCCGGGCAGGGCCCGGGCCGGTTCGAGGCCGTCGGCCAGCCCGGCGGAGATCTCGGCGACCCGCGACCGCCAGTCCTGACCGAGCAGCACCTCGATGCTGGCCACCGACACCGCGCAGGCCAGCGGATTGGCCATGAACGTGGGCCCGTGCATCAGCGCGCCGGCCTCACCTGCGCTGATGGTGTGCGCGATCTCGGTGGTACACAGCGTGGCCGCCAGGCTGAGGTATCCGCCGGTCAGCGCCTTGCCGACACACATGATGTCGGGGCTCACCGCGGCGTGGTCGGCGGCGAACAGCTCACCGGTGCGGCCGAAGCCGGTCGCGATCTCGTCGAAAATCAGCAGCACCTCGTACCGCCGGCAGATCTCGCGCAGGTCAGCGAGGTACCGGGGGTCATGGAAGCGCATCCCGCCCGCCCCCTGCACTACCGGCTCGACGACCACGGCCGCCAGTTCGGAGCGGTGTTGTGCCAGTTGCGCCTCGAAGGCCGCGCTGTAGGCGGCGTCGTAATCGCGCGGCACCTGCGGGGCGAACACCTGCGGGGCCAGGATGTCGGTCCACAGCGAGTGCATGCCGCCCTCGGGGTCGCAGATGCTCATCGGGGTGAAAGTGTCCCCGTGGTAGCCGCCCCGCCAGGTCATCAGCCGCCGCTTGCCGGGCTCGCCGCGGCTGCGCCAGTACTGCAGCGCCATCTTGACCGCGACCTCCACCGACACCGATCCGGAGTCGCTGAAGAAAACCGTCTCCAGACCTGCCGGGGTGAGCTCCACCAGCAACTGGGCCAGCCGCGCCGCGGGCTCGTGGGTCAGCCCGCCGAACATGACGTGGTTCATCGTGGCCAGCTGGGCGGCCAACGCCGCATCCAGCTCCGGGTGACCGTGCCCGTGGATCGCCGTCCACCAGGAGCTCATCGCGTCGAGCGCCTCGATCGGTTTGCCGCCTCTGACCAGCGTCAAGCACGATCCCTGGGCGCCGACCGCCACCACGGGCGACACCGCTTCGCTGCCGATGGTGCTGTAGGGGTGCCACAGGTGGGCGGCGTCGATCGCGCTGATCTCATCGGGCGTCAACCGGTCCCTCGCCGCAGGCATAGAGTTCGAGGGTAAAGCAGCCGGTTCGCACAAATCGCAGCCATCGGGAAGCATCTATCGGCATGGCTTCGCCGCATCACCCCGCCGACCCGCGCTCGACTAACCAAACGGCCTCCCCGCCGGCGCGCGACGACTCCGTCGACTCCAATCAGCCGGACCACAAGGCGCCACCGGTGCTGCGCCTGCGCATATCCACCTGGGACCTCGTCTGCACCGTGCTACTCCTGGCACTGCTGGTCTACCTGGCCACGGCGACGAACTGGCCGGTGCGGCTCTTCGGCTTCCTCGCGAAGGTGTGCGATGACGAAACGTGCGGACCGGTGCCCTACGGGATCGATTTCTACATCCGCCCGGTGGCCTGGGGTGGTATCGGTGCCGCCATCGCCGCGGCCGGAATCGGCCCGTTCGTGTCCCTCTTGAAGGGCTGGTACATGTCCTTCTGGCCGGTGCTGGCTCTCGGCATCCTCATGGTCAGCTCGGCAGCCGGCTTCCTGCTGACCATTTTCAGCGAACGCTATTGGCTCTGACCGCGCGGCGGCGATCGCTCGGCGGACGCTGCGGGCTAGTGCCGGTTTGAGCCAGTTTGAGACCGAAATCACAACCGCGCACCCAAGATTGGGCCGATCAGTCACCGTTCGGTCACGGTACGACAAAAAATCCTTCGTGGGCCTCACCAGCTATTTTCCGCCGGCAACTTCTGTTGTAAAAGTGTCTGTAGTGACTGGTGTGAATTCGGCCGGCTAGCCGACTGGGTTCATGTTCCAAGCCATGCAGCGGCGTTCGGCCCCGACGGCGAGGCCTTCGCGTCCTGCAACAGCGGCCGATGCGCGAAGTCACCGCGACGGAGGCCCAGGACCCAAGAAGGTGGGAATCCGAATGAAACGCATCTACGCCTTCGCGATCGGTCTCGCGATGCTGGTGGCCCCGCTGGCCACCGCCGGCATCGCGACCGCTGACCCCGGCACCAGGCCGATGGACTATCAACAGGCCACCGACATCGTCGTCATGCGCGGCCTTTCGCAGCGCGGCGTGCCGTTCTCATGGGCCGGCGGCGGCATCAACGGCCCGACCCGCGGCAAGGGCTCCGGCGCCATGACCGTCGGTTTCGACGCGTCGGGCCTGATGCAGTACGCCTACGCCGGCGCGGGGATCAAGCTGCCGCGTTCCTCCGGCGAGCTCTACCGGGTCGGTCAGAAGGTCATGCCGCAGCAGGCACGCCGCGGCGACCTGATCTTCTACGGTCCGGAGGGCACGGAAAGCGTCGCGATGTACCTCGGGAACAACCAGATGCTCGAGGTGGGCGACGTCGTCCAGGTGTCGCCGGTGCGCTCCAACGGCATGGCGCCGTATCTGGTCCGGGTTCTCGGGATCCAGTCGGCGCCGGCGGTGCAGGCGCCGCCGCAGCAACTGCCGGCGCAACAGGCACCACTGCAGCAACTGCCGGCGCAACAGGCACCCGTGCAGCAAGCCCCGGTGCAGCAGGCGCCCCTGCAGCAGGCGCCAGCGCAGCAAGCGCCGTTCCAGCAGGCACCTGCCCAGCAGGCACCTGTGCAGCAGGCACCGGCTCAGCAGGTACCGCTGCAGTTGCCGGGGCAACCCGCGCCGCTGCAGCAGCAGGCGACGCAATCGGCGCCGTTGCAGCAGATGCCGTTGCAGCTGCCGACGCTGCAGGCGCCCGTGCAGCAGGCTCCCGTCGCTCCCCTGCGGTAACCGCCCGGTACCTTCTGGGCCCCCGAACACCCGCCACCTGCTCCCTCGCCGAAGCACAGAGGCTCGGCGAGCCCGCTGACCGGCCACGCCGGGATGCGTGCGACAGGAGATAGGCGGCGGGTTTCGGTAGATTAGCGACGATCATGCAGAGCCCGTCACTGCCTAGTCCACCGGTCGCCGCTACGAGTCCGGTCGCTGCAGGGGCGCGTACGACCGGTTTCTATCGTTACGATCTCGACGGCTTGCGCGGTGTCGCGATCGCGCTGGTCGCAATGTTCCACATATGGTTCGGCCGGGTTTCCGGTGGCGTGGACGTTTTTCTGGCGCTCTCCGGCTTTTTCTTCGGCGGCAAGATTCTTCGCATCGCGCTCAACCCGGCCGTGTCACTCTCGCCGGTGGCCGAGGTGATCCGGCTGGTGCGCCGCCTGCTTCCCGCCCTGGTCGTGGTTCTGGCCGGCTGCGCGGTACTCACCATCCTGGTGCAACCGGAGACCCGCTGGGAGACGTTCGCCGACCAGAGCCTCGCCAGCCTGGGCTACTACCAGAACTGGGAACTGGCCAACACGGCGTCCGACTACCTGCGGGCGGGCGAAGCCGTCAGCCCGTTGCAGCACATCTGGTCCATGTCGGTGCAGGGTCAGTTCTACCTGGGTTTCCTGCTGCTGGTGGTCGCGTGCGCCTACCTGTTCCGGCGCCCGCGGAGCAAACACCTGCGGACCATGTTCGTGGTCCTGCTGAGCGCGCTGACGGTGGCGTCGTTCGTCTACGCGATCGTCGCGCATCAGGACAACCAGGCGACCGCCTATTACGACAGTTTCGCGCGGGCCTGGGAGTTGCTCCTGGGTGCGCTCGTCGGCGCGTTGGTGGCCCACATCCGGTGGCCGATGCGGCTCCGCACCGCCGCCGCCACCATCGCGCTGGCGGCGGTCGTGTCGTGCGGAGCGCTGATCGACGGCGTCAAGGAATTCCCCGGCCCGTGGGCATTGGTGCCCGTCGGGGCCACCATGCTGATGATCCTTGCCGGGGCCAACGTGCAACGTCATCCCGGCGACACCGACCGAATGCCGCTGCCGAATCGACTGCTCGCCGCCAGGCCGCTGGTGGCGCTGGGCGCGATGGCGTATTCGCTGTATCTGTGGCACTGGCCGCTGCTCATCTTCTGGCTGTCCTACACCGGGCATCGGCGGGCCAACTTCTTCGAAGGTACGGCGGTGCTGCTGGTGTCCGGACTGCTGGCGTACCTGACCACCCGGCTCGTCGAGGATCCTCTGCGCTACCCGGCAGCCGCCGACGCCGCATCCCAAGCGGCCGTCCCGGCCACCCCCTCAGCCTCCGTGTGGTCCAGCCTGCGCAGGCCGACGATGGCGCTGGGATCGATGGTGGTGCTGCTCGGTGTCACCCTGACCGCAACCTCGTTCACCTGGCGTCAGCACGTCACGGTGTTGCGCGCCGCGGGCAAGGAGCTCAGCGTGCTCAACCCGCAGGACTATCCCGGCGCGCGTGCCCTCACAGAAAACGTGCGGGTACCCACGCTGCCGATGCGGCCCACCGTCCTGGAGGTCAAGGAGGACCTCCCGGCTTCGACCAGGGACGGCTGCATCAGTGACTTCGTCAACCCGGCGGTGGTCAACTGCAGCTACGGCGACCTGGCCGCCACCCGCACCATCGCCCTGGCCGGCGGGTCGCACGCGGAGCACTGGCTGCCCGCGCTGGACCTGCTTGGCCAGCTGCACCACTTCAAAGTGGTGACGTATCTCAAGATGGGCTGCCCGTTGTCCACCGAGGAAGTCCCGCTGATCATGGGCAACAACGCCCCGTACCCGCAGTGCCGTGAGTGGGTGCAACGGACCGTGAACAAGCTGATCGTCGACCGTCCCGACTACGTGTTCACCACGACGACCCGCCCATGGAACATCAAGAGCGGCGACGTCATGCCGGCAACCTACATCGGCATCTGGCAAACGTTATCCGACAACAACATTGCGATTCTCGGGATGCGAGACACCCCGTGGCTGGTCAAAAACGGCAAACCGTTTGACCCGGCGGACTGCCTGGCCAAAGGCGGCAACGCGCAGTCGTGCGCGGTCAAGCGCTCCGACGTGCTCTCCGATCACAATCAGACCCTCGACTTCGTCGCGCAGTTCCCGCTGCTGAAGGTCCTCGACATGTCGAACGCGATATGCCGCGCCGACGTTTGCCGCCCGGTCGAAGGAAACGTGCTGATCTACCACGGCGCTCATCACCTGGACCCCACCTACGTTCGGACCATGACCAATGAGCTGGGCCGCCAAATCGCGGCCAACACCGGCTGGTGGTAGGGGCATCGACCTCGCGGCCGCGGTGAGCGCGGATAAGGTCGAGTAATGCCGACCAACCAACCAGCCTCAGAAACGGGCTCGAAAACTGGCCGGGAAACAGGCTCGGAAACGGCCAAAGCCGGAAGAGCCGAGCCCAGACTGGCCACCGTCTGGCCGGGGGACCCTTATCCGCTCGGTGCCACCTATGACGGCGCAGGCACTAACTTTTCGGTGTTTTCCGAGATCGCCGAGACGGTCGAGTTGTGCCTGATCGACGACGACGGCGGCGAATCGCGGATCCCCCTCGAAGAGGTCGACGGATACGTCTGGCATGCCTATCTGCCGAACATAATTCCCGGGCAGCGCTACGGATTTCGTGTCCACGGCCCCTTCGATCCGGCGGCCGGCAACCGGTGTGACCCGAGCAAGCTGCTGTTGGACCCGTACGGGAAGGCTTTTTACGGCGATTTCGACTTCAGCCAGGCGCTGTACTCCTACGACATGAAAGCCACTATGGGACGGGACCCAAACGACCCCAACAGTGGAGCCGACCCCGGAACTCCGCCCATGGTGGACTCGCTCGACCACACGATGACCAGCGTGGTGATCAACCCGTTCTTCGACTGGGGATCCGACCGGGCGCCGCTCACCCCGTACCACGAGACGGTCATCTACGAGGCTCACGTGAAGGGCATGACGGAGACCCATCCCGGCGTGCCCGAGGAACTTCGGGGCACGTATGCCGGGCTGGCCCATCCGGTCGTCATCGATCACCTCAAGTCGCTCAGCGTCACCGCCATCGAATTGATGCCGGTTCACCAGTTCATACACGACGCGCGGCTGTTGGACCTGGGATTGCGAAATTACTGGGGCTACAACACATTTGGCTTCTTGGCCCCGCACAATCAATACGCGGCCAACCGCCGGGCCAGCGTCGCCGAGTTCAAGTCCATGGTGCGCAGCCTTCACGAAGCCGGAATCGAGGTAATTCTCGATGTCGTGTACAACCACACCGCCGAGGGCAACCACCTCGGTCCGACGATCAACTTCCGCGGCATCGACAACGTCGCCTACTACCGGCTCGTCGACGAGGATCTGCGGCTGTACAAGGACTACACCGGCACCGGCAACAGCCTCAACCCTCGCCACCCGCATGTGCTGCAGCTGATCATGGACTCGCTGCGCTACTGGGTGCTCGAAATGCACGTTGACGGATTCCGCTTCGACCTGGCCGCCACCCTGGCCCGCGAGCTGCACGACGTCGACCGATTGAGCGCGTTTTTCGATCTCGTGCAGCAGGATCCGGTGGTCAGCCAGGTCAAGCTGATCGCCGAGCCGTGGGACGTCGGCGAGGGCGGCTACCAGGTGGGAAATTTCCCGGGTTTGTGGACCGAGTGGAACGGGAAGTATCGCGATACCGTGCGTGACTATTGGCGGGGGCAACCCGCGACCCTGGGCGAGTTCGCGTCCCGGCTGACCGGGTCGTC
>Ga0182035_10000953_pt1 | contig 14286 bp, 15 predicted proteins | sample flu12Cox44000170_FD_125969 | JGI IMG/M metagenome (GOLD analysis project Ga0182035, IMG submission 125969) | Lab enrichment of tropical soil microbial communities from Luquillo Experimental Forest, Puerto Rico - flux4day.12C.oxic.44.000.170 | ecosystem: Environmental > Terrestrial > Soil >...
CGATTACATCCGAAATGTGTCGGGTCGACTCTGCAACCCCACCCCGACTCCTCTTCTTCCGCCCCCAAGAAGGTATCACCGAAGCGCCGAACGGATTTGAGCATGTCGAGCGGTGCATGCGCCTTAAAAGCTGTACGTGAAGGGCGTTGGTTGGACCGACCGTGCAATTTACAATGAAAGTCTAGCTCCGCGAACTGCCTAGCCACAGCGACAACGCGCGCGGCAGCCACAGCGAGATCGGCGAGATATAGGTGACCAGCAGCGGTGGATCCCTCTCACTGGGGCATTTCCGGGAGTAACTCCGTAACACCAGCGCTTCCCGGATCGCCGGTTTCGGCACAACGGCGATGCGGCGCTGAAGCGAAAGGAGCCAGCTTCGGAGACGACCCTAGGTCGGAGCCGTGAAGGCTTCGCGCCGCTGCGACGTGCGGCGCCCTCGCGCCGAAATGCCGACCATGGATACAACGAACTCGGATTTCTTGCCTGCCGCCTGGCGCGCGGCGGCGAACTCCATCGCGAAACGGGTGGTTCGAAATGAAGGCATCACTCTTCTGCACCGCGCGCTACATGGGGGGCGCACCGCACGACATCTGGCCGCTCTCGGGCGAGTATTATTCGAGCGATGCGGCGGTCCGGTCGATGGCAGGACAAGGCCATCGCCGAAGGCGTGCTGCAATCGGGCTATTAGGGCTCGGATGCCGTGGCACAGCGGCGACGTACGTCGCGGCGCGACCTCGCCGACCGCATCTCCCTCGGCTAGGTGATCGTCGGGCAGAGACTGTGCTCACCCAGGTGCGGCATATCCATTCGCCAATTTGCTCTTTCCATGCGAATTTAATCGATCCACGCTTGCCCGTTCGAGCGCTCCGGCCTACATAAAGCGAGATTAATTGTTAATATCAGAATAGGTAATATAACAATGAAACACTTCCCTGCTAACTTCCCTGCCAGGCCCGTGGCAGGGAAACGATTTTCCCTGCCGGGCGACGCGCGGCGGCAGACGCAAGCTATTGACTGCAAACAGATTTGCGGCGCTGCGAGGGCCCTATTCCGGCCTGGCGGTGAATTTTTTCCCTGTGTTTCCCGTGCGGCAGGGAAAAGGCGAGGCGGCGTCGCGGAGCTGGTAGCTGCGCGCCGCTCGGTGCGCGGCTATGCGAGCGGCGGCTGAACGCCGGGCGACGAGGCCGAAGCGGAACTGGCCGGCTACGCCGCCGAAAGGCTTCACCGCTGCCAAGATGCGCTAGAGCCCTGCGACATCGGCTGGTTTGACCCGGCACGACCGGCCATCGCTACACCAACCTCGGATTTCGCCGCAAGGAAGGGAAGGCCCGTCATGAAAGTCGGTCTATTTATCAACACACAGTTCCCGGAGGGCTTCAACGTCGCTCAACGGGTCCCGGAGATCGTCGCGCAGGTGCGCGCGGCACGCGATGCCGGCTTCGCCTCGCTCTGGTTCCCGCATCATTGGCTGACCCATCCGATGCAGATGCTGCAGATAACGCCCGTACTGGGCTACCTCGCGGCACACGCAGAAGGGATGACGATCGGGCCGAACATTCTGATTCTGCCGCCGCTCAACCCGGTGCATGTCGCTGAGGAGGCCGCCACCTTCGATGTATTGACCGGCGGCAACTTCATCCTCGGCGTCGGCTTGGGCTACCGCCAGCCAGAGTTCGATGCCTTCGGCATCAGCCTCAACGAGCGAGCGTCGCGGTTCAACGAAAGCATCGCCGTCATACGTCGGCTATGGACCGAGGAACGGCTCAGCCACAAGGGCCGGTTTTACACCGTCAATGATGCCGGCATCAGCGTGAAGCCAGTTCGTCCGGGTGGGCCGCCTATCTATATCGCCGGGCAGGCCGACGTATCGGTGAGGCGCGCGGCACGGATTGGTGACGCATGGCTCATCGTCAATACCAGCGGGCTCAGCAAGGTGATGTCGCTGATGCAGACCTATCGCGCCGCGCTAAAGGAATATGGCCGCACGCCGATGGAGTTCCCGATCACCGTTGAGTGCTATGTCGGCGCGCGCCATAGCACAGCGCATGAGGAATGCCGCGGGCCGTTGGAATACAAGTACGCTGCATATGCAGCGTGGGGACTGCAGGACCGCACGACGCAGGGTTCGTTCGAGGACTTCGCGCGCGACCGCTTCATCATCGGCGACAAGACATCAGTAAAAGAAGAGATCGCGCGGTATCGCGAGCTGCTGGGTGTCGATCACTTCATCATGCGCTGTCAATGGCCAGGCTTGCCGCAGAAGCAAGTACTGAGCTCAATCCAGCGGCTGGGCGAGATTTTCGCGTCCTAGGCTCCCGTCCCGCGACTACCTGGCCGGTGTTCCGGGTTGCGGCAGCGCGCCCTCGCTGACCAGCACTTCGTGCGCCGCCCGGAATGCATCGAGCCCGGCGGGAATTCCGCAATAGGCCGTCGCGTGCAGCAGGGCCGCCTTTGATCTCCGCTACGGTGACACCGTTGTTGAGCGCGCCCTTGACGTGCAGCTTGATCTCAGGCGCCCGGTTCAGGGCGGTGAGCATCGCAAGGTTCATCAAGCTGCGAGTTTTTCGGTCGAGAGTCGGATCGCACCAGGCCCAGCCCCACGCCCAGGCGGTGGTTGCCCGTTGGAACGACATCATGAACTCGTCCGCACGCGCCATCGAGGCGTCCACGTATTCCGGACCGAGCACCTCCCGCCGGATCGTCAGCCATGTCTTCTTCCTCTTGCAAGCTGCTGCGGTGTAATCTCGCGGCCTGAGTCACAGCCCGGCCGTCAGGGGTCCGCGTCGGTCTGCGAAGAAATGTGCGCTACCTAGACGACCGCAGCATCTGTCCCTTACAGCGGCACCATTCCCATCCAGAACATGGTTTTGTCGCCGACGTCGACATCGTACTCGCGCACGAAAGTCAGCTTGCCGTCATCACCCACTCGGAAAACCGAGAGGCCCGCGGGGATTGTCTTTACCGCATCGCCGTCTCTCACGTTCACCGGGAGATTGTGTTGCGCGACCAACAAGCGTCCGCTCGGGTCGATGTGAAAGGTGCGCGGGTGTATCTTTTGGGTCTCGATGTGCTGAATCGGCGCGGGCTCGCCGGTGGATTGATTGATCGCATACACCACGATGCTGTTTTCACCGCCCTTGAAGACCTGCTTGCCTTGAAACTCGATCGTCGCTTCCGCCCGATTGGCCCCGTACACAAAGCGGCCGTTCGGGTGGACGTGGACCGTGCCTGCCGCCTGACGCGCTCTGATGTTGTTCGGTTCAGCCAGTGTCTCCGCGCGGTACGCAATCTCGGGGTTGATCCGGCCTTCTTCCATCCGAAACATGTACATTTTGTTCTGCGTCTCGATCGAGACGTACATCCACGGCTTGGTCGGATGAAAGTCGAGGTGGCGCGGAACGAACTCTTTTCCGCCATTGGGCGCAATCGACACCTCGTTGGTCAGCACGCCATTCTTGTATTCGAAGACTTTCAGTGCACCCGGATCTTCCCGCTTGATCGGGGTGCCCTCGTTGCCGCGGGTTACCAGGATCGCCAAACGGTTGTCGGGTGTCACCCGCACCTGATGGGCGAAGATGCCGGCGTCGATCGTCGCCGGCTGCTGCACCTCTTCTCCCGGCGTAAAATCCTTGTTGATGCGATAGATCCGCACCGCGCTCGGATTGTTGAACGCGACCAGAATATACTCGGAGGGAATATCGGTGCTGATGTGGATTGGGCGGGCTGGCAGCCGTATCGGCACACCGTGCGGTGTCAGCGCGCCAGTCGAGGGATCAATGGCGAATGCGGTGACGTGATGCTCGGTCCCCTGCGTGCCGTAGCCGGGGGCGCTGCTGCTGCTCGCTACATAGAGATAGCGTCGCGACACATGCGGCCAACCATATTGTACGGCTGTAGGCAGCGTGACCGTGTCACGCTTGATCAACTCCGTGCCCGCGACATCTACGTCGTAATGCGTGAGATCGGGCCCGACATTTGCATAGAGCGCGACCTTTTGGGACGCCTGTTGGGCGGAAGCCAATCGAGGTGCGGCCATGCTGCCTGCGACAAGCGACAGAAAAGTTCTGCGGCTCAACATGGCACTTCTCCTTCCCGCCAATCAACCGCACTGGACCCGACTCGCGGCACCGCATCGCCACGGGGCGAATTGCCCTCATCCCCCGGATCTCCCGGACTGTTTGTGGCGATTTTGCCTCTGACCGCGAGCCTGCGGCAACGAGAATCGATCGCAACGTCCTGTTGGGGCGGGTTTGAGAGGTGAAGATTAGGACCTACAAGGTGACGACGTTGATACTTTCAGGCTCATGCCGACCGTTCGCAGAGCCGGGACATCGCACGATTTCTTGGTCATCAGTATGAAGAATGTCCTGGTAACATCGGTAAACCTGGAGGAAGCGAAAGAAGAAGATCGGCCGTCAGAACGTATAATGCTGAATTTTGGTCAGATTGATTTCGATTACACCCTGTACAAGTCGGACGGCTCGAAGGAGAAGGAGGAGTCATTCAAATAGGACATTGCGGCAAACAAGGCGCTGTAGCGGCCATTCGCGGGAAAGGCTCATCTCCTTGGGGCATGGCCGGTCGCCGTGAAGGCGCGTTCCGAGTAGAGTTGGTGTGTCATCCTCGTGGTCGCTGTGAGGCGTGTCCCGAAACTGAGAGCCCGCCCACGGAGGGCGGACATTTTTGTGGCTTGAGCGCTTTTTCCCGACCCTGTCGGTGCCAGCACTACTCAACCTTGTCGCTTGCAAGCCCTGTTCAAAGCGCCATATTGTATCTATCCCCCGTGTCGCTAAGGCGAGACGGATCGCTGGCGCGGGGTCGCCGTCGGGGCGAATAGGAAAGGGGTCACATGGTGCCCGAAGTGGTTTACTCTTCCATCCCGAAAAGAAGGCAGCTAGCGTGAAGGCTCATCGGTGCTTCGATTGTCAGGAGGATCAGCATGAGGTATGTGTGGACCGGCGCAGCGGTGATCGCTGCGCTCGCATTCGCAGCGCCTGTCTGGGCGCAACCCGCTAGTCCGGGTGGAAATCCGATGGGCATGCCGGGTCCAAACCCCGGCGGGCCGGGGCTAACCCCGTATTCCACGGGTGCGCCGGCAGAGGCCACCTCGGCCACGCCGCCGAGCCACCGCCATGGGCACCACGCGAGGACGGCGGCGCATCACGGCAAGGCGCCGCAACTGACCGGAGGCACTGCCAACCAGCTGAACCAAGAAGAGCTCGCTCGCCTTCAGGCTGGCAACTTTTCCAATCCGCCGGCCGAAATGTCTCAGGGGGCCCCTTCGGCGCCCGGCGGGCCGATGCAAGCCAACCCCAACCAAACGAACCGGATGTCTACAGGAGGGAGGGCGACGTCAGGCGGACCCCGCTGACGACGTACTCGACCGCATCAGCAGGCGATAACGACCAAAGTTCAAGCCTCTCGAAATCAGTTTTCTAGGGCTTAGCCATCTCTCCGAGAGCTTTGCTTGAAAAAGCGAGATGGTTCTCGCTTGCTCAAGCCGCAAGCGACCGCAGCCGCGGTGGGCGCAATAAGACGACTGCGAATGGCTCACGCCTGTGCCAGCAGCGAACACAACAACCCCGAATTTGGCAGTGTTCGGTTCTGTAGGATGGCGCGATGCTAGAGCGGAGGAGAATGTTAGCGGCGGCTCCTGCCGCCATAGCGTGTCCGGTTTCTGGTTGGTTGTCGGCTGCCCCGTCTGCGGCCGCTCCGGGTTGGTCTTTGCATGATGCCTGTCCCGCGGCATCCCCTGTGTGTGCCATTCCGCCGATGCCGCCGCCTCGCCGCGAAGTCCGCCCACCGCCGCCGCGCGGACCCGCCGCTCGCATCGCTCGCGAGGCCGCTGGCGCTGGAGCGATCGTCGCTGGGTTTGGAGCTGGAGGTGGTAGGGAGCGCGCGCTGGCGGCTGCCAATCGGCGATAGTACCGTCACCGTCTTTCGAGCCACCGGAGGAAGCTAATCCCTTATCGGCTCTGCTGTCCGGCGGCAAAGCCCTGCTGGAAGGCGGCATCCTGAGCCTGGCGGGACCGGTCGACGAGAAGTCCCCCGAGGAGGCCCGCACCCGCGCCGATGCCGGCGCCGAGCCCGGCATTGCCGGCAATGGCGCCAATTGCGGCGCCGCCGCCCGCGCCGATGGCGGTGCCAGTCAGCGCGCGCTGCTGCGTCGGCGTCATGTCGGCGCAGGCGGCGAGCGGGATGGAGACGACCGCTAACAACAGCAAGTTTCTCATGGCGTTCCCCAGCGGTTGATCAGAGAGACGGCGGGCAGGGGTAGCGTTCGCTCAGAAATCGAAACAGCCCGTCGGTCGACGATTGAGCCAGACGATCCGGCGACGAGCGTGCCCAGTTGACGAACTCACTCAGCGCTTGGTTGCGACTGGGCGGAGGGTTCGGCATGCAGAACAGCTTCGGTCCACGGAAGGCAACTTGGTTTTGCATTTCCACGAGGACAGCACCCTGCGCAAAGCCCTCGCAGAAATTGACGGCCGCCGTTCCCATCGCGTTGTCAGGAATCGCGGTGCAAAGCTCGACTAGGTCGCCAGTCGTGTTGGGGCCGAAATTCGCTTCCGTCGCCGCACGTGGCGCACCGGATGCAAGCAACACTAACGCCGCTGCGACTGTGCATCCCTTCAATGTCATGGCTGTCCTTCCCTTACACGCTGCCAACGCGATCGCCGACTGGTTGAATCCTGACAAATGCCATGATCGGAACCGGGTCGGCACTCTCAGAATGAACCGAATGCCGAAGCGAGCCCGATCACTGCGGCGAGCGCGATGACCGGGCCGACGATCGCGGCCATAACGATGTCGAAATAGCTCTCGCGATGCGTCGATCCGCAGACGGCGAGCAACGTCACGACCGCACCGTTCTGCGGCAAGCTGTCGAGCGTGCCGGCACTCATCACCGCGATGCGGTGTAGGAGGGCGGGATCGATGCCGTGCTCGCCAGCAAGGCGCATGTAGGTGCCGCCCAGCGCCTCGAGTGCGATCGTCAGACCGCCCGAGGCGGAGCCGGTCAGCGCCGCCAGCAGATTGGTCGCGACGGCGAGGGAGACAAGGGGGCCTCCCTCTATCGACAGCACCCAGTCGCGCACGATGACGAAGGCCGGCACTGCGGCGACCACTGCGCCAAAGCCGACGAGGCTCGCGACGCTCAACACCGGCAGGACCGACGCATTGGCACCCGAATCCATCGTCGCTCGTAGGCCCGGCAGGCGGCGCCAATTGATCGCGACGACAGTAACGATCGCTGCGATCAACGCGGTCACGACGGACCATATGCCGGCGACGGCAGAGAGCGAAGTCGCGCCGAATGCCTCTTTGGCGAGGAACGACACGTCGAGGCTCGGCAGGACGGCCAACGTCATCAGGACGTTGACGCCTACCACCACGAGAAGCGGCAACGCGGCCAAACCGATCGGCGGTGCCTCGCGGCTCGGATGGCCATGATGGACCTCGGGCGGATCGAATTCGTGCGCGGTCGTCGCACGTTGGCGCACGGTCTCGTCTTCGACCGCCTCGTCAAGTGAAACGGGTGCGTCCGGGTCATAGCCTTCCCCCTTGCGTCGCGCCGCAGCAGCGGCATGTCCCAGCCACCACAAGCCGAAGGCGAGCATAATCGCAGACGCGATGATGCCGAGGCCGGGCGCCGCCAACGGGGTCGTGCCGAAGAACGGCATGGGAATAGCGTTCTGGATCGCCGGGGTTCCGGGGAGCGCCGACATAGTAAAGGTGGAAGTGCCCAAAGCGATCGTCGCAGGAATCAACCGGTTGGGAAGTTCTGCAGTGCGGAACAGCGCTTGCGCCATCGGCACAAGCACGAAAAAGGCGACAAACAGGCTGACCCCGCCATAGGTAACGAGCGCGCCGGCCAGCACAACAGTGAGTATTGCGCGAGCCGGACCCAGCCGCTCTGTCATAAACCGAGCGATCGCCGAAACCGACCCGCTGTCCTCCATCAGTTTGCCAAACAGCGCCCCGAGCAGGAACAGCGGGAAGAATTGCGCGACAAAGCGCGAGGCGCTGTCCATAAAGGTCTGGGTCCAGTAGGCGAGCAGTGGCCCACCTGCAAAAGCCGCGGCGATAAGGGCAGCCGCTGGCGCCAGCAGCAAAATGCTCCAGCCCCGATACGCCAGCCAGACGAGCAGCGCGAGGCCGAGCAGGATACCGAACAATCCCATTGGCGTGACTAGGATTCCGCTGCCGCACGCAATCGGGCGGCCTCCTTGATCGCAGATCCCCGTTCGGCGCCTTCCGGCAGATGCGCCGGCCTCAGGCTCTCAGCAAAAATCCAGGAGAGGTCCAGCGTATTGCGGATGCCGAGGTCGTCGTAATGCTGCGACAGCCAGTCCTCCGCAGTTTTTCTGCCGCAGTCCCGAAGATGCGTCAGAAAGGTCCACTCGGCATTGAGCTTGCTCGAAACACCGAGCCCGAGCATTGTCTTCTCGTCGTGGATCGCATGGACATGCACGTCACGGAAGCGCTCGCGCTCGAGGTTTTCGTAGTGGATGATTTCCCACAAGAAGGCGAGCGCGCGCAGTTCCTTGAGCAGGCTCGTATTGAAGGTGATCTCGTTCAACCGGTTTTGGATGTCTCGCGCTGTTTGCGGAACATCCGGGCGGTAAAACGGATTGATCTGGATTAGGATGATGTCGCCGGCATCGCATTCGTCGACGAGCGGGAAGAGGGCAGGATTACCCATGTAGCCGCCGTCCCAATAGGCCTCTCCGTCGATTTCTACGGCCTTGAAGAGAAACGGCAAGCAAGCCGAAGCCATGACACTGTCGAGCTGGATGCCGGGTTGCCGGAAAATTTTGGGCTTGCCGGTGCGAACATTGGTTGCGGTCAAAAACAATTTCAGATCGCCCGGATCGTTGACGCTGCCGAAGTCGATGCACTCGGCGACGACATCGCGCAGCGGATTGAAATTCATCGGGTTGAGGTCGTAAGGCGAAAACACGCGCGAAAGGTGGTCCATCAAAATATAGCTGGGCGATGCGTCTAGGCTCCAATTCCCCATAAAGATGTCGAAGACGGACCTGCGAATTGGGCTGTATTGAGCAGCCGCGCTGGTAGCCGACCAGAATTTCTCGAGGCATTTGCGAGCTTCGATGGGGCCACCACGCGCCATTCCGTCGGCGAGAGCGACAGCGTTCATCGCACCGGCGCTGGTGCCGCTCACCGCTGCGATGTGCAGCCGCTCATCTTCGAGGAGCCGGTCGAGCACGCCCCAGGTGAAGGCACCGTGCGAGCCGCCACCCTGCAGGGCGAGCTTGATCGACTTCTTAGGCTTGCCGTCCATCGAGCATCTCCGGATCATCCCGCATCGTCGCGGTCGAGCGCCCGCGGGCCCGATCATATCCTGGCAGCCCGCCGGCTGGAAAAATCGCGATCAACGCGAGGCCCGTCAACGCGAGGAAGCAGATCCTCAGCGACCGCAGACGCGCCTGCGTGTAGATGCGCGCAGCCTCGGCTACCTGTTGGGGCGCGGCCGTTGTGCTCTCAAGCACCTCCAGCAGCCGGTCGTCGCTGACGAAGTCAACATTGTCGAGATCGACCTGCGCCTTGAGCCCCTTCGGGATCACCGGGTTGTCGACTAGGTTTGTCGTGACACTCGCGCTCAGCACGCCGATCAAGAGCGCGCTGGCAAGGGCGGTGCCCACCCCTCCCGCAAGATTGTTGGTGGCGCCGCGCAGCGAGGCCACATCCCCGGCCAGCGCCGGCGGCGATGCCGCAGCCAGGACGTTGAACAGAACCGTCACCAGCGCGCCCTGCCCGAACCCGATGACGATCAGCCCGAAAATCACCGTGACCGTGTGCCACTCGTTGCGAATGACCATGGCCAACAGGGTCAACCCGGCAGCGACCACCACGAACGCGATACGTGCCACGCGGCGCGAGCTGAGCCAATCGTGTAGCCGCGAGACAAGAACGGCGCCGGCGAAGATCGCCAGCGAATAGGGGATGATCGCCAACGCCGCACGCAGACTGTTGAGGCCCTGGACAATCTCAATGTAGAGCGGAATGAGAAAGCTGACGGCGGAGCCAAGTGCGACGATCATGAACATCAAGAACAGCGCCGAGCGCTGTTGCGGCGTTTCGATCACCTCCAACGCGACCAGCGGCGTCTTCCGCGCAGTCCGACGCTTATTCGACCAGGTAAAGAAAGCCTGACCGAGCACAATGCCGAGAATGATCATGACCGGCGCCGGCGACAGGCCCAGCAGGCTGAAGAGCGCTCCAGGCGCGGCCAGCAGCAGGCCCCACCGGTTGGCGCTGTCGAATCCGACACTGATCGAATGATGGCCAAGGCCGCCAGAGCAACGCCGACCGCGTCAATCCGCAAATCGCGCCGGCCCTCAACTGGGCTCAGCCGTTTGCTGAGGAGGAGGACACCGGCGGCGAGGACGCCAAGAACGCCGAAGGAATAGCGCCAGCCGATCCATGTGCCGAGAAAACCGGCGATCAGAAACGCCAAGACGCCGCCCATCGCTTCCGAAGCGCCCAGCCAGCCGATGGCTTGCGCCTGCCGCCTGCCCTGGTAGTTGGCGGCGATCAGCACGACCAATGTCGGCACCAAGGCGGCGGCCGCCATGCCGGCGAGGCCCTGAGCCGCGATCATCATCGTCGCGTTCGGGCTCAGCATCGTTATGAACATCGCCACGCCGAAAAGCAGCACCGCTGCCTGGAAAACGGGCCGCGGGCCCCAAAGCGCGCCTATCTTAGCGCCTAGCATCACAAGCGCGGCGATAAAGAGCAAATGAGTGACGATCGCCGTCCCTACGACGCTCGGGGAGGCGCCGAAGCTGGAAACAATACCGCCGATCGAGACGCGCAACGCATTGACATTGAACGACAGCAGAATCTGAGCCATCGCGATGACGAGCATCGGCAGCCAGGAAGTCTGCAGCGCGGGTTCCAGGGAGCTGGTTGAACGGACTTCGGTCATCCCTTTGGGACTTTAGCGATGCGCGTCGGGCGCTGACCAGAGCTGTCGGCTCGTCATTCGCATGGCTCGTGCATCCGGTTGGTCGGTGGCTTTGGCGACCACTCGTTCGTAGTTGAGGATCACATTACCTCCGGTCCAGACGTCCAATTCCATGCCCGCCCCGACGCCATCGATGCTCATCTCCGCGCTGACGCAGGAATAGGTGTCCGCTCGGTCCCTCCTCCCGGCAGACGTCGTTGTTTTGAGGAATCCGACCCGACGGCCGCCCGGTTGGGCGGCGTTCGCAGCCTAATGAGATCGGATGCAGTTGTCTTGGTTTCTGGGTCACAAGACTGTGCTGCGCATCCCAATCAACAGCGCGCGTTGCTAGAGGTATGCATAAGAACGTAGAATTGAATTGACAAGTCCGTCATTTTATCGGTGTCGATAACCAACCCGGTGCCCTGCCGCTTCACGCCTGGGCGCTACCGGCTTCGACATAGCCTCTGGGAGAACGATGACACCAGATACTTTCGAGACGCGGTCACTTCGGTCTCGAAATCAATTCGAAGCCTGGCGCGAATGGCATCAGCCCGTTCTCGATTCCCTACCTCAACACTCGGCCAGGTACGGATTTCCGGCCGACGTGCATTTGTGGAAACGAAGAGCTACCTCAGGCGCGATCCTATCGATCATTGGGTTATCAGCTACTGCGTGCGGGGCACGCATTTCGCGAACACGGCTGGGACCCCGGTCGAGGTACCTGCGAAAGTGCCCTTTCTCGCTTCGCTCGGACAAGAATTCTTGCATGAGCGGACGCATATATACCGGGTCTCGTTCCTCATGGCGCGCGACGGGTTCCGAGATATTGCGCCGCTGCTCGATGCCGCCTGCGGGTCGACTCTGGACACGCCTCTCGGGCATCTGCTCGGCGACTATATGATGGCTCTCGAGCACCACCTGCCGGACGTGACGGAGGCCGATTTCCCGAGACTTGCGCGCGCGGTCGGCGCGATGGTTGCCGCCGCCGCCCCGTCGGCCGAGCGTGTCGCCATCGCTGGGGCGCAAATCGACGTGGGACGCAAGGAGCGGGTGCGGCGGGTCATCCGGAAGCACCTGCGGACACCGACTTTCAGGCCGTCGATCCTCTGCCGGCTGGTCGGAATGTCCCGATCCAATCTCTATAGACTGTTCGAGGATACCGGAGGTGTAGCCCGCTACATTCAGCGTGAGCGGCAGCTCGAAGCGCATGCGGTGCTGACCGATCCTGCGAGCACCCAGTCGATCTCGTCGATCGCCGAAGATTTGTGTCTTGCAGACGCCTCCAGCTTCAGCCGCGCCTTCAAACGTGAGTTCGGTCATAGCCCGGGTGAGCTGCGGTTGGCGGCGCTCGCCGGGCTGGCGCCACCCGCGAGGACGCGACGCCTTGCACCGTCAGCAGGAACGGACTTCGGCGAGCTTATTCGAGGATTTTAGCGGCGTGACGCCCCTGGCGCACGATCGCCGATCCAAGCGTCGGGGCGACATCAGGGCGGCCCGCGGTCGGCGATGAACACCGCATCCACTGTCACCGTGGTGGGTGGACTGGGCCTCTTCCTGCTCGGCATTCATCATCTGACCGAGGGGCTCAAGGGCCTTGCCGGCGACTCGCTGCGCCGTGCCCTCCAGGCGATGGTTGGCGGCCGATTGAGCGCGATCATATCTGGCGCATTGTTCACGGTGGTGCTTCAATCCTCGACCGCGACGACACTGACCGTCATCGGCTTCGTTAGCGCCGGATTGGTCACCTTCTCGCAGGCCGTCGGGGTCATCATCGGTGCCACTTTTGGCACAACCTCGACGCCATGGCTGGTGGCGATATTCGGCTTTCGCTTGCGGATTTCCGCCTTTGCCCTACCAATGGTCGGTATCGGTGCCTTTCTGTGGCTGATCGCCAACGGCAAAACCCGTTCGGCCGGAGCCATTCTGGCCGGCTTCGGGCTGCTATTTGTCGGTATCGACTACCTGCAGACCGGAATGGAGGGCATTTCGTGGAACCTTGATGCCATCGGCGGAAGCGGGTTCGCTTGGCAGTGGATTCTCGCTGGCATTGGGATCCTGATGTCGGTCGTCATGCAGAGCTCGAGTGCGGCGGCGGCGGCGACACTTGTGGCCGTGCATGCGGGGTCGCTGACCTTTGAACAAGCCTGCGCAATGATCGTGGGCCAGAGCGTCGGCACCGCAGCGACAAGTGCAATGGTGGCGGTCGGCGCCGGGTTGGCGGTGCGGCGCGCAGCACTGGCGCACATCGTGTACAATGTTTCCGTCGGCATCATCGGGATCCTGCTGCTCACACCAATCGCCGCAGCCGCTCGCTGGATTGGCACCCAATTCGACGAGCCCAATGGTGTGCTCGCCCTGGCGGCATTCAGTAGCATTTTCAAATTGGTCGGGATCCTTGCGTTCTATCCATGGCTTGATGGTTTCTCGCGGCTGATCGAACGGATCTCCGGGGCAGGCACCGAAACTGCTGTCGGCCGGCTTGATCCGGTCCTCGCCGAGGCGGGAGGGGCCGTCGCGCTCGAAGCCGCCTGGCGGGCGATTCTGGAGCTTGCGCATGAGGCGGTCGACGCGGTCCGCCGCCGGCTCATTGGAGAATCCGTCCGTTACGATCCGCCGGTCGAAGCGTCTCAGCAGACCGAGCAATTCCTCGAGTCGCTGTCGCTCGAAACACTCGATTTAGCTACGTTCGAGCCGCGGCTCGTTCGGCTGTGCCATGCAGTTGATCATCTAAACCAACTGCATGACGACCTCAAGCAAATCCCGCTGCAGGCGACTGATTGGCATCCTCCGGCAGGCTTTGAGGCGGGTGCGGGAGCACTCGCGGCATGGCTCGAGGCGACGAAGGACCCCGAGGGCGCGCCCGGGCCTTCTGTCTTCGAGGCAATGGAAGACGCCTCGAAGCGGCTCGCCGTGGAGCGCAAGACCGGCCGCGACAAGATATTGCAAGACGTCGCATTGCAGCGGATGCCTGCAGGAACGGCCCGCGATGGTCTCGACATGCTCGCCTGGTCCGACGGTGCACTCCACCACGCATGGCGTCTGGCGGAATCGTTGAGAATTGCCTCCGGCCGCAGGCGCATGCGTGCGGACGATCAAAGTCTCGCCAGGGAGGAAGATCGATGAAGCGCAAGGAATACGAGAAGGAACTGCGCAAGCTGCAGGTGGAGCTTTGCGCGTTGCAGGACTGGGTCAAGCACGCGGGTTTGCGTGTGGTTGTGGTCTTCGAAGGCCGCGATGCGGCCGGCAAAGGCGGGACGATCAAAGCCATTACCGATCGGGTCAGCCCGCGCGTGTTCCGTGTCGTCGCGCTGCCG
>Ga0182035_10000955_pt1 | contig 14270 bp, 11 predicted proteins | sample flu12Cox44000170_FD_125969 | JGI IMG/M metagenome (GOLD analysis project Ga0182035, IMG submission 125969) | Lab enrichment of tropical soil microbial communities from Luquillo Experimental Forest, Puerto Rico - flux4day.12C.oxic.44.000.170 | ecosystem: Environmental > Terrestrial > Soil >...
AGCCTGGCGGGCGCGATCCGCCTCGAGGCCACGCCCACCATCGGCAGCGGGGTCTGGGTGCGTATCGTGCAGCCGTCGATCCCGCAGACGATGAAATGGGAGCCAGCCGCGGCGCAGCGCAACCTGCGGGTCCTTCTTGATCTCAGCGGCGCCCCGGCAACCCGAAAAATTGCAGCGGTACTCTGGCCGGAGGCGGCCACCCCGTTTCTCCTCGGTCGCGATGCACTCCTTCGTCGCGAGATCGGCGCCATTGCCTTCAATCGGGGCTATGTCATTACCGGCGCAGTGCGGGCAAACCCGCCCCCAGAACCGATCGTGCAGGTTTGGAACAGCCTCGAAGCGGTGGACGGCGATGGTGAAATAGTCGCCCGCTACGACAAGGCGCACCTTGTCCCGTTCGGCGAATACATCCCGTTCCGCGACGTCTTGCCTCTGCAAAAGATCACACCCGGAAATCTCGATTACATCGCCGGTCCCGGCCCCCGGACGATCGAATTGCCAGGGCTTCCGCCATTCGCTCCGCTGATCTGTTACGAGGTCATATTCCCGGGTGCGGTTGTCGATGAGGATCACCGGCCGGCCTGGATGCTGAATGTCACCAACGACGCGTGGTATGGCCGAACCTACGGCCCCTATCAGCATTTTGCGATCGCGCGGACGCGTGCCGTCGAAGAAGGATTGCCTCTCGTGAGGGTCGCGAACAACGGCATCAGCGGGGTGGTCGATCCCGTGGGGCGCGTCGTCGCCCGCATCGACCTCGATACCGTCGGCTATGCCGATCTCCCGCTGCCGGCTGCGGCTAGCGCGACCCTCTATGCCCGAGCGGGCGATTGGATGTTCCTTGCGCTTCTTCTCGCCGGTGCTTTGCCGGTCGCTTTCCGACTGCGCTGACCGTGCGAGAGGCGCCGCGTTAACACTCGTTATTGACCGGGATCGTTAGCGTGCCTTATCAAAACGGTTTCGTGCTTCCTTTAGGGCGATCGACCGATGGCGATGCAACAACAGACCCGACGCCCGGGCCGCCGAAAGGGCGACAAACCGAACCCGATTGATATCCACGTCGGTTCGCGTGTCCGCCTCCGCCGGAACATGCTCGGGCTAAGCCAGGAAAGGCTGGGTGAGGCGATCGGGTTGACGTTTCAGCAGGTCCAGAAATACGAGCGGGGCGCTAATCGCATCGGCGCCAGCCGATTGCATGATCTGAGCCGGGTTCTGGACGTTCCGGTATCATTCTTCTTTGACGATATGGACCCGGTGCGCGCTCCGGCAATTCCTGCAGGATTTGCCGAGCCGCCGGCCGAAGCCTTCGACTCCGATCCGCTGCGCCGGCGCGAGACTGTGGAACTGGTCAGCGCCTACTACAAAATCGAAGATACCGCATTGCGCCGCCGCTTCTTCGACCTGGCGAGAGCGCTGGCGGCAGGCGGCGAACGGCTCTCGGGAAAGTAGCGGATCAAAAAAAGCGATTGAGACGCGGAAAATTGATCTTGACGCTTACAACGCAAGATTGCATCAACGCCGACGTGCTATCGTAGAGCCTCTTGACGCTTTCGGGAAGGGTATCCTTTGGCTAACCATGATTTCGTATTTACCAGCGAATCTGTGTCGGAGGGCCACCCCGACAAAATTTGCGACCGCATTTCCGACGCGATCGTCGACACATTTCTCGCGGTCGAACCGCAGGCCCGCTGCGGCGTGGAGACCCTGGTCACGACCAATTGCGTCGTGCTCGCCGGCGAAGTGCGCGGCCCCGCATCGATTACCGGTGAACGGCTGATCGACGTGGCGCGCGCCGCCATTCGCGAGATCGGCTACGAACAGGAAAATTTTCATTGGCGGACGGCGGCAATCAAATGTCTGATCCATGGTCAGTCGACCGACATCGCGCAGGGTGTCGACGCCTCGGGCAACAAGGACGAGGGTGCCGGCGACCAGGGCATGATGTTCGGCTACGCTTGCAGCGAGACGCCCGCGCTGATGCCGGCGCCGATCTTCTACGCGCACGCGATCCTGCGCGCGCTCGCCGAGGCGCGGCACGCGGGACGGACGCCGCTCTTGGGCCCTGACGCAAAGAGTCAGGTCACGCTGCAATACGCCAACGGCAAGCCGGTGCGGGCAACCAAGGTCGTCGTCTCGGTCCAGCATTCCGATCGGATCGAGACAGAGGAGGTGCGCGAAATCGTGCGGCCCTTCGTCCTCGAAACGCTGCCGCCGGGCTGGATGTGCGAAGAGGAGAATTTTCTCGTCAATCCGACCGGCCGCTTCGTGATCGGTGGCCCGCACGGCGATGCCGGCGTCACGGGCCGCAAAATCATCGTCGACACCTATGGCGGCGCGGCGCCGCACGGCGGCGGCGCATTCTCCGGTAAGGACCCGACCAAGGTCGATCGCTCCGGGGCTTATGCCGCGCGTTATCTGGCGAAGAACGTCGTAGCTGCCGGGCTTGCGGAACGGTGCACGATCCAAGTCGCTTACGCGATCGGTGTCGCCAAGCCGCTGTCGTTCTATGTCGACACCGCCGGCGCGACTGACGACCGAAAACTCGAAGCGGCGCTGCAGAAGCTGATGGATCTGTCGCCGCGCGGCATTCGCACCCATCTCGACCTCAACAAGCCGATTTACACGCGCACTTCCGCGTACGGCCATTTCGGCCGGCAGGCCGAACCCGATGGCGGTTTCTCTTGGGAGAGACTGGATCTGGCCGACGAACTCCGGCGCAGTTTCTGACGGCTCCCGCGCCGCAGCCGCAACCCTCTCGACTCCTCTTCGGTCGTCGCCGGGGACGGGCGCTTCGCCCCGGACAAAAGACCCTCATTACGGGATTGCTGCCCCAGCTTGCCGTGAGAATTCCGGCGTCCGGCTGTCTCGATCCCGGCATTCTGTTCGGCGCCGCGCGGCGATCGATATGGCTTGAGATCGGCTTCGGCGGCGGCGAGCATCTGGCGCAGCAGGCCGAACGGCATCCGCAGGTCGGTTTTATCGGCTGCGAGGTTTTCGAGAACGGGATCGTCAAGCTTCTCGCGCAAATCGAGCAGCGGCGCGTCGACAACATCCGGATCTTTGCCGACGACGCGCGGTTGTTGATCGCGGCGCTGCCGCCGGCCTCGATCGATCGGGTGTTCATACTGTTTCCCGATCCCTGGCCGAAACGGCGCCACCACAAGCGCCGCCTCGTCTTGCGCGAGACGCTCGATGTTTTGGCGGAGATCATGACCGACGGCGCCGAGCTGCGGGCGGCGACGGACGACGACGATTACCTCGGCTGGATCCTCGAACGCCTCACCGGTCACGGCGCTTTCGAATGGCTGGCGCGGCGGCCGGGCGACTGGCGCGAGCGCCCCGCCGACTGGCCGCCGACCCGCTACGAGCAAAAGGCGCGAGCCGCCGGCCGCTCCCCCGCCTTTCTCTGCTTCCGCCGCCGCCCGCGAACTACAATCATGAATTGAGTCATTTATTACCGTTTGCTGCAATCTGCAGCGAATCTGCAGCAAAATCGACTTCAAGTTGTAGCACCGATCGCGCCCCGACCTCAAACTCTCGATCCTCATGATCGAGAGTGTGCCACACCGTCATGGCAATTTTGAGATCGCAATAGCTCCTTGGCGCAGGCGAGGGCGTCGATCGTCATTGGTGCCGGACCCATCCGCTTCTCCTGTTTTTACAGGAGAAAAACAGGAGGTAAGATTCTGAGTGTAGAGTTTTTTGCTAATACCATATTATATCAAATTTGTCAATAGAACCGGTACCTCGGCAGTGGAGCCACACGCACGGCGGCGGCGAGACGGAAACGTGGATGGCCGGGACAAGCCCGGCCATGACGATAATGTGAAGCGTCCGTTTGCGTCTTAGCATTTGCTCACCGTCGCGCATCACGCGGGCGGGTCGGCGGCGACGATTTCGGCGGCGATAGCGGCGAGGACCAATGACTCCTGTTCGGCGGTCATGCCCGGCGGCAGCCTCCCGGCGGCGAAGTGTTCTTCTTCGCGCAACAGCGCCGCAAGGCGCGCTTCGGCGGCCGGCCGATCAGCCCTGGCCGCCTCGCGGTCCTTCTTCACATCGCGATAGACGGTCCAGCCAACCGACGCGAGGCTCACGATCAGCGCGGCGAACGAGACGGGCTCGAAGACCCGCTCCGGCCGATCTTCGAGCGGATCCTTTGCCAGCTCCCGGTCGACAGCCTGCTTCAGCCCTTTGTCGATACGGTTTGCGAGCCGGTCAGCGGCGCGCCGCGCGATCCCGGCAAGTTTGCTGTCTTCGCTCATTGTCTCACTCCGACTTATCTGCGAGTTCGAGGGCAGTAGCGACGACCTGCCGAAATAGCTCGTCGCACTCGGCCGGGCCGCCGGCAAGACGCTCGATCATCTCACGAAATCGTACACCTTCGACGCTTTCGACCGACGCGCACAGCGCGGCGAAATCCGCCGGCAAGGCTGCACGGCCTTCGGGGCCGGCGGCCCGAATATTGCGCACCATCGCGGCGCGACTACCGGCGGCCCGGCCCGATTGCGTCGCAACGGCGATCAGCGCCGCAGCGAGACGGTGGGCTAGCACCTCACGCCACTCGCGGTGGTTATCGACCATGTAATTGGCTAAGTTGAAATGGCTGATCAAAATCGATTCGGGATTACCAGCGGTGTAGTCAAAACGGAGCGCCGCTTCCACAAAGTGCTGCGCCTGTGTGCTTCGGCCGAGATGTTTTTCCAAGATGCTGAAGGCCGTAAGAACCATCCCAAGCTGGGCTACCGCGTTTTCGCGCTCATAGACCTCTCGGCAATAGAGCAGTAAGCGATGCGTTTCATCCACGCGCCCTAACTCCAAAAACGGCCGGAAGTCATTGAAGCGTTTTCGAGCCATCTCAAGCGGAAGAGCACCACGCTTCCGGGCGCTCTCTAGAATTTCAGAATTTAAGTCTAGCGCCTGTTGCCATTTCTCAAGCGTGAGAGCTGCGTTGCGACCAGTATCCAATACTGCCTCGCGCACGTTCCAGATCGGAACGATCTCGTTCGGTCCCCTGGGGTCGGGGAGCGTCTTCATCAGCTCACGCAGCTCCAGGACCCGGAGCAGTACAGTCTCATTTTCGCAGCGCCGGCCCAGGATTTGCAGGCGCTGGCTCTCGTCCGCGAGCTGCGACCACGGGCCGAGGCCGGCGCGCTTTGTATATTGCGCCATTTGCTCGACAGTGCGGAGCGCCTCGTCGTTTCGGCCACTGTCCTGGAGCAGGTTGGCGAGATCGCCGGCGCAAGCGGACGCTGTTTGGAATTCTTCCCTTACAAGCGCTTTCTCAATGACCACGCGCAGCTCTTGTTCGGCTTCTTGCGAGCGACCGGCCCTCTGGAAAAGCCGGGCGAGCAGCCCGTGGTCGATCAATTCCCTATCCGTTCCCGTGGTGGCTTCGACGATGCGCCGCGCCCGCGGCAGAATGGCTGCGACCGTGGCGGGCGCCTCGTCCACCCGATCGACCTGCTCAAGCATCCTCGACGCCGTTGCCCATTCAGCGCGGCGGCTCAGATAGGAGAAGGCGGCCAAGCCGGCGCGGACGATCATGTTTCCGGCTCCAGGCGACTTCCCGTACTGATCCCGTGCGTGATCCATCACCGTCTGCCAAGTCGCCGATAGTTCGATATCCACTGCACCCTGGAATTCCGCCCCGGCATCGGCGCGGCCGGCCTCGGCAACGCCGGGATGGATCAAGATTTCGAACGCCTCGCCGTTTTCGCCGATGAGTTTCTTATCGACAAGCCCGGCGGCGACAAGAGGCGGCAACAACTCGGCGATATCGGGCGCCGGCTCGTCATGCCCGAGGCGCTTCCATAGATCCTTCCAGTTCAACTCGATGATCCAGCTCTCGCGGTCACCTTCCTCGAGAGCACAGAGAAAATGAAAAAAGGTCCGCGCCGCCTCCGGCAACGCGCCGGCAATGCCGCTGCTCCAATCGCGCAGACTGGCCGTAAACGTCGCGCCGTCGAGGCGGGTCTCGCCGTCGCGGAAAAATGCATCGAGCTCGTCCGCACCTTGTGCGGCTTCGGCGCGGTCGAGCTGAGCAGCCAACCGTTGGGGATTGGCGGCCAATTTCTCGGTGAACTCGATCAATTTCGGATGGCCTTGCACCAGACGCAGGGTGCGGCGGACCAGCAAGCGCCCAGCATCGAGCGAGATCGCCGCCGCCTTGCCGTCGAGCAACATCCGGAAATTCGGCAATTCGCGGACCAGCAGCAACGCCTCGTCGAGCGGCAATGCATGCACCGGGATGACCTCGATCGAGTCGGGCAAGCCCGCCGGGTGGATGCGTGTCGTCAATATCACGCGCGAAAGCCCGCCCGGCTTCAGGATTGCACCGATGAGCATGCCCCAGCGCTCGTCGCGCCACTGCCCGGAGTCGCTGAGCAGGCTTTCGAGATTGTCGAGGACGAGCAAGATCGCGTTGTCCTCGAGCACCTGCGTGAGCCGCGGCAGCCAAGCCTGCAATGCGGCCGCACCGTCGACGACGTGAACCATCGCAAAGCCGGGAAGCTGCCTTTCCATCGCCAGCGCAAACTCGCGCAGCGCCAGCTGAATGTCCTTGTCCGCTTCCGGCGCGCGGTACCACACGAAGGCCTGAAACCGTCCGACCGCCTGATGATGGTAGGTCAACTCGACCGCACAGGCAGTCTTCCCGGCTCCGGCCATGCCATGAAACAAGACTCCGCTCTGCTGTCCCTCGGCGGCGAGCGCGGCGCTCGCTCGGGTCATCGCCGCAACCCGGCCGACGAAATGCTCCGGCTGATCGGGAAATTCCGCAATGCCAATGTCGGGTCTGAAATCCTGCGAACGTGCCCGCTTTGGCGGCTCCAGCTGCAAATCGGCCGCTCTTGCGCCGAACAGGGCAGGCGTCGCGACCGACAGCGCCCCAGCCGTGGTGCCACTGGGTTTGAGAGCTGCGCTCAAAGCACCCTGTATAGCTTGCGGGAGGTTCTGCCGCTGGCGAAACAGGCCGTCGAACAGCCCGCGCGCCAGCTCCATCGCGAATTCGTCACCAACCGCGTAGCGCATCGCCAAAACGCCGCAATCGAGGCTGTTGACGAGGGCTCGTGCTACGGTCGGCGCGGCTTTCTGCGCCTGCTCGGCGGTGTCCGCTGGCTCCGGAGTGGCCGCCTCATCCCGGCGCGCTTCGGCCAGGCCGAGCCAAGATAGCGTCTGCTGGATGCTGGTTGCCGCCAAAAGGCAGGCGGAGAGCACCACGAGCTTCAGCCGCCGACCGGTTTGCCGGAGCAACTGCGCTACGTCGTCCGAGGATATTTGGTCGGGCCGACCCTCGGGCGTCTCCAGGATCAGCGAGCCCGGCAGGCCGTGGCCGGAAAAATGAACAACGTCCCAGCCATCGCCGTCCTGAAGGGCGTCACGCAGGCTGTCCCGGGTCACGCCATACTGCAGGATCCGCAATTCGACCGCGAGGCCCGCACCGCTGGTAAGGCGGCGGACCAGGGTTTGCAGCATCTGGCGCTCGCGCCGCAGGTTCAATGGGCTGCCGGCCGGCGGCAGGCTGAACAATGCCAGGAGCCGCACCCGGTCGCCGATCGGCGCCGCCTTCGGGGGCGCGGTACCCGGAGCTTCGAACACCAGGCTGACGCCCTGGAGCGCGAGCGGCTTGCTGCGCGCATGTGCGATCTCCAATGGCATGACCAGGAGTCGCTCGACCTGATCCGGCACGACGACGCGGACGACGATCGGCGGGAAGCTGTGGCCGAGGATTTTCTCGCCAATGCCGTGGCTGAGCACGGTTTCGCCGATCCAAGCCCCGACCTCGTGCAGAAGGCGCGGCTCGTCTTCGTCCCGCTTGTCGGGGGCGGCGTAGTGCCTCAGATAGGCTGGCAGATCGAACAGGGCCGGATATTTCGGATCGGTGGGGTCGAGCGCGACCGTGTGGTCAGCCAGAAAGGCGCCGCCCTCGTCGGTCAACCGCCAACGCCAATGGTTCGCGTCGGAGAATTCGGCAACTTCCAAACAGAGGGCCATGGCAGCCTCCCTCTCAGTTCTTATGGTTATCGTACTCCCGAACAAAACGCCCACCAATGAAGTTGGAGAATTATTTCGTTAACGCGCATCCGGCGAGGCGCGGGTTATCGTCGTTGCGGCATTATCCGGATCAGCTGTTCCGCGTCGCCGTTGTCGGTGGGAGAGTGATCTTCTTCGCGACTGTGACCGGCCAGTAGCGAATAGACGGACTGAGTGGCGCACCGACGTCAGATCTCGTCGGCACAGTTCGCCGATTTCGATGCAGCGATCAGTTAAGGCCGCATCACCGCTGACGCGCTGTGTGCGGCGCTGCCGGCCTCTTCCTCGTCCTCGTTTGCTGCTCGAACCATCGGCCGTCAGCCGAGCGCTCCCCTGAGAGCACTGATGGCTTGGGCTATGGCGCCACGCGTTGCGGGCGTGTCGGCGAGCGCATTCAGCATGACGAAATCGTGGATGGTGCCGTTGTATCGGGTCGAGGTGACCCGTACGCCCGCGTTCGATAGCTTGCGGGCATAGGCCTCGCCCTCATCACGCAGTACATCATTCTCGTCGACAATGACGAGCGCTTCGGGCAGGCCCGCGAGCTCGTCGAGCGAGGCGCTGAGCGGTGTCGCGGTCGGTTGTTTGCGGACGGCGGGATCAGGCAGGTAGGCGTCCCAGAACCATTGCATGGCGCGCGTGGTCAACCACGGCCCATCGGCGAAGCGAATATATGAGGGCGTGTCAAACTCGGCGTCCGTGACCCGGATAGAACAGTACCTGGAAGACAATCTTCGGCCCGCGGCGCTGCTTGGCCATCAGGGTCACCGCCGCCGCCATGTTCCCGCCGACGCTGTCGCCTGCAACGGCAACCCGTAACGGATCGATGCGCAAGCTGGCGCCGTTGTCGACCACATAGCGGGTCGCAGCATAAGCCTGCTCGATTGCGACTGGATAGCGGGCTTCCGGCGAACGGGCGTAGTCGACGAAAACAACCGCGGCCTTAACGCCGACCGCGATTTCTCGGACGAGGCGATCATGCGTGCCCCGGTCTCCCAAGACCCAGCCGCCGCCGTGAAGATAGACCACCACGGGTAAGACATCGACAGTGCCGGCCGGGCGAACGATCCTAACAAGAATAGATCCACTAGGGCCGACCGGGAAGGTGACATCCTCGATTTGTGCGGTCGGCTTGCCGACCGGCATGGACTGTGCTCGCGCCAGTACAGACCTCGCGTCGGCCGGCGACAACGAGTAAATCGGGGGCGCACCGGCCAGACTGTCGACGAATTGCTGGGTGTGTAGTTCCAGCGTCGGCTCGTCAGTATCTGTTGCTATGCCGTTCTCCTGTGAAGACGTCGCGCGCGAGACATGCGCGACGTGCTCGGCCAATTGCATCGCATTCCTTCTAGAACGACTTTGCGGTGGTTCCGGTCAGGATATCGGCCTTGCGGTTGAGGGCTGCGATCAGACCGTCGACGCCATCGCTTTTGAGGATGGCGGCGAATTCGGAACGGCGGGTCGCGACCTCGCTGATCGCGCTGTCAAGATAGATGTCGGAGATTAACCAGCCGTCACCGGCACGGTGCATGGCGTAATCGACCTTGACCGGCTCACCGTTGGCTTTGATGATCCGGCTCTTCACCATGACCCCTGACGGGGCGGGCTGCTCACCAATAACCTCCAGCTGTTGCCCCGCGTAGTTATCGAACCGGTCGGCATAGATCGCAGACATATAGCGGCCGATGCTCTCGCTCACCTCCTGGCGCTGCGCGTCGCTCAGACCAGTCCAGGTCGGACCGACCGACAACCGCGCCATCCAGCCAATGTCGAAGCTGTGGCGAATCACCGGCGCCAGCTGTGCAAAACGTCCGGCTTGCCCAAGCGTCCGGCCGTTTTTCATCGTACTGAGAAGAGCATCGTAGAGGCCCTGGACGGTAGAGCTGCCGCTCGCCGGCGCGGCGTGGACTGTGTACGAAAACGTGCTGAGACTGAGCCCGGCAGCAAAAGCCGCGGCTCTCCATAAGGGAGTCTTTCGTACAACTGCCTCAGGCATGGTTGGATAAAAAATTGCTGAGGATATCGTCACGTTTTCCCTCCTCTTTCGGCGGCTGGCCATTGCAATCCCCGCAAATATGCGACGGCCTAACAATGAGCCTGATCAAAGCGTCGGCCAGACCGATTTCGGACACGCCGGCGGTGCGGCGGTCGCCGCGAAATCGGTCCGGAACCCCACCCTCGAGTCGACCACCTCCGCGCCCGGCCCTGACAGCCATCCCGGGCACCGATCGATCGAACTGCCGCCGTGAACCGATAGCCACGGCCGAACTCGGTGCGGATGAAATCGCGGTCTTCGCCAAGAGCCTTGCGTAACGCGAGGATCTGAACCTTCAGGTTCTCCTCCGCGACAACCATCCCCGGCCATACACGGGTCATGAGCTCGCCCTTCGTAACGAGCGATCCATCGGCCTCTGCTAAAGCCAAAAGAAGATCGAAGGCGCGCGTTCCCAGTTCGATCGGTACGCCGTCGGCAACTAGTTTCCGACGGCGCAGCAGCATGCGGAAGCGGCCGAATTCGAGCGTCGCGTCGACTGTGGTCGGCCTCAACTCACTTTCGAACCGCGGCAGCGTGTTCTCGCGGTAAAGAGCAGGCTCGGCGCGGGTATTCCACGTCATCTTAGGCCTCCCGTTTGGGTTCTGGGCTGCAATTTGGCGCGGGTTTGCGCGCAAGTCGCGTTAATGGTTGCGAAGTTGTGTTAAGAGCCGTTTGCGGCTTCTATGCGGATAGCCGCAGCGCTATTGCACGGGAAGCCACCCGGCCCGACTCTGCCGCGTTAAAATTGGTTGTTCTGGTGTCGATTGGGGTCTGGGCCGACGATTACCCGATGCACCAAGAAACTCTCGCCCTCGGATCGTTCCGGCTGATCCCAGCGCAGCGGATGCTGCTCGACAACGGAAAGCCGCTGCGTCCCGGCAGCCGCGGAGGATCATTCCGGCAGCCTCTGGAGCGGCAACGCGGCAGCGTAGGCCTGGGAACTGCGTGCCGCCGCCAGGCTCGCGGATGTGGCGCGGTCCAGGTCGGAGCAACAATACGTGCGCGCTGCGCGCACCGGTGACGCCTGAGCACGTGCGCACGCAGATAACGCCTCGGCGGACGGAGCGGCCCGCACGCAGCTATCTACCAAAACCGCTTAAACGCATCGTCGGCCGCGACGACACATCCCCGGATTGGCCGAGCGGCGGCGCCGGTGAGAACTTAAGTGGTGGTTACGCCAATCTCTCAAGCAGTGTCCTTGCAGCTCGCAAGTCGGCCGTTTCAAAGCCTTCGGTAAAGCGGGCATAGATCGGCCTCAGAAGCACGTCGGCATCGGCGGGGCGTCCGCGGTCATTCCACAACCGCGCTAGGCTCTTCGCGGCTCGTAGCTCCCACGACAGCACACCCTGTCGGCGCGCGCACGCGAGCGAGCGGCTAAAGCAATCCTCAATCGGCTCTGGATCGGACGGGTTCGACCGCAGCAGAATTTCGCCCTTGATGCGCAGTGCCTCCGGCATCCACCAAAATGCATCGTTGCGCTCGGTGCGTTGCAAAGCCTCAGCCGCGGCGACGAGGCTTTCGCCGAAGCGGCCTGCCTTTGCAAGAACCTCAGCCAGATCAGTCAGAAACACCGTGTAAAGCGTTTCGGACCGGCTCTGACGCAAACTTTCCAGAGAGGAGCGGAGCAGTCGCTCGGCAAGAGCAAGATTGTCTCGCTTGGCGAACAGTTGTCCTTCAAACCCGCTGGCGTAAGCATAGTAGCCGCTGAGGCTGTACTTTTCGGCGTGATCTTTCAATTGAGCAATCGAGCGGCCGGCAGTTTCCAGATCTCCAAGCCAGAGCGGAATCTGGCAGCCACACCAGGTCAGCGCGAGGCATAATGAGAGAGGATGATCACGTCGCTGCGTCTCGACCAGAAGATCTCGTGCCAGTCGAGCAGACTGGTCGAGCAGCCCTTGCGCCCACTGCGCTTGCGCCAAAGTGCAGCTCGCGGATACAAAACTGTCTCTTCCCAACCTGGCAAGATGAGCTCGTCTTACGGCCGGCTCGCTGGTCCGCTGGCATGTCCGCTGGGCGTAGGTCGACGCCTCGCGGTATTCGCCCAGAAAGAAGAGTGACGTACCGAGAATCCAGTCGGCTGTCGCGAGAGCAGCAGGATCCCCGGACCTATTTGCTATTGTTTCAGCGCGGCGTCCGAGATCAAGAGCACCCCTGAAGTCTTCGAGGCGATGGCAGCAGCTGGCGAGGCCCGCGAGCGCTCGCAGTTGGTAATCGACGTCTTGAAGGAATTCCGCCAGCTCGCTGGCTCTCTGCAGCGCGGCGCGCGCTGTGTTGCTCAGACCTTCAGTAAACATAAGCGAATAGCCAAACGCACATTGCAGCACCATTTCCCGACTGGTTTCATTATCTTGCGGGCCGAGTACGTCCAGCGCCTTTCGCGCCCAGCTGAGGCATTCGGCTAATAATGATAGCCCGAGCCAGACCGGCGTCGCCGCCGCCGCAAGGCGCACTCCGGCCGAAATATCGCCCTCGGGAGAGAACGCCCAGGTTAGCGCAGCACGAATATTGTCGATCTCACGGGCGCAACCGGTAAACTTATCGGCCGCTGTATCGTCTGGAGTTTCTGCAAGTATATTATAGTAATAGTTAGCATGGCGTCGACCAATTTCTGTGGTTTCGCCGCTCTCGTTTAATTTTTCGATAGCATAAGCCCGCATCGTGTCGAGCATATAATGGTAGGTGACGTCGCCGCCGATGTCGGTCGCGAGAAGTGATTTCTGCGCGAGATTTGCAACGATCTCGATCACCTCGAAACTGCGGATATGCTCGTCGCCGACAACACTGCTAGCAGCCTCCATAGTAAAGTCGCCCCGAAAGGCAGCGAGCCGCCGCAACACGACTTTTTCGACCTTCGGCAAGAGAGCGTAGCTCCAATCGATCGTCGCGCGCAGGGTCTGCTGGCGTGGCAGAGCAGTACGTCGACCGCGAGTCAACAGGTCGAAACGGTGGGTCAGCCCGTGAGTGAGGCTCTGGATTCCGAGCACGTCGACCTGGACCGCCGCGAGCTCTAGAGCCAAAGGCATGCCGTCGAGACCACGGCAAATCTCCAGCACGTTGGGAATGTCAGCATCGCTAAGGACGAAACCGTCAATCGCCGCTGCCGCTCGCTCGCTGAACAGCTGCACGGCCGAATAGCCGAGGGCTTCGACGGCGCTCAACGGAGCGGTTCCAGACGGAACCTCCAGCGGCGGAAGGCGCAGTACCCGTTCGCCCTCCGCACGCAACGGCTCGCGGCTCGTTGCGAGAATGCAGACGTTCGGCGCCACCCGCAGCATAGCCTCGGCTAGAGCCGTTGCTGCGTCGACTACATGCTCGCAACAGTCGAGGACGATCAACATCTGCCTGTCTCGCGACCACGCCGCGAGCGCCGTCAGCGGATCGACGCCGGTTGATGGCATGCCCAAGGCTGCGCCGACTGCAGCGGGGACTAGTGCGGCATCGACGAGCGTCGCCAAGCCGACGAACCAGACCCCATCGGCAAATGACGCGCTCATCTCCTCGGCGGCGGCGATTCCCACCGTCGTCTTGCCGATCCCGCCGGGGCCGACGATTGTCAAGAGGCGATGCTGAGAACACCGCGACACTACCGTCGCGATGACCTCGTCGCGGCCAACTACGCGCGTTAGCAGGGCGGGAAGATTCCCGCTAGGCGCTGGCTGGCTCCGCGACGGAGCGGAAGCCTTCTGCCATTGCCCGCGCGTTACCGGCGCGACGAAGGTATAGCCTCGGCCTGGGCTGCTGATGATGAAGCGATTTCCTTGCCGCCCATCGCCCAGCGCCTTGCGCACTGCCGCGACATGGACCCGCAAAGCACCTTCGTCGATCACTGTCTCCGGCCACACGCGACCGATTAACTGATCCTTGGAGACGGTCTCGCCGGCGCGCTCCACTAATGTGATCAGGATTTCAAGCGCGCGGCTGCCAAGCCGCAGCGACCTGCCGCTGTTTAGCAGCATGCGCTGCGCGGGGAGTAGCTGGAAGGACCCGAAGACGTAGGTCTCATCAGCCAACGATGGTACTCCTTACGCGCGGCCGGGGGCCGGAGCATCGACTCATGGCCCTTGCGACGATTAGAGTTTAGGCCAAACAGACGGCTCCGTCGAACGCTGATCGGCGGCCACTTTCGTGGGCATACACACACATCGGCACAACTGAGGGTGCTAACAGAGACCCAAAATTCCCAGCTCTCCTCTGGAGGAGGCAG
>Ga0182035_10000956_pt1 | contig 14269 bp, 12 predicted proteins | sample flu12Cox44000170_FD_125969 | JGI IMG/M metagenome (GOLD analysis project Ga0182035, IMG submission 125969) | Lab enrichment of tropical soil microbial communities from Luquillo Experimental Forest, Puerto Rico - flux4day.12C.oxic.44.000.170 | ecosystem: Environmental > Terrestrial > Soil >...
ACATCAGGCCGAGCGTGCCCAGCGCGACGAGGAAGGGGTCAGGAGGATCTCCCAATGCAAGACCCAGCGCGACCCTGAGGGCTACCTGCTGAGGCTCGGGGAGCACATCCAGCTGGTCAAGCACCGGCGCGCACAGCTGGTGCAGTCCCGCGTACGCCAGCTCCATTTCCGACTCGACGCCCGCGAGCTGAGCCACCCGGAAACCGGAGGCCTGCTCAGCGGCATAACGCAGCAGCGCTGTCTTGCCGACGCCGGCTTCGCCACGGATGACGAGCACGGAACTCTGGCCCCTTCGCACGTCCTCGAGCAGCCGGTCCAGCAACGCGCACTCGCTCGACCGGCCCAGGAACCCCGGCGGGCGCTCGGCAGCCATAGATGCCCAAAGCATAAGCGAGCACGTCCGCCAGCCTCAGGCGACCCAGGGACGAGGCATACCCAGGGACCAGGCAACCCCGGGCACCCACTAGGGACGACCCAGGCGCGATGCACGACTGAAAAGCGCGACCCTGATGCCACAACGCAACCTATGGAGGCCGAAATGAGCACCATCGAAGCAACCAGCAAGACAACCACGCGGGTCCCTGGCGACTCGGCACCGCAGAGCAGGACGCTGCAAGTCTTCCTCACCCGTGGCGTCATTGCCATCGCGTGGGCCGTCGTCTTCGCGGCGGTGTCGCACTCGCTGACGACCGGTGTGACGGCCGGCGCCGGCGTCCTGCTCGTCCTCTACCCGCTGATCGACGCGGTCGCCTCGTTGATCGACGCGCGGAGCCAGCACGGATCCGCCCGTCAGCTGCTGCTGGCCAACGCCGGGTCCAGCATCGTCGCCGCCGTCGCCCTCGGCGTGGCCGCGACCGGAGGCGTCTCGGCCGTCCTCGCGGTCTTCGGCGTCTGGGCCGCCGTCAGCGGTGCGGCGCAGCTCGTCGTCGTCCTCCGCCGCCGCGCGCGGCTCGGCAACCAGTGGCCACTGCTGCTGGCCAACAGCGGGTCGGTCATCGGCGGTATCGTCTTCCTCATCGTGGCGGCCGGCGGCCATCCGAAGCTGATGCTGGTCGCGATCTACGCGGCTACCGGCGGCATAGAGTTCGTAATCCAGGCCGGGCTGCTCGCGCGGCGCCGTCGCCACCTGGCCACCCTGCCCGCCCGGTCCTGAGCCCAAGCTGACCACCGGCCGGACCGGCAGCCGGCCCTCCAGCCCTGAACAGCGCATCCGCGCCGCCGAGCCGAACCAAGAAGAACGTGCGCCGACCCGGATAACCGGGCCGGCGCACGTCGCCGTCAGGGCGGTCGCGGCATTTGCCTGGCCAACGACACGAATCCTCGCGCCAAGGCGACGTCAGTCAGCCGCGCTGAGGATGGCAGTCGTTATTCACCGACCGTGCCATCGATCGCTTCGCGGAGGAAGTCTGCGTGGCCGGCGTGGCGGGCAGTCTCCTCGATGAGGTGCAGCAGCACCCACCGGAGCGAGACGTGCCGCCCGTCACGCAACGCCTCGACCGATAGCTGATCCAAGCCCGCTGCGGTGGATACGCCGTGCCGGCTGCGCTCGCAGGCCTGGCGATAGCGACTCTGCAACTGCTCCGGCTCGAGCTGAGCTGCGGTGCGGAACTCCCAGTCCCGATCCGGCTCCCAGTCGACGCTGCCCCATGGCTCGCGATCGGGCAGGCCAGCGAAGCGCACCTCAATCCAGTCCTCTTCCACCAACGACAGGTGATAGAGCCGCCGGTAGGGGGCCAGATTCGGCCCGCCGGGCCGACGGCGCAAGTGGTCTGCCAGCAGGTAACGGGAAGCGCCGGTGATGATGGCGACTTTGCAGGCGGTCATAATGACGGGCCAATCCATAAGCCGGTATCACGCTGTAAGAAGCATCTTCTCGGTGCGTGGCGGCCACCGCGCCCGCGTGAACCCTGGCCCCCACACTGGTTTCCGATACCCGCGTCTCCACGGGTGCGAAAGCCTGCCGGGACTGGGACTGTGGAAGCGACCACGGACGTCGACCGAGGAGCAGGCGCAGTCATGAACCAGCCCGGGGATCTTGCCTACGACGTATTTGTCAACGACCCGCCGCCGCAAGACGGTGTCCTCCCCAACGGGGAGCCGAAGCGGTTCTCTCCCATGGCCAGCACACTGATCTACGGCCGCGAGAATGCGGTTCTGACCGATCCCGGAATGACGGATGAGCAGGCGCGCGTGCTCGGCGACTGGGTCGCCCGCAAGGACCGTAACGTCACGGACATCTTCATCACCCACGGCCACGGTGACCACTGGTTCGCCGCCGGGCTGCTGGCCGAGCGGTTCGGGGCGCGTGTCGTCGCCACGGCCACCACCATCGCGCAGATGCAGGGCAACATGGCGACACGCCCCCTTCTCTGGGACAAGCTGTACCCGGGGCTGATCCCGCCGTCAGAGGTCACCGCGGCGACAGTCCCTGACGACCGGTTCACGCTCGAGGGCCACGACCTGGTGATGGTCGACGTCGGCCACGGCGACGCCGACGACAACAGCGTGCTTCACGTCCCCGACCTGGAACTGGTCGTTGCCGGGGACGTGATCTACAACGGGGTTCACATGTACCTCGGCCAGAGCGCGGTGGCCGGCTTCGGCTCCTGGCGGGAGGCGATCGGCAAGGTCGAGGCGCTGGGACCCCGGCACATCGTCTGCGGTCACACAAACAAGCTGCTCGACGGCGACGCGAAGCGGACGATCGCGGAGACCCGGCAGTACCTGGACGACGCGGACGAGCTCCTTCGCGCCGAGGACACCGCGGGTGGCTACTTCAACGCCAAGATCGAGAGGTATCCGGACCATCTGGGACGGCTGATCCTGTGGGTGACGGCCCGCGCGCTGTACGGCGTCCGTGAGAACCCGCGCGAAGACCCCCGCAAGGTCATTCTCACCTCCTGGCTCTGACCCGGGTCCTCGCTGGGCTGCCAGGCTACGGTGATGTCCTGTTTCCGGTCCGGAAGTCCAGGTGCTGCTGGCGGATCAGAAGCCCAGACCGTGCGCGGCAACCCGGTCATGCCCGGATACCGACGTGGCCGCCGGTCACCTGCATTTCGTACACCGGTTCGATCGGACTGCGTTCACCCAACGAGTGCTGCGTTTGGCACCACGTCTTCAGCGGTGACCGGCTCTTGTTGCGCTTGCCCGTTGATGAGGCGGCGCACCTTGGCCGAAGCGGTGTAGATGCGGCGTACGTCCATGATCTCGCCCAGCGGGCGATGGAGGGCCGTCACGCGCCACTGGTTAAAGGCCAGGGCGTCTCCCTTCTCGACGGTCGCAGGGCGGGAGATGTCCTGCCGGGGAAGGTGGACGTGCCCGACGGTGACGAAGGGTGACAACTTCTCGGGCCACTCGACCGTCGAGTCGTTCACGGGCATGGCTTTGAGGTCGGTGCACAGCTGCACTTGGAGGTCGAAGTCGTACGGATGAGCCTTCATCTCATCCTCGAGTGCCGGTCCGAAGACGTCCGGGCCACTCTTGATGTCGAGGTTTGTGTGAAGGACCTGGTTGGCGCTCCCGGCTGCTGGTGCGACGCGCACCTTGGCGATGTAGTCGCCATGGCGAACGGCGGCCATCGACCAGTAGGGCGTCAGTAGAGGGTTGCGGACTGGGGTCTGGGTGGCTGTCTTCACGAAGGCGAACAGCTCCTTCCACGCCCACTCTTCAGGCGGCAGGGTGCCCTTGCCGGTCACGAAGTCGTTGAGGAACTCATGGAACCCTTGCTGCCCTCGAGTGAGGTACTTGGGCAGGTCGTTTCCAAGTTCCTCGATGAAGAGGTAGTGCTTGGCGGTGTTAGCCACAAAGAACGGGCTGTTCTTGAGAACGAGGTCGAACGTGCCGGCGTCGGGCTCGTCGTCGACCAGGGCTGGCCCTTCGATGCCGAACATCTTCATGGCGAAGCCCAGGACGGGTCCGAGCTGGGCGTCGGGACCCAGATGGTTCGATGCGCTCGAGAATCGGATGAGAGCGTCGTGGCGGCCCGGTGTGGCAAAGATGCCTTGGGCATACGGCTCGGCCAGACCGTCGAGGAACTCGACACTAGCCCGTACGACACCGAGGGCCTTGGCGTGGGCGCCCCTCGTGGCCATGCCACTGCCTTCGGTGGTGGGCGACTCGCGCCCCTTCTTCTCCCAGAAACCGATGATCTGGTCCAGGCGCTCTTCGATGTCCGGATCGATGCTCTCAATCTCGGGCGAGTAGCGGACGAAGTTCCATGTCATGTCAGCGTTCCTTTCCGATCCAATCGAGCGCCGTCAGCGACGGCATGAAGAAGTACTCGCCTCCGATGAGAACGTTGAATGTCTCGATCCCGTGGACTCGATGTCTGACGGGGGCCCGGGGGATGGTGAAGGTCGCGCCCTCTGGCTGCAGCCCGATGTTCGGGTCTCGCTCCTCGCCGAGGGACATGAAGTTGCCATTGTTGATCCATTCGCGCTGGAGGAACTCCAGGGTGGCCATGGCCTTTGCGCTGATGAAGATGAAGTAGAGGCCGCGCGGTGTCTTGTCGTCGTCAGGGGTATCGGCCTGGGGGTCGTAGGGCGCCCCAAAGGTGGTACTGCGTCGGATCAGCCTGTGGATGTTGACGTCTACGAGTAGCGACATCTTGGTGTCGCGTGGGTTGAGTCGGCGCATATGGGCGCCCAACGGAACTTGCCTGCCTTCCGGATCAGCGGCATAGGTGAAGTCGTTGTTGCGCATGGGGTCCGCCCCGAGTGCGGGATCATCGCTTTCCGGCGCAAGTGTTAGCGGTGCACCGCTCCGCCATCGCCCGACCAGCTTGGCTGCGAGAAGTTCTCGGTCGTCCTGCGAGTCAGCGTTCGTCTGGAGGAAGCGGTTGAATGCCCCGACGCGGGTTTGGTACTTGCGCAGCCCGACGTACGTCCCGTTACGTGCCAGAACGTCTGGGCGAGGCGCCGGCAAGGGCACGCCGGCTTCACCGGGATATCCCAGGATGAACTCGCCGGCTTTGATCGCCCGGCCTTGTCCAGGAAGGGGTTCGACTCCGCTTCCTTCGATCGCCGGCTGACCGATCGAGTCCTTGTATCCGAGTGGGTTCAAGTCACCGGGTTGCGCCCCGAACTCCTGCTCGGCAATGAGCGTGATGCCGGGACGGTGCCCGTAGTGTTCCCGCGCGAGCCTCATGGTGCGCCGCCACAGGTCCCATGAGTCGGCGTACACACTCACCGAGATGTGGATGTCACCGGTCTGGAAGTGTGACTCCCAGTTCTCTGGAGCGTTCGTGCCGCTGTCGCCGAGTTGCTCGGCGCGGACTGCCATACCTGTACGGAAAGCCTCCGGAAAACTTTGGAGGGAGTCATCGGGAACACCCAACGCGGCCAGCCCACGGTACGTAACCGCCACCGCGATCCACGGGCCGTGGACCCGCCACCAGTCTGCAGCCGAGTCCACGAAGGGAGTGATGTCGCGAAGGAAGGCGCGCCCCGCCTTTGGATCGTCCACTCGGAGCATGACGTGTGACCCGTAGTAGGGCTCTGGCCTGAACCTCAACACCGTCGCCTGTATGTCGTCCAGGTTGAGGGTCACCTCGCCTCGTGGGAGGTCCGCGTGGTTGACGGTGGTCATGGTTGACCCTTTCCGGATTTGGGGCGTAGGGGTGGGCCGAGCCCGAGACTCGGCTTTCCCGTTCGACGTCAGTCGGCGATCTTGTCGAGGAACTCCTCGAGGGCCTCGCCGATGCGCCGGAGCCGACGTGTCTCTGCGACCGTCAGGTCGTTCGCCACGTACCAACCCTCGGCGGTGACCTGGTGCGAGGCCAGGTAGTCCTTCGCTTCGGGGCTGCGGATGCCCGGCCATCCCTCCCAAGCGGAGTCGATGATGTCCAGGAAGTCGGGGATCTTGGTCGCGAAGTCGTCGATGTACGCGTCCCAGTCACCGTCGTAGGCGGTGGCGAACAGCATCTTCGTGTCGTTCTCCAGGAACACGAAGCGCATATCGTGGACGCTGCCGACGTCATCCGCGCCGTTCAGGTTGCCTCCAAACATTCGGAGGAACGTCCGGAGCCGCTCGGCACCTCCGGGCGCGAACGGAACGATGAGGGTCAGCTCTGACACCTTTCCAAGCCGGCTGCCAGCTCTTCCGGCGCTTTCGATCGGAGGTGGCAAGGCACCGGTCGCCTGCGACTCGAGCCTTTCCAGCACGTTCTCCAACGCCTTTCGACCCACCTCTGGGGCATCGGCGAAGAGTTCACGCAGCTGCTGGAGTTGTTCCTTCGCGGCCACCCCCTTGTCGGTGCCCGGATTGGCCTGAACCTGTGTGCTCATTTCCTTCTCCTTCTTTGGGTGATCTGGGCTCGTCTAGCCCGCGAGGCGCCGAGGCGGAGGGGTGAGGACGTGGACGGTCTTGTCGTTATCGGCGTCTCGCGCGAGTGCCCGGGTCCGGGCAACCTCCCCTTGAGATAGGACCCCGGTCGCTACTTGATAAAGCAGGGGCTGGAAGAGGTGGTGGTTGGTCCTGTCAACAACCACCACTTCCGCTGGGGCTGGGCGAAGTGCCTTGGCAGCGAATAGCCCTGCAAAGCCACATCCGACGATGACGCCGCGATGCATGGGTTACGCCGCCCCGGCCTTGGCAGCTTCGGCGAGTCGTCCGGCGCGCATCATCGAGATGTACTCGTCGTAGTCGCGTCCCTTGACCGCGAAGCGCTTCAGCACCCAAGGGTGCGTGTTGATCATGAAGTGCTCGCCGGCGAGCCCCTTGATCACGATGTCCGCGAGCGCGTCGGTGGTGATCGCATCACGACCTTCGGGGGTGTTTTCCTTGCCCGCCAGGATCGGCGTAGTCACGGCAGCCGGGCAGAGCACGCTCACACCGATGCCCTGGTCGACGTAAGTCGCGGCCAGCCATTCGGAGAACCCGATCGCAGCGTGCTTGGTGACCGTGTAGGAGACGGTGTCGAAGATGACGAGGAGGCCCGCCGCGGATGCGACGTTGAGCAAGTATCCGCTGCCCTGCTCGAGCATGTGCGGGATGGCGTACTTGGCGGCGAAGATCTCCGACATCAGGTTGACCCCGATGATCTTCTGCCACTTGTCGGTGGGCGTCTCGATGCCACCGTCGGTGGCGATGCCGGCGTTGGACACGAACAGATCGATGCGCCCGAACTTCTCGACGGTGGCGTTGACGAGCCGCTCGATGTCCTCCTCGCGGCCTACGTCCGCGGCGACCGGGTAGGCGCCAATCGGTCCGGCGTGCCGTTCACACGCTTGCTGGTCCAGGTCGGACAGGACCACGTGGGCTCCCTCAGCCGCAAACCGTTGGCACAGGGCGAGCCCGATGCCGCTCGCACCGCCGGTCACCACGGCCACCTTGTCTTTGACGTCCATCGCGATTCCTCTCGGTTCGGTTTCTGCATCACCTTGCAGCCGTCCGCGCTCCCGTTGCGCCAGTGAGGACACGTGGGTAGTCCCTGGGTCTCACGGGGTGCGAGACCCAGTGGCTCTCCGAACGAAAGGCAACGTCGGCAAGGTCGGCCCCCACGCGGGCGGGTAGTTGCGTGTGGACTACCGGTGAGATGCGGACGGCCACCAGGGATGGGACTCGGTGGTCACGCGGGCGCGATTGGCAATGTCAGCGGCCATGGTGAAGGGGACGGCTTACGACGCGACAAGAGGAGAAGACCATGGCGACGTTCCTGCGCACCAGCGCCAAGCACGCTCGCGCAACAGCGTTGGGCGCAAAGCACGTGGTGGTTGTCGGCGCGGATGGTGACTCCGCGAGTGCCGACGCCCTGGATTGGGGCAGCAGCAGCAGCTGAGGCCTCAGCGTCGAGCGCCGATCTACGAATCGTCTACGCCTACGGGACGACATGGCTGACGGATCCCTTGTTAGCGGCGGCCGACTTGGGTCTTGATGCGCTACCGGTGGGAAGTGAGTTGCTCGCTGCCGCCGCCGATCGAGTACGCGCAGAAGCTCCCCATGTGAGAGTCGAGACCGCCATGGTTCCCGGAACCCCAGCGCTCGCCCTACTCCACGCCGCGCCTAAGAAGTCGTTAGTTGTGGTTGGCCATTCGCCGAACATGCGGTCCAGAGTCAGCACAGCTCGAAACGTCCTACGCCGGACCAAGGGCCCGGTCGCCGTGGTGCGGTTGCGCGACGCGGACGTCCCCGGGCCATCGAGTGCCCGTGTCGTCGTTGTCGACCTGGGCGGCCGAAGATCGGAAGCCGCAGTCGAGAGGGCCTTCGCGGAGGCCCGGCGCCGGAGGGTGAACATGACTCGACTCATGCTGCTAGCGCCGCCTGGCGGCGTCGAGCTGGATCGGTCGGTCCAGCCCTCCCCGAGATCACCGTCCGAGAGCGGGTGATTAGGGAACATTTCGCACAAGACGTCGTTGAGGCGTCCCGCGGGGCGGCGCTACTTGTGCTTCCTGGGGCATGCCGTCCTCTCCGCGCCTTGCGCAGCTCCGTTCCCAAGTGGGCCCTGGAGGTGACAGGACAGCTTCCAGCCCGGTGCTGTTCGTCCCCAATCAACGCAGAGATGGGACGTGGTTTTGTTCGCCAGAACCGACCGCAGTTGTTGGTGACGAGCGACCGCACTCTCGTCGGGACGAAGTTCATGTTCGTGAGTTCTGACCGCACTTGGTCTCTGTGCGCGAGCAAGACTCTGACCTCGGCTAATGACCTGCCTCTTGTCGGTGCCGATCGACCTCTATCGGCGACTGCGGTCACTTCTCGCGGACACGGGGACCGGCTCCCTGTCCCTGGGTGCGGTCCAAAGCGGCGAATATTCGCGGTCACTTCTCACGAACGAAGCCAGGGACGTGACGCACCATGTGGAACTCAGCCACTCCCTCACCCCGACCTACACCGCACGATATGGTCTGCGTTCACTGTGGGCACCCGCTGCACGTGTATCTCGCTTGCGACGAAGACTGCGCGTGCGAAGGCCATCTCTTGCCAGGACGGACAGCCCAACGCACCGCCTTGCCGGCAGCCGCGTAGGCCGAGCAGTTCCCGCAGTGACGAGCCTGGAGCCAGGGACCACGCCAGGGTCTCGACTGGTGCGAAGGAACTAGTTGTTGCCGATCGTTGGGCCATGAACACAACCACCAGCACCCTTCCGGCCACGACGACACGAGTCATCGACGGTGTCAAGGTCCGAATCGCCGACACCGAGATCCCGAACAGGCCCACCATCCTGTTGACCAGCCCCTGGCCCGAGAGCCTCTACGCCTTCGCGCCCATCTGGGACACCCTGGCAATGCACGCGCGCCTGGTGGCGACCGATCTTCCCGGATTTGGCCGCTCAGAACGCAGTGATGACCTTCTCTCGCCCAGAGCCATGGGCGGCTTCATGATGAGTCTCATCGCGCAGCTCGACCTGGGGCGGCCGCTCATCGTGGCGCCCGACGTGGGCACACCCGCTGCCTTGTTCGCGGCGGCATGTCACCGCGGCAAGATCGGTGGCCTGGTCGTGGGAGCCGGCGGAGCGGCAGTCCCGCTCCAACTGGGCGATCCTCTCGCCTCTTGGGTCGTCGACCCAGACCTCGACAAGTACAGAAGCATTGATCCTCACGTCATCGTCAACGCGGCGCTCAAAAACAATGGCGTCGAGGTTTCGGACGACATTCGCGCCGACTACCTCGCGTCCTACGAGGGCGATCGATTCGTCGAGTCGATGCGCTACGCGCGCCGATACCCAGATGAGCTGCCACAGCTCGCAGAACTCCTCCCAACGATCACTACCCCTGTCACGATCATCGGGGCTCTCCACGACCGGGTCGTTCCGGTGCCCAACGCCGAGTTCCTCGCCGATCGTCTACCCGACAACCGACTGGTCATCCTTGACTCCGGACACTTCGCCTGGGAGCAGACACCCGACGACTACGCGGCCATCATCCTCGACGCACTCCATGGCACCCGCCTCTACGAGGCGAAGCGCGCGTCGTAGTCCCCTGCGCTTGTGCCGGCACTACCTGAGGGAGGTTGACCGTGGCCACGGCACCATTGCTCGCCGGCCAGACGGTCGTCGTCGTCGGCGGCACCAAAGGAATCGGCCTCGAAACCGCACGCTTGGCCCGCGCCGAAGGGGCCGCCGTCATCATCACCGCGCGGGACCCCGAGCGGCTGCGGAGCGTCGGGCTGGAGCTTGAGGCGAGCATCGCCGCCTTCGACGCCACCGACCTCGACCGCGTCGGCCAGTTCTTTGACGAGCTCCCGCCCATCGACCACATCCTGCTCACGGGACCCGGGCCCTACTACGCACCACTGCCCGAGCTCGACTTCGCCCAGGCACATCTCAACTACGACGCGCACCTGCTGCTGCCATTGCAGGTCGCACGCCACGCCGCACCCAGGGTCCGCCCCGGCGGCACGTTGCTCTTCATGAGCGGCACCGGTGGCAGGCGCGCAGCCTCAGGCGCACTGATCTCCGCCCACACCGCCGCCGTCCCGGCGCTGGCCCGGAACCTCGCCGTCGAGCTGGCGCCGGTCAGAGTCAACGTCATCGCCGCCGGGTTCGTCGACACACCCCTGTCGGCCTCACTCCTCGGCGACGAGCTCGAACAGCGCCGCGAACAGCTTCGCAGCACCCTGCCGATCGGTCGCGTCGTCCAACCCGAGGACATCGCTGCCCTCGCGGTCCACATGATGACCAACACTGCCATCACCGGCGCCACCATCGACATCGACGGCGGCCAACAGCTCCTCGGCTGAAGCTGCTCACCCTGCGACCTGCTCGACCTGCTCGACCTAGTAGTCGCGTTACCGGGAGTCGGGCAGTGCACGCACCAGCTGGTTGCGCGACGTGATGCCGAGCTTCATGAAGACGTGTCTGAGATGCCACTCGATCGTGCGTGGGCTGAGGAACAGCTGGGTGCCGATCTCGCGGTTCCCCAGCCCCTCGCGAGCCAGCAGGGCGATCTGCGTCTCCTGGGGAGTCAGCTCATCGCTTTTCTCCGTAGGCCGGGCCTGCGTCTTCTCTCCGGCGGCGACCAGCTCCCGGCGCGCCCGTTCTGCAAACGCCGCCATCCCCATGTGCTCGAAGAGCTTGAACGAGACCCGCAGCTTTTCGCGGGCATCGTGTCGGCGCCCCTCCCGGCGCAGCCACTCGCCGTAGAGCAGGTGCGAACGGGCCAGTTCGGGCCGGAGCGGGGTCCGCGTGAACCGTTCGATCGCGTCGTTGTACCACCGGTCTGCGTCATCGCCGCTTGCCAGAGCACGACATCGGGCCGCCAGCCCCAGCCCCCAGTCGGTCTCGCACGCGCGGGTGTCTTGGGTGAGCCGTGCCGACGCTTCGAGAGCGTCCTCGGTGTGGCCTGTGCGGGTGGCGGACTCGACGAGCTCAGCCAGGGCCCAGTCGGAGACGAACATGCCGGGGGCCGCATCGCTGGCCTGTCGCGCGGACGCCATGGCCTCGTCGTAGCGGCCGAGGCTGTTGGCGTGGATGGCGTGGCACCACTGGGCGTACTGGATGCCGAGGCCTTCGCCGTGTGCGGTTGCGTTCTCGATGGCCGCAGGCCACAGGTCTGTTTCCGAATCCTGGGCTTGGTAGGCGGCCAGCAGCATCCCGCCGTAGGGCGAGATGTGAACCCCGGTCGCGGCAGTGACAACTTCGGCCTCGGCGACCAGCGCCGAAGCGCGCCTGAACCGTCCGTTCCAGTTCTCGACCAGCGCCGCCCCCTGCAGCGTGGTGGCCAGGACGCCGAGTGCGCCCGCCTGCCGCACTTGCTCGACGGTGCGGACGCCGATGATGTTGAAGGCATCGATGTCCCACAAGGCGAAGGCGGCCTCGGCCGCCAGCACCCCCCAGGTGAGGAGGTCACCCTCGTCCACGAGGGCGTCCACGGCCCGCCGCAGCGTCGGTGCGGCCGCCTCGAGCCCCTCCGACGTGTACAGCGCCAGACCGTCTAGCAGCAGGTTTGCGGTCGACGGTGCCGGTGGCTCGGCGGCTCCGAGAGCGGCTCGCGAGACATCTCGAAGCGTTACCTCGGTCGCGAGCTCGCCAGCGGCCAACGCGGCACCCCACGCCTGGAGGTACGTCGCACGCGCGAGAGCCCCGTCCAACGGTTCGAGCTCTTGGGCCGCCTTGACGAGCTCTGCGGCTGCGGCTCCGTAGCTCAGGGCAGACGCGATCCTGCCGCGCATCAGGTGGATGCGTGCACGTTGCACCTGGTCGAGGGGGCCGGTCTCGGTCACGGAAAGGACTGCTCGTGCCCGGTCGAAGGCGGCGGCTTGCACGCACGCCTCGGCGGCCGCCAAAGCACGTTCCGCTTTGAGTACGGGATCTGTGGTGAGCTCGACGGCGCGTTGGAGGAAGGCTGCCGCGGCTGCCGCACCGCCGCGGGCCCGCGCCCGGTCGGCGGATCGCTCCAGCTCGCGCGCGACTGCCTCGTCAAGGCCGGCTGCCGCCTGCGCCAGGTGCCAGGCGCGACGATCGGGTTCGGCTTCGGCGTCAGTCGCCAGTGCCAGTGCGTCATGGACCCGGCGTCGGTCCTCGAGGGTTGCCGCTCCGTAGGCGGCTGAGCGAATCAACGGGTGGGCAAACTCGACCCGCCCACCCAAGGTGAGCAGCCCGGCGTCTTCGGCCACCCGGAGACTGCTGACGTCGACCCCCAGCGACCCAGCGGCCCGATGGAGCACTGCCAGGTTGCCCAGGGGTTCTGCCGCTGCGGCGAGGACGAGCAGCCGGCACTCGGCCGGGAACTGGGAGAGCCGGCGGGAGTAGCTCGCCTCGATTCGCTCCGGAACGTCGCGGCTGTCTGGGACGCCGAACCCGCCGGCGAAGTCCGCGGCCGTCAAGGTCCTGGGCAGCTCGAGCAGCGCCAGCGGGTTGCCGTGGCATTCCGCGATGATCTGGGCACCCACCGCCGCATCAAGAGGCGTGTGCACGTTGTTGAGCAGGAGCGTCCAGGCCTCCTTCTCCGGCAGGCCGGGGACAACGAGCTCGGGCAACCCCGACAACGTGGCGTCGCCGACCCCCGAACGTGCGGCACAGACGAACGCGACGCGCTCGGCCAGCAGGCGACGCGCCACGAACCCCAGGATCTGCGCGGAAGCCCGGTCCAGCCACTGCCCATCGTCGACCACACAGACCAGGGCTTCGGTCTCGGCAGCCTCTGCGAGGAGCGTCAGCGTGGCCAGGCCAACCATGAAGCGATCGGGCGCCTCACCCGAGCTCAAGCCGAACACCACCGACAGCGCATCGCGCTGCGGAGCCGGAAGGACGTCCAGGTGCCCCAGGAGTGGGCGGCACACCTGGTGGAGGCTGCTGAAGGCAAGCTCCAGTTCTGACTCCACACCGACAGCCCTCACGACCTGTGCGTCGGCAGCGCGCCCCACGACGTACTCCAGCAACGCGGTCTTACCAACCCCGGCCTCGCCACGGAGCACAAGGACGCCGCTTTGTCCCGCTCGCGCCCCGCTCAACAGCGCATCGAGCACGTCGCACTCGGCTCGCCGGCCAAGCAACGGGGGTCTAGCGTCCCAAGTCCCGATCGTCACCTGTCACCGCCGATCCCTGCGGGCGCACATTCTGTCTCCGCGATGCTCCGCGCACGCAGACGACCAGGGTTTATGTGCCCCTCAGCGGACCTGAGCATATCGCGGAGGCTCGACGGCGCCCCGGTCGAATCCTCGGGGTGCTCACCGGTCCGGCGAGGGGTTCGACCGCCACACGCGAGCACGCGAGGCGGATCGTGGCCGGCTCGTCGCTCGGTCACCGGGCAGGAGGCCCGCTCGAGGTGATGGGCCGAACGAGCGCGTCTGCTTCGAGGGTGGGCGTTTGTCGCGCCCGTGCGACCACCAGGTCCGGGTCGATGTCGTCGAGCGTCGTCGGGCGGGCCTTGGTGTGCTGGGACATAACGGGGCTCCTCCGGTGTGCTTTGTCGTGGTCGTCCCCACGGTCACGCCGGCGACTCGTCCTCACGCCCGCGAAGAGCACGGGTCCTCACCCGGGCGCACGGAGCCACCGACCCGGTCCGCGCCGGATGTCCCGACACTCCACCACCCGGCGACTCCGCGCGCTGGCCTCCAGTGCCGGCGTCGCCATCGCCCGCATGCACCCGCACATGCTCCGCCCCACCTACGTCACCACCATGCAAATGAGCGGAGTTGCATTTGATGCATCATTCGGCAGTTCCGGTGAACGGTGGCTGCCTGCGCAGCAGCGCAGGGACCTCCTAGTGGGGCTGGTTGGCTGCGTGCTCGCGACACGCGCCTGACCTGGGGGTGCATCACCTGCGTTGCGGCGGGCGCCAGGATGTGACATCTGATTCGGTTGCGTCAAATGTGCAGATAGTTGCGCCTGATG
>Ga0182035_10000958_pt1 | contig 14252 bp, 12 predicted proteins | sample flu12Cox44000170_FD_125969 | JGI IMG/M metagenome (GOLD analysis project Ga0182035, IMG submission 125969) | Lab enrichment of tropical soil microbial communities from Luquillo Experimental Forest, Puerto Rico - flux4day.12C.oxic.44.000.170 | ecosystem: Environmental > Terrestrial > Soil >...
CCAGAACAAACGACAAGACATCGGCGTACTGCTGTCGGCTCAGCGTTCCCGGCGCATCAGCCGGCATCGTCGTCCGCATGCGCTCGAATAGATCGTCGAGCGGGAGATCGTTCCAGTCGGTGTTGAACTCGCCTCCGGTCAGCGCCGGCGCCGTGTCGAGGCCGGCAAGGTCAGGTCCGTGGCACATGGAACATGACTGCGTGTACAACCCCTCGCCGCGTTTGGACTGCGCCTCGGTAAAGACGCCGTCCCACGTGTTTTTTGACTGGTTCTGGATCAAGGCGCCGGCGGCGGCAGCGGTGTACATGCTCGACAGGGCAAGCACCGCGACAGTGAAGCGCGGCCTCACGGCGACCCCTCACTGGACGGTGGAACGATGCCCTTCAGCCTCATATAGGCAACGAGGGTCCCGTAACTCTCGTTGCAGTGTTGGATGTTGAAGTTGAACACGGAGAGCTTCGGCATCGACCTCCCGAAAAACATGACGCTCTCGGCTCCCTTCACATCGTCGAGAGCGGCAATGACCGAGTCGCAGTAGGCGAGCGACTCGTCGAGCGCCTTGGTGAGGTCGGCCTTCGAGGTCTTGCCTTTCTCGAACCCGCCCTGCGGCGGTTTGGTGCCGGCAGCGACGGCGCAGATTCCGAAGTTCGCATCGGCGACGTGCCCGATGAGCTGCCCGAAGGTGCGGACCTCGGGCGTTGGCCTGAACGCGTACACATCGTCAGGGACTTTGGCGGCGCTTTTCGAGAGGTACTCCTTGACCATGTCGAATTGCGCCTTGGCGGCTTTCGTGTACGCATCCTGCGCGAATGCGGCCGCGGGAAACGCGGCGATCAGGAAAGCGGCAGCGGCAAGAGGCGTGCGTCGCATGACAACTCCTCAACACTCCTGGCGGAACAGCAAAACGGATTGTAGCTTACAACGCGGCGAGTCGCGTGGCGTGGGCGGCGAAGTACGCCACGCGCGCATCGAGGTTCGCGAAGCGTGCGTCGGTCGTCTGACCGGTGGTCCACCGGTAATAGATCTGCTGGATCACCACCGCGACTTTGAACATGGCGAAGATCTCGTAATACCGGACCACCGAGACGTCCCGGCCGGAACGCCGAGCGTAGCGGTCGATGACTTCCGCCCGTGTCAGGTATCCAGGGCGATGAGTGACTGTTGTCAGCGCGTCCTGCTGCTGGGGTGGCGACATCGGCGACCAGTAGGCGAGCAGAATCCCGAGGTCGACGAGCGGATCGCCGAGGGCACTCATCTCCCAATCGAACACGGCGACGATCCGGCCGAGGTTCTCGGGATCGAACATGACGTTGTCCAGCTTGAAATCACCGTGAACGACGGACGGCACGGCGGGGTCGGGCGGCAGGTTCGCGTGTAGCCACCGCGCAAGCCGATCCATTTCGGGAAGAGGAGTCGTCTGCGACCGCGCCCACCGTTCGCTCCAGCCGCGGACTTGCCTCTCTACGAAGCCTGACGGCCTGCCCAGCCCGCTCAGGCCGTGGCTGGACACGTCAACGGCGTGAAGGTCGGCGAGCGTATCGATCATGGCTTCGCTGACGGCCCGCCGCGCCGCCGGCTTGCCGGCGAGCGCCGGCGGTTCCTCCGATCGGATGACGATGCCCCTGCGGCGCTCCATGGCGTAGAACACCACGCCGATGACGCTGGTGTCTTCGCAGAGCAGATACGGGCGCGGCGCGAGCGGAAAGATTCGATGCAAGGCAGAAAGCCACCGGAACTCGCGCCCCATGTCGTGGGCCGTCGGCGCGACAGGTCCGATTGGCGGCCGGCGGACGACCACCTCCAAGTCACCGAACTGCAGGAGGTAGGTGAGATTGGAGTGGCCGCCCGGGAACTGCGTCATCACGGGCGGAATCGAGAGGCTCGCGGCGCCGATTCCTGCGTCGAAGGGTCCTGACTGTGCCGGGATGAGGCACTGTGGTAATTGCTCGCGCAGCCAGGCGACGAGACGCGTCAGATCGACCTCTTCACCGGCGCGGACGGGTCGCGTGTCGTTTTCCACAGGTGCTTCCACGGCTGCCTAAACTATCATCCAGCCATGCACTTCGACCACTCCCCGAAAGCCAAAGATCTGCAGCAGCGGCTCGCCGCGTTCATGGACGATCACATCTATCCCAACGAAGGCGCTTACCGGCGCCAGATCCGTGAAGGCGATCGGTGGGAGCCGGTGCCGATCATCGAGGACCTCAAGCCGAAGGCGCGCGCCGCCGGGCTGTGGAACCTGTTTCTTCCCGACAGCGAGTACGGCGCGGGGTTGACCAACGTCGAGTACGCGCCGCTCTGCGAAATCATGGGCCGCGCCGCGCCGTTCGCTCCCGAAGTCTTCAACTGCTCCGCGCCGGACACAGGCAACATGGAGGTGCTCGTTCGCTACGGCACCGCGGAGCAGAAGCAACACTGGCTCGAGCCGCTCCTGGCCGGGCGCATTCGATCGTGCTTTGCGATGACCGAGCCTGCGGTCGCGTCGTCAGATGCAACCAACATCGCGTCAGCCATTGTCAGGGACGGCGACCACTACGTCATCAACGGCCACAAGTGGTGGATATCGGGCGCCGGCGACCCGCGCTGCGCGGTCGCGATCTTCATGGGCAAGTCGGATCCGCGCGCCGAGCGTCACAAGCAGCAGTCGATGATCCTCGTGCCCATGAGCGCACCGGGAGTGACGGTGCGGCGGATGCTGCCTGTCTTCGGGTTTGACGACGCGCCGCACGGACACGCGGAAATCACTTTCGAGGACGTCCGCGTCCCGGCGTCAAATATGCTGCTCGGCGAGGGGCGCGGCTTCGAGATTGCGCAAGGGCGTCTCGGCCCGGGCCGGATCCATCACTGCATGCGCCTCGTCGGGGTGGCAGAGCGCGCGCTCGAGGCGATGTGCCGGCGCGTGAAGGCGCGCGTGGCGTTCGGCAAAGCTCTCGCCGAGCAGGGCACGATTCGCGCTGACATCGCGGATTCACGGATGGACATCGAGCAGGCGCGGCTGCTGACGATGAAGGCGGCGTACCTGATGGATACGTGCGGGAACAAGATCGCGCGCCGTGACCTCGCGATGGCAAAGGTCGTCGTGCCGCGTGTGGCTCTTCGCGTGCTCGACCGCGCGATTCAGGCCCACGGTGCCGCGGGCGTCTCGGACGATTTTTTCCTGGCCGGCGCGTGGGCCCACGCGCGTACGATTCGGCTGGCCGATGGCCCCGATGAGGTGCATCGAGAGGCGATCGCGAAGTTGGAGCTGGCGAAAATCGGTGGAACGTCAGGAAGTCAGGAAGGAAAAGACGGTTAGAAGGTCACGTTGGCGCCGAGGTGGACCCGGGTCGACGCGTCGCGCCCATGGGCCACGGCAAGGCTCACGCGAAAAAAGGCGGCGGAGAGCCACACGCTTCCGCCGAATCCCTCCAGCCACTTCTGGTCGGCCAGTCGCTGGCCGTAGTTGTAGACCGTCCCGGTGTCGGCGAACCCGGTCACTCCGAATCGTCCGAAGCTCAGAGGAGAAGTCAGCGGGACGATCACCTCAGCCGATGCCACGACCAGGTTGTCACCGGCGGCAGTGCCTGCCTCGAAGCCGCGGAGGTTCGACATCCCGCCGAGCAGCGGCTTGAGATACGGCGGCAGCGGCTGGTCGGCGCTGCTACGCTGACCCCGGATCGCGAGAATGGTCTGGCCGAACAGGCCCACGTAGCCGCGCGCCTCAAGGTCGGCGCGGTTCGCGCCCGCGATGTGCTCCCACGCCGCGCGCGCGTACACCGCGTTGCGCGGCAAGACCGCGTCGGCGCGTGTGTCGAAGACGATGTCGGCGCCGCCGTACCCGAAGTGGTCCGCATTGCCCAGCCCCGAGGGGAATGACACGCGCTGCCAGCCGAGAGTGCCTCCGGCCCGGACCCACCGAACGATTTCCCGCTCGCCTCGCGCCGACACGACGACGCGGGCGTCATCGACGTCGTAGTAGGGGTTCGTCCGGCGCCAGATCGATCCGCTTGCCAACAGGCGGTCGAACGGTCCCCGCTCGAAGTTCTTCTCGAGCTCGGCGGCCGCGCGCTTGTCGCCCCCCCACGTGAGCGGAAACGCGACGCGGCTCTGCTTCCCGATCGGATCGGGCCAGGCGAACCGCGCACCGTACGTGAAGCCGTAGCCATCCTCGAAGTTCAGGACGGGAAGAAAGAGCAGTCGGCTTCGACGGGTGCGGACGGCTCGCGCAGGCTGATCGGGATCCCGTGGCGTTTCGATGCTGACGGGGCCTTCGTCCACGATAATGACGAGGACGATTTGCGCGGGATCGGCGATGGACGCGAAGCGTTTGAGGACGCGGACGCTCTCAAAACGCTTCGTCGCGCGAAGGCGCTGCGCGACGGCGTCCAGCGTGTCGGGGTTGATGGGCGACCCGACATCGATGCCGGCCAGACGCCGGACTTCGTCGTCCGGTGTGACCGTGTTGCCGTGAATCTGGATGGCGACGATCGTCTCGCCGCTCGACTGGGGCGCGGCGAGCAGGGCCCAGACGACGAGCGCGAGCAACCTAACGTCCCTTGGGGACGGTGACCTTGGTCGTCACGTCCGCCCGGCGGTAGTCGTGGTAATCGAGGCCGTAGTGGACGTCGAACTGCCCTGCGGCCAGCGTCGCCGCGGCCTGAAACTCGAGTACGTTGGGCAGCCAGGTATCGGGAAACGGCCGGCCCATCGTCATCGACGCGTGCAGATCGTCGACGTGGACGAGCCACTGCGCCGGCAGGAAGTCAAACGCGATGTTGTCGAAGGTGTATTTGACGATTTGGTGCGCGGTGGGCTCGACCCAGAGCGTCACGAGCGCCGTCTTGTTCATGAGCCGCCTGAATTCGGCGTCGTACGACTTCTCCTTGTCGCTTGCGCCCTGGCCGTTGCGCCGCCGGTCGGTCATGCGGAAGAGATTGGTCGGGTAGTACTCGATGCGCAGGACGTCGACCGGCGGGAGGCCGCCTGGGAGGTCGAAGCGCTCGCGGCCCACAAGTGCGTACTTACCCTCCTCGAAACGGAAGCGGAGGAAGTACGCGGACGAGATGAATGCGGGCTCGCGCGTCTGCCTGAGGAGCCCTTCGACGTCAACCGGCGGTGGATCGCCTGGCTGATTGTTCTCGCGCCGCTGCTCGCGCCGCTGCTGCCGGCTCAGGAACGCGGCCTCGTATTTCCGCCGGTCGGCTTCGCCGATCGTCACGCCGTTGACTTTCAGCGGGCTTCGCACGAAGAAACCGTCGCGGATGAACCACGTGTATTCGCGCCGCTCGCCCCAGATGGGCGAATGGCCCGGCCCCCGCAAGTCGATGTTCTCGCGCTCGTCGAGAATGTATTGCTGGAGCTTCTTCCAGTTTTCGTCGCGTGTCGCGAGCACCTGCTGCATGAACGCGTCGAGGTCGGTTTGCGCCAGGAGACCGAAGGCGCCAGGTGCCAAGAAGAACCCGAGGATCGCGAGCGCACATCCGAGTGTCACGGCACGAGCGCGCGAGACCATACAGGTTCTAAGACGAGCCTCAGCGTCCGGCGGTTCGCTCGAAGAGAAACGCCTCGAGCATGTCCGCACGCGCCTTTTCGTCCGACGCGATGACTCGCAGCAGGTCACTGACCGACAGCATGCCGCGATAGCTACCACCCGCGTCGACGACCAGCAGGTGATAGATGCGGTGCTGCTCCATCAGCCTCAGGCAATCGGCGACGGGTCGATCGGGGGTGACCGTCACCAGGCTCGTGCTCATGATTTCGCTGACGCGCATCCAAGCGGGGCATTTGTTTTCGGCGGCGACTTTGTCGGAGATATCGCTCTGCGACACCACGCCGGCCAGGGCGCCGTTGGCATCGAGCACGCCGGCCGCGCGCACCTCACGCTCGCGCAGATACCTCGCCGCCTCGTGGACCGTGACATCGTCGCGAACGGAGTACACCTCGGCGCGTGAACCGATGAGGTCGAGCACGGTCATCACAACCTCCTCCAGAAGGACAAACGACCAAGGACCAGGACGAAGGACCTGGGACCAAGGCCGGACCAGGGATCAAGGACCAAGCCCTGACCAACAACCAAGCCCCAAGGCCCGAGCACCAACGATCTACCACCCAACGGGCTTGCCGGCAAGCTGATCGTCCAGCCATTTTGACAGGGGCGCGAAGTAGTCGAGAATGGCTGTTGCGTCCATCTCCCTCGTCCCCGCCAGCACTTCCAGCGCTTCCGGCCACGGGCGAGACTGTCCCATCGACAGCATCGTGTTCAGCCTCCGGCCGGCGTCCCTCCTCTCATAAATCGAGCAGCGGTTGAGCGGCAGGGTGCAGCCCGCGGTTTTCGCCAGTGCGCGGTGGAACTGAAACTGGAGGATGTCCGCGAGAAAGTAACGCATGTAAGGCGTGTTGTCCGGCACGTGGTACTTCGCGCCCGGATCGAAGAACTCCTCGCCGCGCGGCGACGGCGGCCCGATCCCCTGGTATTTCAGCCGCAGGTCCCACCACGCCTTGTTGTAGCCGGCCGCACTGACCTCGCCGGCGAACACCTTCCAGCGCCACTGGTCGACGAGCAGGCCGAACGGCAGGAAGGCGATTTTCTCGAGCGCGCGGGCCATCAGCAGGCCCACATCACGCGACATGTCGGGCGCCTGCCCGAGCAGTCCGATCTTGACGAGATACTCGGGTGTCACCGACAGCGCGATCGTGTCGCCGATGGCCTCGTGGAAGCCATCGTTGGCGCCGTCACGAAAGATCATGGGCTGTCCCATATAGGCGCGCTGATAGAAGTTGTGCCCGAGCTCATGATGAATAGTGGTGAAATCTTCCGCCGTGGGCTCGAGGCACACCTTGATCCGCACGTCGGCGGCATAGTCGATGTCCCACGCGCTCGCGTGGCAGACTACGTCGCGGTCTCTCGGACGAACGAGAAGCGAGCGCTCCCAGAACGTCTTTGGGAGCGGATCGAAACCGAGTGACGTGTAGAAACGCTCGCCCATGCGAACCATATCGACTGCGGCGCTGGAGAGAGCTGCTCCCGAATCGGACGGTTTCGACTCTGAATCGCCCCGCTTCGACGCATAGCGCTTCTTGAGAATCTCGGTCAGCGAGTAGCCGGGGTCGGCATTCGCGGGCGCGACGAGCGGATCGATGTTCGTCCACTCCTGCGCCCAGATGTTTCCCAGCAGATGTGCCGGGATGGGCCCGTTCGCTGGGACGAGGTCGCCGAATTTTTCGCGCAGCTTGAGACGCGTGTAGGCGTGCAGCTTGACGTAGAGCGGCCGAACCTGCTCCCAGAGGCGGTCGACTTCTTTCGTGAACGCTTCGGGCGGCATGTCGTGCTTCGCGCGCCACATCGCGCCGGTGTCGGCGAACCCGAGCTCGCGCGCGCCTTTGTTCGAGAGCTCCACGAAGCGCGCGTAGTCCTTGCGCATGGGCGGCGACACGGTGTGCCACCCTTCCCACGCGGCGCGCAGCTCCCTCTCGTTGCGTGACGTCGCCATGATTCGCGTCACATCGTCGATGTTTTTGCACGGCGGGGCGGCGGCACCGCCTGAAGGCGATACGGTGTTGGCCGCGTCGGGACACCATTTGCCTTTCCCGTAGGTCGTTTCGAGGCGGGCCATGATCATCGAAAGCTCGTCGGATTCACTCGGGTTCGACGGCGCAGCCATGACGAGCGACACTTTCAACAGGTTCATCTGCCGCCGCTCGTCCGCAGGCAGGTCGACGCGATCGAACCTCGTCGCGTCCTTGGCCAGGCGCGTGGCCGCCTCGATGTATTCCTGGCTGGCCCGAGCGTCGATGGCTTCGGTGTCTTCGGTAATGTAGGTCTGATGGACCCATCCGCCCCGGCTCTGCCCGACGCCGAGCCGTAGCAACGATTCGTTGGCGTCCTTGAGGAACGCTTTGGCGTCGGCGGCCGTGGCGGTCGCCGCGGTCACAGCCTTGGTTGACGTGCCTTGCGTGCACGCGACGCCCAGCGCGCACACTGCGCCAAGCACGCACATGATGGATTTCATGGCCGTAGTCTAAATCACGCCGGAAGACCAAGCCCTATCGCGTCAGCGACCAGACAAGGGCGAGTGCGGCGCCGGCGCCTGCGGCCTGCAAAAGCAGCTCCCCGCGCTCCTGCATGAACAGCAGCCCCAGGCCGACGAAGACAGCGGCCGCCGCGAGACAACGCCAGTAGAGCTCCTCGGTGCCGACCTGCAGGCCGCGCGATCCCGCGCGCCGGCGCGCGGCGTCGATGATGCGATTGGCGATCTCGCGATCGCCGTCGCGATCGAGCTCGAGGTATTCACCTCCGCCGGTATTCGCAATCATTGCGAGCGACGTGCGGTCGAGCGACGATCGGAGGGGCGGTTCGGGGGGCGCGTTTGGCGCCTTCTGTGACGGCTCCGGAATGATTCCGCCGGCGGACGTTCCGACGCCGACCACGTACACCGGCAACCCGCGCTGTCTGGCGAGCTGAATCGATCGGGCGACCTGCCCGCTCCACGCCTGGCCATCCGAAATCAACACGAACGCCTTGGCGTTCGGGCTCTTTCCGTAGAGCTCTTCGTCCTTCTCGATGAGGTGCAGGCCCCACGCGATGCCCAGCTCGATATTCGTGTCCCAGGTCGTGTCGTCCTCGAGCCGAAATGGCGACTCACGGTCGAGGTGATCGAGGAAAAAGAAGAATGTGTTCGGATCCTTCGTGAGTCGAACCTGAGGCGCGGCAATGTGCGCGAAGAGCGCCATCGCGATCCGGTCGTCCTTCCACGCGAGCGACTCCCCGAGCGTGCGCAGGAATCGAATCGATCGCTGCCAGCGGTCCCCGGCGACATCCGGCGTGCGCATCGATGCCGATCCGTCCTGGAGAATGACCAGGTCCACGCCGGCCGTGCGCAGCACCGATATCTCCGCCGTCGGCCGCGCGAGCGCGAGGATCGTCCACGCGCTTGCAACGATCAGACAGAGCCAGAACATCAGGCCGCCGAAGATGGGAAATCGCTCGCGCACAGGGAGCCGGCGATGCTGTCGGAACTGACGCGCATCGCGCCGCCGGCGCGTGAGTTGCCAGATCCAGACGAACAGCAGCGCGGCAGGAGCGATGAGAAGCCAGAGATAGACCGGGTCGGCGAAGCGAACCGTGTTCAGATCAATGCCAGCCAGCACCGCGCCGTATCCTTACCCTCGTCGAACCTTGACGTTGCCTTTGCCCGCCTGCGGATCGTCTTTCCGCTCTTCACCGCGCTTGGGGATGACGATCTTGAACTGCGCCATGTCCGACTTCGCAGGCGGCCCGCCGGGACGGCCATGCAGCGTCGGCCCTGCCGGTAAATCGCTGTCGCCGTCGGTGGCTGTCTTCGCCGCCGCTGCGGCCGCCGGCTTCTGGGTCCCCGCCGGGCGCGCTTTCGCAAGCGCGTCGCGCATGCGGATGGCATATTCATAGTTGTAGGCCGCGTCAGATGGTGCCGAGGCGTTCTTCAGCACGTCCGCGTAGCTCTTGACCACGGCATCGAGCCTGCGCACAGTGCTCGCCCGGTCGCCCTCGCTCTGGCTCAAGCGAAACGAGGCGTTGGCGGCGAGCATCAACACATCAGGATCGGTTTCAGTGATCGCGCCGCTTGCGTCGCGCTTCGGCTCGAGCGCCGTGTATTGGGTCTGCCAGTAATCAGCAGTCGTGCGCAGGTGGCGCGCGTCGACCTGGCCGTTGACACCGGACCAGCCGACGCGCTGAACCAGCCATGGGGCGCCCAGGGTTTGGTCGGACTCGGCGCTTGCGTCGGCATACTGCAGCATCGCCAGCTCTCGATGGGCATCTGCCAGCCGCCCCTCAGCTTTGCCCATGGTCCAGAACGCGAAGCCAGCCGCCGCCAGCACGACGGCAAGCACCGCCGGAACAATGATCGACCTCATAATTCTTTTCTCCCGAATCCCGAATCACGGTCAACACCATGCATCCCAAAATCCCGAATCACGGAAACTTCCTGAAGTACGGCACCGTCAACTGCAGCACCAGTGCGCAGGTCCACAGGCTCGTCGCCAGAAACGCATAAGGCGCGAACCGAGGCTGCTGCGAGCTGTACCTTTTGACCTCGACACGCCCGGCTGAGCGCCGGTCAATGTCGTGGATGGCATTAAGAATGGTCGCCTCGTCGCCTGCCGGATAGAACTTGCCGCCGGTCGCCTCCACGGCAGGCTTCCAGATGTCGTCGGGCAGCACGCCTCCGAGCCCCTTGTTGTAGCTGGTGCGGACGAAGTAAACGGGCACCTTGTTCTCCACCGCCAGCCTCAACACCTCAGACACCGGCTTGCCGTGAATCATCACTTGGGTATCCTGTCCGTCGCTGAAGATCAGCATGAGATTCCCGGACGCCTCGAGGAAGTTGAAGGCGCGAAACAGCTGGATGCCCTGTTCCATCGCGAGCCCGATGGTCGTGCCTTGATCGGGAAACTTCATGAACTCGGTCCAGTCGCCGACCAGCGACAGGCTCAACAAGATGTTGTCGTAGTCGGTCGTGAACGGCGTCACGACATAGGCCTCGTCGCCGAATTCGACCAGACCGATGAGGTCGTGATACTTGCCGGCCATTCGCTGGCGGATGAACACCTCCGCCGCCGCGACGTTGGTGAAGAACGTTGCCTCGTTCGGCGCCTTCTTGTTCAACTGCGCGGCCGGAAAGCGCGCCATCATGCTGGAAGAGGCATCGATCAACAGCCCGATCCGCCGGCCCGGGAACGACACGTCCTGATGCGTCAGCGCTGTGTAGGGATCGGCCAGGGCGATGACGAAGAAAGGCAGCCCGGCCAGAAACAGAATCAACGCGCCGTGCCGGACGAGCGACAGCCATGACCCGCCGCTCCAGTTGAGCACCGCCGGCAGCGCCACCTGCGTACGGCCGGCCTTCCGGCTCGCCATCGCACGCATCACCAACACGCCAAGAGCCAGGCCCACGAGCACGACGAACGCCAGGATCGCGTCGCTGCGGTGCGTGAACAGCAGGTCGGCGGCTCGCAGATTGCGCCAGTCGAGGACCGTGCGCCTGAGCGCCGCCGGCACCGCGGTCAGTGGGACCACACCCGACTCTCCGTCGCGGCCGTCCGGCGATTTCGGCCGAGGCGCCTCATCAGCCACGTCTGCTCGATTTTCAGCCGGCGGAGCACTTCCAGTCCGGCCTTGAGCGACTCGTCCAGTGCCGAATCGTCGAACGTCCCGTTCGTCGCCTGCCCGTACTCGGCCACCGTGAAACGCGACAAGGCTTCCTCAATTGACTCGAGCTCGCCGGGCCGGGAGGCAATCACGGGCGCTCCGTTGCCGGCTCGCGCAATGACGTCGGCAACCGATCGCGCGGTCGCGGACCCGGACACGGCGATGCGCCTCCTCTTCGGCCAGCCGACGTTGACGAGGATTCGGCCGGCGGCGGCAGACTCGTTCGAGACCGTGCGGGGCTTGCCGACCCCATTCATCGCCGCGCGCGCGGCGCGGCGGCCCAGGGCGTACGTGCCGATGATCCGAAGCGCTGCCAGTGCACGCGCTGCAAGCTCTGCCGTCCACCCTCCCTCTTCGCGCTGACGCTGCACCGCGGCGAGCTCCCGGCCGACCCCCCGCAGAATCGCGGCGTCGCCCACGAGACGTTCGCCTGCCGTCGCGGACCGCCGCGCACGCACAAAGAGCCGCACGAGGGTCAGCAAGGCGACGAGCGCCGCGAGCGCGAACAACACTCCGCCGACGACCACCAACAGGTTCGCGCGGAACGTCCGGCGGTCGACATCGGCGAACGTCTCGGCCGAGGCGTCGCGAATGTCCGAGGCGTCCGCCGGCACGAGCGACAACAGTCGCAGCGACAGCGGGGGAAGGAGATAGGTCTGGTCGCGTCCGGCGATCGCTTCGTCGCGCCCCTGACCGCCGGGCTGACGCTGGCTGATCCGGCTTTGCACCCGATAGCTCAGCTTCGTTTCCGGCAGGGCGACATCCTTGCCGAACAGGTTTTCAGCAATCAGCCGCAGCCGGTACTCGTACTGGAAGAAGCGCCGATCGCCGTTCCGAAGGTCGGCGGCGTGCGATCCGCCGGTGACTTCGAAGGGCGGGAACTGGACAACCGACGGATCGAGGCGCGACTCGTCCACGACGACCTTCACGTCGGGTGTCTCGATGACGGCGCAGGTCAACACCGCCGAGAACGTCTCACCGGCGCGGATCGCGCCGGCGCTCGTTCGCCACCAGCACTGCAGCGGGTCGATCTGCACGTTCTGCCCGAACGCCGGTGCCGCCACCATCAGCGCGAGTGCGCCGGCGGCTCCGCCCATGGCCATGCCGACCGCGCCCCCGGCGCCGCGCCCCCGGAACCACCACCTGCCACTCACAATTCACACCTTTCTGAGGCGCCTCTCGGCGATGAACTCACTCATGGCAATCGCGGTTTCCAAATCGTCCACGCCGATGCGCAGGACATCCATATTCCGTGCCTTTGCCTCCCGCGCCACATCGTCCTGCCATACGCGGGTCTTAGCGGAGAGCGCCCGGAGCGACCCTCGAGACATGACACGGGCGCGGCCGGTTTCCACGTCGAACGCTTCGATCCAGCCCGCAGAGACCGGCGGCAGCTCGAAGGCAAACGCGCTGTCGATAAGGACAATGAAAACGTCGTGGACGGAGTTGAGCTGGGCGAGCTCCTCCAGCACTGCGCCGGGATTGTCGAACAGGAAATCCGAAATCACCGGCACCATCGACGTTTTTCGCATGAAGCCGGCGAGCGTCATGCTCAAGCTCGTCGCGCGCCTGAGCGGTTGCAGCCCTTTCTGAAACTGATAAGCCTCCAGGCAATGGATCACCTGATTCTTGCCGATCCGAGGGCGGACCGCGGCCAGCTCATCGAACCGCGCGTCGAACGTGATCAAACCGAACATGTCCTGGAAGAACACGGCCGACATGCCAATCGTCCCTATCGCGCGCGCGATAGCGGCCGCGATGGGGACACCGTCGATGCCGCACCGCGTCGACAGCGACCCGTCGGCAACGGCGACAACCGACGCGGTGCTCGGCTGCTCGAAGTCCCGGACGATGAGGGGGCTGAAGTTCGTGAGAGACGACTGCGGCCAGTCGATCTGCGACATCCGGTCGCCCGCCTGCCACTCACGCAGCCCCACATAGTCGAAGCCCGTGCCGTGGAACACGCTTCGGTGCTCACCGATGGTGTATTCCCGCATCCGCCTGAGGATGAGCAGCTCGATTTCGGTCAGCTCGGACAGGTTCACGAAGGGCTCGACGTCGGTTTCTCTGGTTCGCATGGCGCGGCTTCTATGGAATCGGCACCCTCTCGATCACGTCCGCGATCACCGACTCCGTCGTCAGCCCATGGCTCGCGGCGTGGGGCCCCAACCAGATGCGGTGCGGGAGCACGTACTGCGCGAGATCCTGAATGTCCTCCGGGTACACCTCCGTCCGCCGGCGCACGAGGAGCGCCCAGACCTTTGCCAGCCGACCCCAGCAGATGATGGCCCGCGGAGACGCGCCGAGGTCGACGCCGTGCTCGACGAGCTCGGACGGGGAGTGTGTGTGCCAGTCGGTTTCAGGGTTATAGGGACGAGTCGCGGCGACCAGCCGCTGAATGTAGACGCCCAGCCGCTCGTGCAGGAACACCTGCTCGTTGATGGCGCCGCGGAGCTGAATGATCCGCTCCTTGGACATCAACGCGTTCAACCTTACGCGCTTGAAGTCGAAGTGAACCAGCTTCGTTTCTTCCTCCGGAGGCAGGTACCCGATATTGATCATGATGGCGAACCGGTCCGTCGCCGCCTCGGATAGTGGAAACGTGCCCTGTCCGAGCTCGATCGGGTTCATCGTCGCAATCGCAAAGCTGAATGCGGGCAGTTCGTAGGTCTGGTTGCCGACGGTAACCGTCCGGTCCTGCAGCCCCTCGAGAAACGCGCTCTGGGACTTCAGCGGGATGCGATTGATCTCGTCGAGCAGAATGACCTCCGCCTGCGCCAGCGGACCGAACTCGGTCATGAGCTCGCCCGTCGCGGGGTTGATCATCTGGAAGCCGACGACTTCGGTCGGCTGCAGGTCCGCGCGGCCCTGAAGCCGCACGAACTTCGCGTTGCTGATTGCCGCGAGGATCACGCCAAAGAACGTTTTGCCGACGCCGGGGACTCCGCGCAGGAGCAGGTTGCCGGCGTTGACCTGACGCTGTTCCTTTTTGTCGTACGACGTGGGAATCTCCGACATCAGCACGACGTTGGCGAGCGCCTTCGCGGTGTCGTAGCCGACGAGGGCTTTTCCGCCTTCGGCAACAATC
>Ga0182035_10000959_pt1 | contig 14251 bp, 10 predicted proteins | sample flu12Cox44000170_FD_125969 | JGI IMG/M metagenome (GOLD analysis project Ga0182035, IMG submission 125969) | Lab enrichment of tropical soil microbial communities from Luquillo Experimental Forest, Puerto Rico - flux4day.12C.oxic.44.000.170 | ecosystem: Environmental > Terrestrial > Soil >...
CTGAAACAATCCCTCGCCAACCGCGCCCTGGAGGTGGATTTTTTCAAGGGTGCCTTGCAAAGAGTAAAGGCTCGACGCCAGCCGAACACCGCGACTGGCGGAGAGGCATCTACGACTACATCCGGGACGTGATGCCATTGCAAGGCAGACTTTCGGTGGAGCGGATGTGTCAGTTAGCGGGCGTCAGCCGAGCGGGATTTTACCGGCACCTGGTGGAAATTGAACCCGACGAAGAAGAGATGGAATTGCGCGACGCCATCCAGCGGATTTACCTCGAGCACCGGCGGCACTATGGGTACCGCCGCATCACCGCCGAGCTGCGCCATCGCGGCATGCTGGTCAATCGCAAGCGTGTGGCCCGGCTGATGCAACAGGACAATCTGATCGCCGTCGGGCAGCGGAAGTATGTGGTGCAGACAACGGATTCCGAGCACGACTTTGAAGTGTATCTGAATTTGGCGGCGCGCATGGAGGTCACCGCCGTGAATCAACTCTGGGTGGCCGACATCACCTACATTCGCTTGCTACGCGAGTTTGTTTTCTTGGCGGTGATTCTGGATGCGTATTCCCGCCGGGCGGTGGGCCGGGGCCTGGCTCGGAGCCTGCACAGTGAGCTGGCGCAAAGCGCTTTGAAAGCCGCGATTGAGCTGCGTCGGCCGCAGCCCGGCCTGGTGCACCACTCCGATCGCGGGATTCAATACGCCTGTCGGGAATACACGGATCTGCTGCAGGCGCATGGCATGATTCCCAGCATGAGCCGGCCGGGGAATCCGTACGACAACGCCAGTTGCGAAAGCTTCATGAAGACTCTGAAACGAGAGGAGGTCTACTGCCGAGATTACCGGGATTACGACGACCTGAGCCAGCATCTGGAGGCTTTTATCGACCAGTATTACAACCGGCAGCGGCTGCATTCTGCCCTGGGCTATCGGGCGCTGGCGGACTTCGAGGCCGCCGCGTCGGGGGCCGGTGAGACCGGCGGGGTGACTACCGCACCGCGGATGAGCTTCTTTCGGCCATGAGGAGGCCACTCCATCCGAGTGCGTAGCTCAAAATTAAACCGGACGAGGCGCGCCAGGCAAGGCTTCGGTGAACACTCCGTTGATTTTCGGGTAGTGCTAACGGTCGGCTCTATGTCTGATCGTTGATCTGGTGGCATCCTAGGCGCATTTTTTTGGCTCTAGACCCACACTGTCGCGCTGGCAGCAGCCAACGGACGAGGTTCGAGGTCTTCCCGGTGCAAAGGGAGGCTACTCGCATGGGTTCGGCTACGACCACGTCTTTGGACTTGAAGGGCAAATGGCACCGCCCAATCGATCGCGCGCTTTCGCTAGCCCGGCCTCCGCTCTGCCCTAAACGCTCGGCCTACGGCCTCGCAGGGCTCCGCTCCAGCCGGGCCAGCGAAAGCCAGGGCTGGCAGCGCAAGCAGCAAGCGCGCGATCCAAGCCCAGGTTAGCGCTGGAGTTGGCGGGCAAGGCAGGCACCCTATATAGGAAAACCCTCCAAGACCGGAGGAAGTACCAGGATTCTGAATGCAGAGAGAGAATCCGCTTGCATCAGGTTCCCAAAAGGAGCAATCATTTTTCAGCGAATGGAACTGTGACATTTCCATTCTGTCTCACCAACGGGGGTCGCCCCAGTTAATGAAAATCCGTATCAGAGTTCTTGAAAATTCGCAGTTAGTGAAAAATCCTACATGGCAGGATTGTGGCGGTTGGCTGCGGAGGCGAGTAATGGACGGTACTGGCGCAGGGACGGCCGACCGCGTTCGGCACCTCGGAGAATCGGCGAGGCGAGGCCGTCTGGGACAACATCCGAGTGGCGCGTCACAGACCAGAATCACGCTGTCGTTAGGGCATGCTCTTCATCTTCATTTACCGTGGTCTTCCCCGAATACGACGACGCTATTATTCATGGGCAACTCGTGTATGCGAAGCTCCATAGGCCCCTCACTCGCGCTCTTGCAGGGGTACCAGTCGATGAGATAGGGCACGCCCTGGCCATCGGCTTTGGGGAGGGTCAGTCCCGTCTTCGTTATTTTCCTCTTTCGGTATTCCCAACTCGCGCTCCCGAATTGCACTCCAAGTTGACTGCCCTCAGCGGATTGGATAGGATAAACACGGGTGGCAACCGGGGTTAATCTTTACGTTGCTGTACGATCCTGGTGAGACAACCGGCGAAGATCCGTTAACACGTTGATCTCAACTGTGGCACGTCGTCCTTTCCCCATGGCGGCGGGGTTCGCTCGCTGCTGGAGTACCCACGGCGCAGCCTGTCTCCCGTGGCTGCTCGTCTTCTTCTGCCTCAACTCTCCTGCACTCGCCCAATACCGCTTCGATTCGTGGAACACGGCCAACGGCCTCCCGGAAAACTCCATCATGGCGCTGCAGCAGACTCGCGACGGCTACCTTTGGCTGACGACACAGGCCGGGCTGGTGCGCTTCGACGGCGTGCGCTTCCGGGTCTTCAACCGCGCCAACACGCCCGGGCTCACAAGCGATCAATTCTCCTTTTTCACCTTGTTTGAAGACCGGCAGGGCGCGCTCTGGGCCGGCACATTGGACGGCGCCGTAGTCAGATACTACGACGGCCTCTTCACCGTTTACACAACCAGGGAGGGATTGCCGGGCAAATCCGTCATGCGGATTGACGAAGATGCGGAAGGGACGATCTGGATCTTTACCGAGGGTGGCCTTGCGAAATGGAACGGCGGGCACTTAAGAGTGGTTGCGCCGGAGCCCGGCTCGTCCTTCAACAATGTTCTGGCGACTCCGGCCAACGTCGGTGTGGACGGCGGTTATTTCGGTCTCTGGCGTTTGGACTCTTCCGGATGGCAACGCTTCGCTTACGGGCGATGGTCTCGCCTGCCGTTGCCCCCACACATAACTGATCCAGCGAAGCTGGAAATCGGCTCACTTGTCGAAGACTCGCAGCGCCGGCTCTGGTACAGCGAACGCAACCGCCCTGGCGAGTACTATCGCGTCAGCGATGGGCATCTCACAGTTTTCAGGGGCTTGCCGCGAGATGCTTTCGTCTGTTATCAGGATCGGCAAGGCTACCTCTGGTTGTCCGATCATGAAGGCGGCAACGCGCTGTGGAAAGACGGCCAACTCACCCCATTGGTGGGTCTCTCCACGCCTTTCATCTTCAGAGCCTTGGTAGACCATGAGGGAACCCTCTGGATTGGGACGAAGAACGAAGGGCTATACCATCTGAGACGACCAGCCATCACAGTCTATCGTCATCCCGGCGGTCAGGAATTCAACGACATTCGCGCCATCCTCCAAGATCGGGCCGGCAACATCTGGTTTGGGAGCAGCGGCGGCGGACTGGCGAGATTCAGAGATGGGCGGTTCGAGAACTTTTACCGCTCCGGCCGCAGATGGGAGTTCCCCAACATTGTGTCGGCGCTCTATGAAGACCGCGATGGCGCGATCTGGTTGGGCTCTTGGCATGGCCTTGCGCGCTTCAAACACAGGCGATTCCTCGAGGAGAAACACTTGTCGGTGCAGATCCATGGTATCGTTCGTGTCATTCATCGCGACCGCGCGGGCACCTTGTGGTTTGGGTCGGATCACGGACTGTACTGCCTTCGTGATGGCAAGCTGACCCATTACGGCGGAGCGCAGGGCCTCACAGGCGAAGATGTGGACGCAATACTGGAAGATCGCGCGGGCACGCTTTGGATCGGGACCGACGGCGGCTTATCGCATTTCGCAAACGGCGGATTCTCTTCGTTCACCGAGGTCGAAGGCTTGTCGTCGGGTCGCGTAACCTCGCTGTACGAAGACGAGGCGGGTGTGTTGTGGATCGGCACTCTTGACGGGGGCTTGAACCGGTTAGAAAAGGGGAAGCTCACCCGCTACACAACCGAGAACGGCCTTTACGACAACGCCGTCTTTCAAATCCTCGAAGATGACCAGGGCTTCTTCTGGATCGGTTGCCACCTCGGGCTGTACCGCGTGCGCAAGCAGGAACTCAACGAGTTCGCCGCCGGCCGAGTCCCGCTCATCGCTTCAACGCACTTCGGCAAAGCGGACGGCCTCGTTAATGCGGAAGGCAGCAGCGAGGGTCAGCCTCGGGGTTTTAGGACGAGAGACGGCAAGCTCTGGTTCGGCACGCAGAAGGGCATCGCTTTGGCTGACCCGAAGGCCTTGCTGTCCAATGACAATCCGCCCCCAGTCGTGATCGAGGAGTGTACGGTCGACCGCCATTCGATCGACTCTCGCCGGGGGCTGATGATCCACCCAACGCAAGCGAACCTGGAGATTCACTACACGGGGCTGAGCTTCATCAATTCGGACCAGATACGCTTCAAGTACAAGCTGGAAGGGCTGGATCGCGGCTGGATCGAGGCAGGTACGCGGCGCACGGCGTACTACTCCCATGTGCCTCCGGGCCAGTACGTCTTCAGAGTCATCGCCGCCAACAGCGACGGCGTGTGGAACACGAAAGGCAAGAGCTTGCCGCTCGTGGTTGTGCCGCCGTTTTACCGGACCTGGTGGTTCTTGGCACTCGCACTGGTATGTGCAGGGGCGGCAGCGTATCTCGCCTGGCAAGTCCGAGTGTCGCAGCTAAAGCGGGCGCACGCCACGCAGCAGGCCTTCTCGCGCCAGTTGATCGCCTCCCAGGAGGGCGAGCGCAAAAGGATCGCTGCCGAATTGCACGACAGTCTGGGGCAAAATCTGCTGATCATCAAAAACCGTGCTCTTCTCGGCTCGATGGTTGCCGAAGCTGAACCTGCCACTCAAGAGCAGTTTCGAGAGATCGCCGACTCCGCTTCGACCTCGATCGAGGAAGTGCGACAGATTGCTTATAATTTGCGGCCTTACCATCTGGATCGTCTGGGACTGACCCAGGCGCTTGAAGCGATGATCGAAAAGGTCGCTGCTTCGACGTCGATTCACTTTACTCAAGAACTGGTTTCGATTGACGGTCTGTTTCCCAAAGAAGCTGAGATCACTATCTTTCGCATCGTGCAGGAGAGCATAAACAACGTCGTGAAACACTCGCAGGCCAGCGAAGCAAGGGTAACAATCGAGCGCGAATCACAGGTGGTTACCATCACCATTCAAGATAACGGCCGAGGATTCGCACCACCGACGCCCGACGCTGCAAGGAACGGAGGATTCGGGCTGGTCGGCCTCTCACAGCGGGTGCGAATTCTCGGTGGGGAGGAGACTATTCGTTCCGCTCCGGGACGGGGCACGACTATTAGAATCACGCTCGATGTGGCCAGCGCTGCGAGCGCACGACCATGATGCAAACTCAGATCAAACTACTGATTGCCGACGATCATCCGATCTTTCGCCAGGGACTGAAACAAATCATCGAAAAAGAGGCTCGCTTCAAAGTGGTCGGTGAAGCCGAAGACGGCGAAATGACACTGCAGCGCTTGCCGGAGTGTGGCGCCGAGATCGCCGTTCTTGACGTCGCTATGCCCTCTAAGGATGGCTTCGAAGTAGTCCGGACGATCCGCCAGCGGCGTTGGCCAGTCAAGGTGGTTTTTCTGACCCTGCACAAAGACGAACGGTTCCTCAATGCGGCTCTCGACTTAGGCGTGAAGGGATATGTGCTCAAAGACAGCGCCGTCACCGAGATTGTCGACTGTATTAAGTCAGTGGCCTCAGGCCATGAGTACGTGAGCCCGCAGCTTTCCGGATTCCTCGTCAATCGCGGCCGCCGCGCGGCCGCGTTGGCGGATGCAAAGCCTCAACTCGACCGGCTCAGCCCGACCGAGCGGCAAGTGCTAAGACTGATTGCGGAGTACAAAACGAGCAAAGAGATTGCAAGTGAACTCTGCATCAGCACACGGACTGTCGAGCATCACCGTGCCAACATCGGCGAGAAACTTGAACTCAAAGGGACCCACACCCTGCTCAAATTCGCCATCGAACATCAATCCGATCTTTAAGAGGATCTCAAAGAGAATACGGTCGACTTTTGGAAAGCCCTCTCACTTGTAGACACAGAGTATATGGAATGCTAGCCTGGGCCCTCCCTTTGGCCTCTGTCTCACTGCGGCGGGATCGGCTTCGGTCCATGGGGCAATCCTGACGAAACTGGGCTCTTCTGCATGTTAATGCTCGACTGCAACTCCTCTTCACCCGGCGATTGCCATCCGTAGAACCACCCAGCAGAATTCGCAGTTGTACCTATGCAGAAAGGGCAGAACTACGCATTCCAATGGTCCGCCTTTCGTCTCATCATCCCGATCATTGCACAGGGTTGTAAACCGGCATGTGATCAATGAGGTTGCTGATCGTGGAAGACAACGCCCGGATGCGCCACTTGATCCGTAGCGTTGTAGCCAATCTGGCCGAGGATGTCTACGAGTGCAGCGATGGCTCGGAGGCGCTGGGCGCTTACAGCGAGCACCTGCCGGACTGGGTGCTGATGGACATCGTGTTGCCGAATCTGGATGGAATCGCTGCGACGAAGCAAATCAAGACCGTATTCCCTCAAGCCCAAATCGTCATGGTGACCGAGTACGACGATGTGAAGATCCGCGAGGCAGCCCAGACTGCAGGAGTTTGTGGGTATGTCCTGAAGGAGAACTTACTCGAAGTGCGCCGGATCCTGGAAGCGCCTAACAGAAACAATGACCAAGAGCCCGAGTGATGCTGGCTGCAAAGTACGGCATCGATGTTCACGGGCCGCTGCGAAAGGAGCACAAGAACATGCGATTGAAAACACAACTTACGATGGCAGTGGTATTGTCCACGCTGACGTTCCTTCCCCTCCATGCCGATCACGGGAGCAACCAGGGACGGGATACGGTGCTCTATGTATGGTCCGGCGACCAGGCCCGCGTAGCGCCGGATTTCCTGGCCGTCATTGACTTCGACGAGAACTCGGCAAACTATGGCAAGGTCATCACCACAGTGCCAGTGCCGCCTCCCGGGAATGTCGGCAACGAACCGCATCATTGCCATCTCTCGGCGGATCAGAAAATTCTCGGCTGCGGCGGACTGCTCAGCCTGCTCAAAGGTCAGAACGGGATCTTCTTCTTCGATGTGACGGACAAGCGTAACCCGCGCTTTCTCTTTTCCACCAAAGCGGTGGAATCCAGCATCACCGACGATTTTCTGCCGAAGCCGGAGGGCGGGTTCCTCATTACGCAAATGGGAGCGGCCGATGGGACCTCGCCCGGACGGGTGGCGGAGTTTGACGGTTCGCTGCATTTCGTCGCCAACCACTTCGGGACTCTGTCTCTGTTTCAGGAATGGCCAGCCTCGCCGCCGTTGGACGGCTTCAACCCTCACGGCATATCGGCGCGCCCGGACCTGAACATCATGATGACCTCGGATTTCATTCTGCCGGCCAGCACGCTTAATGGGGTTCCGGGCGATCCCGTGCTCCGCGGCTCAGTACGCATCTGGGATTACAAACAGCGGCTGATTACGAAGACGATCGATATCACTTCGCCGGACGGCGGCCCGGCTCAAGGCACTATGGATGTCAAGATGATCCCCGAGGATCCTAATGGCTACGGCTACTCTTCCGGAATGTTCGACGGCCACATCTACCTGATCGATCCGGTCGCCGGAACGGCCACAGCCGCGTTCGACTGCGCCACGGTTACGCCGCACGTGGATACAGAAGTGACCGGCGGCATGGGCCAGTTGCTCGCTATCCCGCGCGAAGGAAACCGCCTGATCTTCGGCCTGTTCCAGGCCGGCCAGGTGGGTATGCTCGACACCACTGACCGCGCCAACCTGAGGCAGCTTTCGGTCGTGAGTTACGGCAAAGACACCGGCCCGCACAATCTCGTGCTCAGCAATAATGAGGACCGGCTGATCGTCGCCGATTACTTCCTCAATGAAGACGATTTCGGGAAGATTCACTTCGAAGGCGACCACAAGATTCGCGTGCTCAAGGTTGGTGCGACTACCCTTACCGACGACCCGCGATTCCAACTCGATTTCAACACTGCTTTCCCGACAGGCCCGGCGCGGCCGCACGGGTTGGCCAGCAAGTAGGGGTGTCGATTGAAATGGGTGTGTCGCAGTCTCCCGGTTCTCCTGCTACTGGCGGCGGGGTGTTCTCGCACCCCGCTGCCGCAACGCCGCGTTCTCTATTACTACGACCCGATGCATCCGGCGTATCGTTCGGACAAGCCGGGGATCGCTCCGGACTGCCACATGGAACTGGTTGCGAAGTACGCCGACGAATTGCGGGACGACGGCACGATTCACCTCGCGCCCAATGAAGAACGCGCGGCCGGTATCGAAACTATTAACGCGACGGAACAGGATGGACTTCGCGAAATCCGGGTGCCGGGCAAGGTCTGGCCCCCCGAGTCCCGCCGGTACAAGGTTTCGGGCGGGGCAGATGGATTGGTCCAGAAGGTCTTTACGGAGACCGGCGCCGTGGTACGCGAGGGCCAAGTCCTGGCAAGCTATATCAGCCGTGACGTCTCTACCCCGCAGCAAGGCTACATTTATGCGCTGGATGCCGTGGATCGAGTGAAGCAGACGGGGCACACGCAAGATCAGCTCGCTCCGGCGATGCGTCAACTCAATCTGGCTCACGAGACTCTCACGCAACTCGGGATGGATGAAGCGCAGATCGCCGAACTGGCCCGTACCCGCTCCGAGACCCGTGAGTTCACCCTGACAGCCCCTATCGACGGCGTGGTCACGGCGCGCAAGGCGAGCTCCGGCACGCGGTTTTCCAAGAGTGATGACCTTTTCGAGATCGCCTCGATCGACCCGGTGTGGATCGAAGCGTCGGTGTTCGCCACCGATGCCGATGCACTCACCGGAATTGCCTCCGCGCACGTTCTCGCACCCGATGGCGGGCGCATCGAGGCGCGCCGTCTTCCGACAGTGGCGCAGTTCGATACGGATGGCTCGCGCGCCGGCAGTCTCGCCTCCCTTGTCCGCCTGGAAGCCGCGAACCCCTCGAGACGCCTGCTGCCCGGCATGTACGTAACGGTTGTTTTCAAAGTGCACACACCGAAGGGACTGGCTGTCCCGGCCGAATCTGTCATCGACTCCGGATCTGCCACACACGTCTTCGTGCGCAGAAGTGATGGGGCCTTCGAAGTTCGCTGCGTAACTACGGGTTGGCGCACCCGCGGACTCGTGCAGGTCGTCGAAGGTCTGCGTGCCGGTGAAGCTGTAGCGCGATCGGGCGTCTTTCTTTTGGACTCCGAAACCCAGATCAAGAGCGGCGGGGTTGTGCCGTGATCCGAAGCATCGTCCGGTTCTCGATCGAACGCCCGGCGCTCGTGGCCGGGATCGCGGCCGCGCTATGCTTTTTCGGCCTTTCAGCTGCGCTTCAACTGCCCAAGGATGCACTGCCTGAGATTGGCGAAACCCAGGTGATTGTTTATTCGGAATGGGACCGCGATCCGTCCCTTCTCGAAAACCAAGTCACGTATCCGATCGTAACGCGGTTGATGAGTGTGCCGCATATCAAGTCGGTCCGCGGCATCAGCGATTTTGGACGTTCGTTTGTTTACGCCGTCTTTGAAGATGGCACCGACCTCTACTGGGCGCGCAACGCCGTACAGCAGTACCTGGCTGGGCTCACTTCCGAAATTCCCGCCGGAGTTAAAACACGGATTGGACCGGACGCGACCGGCCTGGGATGGGTTTTCCAATATGTGGTGGCCGATCCGTCCGGCCGGCGCAGCCTCGCGGAACTGCGCTCCGTGCAGGACTGGTACATCCGCTTCCACCTTCGTGCCGTGCAGGGCGTGGCCGAAGTCGCGACAGTGGGGGGATTTGAGCGGCAGTATCAAGTAGCGATCGATCCCGTTCGCCTGCGCGCGGCCGGCGTTTCGATTCAACAAGTGGCGGAGGCGGTACGCGCCGGTAACCAGGAAACGGGCGGACGCGTACTGGAGACGGCGGGCGTAGAATACATGATCCGCGGTCATGGCTACGCCGAATCGGCCGACGACATCGCCGGCATTGCGATTCCTGGAACCAAGCTGCGCGTTCGTGACCTCGGAACCGTTGCGCCTGGCCCGGAACTCCGCCGGGGAGTGGCGGACTGGAACGGTTCGGGAGAGGCGGTGTCGGGAATCGTGGTGATGCGTGAGCGCGCCAATGCCCTCGAGACGATCCGCCAAGTCAAACGTAAGCTCGAGGAGATCAAGCCGGGGCTACCGGACGGCGTCGAGGTGCGAGCGGTCTACGATCGCTCCGTTCTGGTCGAACGGGCGGTCTCCGGACTGAAAACGACTTTGGTAGAAGTTGTCTTGGCGGTCGTATTGGTGATCGTCCTGTTCCTGGGCTTCTCGCCGGCGGCGCTCATTCCCATCGTAACGATTCCGACCGCCTTGCTGCTCGTGGTGGCTGTCTTCCGGCCGCTCGGTATCACGCTCAATCTGATGTCGCTCGGCGGCTTGGCGATCGGCGCCGGCGCACTGGTGGACGCCTCGATCATCGTTGTCGAGCAGGCCCAAAAGCGGATTGAAGAGTGGCAGCACACCGGGCAAGGGAGCCATCGCTATGCGATTGTCGGTGCGGTCACGGAGGTGACTCGCCCGGCCTTCTTTGCCCTGATGGTGACGTCGGTGGCGTTCCTCCCGGTTCTTGCGCTGGACGGCCGCGATGGCCGGCTCTTTCACCCGCTCGCCTGGGCGAAGAGCCTGACGATGGCGGCCGGAGCGCTTTTAGCCGTCACGCTTGATCCCGCGCTCCGTCTGTGGCTCGCTCCCCTGGACCAGAAACGCAACGTGAAACCGGAACGGAATCATTTGCTGAGCGGGTTGCTTATGCGCGGTTACGAACCGGTGGTCCGATTCTGCCTGCGGCATCGGCGCGCGACTCTCGCGCTTCCCGTGGTGTTGCTCGTCGCCACCGTTCCGGCAGCATTGCAGATCGGCAGAGAACTGATACCGGGCATCGAGGAGGGTACGCTTCTCTACATGCCGTCGACATCCCCAGGGGTTTCCATCGGCGGGGCAACGCGGCTGCTGCGTGCGACGGACCGGATCATCAAATCATTTCCCGAAGTGGAGGCCGTGCTCGGCAAGGCGGGTAGCGCGTCCACGGCTACCGACCCCGCGCCGTTGTCGATGCTCGAGACGATCGTGGTGCTCAGACCGCGGGAGCAGTGGCGGGTGGTTCCGCGATGGTACTCCCGATGGTCTCCGGAATGGGTTGCCGCGCTGCTGCGGCATATTTGGCCGGACCGGATGACTGAAGCCGAGCTGGCCGCACAAGTGGACGCCGCACTTCACCTCCCGGGCGTCTCGAATTCATGGACAACGCCAGTTCGAGGCAGAATCGACATGTTGTCGACAGGACTGCGCAGCGCCATCGGCCTTAAGGTCTCGGGATCGGATTCCGCCGGCATCGAACAGCTCAGCGCGCGTGTCGCTTCCGTTCTGCGTGGAATGCCGGAGACGCGGTCCGCTTTCGCCGAACGAAATAACAGCGGCCGGTACATCGATATCGACTGGAATCGGGGCGAACTCGCCCGGCAGGGTATCAGCATGGAAGAGGCGCAACAGAGTGTGGAGCGTTCGATCGGCGGGGAAGTGGCGACGACGGTAGTGGACGGCCGCGCCCGCTATTCCGTGAACGTACGTTATGCACGCGATTTCCGCTCCGACCTGGACGCGCTGCGGTCGGTATTGGTCGCGTCAGCAGACGGATCGAGGCAGTTTCCGCTGGGCCAGGCCGCTTCCGTACGCTTTGCGGACGGCCCTTCGATGATCCGGGACGAGAATGGGCTCCTGACATCCTACATCTACGTCGATGTCCGTGGAAACGATACTCAATCGTTCATCGGCCGCGCTCAACGACTGCTCGCCGAGCGCGTTGCCGTACCTGCGGGTTACAACATCTCCTGGAGCGGAGAGTATGAGCAATCCGAGCGGACGCGGCAGCGGCTGCGATGGGTCGTGCCGTTTACAGTCCTGCTGGTTTGCGGGCTGATATTCTCGAATACGCGCTCGCTGGTTCAGACCGGGATCGTGCTGCTTGCCGTTCCGTTTTCCTGCATAGGCGCAATCTGGATGCTGTACCTTGCCGGATACCAACTCAGTCTTCCGGTCTGGATCGGTTTGATCGCTCTTGTCGGCGTTGATGCGCAAACGGGAGTATTCATGCTGCTCTATCTCGATCTCGCCTGGTCAGCGGCAGCCAGCCAGGGCCGTCTCCGCAACAAACGAGATTACCTCGAAGCCATCGTACAAGGAGCAGCGCGGCGCATCCGGCCGAAGTTCATGACAGCGGCGACAATGTTCATCGGGCTGATCCCCATTCTGCTAGCCGATGGGACCGGATCGGGCGTCATGAAACGTATCGCTGCACCTGTTATTGGTGGGCTCGCGACATCGGTTTTGATGGAATTGATCGTCTATCCGGTACTGTACGCGATGTGGAAGACGGCGGGCCACGACGGGAATGCCGTCGCTGAACCCCAACTCGAAATGGCTTCGTTTTTCCTTCTACGTGGGATAGCACGGCCGCCATATTCACGCATCAGCTCCTCGTACCTCTAGCGCCCCCGAGACCGGCGCGCGCTTGCCCTTGCGCACATTCACTTTACGTGTACCCCGCGAGCGACGCTAGACGGGTCGGGCCGCGACCCGCTCGCTTGTGGCAAACAGTCAGTCGACGGCGGCGTTGGGGATCGGCTACCAGGATAGTTTTCGGAGCTCGGCGACCTCTTCGACAATCCGATGACAAAAAGTACTCCGTGATCCAGGCGTGACTCAGCCAAACGAGCGCAGAGCGAACACCTACAAACGCGTATGCCCAGTGTTGATTTAATTTATTATAATTATCCTCGTATATACAGTAGTGCTGCCTTTACCCGGCCAGAACAGGAGCGGTGAGATGGAAGAAGAATTACTAAGACTGGAACACGAATTTGGCCGGGCAATGATCCAGAATGATGCGGACGCAATCGGCCGATTTCTCGGGGATGATTGGATTATCATCGACCCTGAAGGAGGCATAATTGACAGGACGCGTTTCCGTGACGTGATTACGTCAGGTGCTTTGAGCCATGAAGCAATGGATCCCCATGACATTAGAGTCCGGATCTACGGGAACACCGCCATTGTCACGGCACTGACCCTCAGTAGGGGCAGATTCATGGGGCAGGAATTCACCAGCTAAGAACGAGCTACAGATGTTTTTGTAAAGGACAGCGGGCGATGGCAGAGCGTGATTTCACATCTAACGCGGTTCAGTAACAAGTGAGGCGCCGCCAAGCCTGATTTCTCACGACTCAGCGCGAAGACATTCCTGTGGGGTCGCTTCCGCAATATGTACCGCGGCGCGAAGCCCTGTCGTCATCCATGTCGGTCACTTCCGTATGGCCCGTTTTCCCAGGCGAAATCCCGAAGGCTCAAGCAAAACGGAACAGCGCATAGTTGCTAAGTGCGTCCAGAATCGCGGTTTGTCCTGCGCAATCGTCGCTAAACACACGCAACTCACGCGACTGATGAGATTTATTTTGCAGAGTGCCGGTCTGGTACAATGCTCCACCGAAAGGAGAGTGATCATGCAAGCCGGTAAGCCCTCTCTTTACGACAGGCTTGGTGGCGTCTATAACATCGCTACCGTGGTAGACGACTTCATCGACCGAATCATGGTAGACCCGAGATTGAACGCGAACCCGCTGGTGGACGAAGCGCACCATCGCGTGCCACCCGCGGGGTTCAAGTATCTAGTGACTGAGATGGTTTGCTGGGCCACTGGCGGTCCACAAAAATACACGGGCAAGTCCATGAAGGACTCGCATGCGCACTTGAAGATTACCAGTAAGGAATGGGAAGCGTTCCTAGACGATTTTCAGCAGACGCTGGATAAGTTCAAGGTGCCCGTTGAAGAGCAAGCCGAACTGAAAGCAATTGTGAACAGCACCCGATCGGATATTGTCATCGAGTCAGCGCTCCCGGCTGCGGGAAGCTCATAACGGTTCAAGATTCGAGTTTGTGCTCGGATTACAGGCAAGCCAAGGAAATCGCCTTGGGTAGACCCCTGCGACGAGTCTGCACGAATTGTCGGCACTCGGGAAATGGCTGGAAATGCGGTGCACTCGGAGCAATCACTTTGTAGGAGCGCTTTGGCCGAGGGTGGTCGTGTAGGATTATTTCAACAACAGTGTCAAACCTGTAGGATATTTTCACTAATCCTGGCGAGATTTTTCAAGATCTGCGGCACAGAACCATGCTTTGTCCTTTGTTATCAGAGCGGTCATTTTCAACTATTCTGACAACCTACATCATCATTCAGGACCGACTGCAACAGAGATCGAACGTAGTCGTTTCCAA
>Ga0182035_10000960_pt1 | contig 14242 bp, 15 predicted proteins | sample flu12Cox44000170_FD_125969 | JGI IMG/M metagenome (GOLD analysis project Ga0182035, IMG submission 125969) | Lab enrichment of tropical soil microbial communities from Luquillo Experimental Forest, Puerto Rico - flux4day.12C.oxic.44.000.170 | ecosystem: Environmental > Terrestrial > Soil >...
CGGACGAGGGGACAAAAACTATACCTAAGTGCAAATACGCATAGGCGTCTCAGGAAAAATCAAGCCCTTCTCAAGGGCAAATCAAGCGTTAGCCAAAGTCTTTCAGGGCTGCTTCTGGCAATTGAATCACATGAACGAAGGCATCCAAAAACTTCTTACGACCTGAAGGATTTCGATTATGGCCCGACAAGTCAACTCAATCGAGCCCATGTCATCCTACGAGCTCGTGTGTTGGGCACGCCAGGAGCGCTCCGCACTCGTGGCGTCCTCTCTGCACAGTGCTGTGATCTATGTCGCGATCTTGCTCAGTGGCTTTGCGCGATATTCTGCCAAGCTCGCACGCGGCGCGGCTCACGAGCTGTATTTGTGGAATGCCGCACGGACGCTCCAGCAATTTGACGATCGGCTTCTTTCAGACATCGGTCTGCGCCGGGCCGAGATCGAACACGCTGTGCGCAACGGTCGCTTGGCAGTGCGGAAGACAGTCGCAAATCGGCCTGACAATCAGCACCGTCGTGCTGCTTGAAGCACACGCCTATTCGCTTGGCGCACGCACGGTCCCGCCATCGGAATGTAAATAGGAGGAGCAAGTGAACGAAAATGTGCCCTTCGTTTGGCGAAAAAATTATCAGGATCTAGGCGAATGGCATGAAAGGTTGCTGGAAATCGCGCACGAAAAAGCACGCCAATATTTGAGCCGTGCGGCCGCGACCGCGACGAGATCGAAATAAAAATCAGCCCAACAAGCACACTGGCATGAACTCATGCGCGCGGCGAGAACCAGCGATTTTACTGAAAGAAAGCAGTCATGACTTCTAAGCAAACGGTGAGCCTGATCAACCATCCTCGAACCGACAACTGCGGCCAAGCGATATATTGCCCGACAACCGGCGATCAGGGTGAGAGCGCTTTAGCGAACTTATGGACACGCGATAAATCGACAAGCCGTTATGAGCTTCACCAGGCAGAATACGATGGTGGCCGCACAGATTCGCTAGGACGCTGCGATCGTGCACTTGAGGACTTGCTTGCGAATCGCGGGACAGCCTCTCGCGATGTTGACCGCGTTATTGCTAACGACCCCCAATTTATTCTCGGACATTGTCTGCGTGCTGCCATCATTGTGCGTGCCGACGATATCACCGCACGGTCTAAACTAGTTGCAAGCGTGACAGCGCTCGAAACAATGTGCCCGAATACTGACGATCCCGCTAGCCGTCACGCGGCCGCGGCACGCGCGTGGCTCGACGGCGACCCCGCTCTCGCGGTTGAACGTTATGGGTCCATAGTAATTGACTGCCCGCGAGACATTCTTGCGCTCGTCGCTGCGCATGCGCTTGACTTCCGGATGGGCCAGCGACGCATGCTGCGTGATCGAGTCGCCGAGGTATTACCCGAATGGGAGCCGACGCTGTCGGGGTACGCAAGTGTGCTTGCGATGTATGCTTTCGGGCTCGAAGAGAACGGCCAATATCGCCGCGCTGAAAAAATAGCGCGTCGGGCGCTGGTGCTCGACCCCAGACATGCAGGTGCTATTCATGTCATCGCCCATGTAATGGAGATGCAAGGACGTGCACGAGAAGGGCTCGAATTCCTTGCGGCTACCGAATCGGCATGGATGGATATCACGAGCATTTCTGTTCACTTGGCCTGGCACCGCGCGCTGTTCCACCTGGACGTGGATGACCCGGCTTCCGCGCTCGTCGTTTACGATGCCCAGATTGCGAATATGGAAGAGCCAGAACCATCCAAAATCGCCGACGCCTCGGCACTGCTCTGGCGCCTGCATCTCCGAAATATCAGCGTGGGCGAGCGTTGGCGGTCATTGGCCGATCGTTGGGAAACGCAAACACTGGCCGACATGAGACCGTTTTATATCGTGCACGCTATGATGGCATTCGCCGCGACGGGTCGCCAAGCGGCGGCGCAGCGCATGTTCGATGAGCGCTCGCAAGTCGAAACGCGTGGTGCCTCAGCGTTGTACGCTGAGAATGCGCTTATACAGCCGCTTTGCAAAGCGCTGCTCGCCTTTGCACACGGTGACTATACAAGCTGCGTCGAGTTGCTGGTGCGCGTACGCCACCTTGCACATCGTTGCGGCGGTAGCCTCGCCCAATGTGATCTCGTTCATCTCACAGTTACGGAGGCCGCGTTACGCGCACGAAATGAAAAGGTCGCCCGCGCGTTAGTCGCGGAACGCTCGGTACAAAAGCCGAGCAGCCGGCTCAATCAGCAGCTGCAACAACGTCTGGCTTCATAATAGTACACACGCCGGGGCGGCTCTGCCGTTGAGAGAAAGTCCGCTTTCGGAGGCGAAGCGGACATGGGCCGTTGCAGCGCAAATGTCCGCTTTTGACCCTTAGCGTACATTGCCGAGTGCACTGCACATGTCTGCTTTTGAGGGCAAGCGGACATCGAGATTGCTCTGCCTCTTAGGCGATGGTGGGAAAAACGGACAGTGTTTATGGCCTGCTTTTTGCAACCTGAATGCGTGCCGAGGCACAGTCATTGGAGGCGGTCGATGGAAGAAAAGTGGGCTTTTCTTTATCTCATTGTTGTCGTTGTTCTAACGCTTTCGTATTCCACCGATTTGCGCATCGTCAAACTGCCATCTATTGAGTTGCCTGTGATGCATCTTCGAACCGTCGCGGATTAGATTTTGGGCACGCTTAGATAGCCGTGAGTCAGCCGATCTGCTCAAAAAACAGACAGACTTCAATGACTCACTAAAACGACCCGGCTCAGCGATCCAAGGACCTTGCAACACATCCCGCAAGCATCACGGTCGTCATTGGTTAGATCATCCGCCTTTAACGCCCGACGACAGGTCGCAGGGTTCAATTCGGCGGCGGTCGCCAAGGGTGGCCTTGGCGAAAATAGTCAAGTTGTTGGCCGAAAGTGACAAGACAGAGTTTGGCCCGAGGTTTCTAAACCGACTAAACCGAACCGTCTGCTGCCGAAAATTGAATACCTAAAAACGAATGCGAAAGAAAAACGAATTGCACTATGAGCTTTATGGTTCATCGGGCGGTGCGGAGAAAAAGGGATTTTGGCGCTGGCACATATATGCAGGCCGCGAGGAAAAACCTGTGCTCGTCGGCTCTTTCTACGGAGCTCTCCCGGACGCAAAAAAACATGCCGAGGCGGCAATAGCGCGCCTCAAAGAACGGATTCGCAAAAACAGCGCAGCAACTAAAAAGCGTCCATAAGTTCGTCTGAGATTTACAAGGCGAACACGCATTTAAGTGGGGCCGCGCCTGTCCGTTCCCTCACGGCTCCAAAATAGCGACGTCCTGCCGTAAGCGGCCGTGAGTTGCCGTAGTGGTGGCGCCCGACGGCCACCCTTGCGAGCGGCGACATTCGCTAGTGCACTGCACATGTCCGCTTCTGACCCAAAGCGGACATTGCGCGTTCAATTGGCCTTGCCAGACGGAGCCACCTGCAAGCCATGCAGGTTAGCTTGATCAATAGTGTGCTTCACCAAACCTGTCGCTTTTGCCTCTTCAAGAAAGTCACTCACATAGGCGACGTGTCCGGCTTTGCCTTTTGGAACCATTGCTACCCAAACGATATTTGCAAAGCCATCGTCCAGAACACGAGAACGCCCTTAGCGGACACCTTTAGTTGCATTGCAATGTCTGCTTTTGACCCAAGCAGTCAGTTACCGGCCTTGCCGTTTATGCGTTTTGAAACCAGTATAATGGCCGAAAGGATCGCGGCCGATGAATGATGTCTCTTTCGAGACAGCACTGAGTGATCGGGTCGAATACATGCTCGGCGCATGCACAAAGTGCGGCAAGTGCGTCGAAGTGTGTCCGAGCGTTCGGCCGGCCGGTATTTCCGATTCAAATCCCAAGGAAATCGTGGGTGGTATTCTCGACGTCGCGCGTGCCGGTGCTGGTCCCGAAGCCTCCATTAAATGGGCGTCGTCGTGCATGCTCAGCGGTGAATGCATCAAGGCGTGCGACTATGGCGTCAATCCGCGGTTCCTACTTGCAATGGCGCGCGTCGCCATTGCGAAGGCCAAGAATGAATTGCCGGATCGGCGCCGAAAGGGCGTGCAGAATTTCCGCGGCATGAGCCAAGACGTGAGTGTGCTTTCCCGCCTGCAACTCGATGATGAGGTGCTGGAGCGGCTCGGTCAAAAAACCGTCTCGGTGTCTAAGCCGAGTGAGACGCCAGATTTCATATTCTACACCGGCTGCAACGTGCTGAAGACACCGCACATCGCGTTGCTTGCGCTTGATATCATGGATGCACTCGGTATCAGCTATCACGTGATGGGTGGGCCGAGTCACTGCTGTGGCATCATGCAGTTGCGCGCAGGCGACGTCGAAATGTCCGGCCGTTTGGGGTCGAACACGGTCGAGAAGTTGTCCCACTCGAAGTCCGGCAAGGTTCTGTCTTGGTGTCCCAGCTGTTACGTGCAGTTCACCGAGACGACCTTGCCAACCTTCGAGAAACTACATGGTTCGCGGCCGTTCGAGATGATGCCGTTCATCCGATTCCTAAGAAATCGGCTCGACTTATTGAAGCAGCACCTGCACAAACGGGTGGAGCTGCGAGCCGCACTGCACCGGCATCCTGGGGTGGCCGGGATCATGGAAGCGGCGGCGGATATCCTCCGCGCTGTCCCGGGAGTCGTCTTGGTCGATCTAAAGCAGCCTGCGGTTGGCCTGCAGAGCGTCACTGTCGGTGCGCTTCCTGCCTACAAGCGCGAGCTGCAGCTCAATGAACTTCAGGCCGCGCGCCATGCCGGCGTTGATGCATTGGTCGCCGTATATCATTCCGATCATCGCGAGCTATGCGCCCACGAGCGCGATTGGCCATTCCGGATCATCAATATCCTTGAGGTTCTCGGCGAGAGCATGGGGCTACATCGCGTCGATCGCTTTAAACAACTGAAGATGATGCAAGACGCCGACATCATCGTCGAGGAATGCCGTGATCTGATTGCACATCACACTATCGACGCTGAAACGGCTCGGAACGTGGTGATCAAGTCGATGATCGAAGACCAACCTCTTCCGCTGAAAGACGGACCGCGCCCGGTGGAGCAAAGGCCTGACGACGTGCCGCCAGCGTAACGCGAGGGCAAGCCCAAGCGAGACATGCCGCGGCCGACTGATGTCCGCTTTTGGGAGTAAAGCGGACATCCGGTTTTGCACTACAAATGTCGGCTAATGACCCAGAGTGGACATTGTCATCCCTTAACGAGGCTCGTCTGAATCGATACGATGCCCTGTCCTGACCCTCGGGGCCGGCAATGCGACGGCGCGAGTTCATCACGCTTTTGGGTAGCGGCGCTGTAACATGGCCGATTAGTGTTTACGCGCAGCAGAAAATATCGCGTGTCGGCATGCTTGTGGCGGGGCCCAATCCTCCGGCGCATGACTTCGAACTTGTCCATCAATTGGCCCAGCTCGGCTACACCGAAGGGCGCAACATTAGCTATGAAATTCAAGGCGCAGAAGGCGACAGCAGTCGTTTACCTCGGCTCGCGCAGGAACTAGTCACGACAAAGCCTGATGTTATTGTCGGCTCGACATCAGAAGTGGCGGTTGCTTTGGCAGCCGCGACGCGGACCATCCCGATCGTAATGACGGTTGTCGGAGATCCAGTCACGCTTGGGCTGACCACAAGCATGTCACGCCCGGATCGTAATGTTACAGGCTTCACAATTTCCAGCCCTTCGATAGCGGCAAAGAGAGTTGAGCTGTTGCGCGAACTTGTGCCTGCTGTACGCAAGGTGGCCTATCTGTGGGAACCGCCAAATCCAATGACGAAAAAATTCGGCGAAGAAGTGAGGAAGGCTGCCGACACTCTCGGGATCGAGCTTATTTCGTTGCCGCTGACATCCGGTGTCGACATTGGCCACGCCTTCACAATTGCCGAAAAGGAGAAGGTGACGGCCGTACTCATCGAGGCGGGGGGTATAGCGGTGCGCTTTGGCGGCACTATTGTTGATGAATGCTTGGTTAGAAACCTCCCCGGCATGCATGCGTGGCCCTTCGAGGTGCATAATGGCGCTCTAATAGCTTATGGGCCAGCAGCCCCCGAGAATTTCCAACGAGCCGCCACCTACGTTGACCGCATCTTGAAAGGTACAAAAATTGCCGAGCTGCCATTTGAGGAGCCAACTCAGATCCGACTGGCAATAAATCTTCGTACGGCTCGCTCGATCAATATTTCCATCCCGTCGTCCCTTCTGGCCCGTGCCGACGAGATTATTGAATAGGACGTTATGGCGGCTTTTGGCCCAAAGCTCAGCGAAGGAAGGAAACAGCGTCAATCTGGAAATCGTCACGCCAGCTTCGTGAAACGGGTTTCCTTTTTCGTGAAACGGGTTTCCTTTAGCGAGCGTTCTTCCAGCGGACATTGCGTCTGCGGTGCCCGATCGTCCTAATTGTTCAAGTCACTCGGCGTACAAAACTGGGGTTGAGCTCCTTAACCGAGCGCACTCCACATTGCTGCATGGCCGCGCGCGTTTCAATGCGTAACAGTTCGAGCACACGCTCAACGCCTTCTTGGCCAAAAGCACCAAGACCCCAGAGATAAGGTCGCCCAATACCAACCGCGTGCGCGCCCATAGCGAGCGCCTTGACTACGTCCGTCCCGCGTCGGAATCCGCTATCAACAATCACGATCATACGACCGTTTACTGCCGCAATAATCTCCGGCAGCGCGTCAATGGTCGATCGCCCATTGTCTTCGCCGCGCCCGCCGTGGTTGGACACAAGAATTCCATCTATCCCGTTTTGCGTAGCCAATTCGGCATCCTCTGGGGTGACAATGCCCTTGAGCACAATCTTCATCTTGGTGATATCACGCATGCGTTTCACCGTTTCCCAGGTGAGGTTGCTTGATTCTCCGCTTCCAGTGATGACGGTCAGGTCTATGCCATCATAGTTGTGTCGCCGCACCGATCGTTTGGCAAAGCTGGCGCGGTCGTGACAGCCGGAACACTCTCGCGTGTCCTCGCGCATAAGGCGGAAAAGCGTTTCCTGGTTGCGACTGCCCACGCGATCGACCGTAACGGCAAGCACCGGGCAACCAGCTGCCTCCGCGCGCTTGATCAATGCCTGAGCAACTTCCCACTGCGGTGATGCATATAGCTGGAACCAGACAGGAGCTCCGCGCGCCTTGGTGACGTCCTCCACCGAGTCGTTGGAGGCAGTTGAAAGGATTTGCAGATGGTTGCCGACGCGCGCCGCCTTCGCGACGGCAGTCTCACCGTCTTGGTGAAAGAATTTGTTGCCGCCGGTTGGACATACGATAATCGGTGAATCGTATTTCGCCCCAAATAACTCGACGCCCATATCGATTTTCGAAACATCGTTCAGTCGCCGAGGACGCAGCTGGAATTTCAGGAAGCCCTCTCGATTGGCTCTTAGAGTAACTTCGTCGTCGATCCCAGAGGCCATGTAGCCAAAATGTGCGGGCGGCACGTTTTTGCGTGCGACGGGCTCAAAATCGAAGACATTGATCGCTTCCTTCGGGCCTTTGATCAGCTCACCAACCTTTGGTGCCCAGATCATCGGGTCGGGCAGCTTCGACAAAGTTTCAACTCCGTGGGTCTCAATCGAGCCCGCGGCAACGAGTGGGCTTGCCGCAAGGTATTGAAGAAACCGCCGGCGGCTACTGTGAGTGATTGGCGACGTCATGTGAGCCCCCTCAGCAACAAGTCATCGGATTTCGATATTACGATTAGTTCCTGAAAGGGGAAACGGGCATGGCGGAGGGTTGAATTCCGCTCCGTCTATAGGCTTTCTCTACAGTTCTCTTGATGGCGGAATGTCTGCTTTCGAGAGCAAGGCGGACATGCCGATTGCGCCGCAAAATGTCTGCTTTTGACCCTAAGCGGACATCCACATGGGTGAATTATCGCCTTAGATCCGCCCGCGCATTTCTTATAACATGCAGCAAAGGGCTGAGTCAGGATGTCGGATGGCCCGCGTCTATTTCCACCCTGAGCATCACCTTATAGACCGTATCGGCTGGCTGCGAGCTGCGGTACTCGGCGCCAACGATGGTATCCTCTCGACAGCAAGTTTGATTGTCGGCGTGGCCGCAGCAGCCTCAACGAAAAGTGCCGTTCTGGTTGCAGGCGTTGCCGGGTTGGTCGCAGGAGCCATGTCGATGGCCACCGGTGAATATGTGTCCGTCAGCTCGCAATCCGACACTGAACGGGCGGATCTTGCGCGCGAACGCAAGGAGTTAAGCGATAACATTGAGTTCGAAAAGGAAGAGCTTACCCAGATCTACGTAAAGCGGGGTCTCGAACCGTCGCTGGCACGGCAGGTCGCTCAGCAGTTGATGGCAAAAGATGCCTTGACCGCTCATGCACGCGATGAGCTGGGAATTTCGGAAACGACCAGCGCACGCCCTGTGCAGGCCGCATTAACTTCCGCTCTTACGTTTTCGGTAGGTGCAGCCTTCCCTTTGCTCATGGTGGTCGTATCGCCCCTCAATGCAATTGTCCCGGTAGTGTTTGTCGCGTCTTTAGGCTTCCTCGCACTTCTCGGGGCGATCGGAGCCAGGGCGGGCGGTGCAAATGTTCTCCGCGCCACAGGCCGAGTAATATTTTGGGGCGCGTTGGCGATGGCTCTGACTACCGGTATTGGGAAGATTTTCGGAACTGTTGTTTAGCGCAGCAACAAGGACCCATCGGATTTCTTCTATTGGCCCAAAGCGGACGTGTGTGCACCGCACATGTCCGCTTCTGACCCAAAACGGACATCGGCTTCAGGACCGTTTCGTTCCAACGGCGTAAATTGCGTTTGTTTCGACGCGATCAATTCTGTTTTCTTGCAGCCAACCAACATTGTCGGCTTTCACTCGCGCTGCCGCTTCCGGACCCATTTGCTCGATTGTCAACGCAATCCAGTACCAAGAGATCGTCCACCAGTCGTCAGCTGGACGGAGCACTTGTACGACGCCCAACGCCATCTATCACGCGACCGGAAAACGCGTGCGCGACCTGCCGATAACACTCAACAAGATTATCGGATGATTTCGGGCTGCAGCGCGCCCCTATTTCGCGTCGCGCGACCCTTGCGTGCGACCTTGCAGCTCGCTGATTTTTTTCCGTTGCGTCTTCCACATTCCAAAAGGCGCGAAGAGATATCCTACGGCGGCCCAGCTGATCATCCATGTCACGGCCGCCCACTGAGGCAAATCGACGATCGTCTTCAGACCCAGCGGGATAAACATCCCGGCAAACCAGAGGCAGGCCATGAACGCCTTGCGGCCGAACGACTGTGAAGCGTGCCCCCAATATTCACGCAGATAGTCGCGCAAATCGGACAAATGAGTCTTGATCACTTGGACTCTCAGGGGTCGAGCCTGGCGATATCGACAATCGCCTGGGCAAAGGCCAGCGGAGCTTCCTGCGGCAGATTGTGTCCGATGCCGCCTGTAATGGTCCGATGCTCGTATCTGCCGGAAAATTTCTTGGCATAGGTGCTCGGCTCCGGATGCGGAGCACCATTGGCATCTCCCTCCAGCGTAATTGTGGGCACGCTGATGACCGGCGCTTCAGCAAGCCGCTTTTCGATGTCGTCGAGTTTCGCCTCGCCTTCGGCGAGACCAAGTCGCCAGCGATAATTATGGATGACGATGTCCACATGATCGGCGTTCTCGAAGGACGCAGCGGTTCGATCGAAGGTCGCATCGTCGAATTTCCATTTCGGTGAAGCGAGCTGCCAGATGAGCTTTGAAAAGTCGTGCCGGTTCTTGTCGTAACCCAGGCGTCCGCGCTCCGTTGCGAAATAGAACTGGTACCACCACTGAAGTTCGGCCTCAGGAGGTAGTGGCACTTTGCCGGCCGCCTGGCTGCCGATCAGGTAACCGCTCACGGACACGGTTCCTGTGCACCGCTCCGGCCACAGCGCGGAAACGATGTTCACGGTTCGCGCTCCCCAATCGAAGCCGCCGAGAACCGCCTTGTCGATCTTGAGGGCATCCATGAAAGCGATCGCGTCCGCGGCAATCGCCGACGGCTGGCCGTTGCGGAACGTGTCGTTTGAAAGGAAACGTGTCGCACCGTAACCGCGCAGATAAGGAACGATCACGCGGAAACCCGCCGCGGCCAGCGCAGGCGTGACATCGACAAAGCTGTAAATGTCGTACGGCCAACCATGCATGAGGATGACCGGTGCGCCATCGGCGGGACCTGCCTCGGCGTATGCAACATTCAAAACCCCGGCATTGATCTGCTTCAGCGGTGCGAATGACGTGTGTGCCCCCGGCGTGATGGCGGGAAGGGTCTTGGCTCCTGTCTGCGCCACTGCGGAATTGAAGATGCCGAGCTGAACGGCCGTGGCCGCCGCGGTGGCGCCGCGAACGAGATCGCGGCGACGAAAGTCAATCTGTTCGACGATTTCGCGGGTGTCCATTGGTGAAACCCTCGTGGCTCTTCCGATTCTGCCGACTGTCTCATGAATTTCGAGTTGGACCCAAGTCCAATGTAAGGCCCGAAACTCCGCAAGTTTCAGGGTGCGCTGTGTCAGCGCGCGATCCGGGGCCGGCGAATTGCGCAGGTTTAAATCGCGTGGTCAGTGAGCGTATTCGCAATCAAAGCGGCAGTAACGATCTAGAGTCACTGCGACGATCGAGGATTCGGGGATGCCCCATGCCGCTTTTACGTCCCGGTAAAATTCGAGCGAGGCGGTCGCGCAGGACGATCGACTAATCGGGGCAGCAAACGGAAGGCCCGTCGAACGTCAGTGGCGCTAATCTTGTTTACGCCGGCTATCCCTATGATCCTTATGCCTAGCCGGTAGTGCCAGCGGACGCGATTATTCATGGGTTGATTTCGACGGCGCGATGGGCAGTATCGTCATCTCGTCTACCGTTCTCGCATGAAAAGCTTTCCGTCGTTTTTCTCACTCATTATTGTTCTGGCTGCCGGCTCCGCGCAGGCGCAGGATCCGGTCGCTCGTGGTCACGCATTGGTTGCGGAATTTTGCGGGCGCTGCCACGCCATCGGTGTCAAAGGCAAAAGCCGGCACTCTGACGCGCCGCCTTTCCGCAACCTCGGCCGCAGCATCGACCTTGACGAATTTCCGCGCACGCTCGAACGCGGAATTTCCGGGGGCCATCCCGACATGCCCGAATTCAAGTTCAGCCATGACGACGCGCTTGCGGTTCGCGCCTATCTGCGCGTGATCCAGCAATAGCTGTCAGCGATCGATGGTGATCTCGTCGCCGCGCGCGCGGGAGACGCAGATCATGATCGTGTCCTTGCGCTCGTGTTCGGCGAGGACGAGGTCGCGGTGATCGGCTTCGCCGGCCAGCAATTTTGTGCGGCAGGTGCCGCAAGTGCCGGTTTCGCAGGAACTGGGCACTTCGAGCCCATGCTCGCGCAGGACTTCGAGGATTGTCGTGCTGGTCGAAACGTCGAGCATCGTGCCGGAGCGCGCGAGGCGCACCTTGAACGGCTTGTCATCCGGCTTGTGCGTCTCGGCTTCACTGAACGCCTCGAAATGCACGGCAGTCGGCGACCAGTGGTCGGTCATCGCGCGCACTGCTTCCATCAACGGGCGCGGCCCGCAGCAGTAGAGGTGCTCGCGATTTCTCCGCTCGGCCAAAATCGGCCGCAGATCGAGCGAGCGCGAGGGATCGCCCTGATCGTAGTGTATCGTGACCATGTCCTTGAATTGCGGCGCGCCCAGCTCCTCGCGGAATGCCGTCGTCTCCGGCGAACGCGTGCAGTAGAACAGGCGGAAGCGTTTGCCCTCCGCCATTACCTGCCGGATCATGGCCATCATCGGCGTTACGCCGATGCCGCCGGCGATGAAGAGAAAATCCTGCGCGCGCGGCGGCAGGCCAAAATCGTTCACTGGCGCGACCACCGAAAGTTTATCGCCGGCCTTTACATCGTCGATCAGGCTGCATGAGCCGCCGCGTCCGTTGACCTCTCGCTTTACGGCGACCTGATAGCGGTCGCGTTCGGCGGGGTCGTTGCACAGCGAATATTTGCGCAGCATGCCGTTCGGCGCGTGGATGCCGATGTGCGCGCCGGCGGAGAATTGCGGCAGCTCGCTCCCGCCCGCATCACGAAATTCGAAAAGGTTGATTCCGTCGGCGATCGCGTCGTTGCGCGTTACCCGGAGTTTCATTGTTTGAGGCGGAGCAGCGGTCATCATTCGCGTCTACCGGTTGTCGTCGTTACAATTGGCAGCAGCGCGCTGCGACCGCAAGTGTATCCGTGAGCCCAAGACGCGCGCACCAGTGCATAGCGGCGCGCAAGCTAGGTCGCGCGCGAGCGCTTCTTCGACGCGCTGGGCGTCGCGGCGGCGCGTTCCCGCGGCATGCCACGGCAGAAGCGTTTCGATTTTCCTCGCGCTCGGGCGCTCCTTGTTTCGCATTCATGGCTAACCTCGATCTATTCCTTGCTCTTTCAGGAGCTCCCGTCGCCGCCTGCGTTTCGCGAGATCAGAACCTCGTCCGAAGTCGTTTGCATCGCAGAACAATCGGCTCGTGCATGGGTTGCTTGAGAGAGCGCTGAGGTTCAAGCCGAACTGAAAGAATTCTCATGCGCCTGACGCCCCGGGCCTGGCGGCCAGTTTCCCCTTTTCGCAAGCAATTGGGCAAGCAAAAGCAGGCAATCCGGGCATTTAGCGGATTGGGCGTGAAAAGGGGGATGCGGTTTCCAAGGGTGCCGGTTTGAACCTTTCGAGCTGTGCCAGCGACCTATGTCCAGGATGCACATTCCGTGCACGTCCCTGAGACAGGAGAACCACCATGTTCCGCAAGCTCGCTCTCGCCCTCGGTGCCTCTGCTGTGATCGGTGTCGCGGCCCTGACCCCCACCACCGCGTCCGCGCCCTGGCACGGTAATGGCCACTGACACGGCGGCATTGGCATCGGTCTTGTTGCGCCGGCGACCGTCTATGCGTCCGATTGCTACGTCATTAAGAAAGTCGTCGAGACGCCGTTCGGTTTGCAATTAAGTGAGTAGGCCATGGAGCGAAAATAGCCCCGGCTTCACCACGAGGCCGGGGATTTCTTTTTCGTTCGTCGCCTCTTGCCGTGCTTGGGAATTTGTTATGCTTGTCTCGAAATGCTTGACGGCTTCAGGCGATCCGAAATCAAGACCAGCGGCGCGCGTATCGTCACAGTGACGGGTGGGAGTGGTCCGCCCTTGCTGTTGATGCACGGCAATCCCTTTACGCACCTGAATTGGCACAAGGTCGCGCCGACGCTGGCACGCGAGTTCACTGTCGTTGCGACCGATCTGCGCGGCTATGGCGATTCCGAGAAGCCGCCGGGCGGTGCGGATCACTCAGGTTATTCATTCCGAGCCATGGCGCAGGATCAGATCGAGGTGATGGCCGCGCTTGGCTTCGACAAATTCTACGCCGCCGGGCACGATCGTGGGGGCCGCGTCCTGCACCGCATGTGCCTCGATCATCCAGAGAAAGTCATGCGCGCGGCGATCCTCGACATTATTCCGCAACATCACCTGTACAACAACATCAACAAGCAATGGGCGACGTTCTCCTGGCACTGGTTCTTCAATATCCAGCCATTCGACTTGCCCGAGCGGATGATGGGCGCCGATCCCGAATGGTTCATCGAAAAGAAGCTCGCAAAGACCAAGCAGGGTCTCAGTTTCTTCGATCCGCAAGCGCTTGCCGAGTACAAACGCTGCTTTCGCAATCCAGCAACCATCCACGCGATTTGCGAGGACTACCGGGCCGCGGCCGGTATCGATCTGGAGATGGACGCAAAGGATTTTGCGTCGGGCCGCAGGATCGAATGCCCTGTGCTTCTTTTATGGGGCGCGACCGGAGGCGTGGGACGCAATCATAATCCGGGGCCTGCGGACATCTGGCGCAACTACGCGAACAATATCGTAGCCGCCAAGGCCATTCCGTCCGGACACTACCTGTCCGATGAAGCGCCGGCTGAAACCACCGCGGCTCTGCGGGAGTTCTTTGCCGCCAAATAAATCAGATCGCGGTCGGTGCTGGCATGTCGAGGAAGCCGCGCACGGCGTGCCAGAACAAATGACGATTGATCGCAACAGCCACCGAATGCGCGGTGTTCGGCAAAATTACCAGCTGCTTGTCGCCATGCGGAAGCTGCCGATAAAAATCGACCAGATCTTCCACCGTTGCGATGCCGTCATATTCGCCGCGTACGAGCAGGACCGGCGCGTGAACTTTCTTTGGGTCGACAACGGGGAGGTTGGCGGTCATGTCGAGATATGTGTCGGTCGGCACCTGATCGCCGAA